>OLSA01000233.1_pt1 | contig 49477 bp, 57 predicted proteins | sample 1672731 | NCBI WGS metagenome assembly OLSA01 (sample SAMEA3136718, study PRJEB25190) | human gut metagenome | biome: human gut; feature: human-associated habitat; material: faeces | place: Austria | collected 2013
GGATGGGCAGGGCGTCGATGTCGGCCCGCAGCACGACGGCCCGCCGCAGGTCGCCGCGTCCTTCGATTTTGGCCAGTACGCCGGTTCCGGCGATCGGACGGCAGGGGATGCCTGCCTCGCGGAGCGCTTCGGCGATGAAGCGGGCGCTCTCCGTTTCGCGGAACGAGAGCTCCGGATGGCGGTGCAGGTGGCGGCGAAACTCTACGGGTGTCATGGTTAAGTGTTTAATAGCAATTACTTTGCCCTATTCGGAATTAGAACACGTTGCAGGCGATCTTGCGGATGTTGTCCGTGCGTCCCATCGTGTAGAAATGGATGATCGGCACTCCGGCCGCTTTGAGCTCCTTGGCCTGGTGGATCGCCCATTCTATCCCGACCTCGCGGGCCGCCTGTGTGTCCTCGCCGCAGGCCCGGACGGCCTTCACCAGCTCTTCGGGCAGGCTGACGCTGAAGGTGCGGGGCAGGATCTCCAGGTGCTTGGGCGTCGAGATCGGCTTGATGCCCGGGATGATCGGTACCGTGATGCCCGCTTTGCGGCAGCGCTCCACGAAATCGAAGTACTTGCTGTTGTCGAAGAACATCTGGGTCACGATGTAGTCGGCTCCCGCATCGACCTTCTCCTTGAGGTACTGGAGGTCGCTTTGGGCGTTCGCCGCCTCGAAATGCTTTTCGGGATAGCCCGCCACGCCTACCGAGAACTTGGAGTGGTGGCACTCCTCGACTTCGCCGTCGATAAATTCTCCCCGGTTCATGGCCTGGATCTGGCGCACCAGGTCGGCGGCGTGGGCGTGTCCCTGGGCGTAGGGGACGAAGCGGGGTTCGTTCTGCCGCTTGTCGCCCCGCAGCGCCAGCACGTTGTGCAGCCCCAGGAAATCCATGTCGATCAGCGAATCCTCGATGTCGTATTTCGACCAGCCGCCGCAGATCAGGTGGGGAACCACCTCCACGTCGTACTTGCGCCGGATCGCGGCCGAGATGCCGACCGTGCCCGGACGGCGGCGCATGATGTGCCACTCGCGGCTTCCGTCGGGGCGGATGTCCTCTTTGAGGGCTTCGCGGTGGAAGGTGACGTTGATGTAGGCCGGGTTGAAATCCATCAGCGGGTCGATGGCTCCGAAGACGCTGCGCGTACCGTCCCCCTTCAGGGGCGGGAGCAGCTCGAAGGCGAAACGGGTCGTGCGCGAAGCGACGGCGCCCTGTATGAGATCCGTAATATTCATCAGATGTTATTGGGTATCAGTTTTTCGATCGTTTCTATGTCCATGTTGCGGCGTGCGGCGTAGTCGGCCAGTTGCTCTCGGTCGATTCGGCCGACGGAGAAATATTCGGCGTCGGCGAAGAACAGGCCGCAGAGCGCCTCCTCAGGTGTAATCATATAGTTGTCGTTCAGACGCATGGCGGTCGTCTTGTCGGCGGCCAGCAGGTCGAAGACCTCGCGTTTGAGCGAGTGGTCGGGACAGGCCGGGTAGCCGAAGGCCATGCGCCGACCCCGGTATTTGCTGCGGATGATCTGTTCGGGCGTGAGCGCCGGACCGGTTTCGTACCCCCACATCTGGCGGCGGATGAAGATATGCACCCATTCGCAGAGGGCTTCGGTCAGGCGGTCGGCCAGCAGTTTCGAGAGGATGGCGTTGTAGTCGTCGCCCTCCGCGCGGAACTTTTCGGTCAGCTCCTTGAGCCCTATGCCGCCCGTGAGGGCGAAGGCCCCGATATAGTCGGTCCTGCCTGCCTTTTCGTCGGCGATGAAATCGGCCAGACAGCGGGCCTGGGCTTCCCGGACCGGGGCCTGGCTGCGCAGCATCGGCAGGATGTATTTCTTGTCTTTCGGGCCGGTGACCACGATGTCGTCGCCCCGGCTGACGGCTTCGAAAATACCCGCTACGCCCTGGAGGGTGAGGAGTTTTTCTTCGCGGATGCGGGCCAGCATCTTTTGCGCGTCGTCGTAGAGTTTGCGGGCCTCGGCGCCGTGTTCGGGGTTTTCGAAGATCTCCGGTACGCGGCCCTTGAGTCCCCACGCCGGGAAGAAGAAGTTCCAGTCGATCAGCGGCTCCACGTCGGCGATATTTACGTCCGGAAACACCAGCCGTCCCGTGTGTGCCGGAACGGCGATCTCGGACGCGGGTTTCGGGACGCGCAGCTTGCGCACCTGGCCGAAGGGGAGGATCGTGCGGATCTCCTCGCGGCGGCGGTACTGGTCGCGCAGGGCCTGTTGCTCCTCGCGCACGCGAGCCAGATACTCCTCCCGGCCGGGGCCGAGAAGTTCGCCGAGGATTTTGTTGTTGCGGCTGGCGTTGTCGGCATGGATCACCGGGCCCGAGTAGGTCGGAGCTATTTTTACGGCGGTATGTACGTCCGAAGTGGTCGCACCGCCAATCAGTACGGGAATTTGCAACCCCCGGCGTTCCAGCTCTTCGCAGACGTGGATCATCTCCTCGAGCGAAGGGGTAATCAGTCCGCTCAGGCAGATCGCGTCGGCGCCCCAGGCGACGGCTTCGTCGATGATGCGGGGACATTCGACCATCACGCCCAGGTCGCGGATCGTGTAGCCGTTGCAGGCCATGACTACCGCCACGATGTTCTTGCCGATGTCGTGTACATCGCCTTTCACGGTAGCCACCAGCACCTTGCCGGCGCTCTTGGCGTTCGCTTCGGAACCTTGCTCGATGTAGGGAGTCAATACGGCGACGGCTTTTTTCATCACGCGGGCGGTCTTGACCACTTGCGGCAGGAACATTTTGCCCTGCCCGAACAGATTGCCTACGACCTCCATGGCCGGCATCAGCAACTGGTCGATCACCGCCAGGGGCGAGCCCAGCGTGCGGTAGCCTTCGAGCGCGTCCTGCTCGATGTAGTCGGCCACGCCCTTGAGCATGGCGTATTCGATGCGTTTGCCGAGCGGCTCCGAGCGCCAGGCGTCGGTATGCTGTGTCTGCGTCGCGCCGGTTTTGGTGAATTGCGAGGCGTATTCCGTGAGGCGTTCGGCGGCGTCTGCGCGGCGGCAGAGGATAACATCCTCGACCCGTTCGAGCAGTCCCGGTTCGATGTCGCTGTAGATTTGCAGCATTTGGGGATTGACGATCGCCATGTCCATACCCGCTTGGATGGCGTGGTAGAGAAACACCGAATGCATGGCCTCGCGCACGGCGTTGTTGCCCCGGAAGGCGAACGATAGATTCGACACGCCGCCCGAAATCTTGGCGTGGGGCAGGTTTCGCTTGATCCAGCGGACGGCTTCGATGAAGTCCCGGGCGTAGGCGTCGTGGGCTTCGATACCGGTGGCCACCGCGAGGATGTTGGGGTCGAAGATGATGTCTTCGGCGGGGAATCCGTCGTCGGTGAGAAGCTTGTAGGCTCGCTGCGCCACGTCGATCTTGCGGGCATAGGTGTCTGCCTGTCCCTGCTCGTCGAAGAGCATCACCACGGCGGCGGCTCCGTAACGGCGGATGAGGCGGGCGCGGTGCAGAAATTCCTGCTCGCCCTCCTTCAGGGAGATGGAATTGACGACGCTCTTGCCCTGCACCACCCGGAGCCCCGTTTCGAGCACCTCCCATTTCGAAGAGTCGATCATGACGGGTACTGCGGCGATTTCGGGCTCAGAACCCATCAGGTTGAGGAAGTCGCGCATGGCTTCGGGACCGTCGATCAGGCCGTCGTCCATGCAGACATCGACGATATTGGCGCCCGCTTCGACTTGGGCGCGGGCCACCGAGAGAGCTTCCTCGTAATTTTTTTCGCGGATCAGCCGCGCGAACTTGGCCGAGCCGGCGACGTTGGTGCGCTCGCCGACATTGACGAAGTTGGCTTCGGGAACGATCCGAAGCTGTTCCAGCCCGCTCAGGCAGGTCACGTGCCGCCGCTGCGGCAGGGGGCGGGGCGTGTAGTTGTTCACGATCTTCGCCAGTTCGAAGATGTGCAGGGGCGTGGTGCCGCAGCAGCCGCCCACCAGATTGACCAGGCCGCGCCGCATGTATTCCTCTACGTCGGCGGCGAACATCGCGGGCGTCTCGTCGTAGCCGCCCATGACGTTCGGCAGACCCGCATTGGGATAGACCGCCACGCGGAATTCCGAAACAGCGGCCAGCCGCTCCAGGTAGGGCAGCAGGGCCTTGGCGCCGAACGAGCAGTTGAGGCTCACGGCCAGCGGTTCGGCGTGTGCGACGGAGGTGTAGAAGGCTTCGATGGTTTGTCCCGCCAGGGTGCGGCCCGACGAGGTGAGTGTGCCGGAGACGATGACCGGCAGTCGCATGCCGCGTTCTGCGAAGAGGGTTTCGATGGCGAAGATCGCTGCCTTGGCGTTCAGCGCATCGAAGACGGTTTCGAGCATCAGCAGGTCGGCGCCGCCGTCCATCAGGCCCCGAGCCTGATCGTAGTACGCCTGCGAGAGCTGTTCGAAAGTGAAAGCCCGGGCGCCGGGGTTGTCCACGTCCGCCGACATCGACAGCGTATGGCTCGTCGGGCCCATCGAGCCGCCCACGAAGCGGGGCTTCTGCGGATTGCGGGCGGTGAAGGCGTCCGCCGCTTCGCGGGCGATGGCTGCGCCGACCCGGTTAATGCGGTACGCTTCCGCTGCCAGTCCGTAGTCGGCCAGCGAAATGGAGTTGGCGTTGAACGTGTTGGACGTAATTACGTCCGATCCGGCCTGGAGGTATTTCTCGTGGATTTCGCGGATTGTTTCCGGACGGGTGAGGTTCAGCAGGTCGTTGCAGCCTCTGAGAAGTTTTTCGCTCGCGGCGAACTCCTTGCCCCGGTAGTCGGCTTCGTCCAGGCCGTATTGCTGTATCATCGTGCCGAATCCGCCGTCGAGCAGCAGGATGCGGTGTTCGAGTTCGTGTCGTATGTCGCGGTTTTTTGTCACGTCGTGTGGTATTTTATTGGGGTATGATTTCGATTTCGAAGAGTTTGCTCCATCTTTTGCCTGTCACGAAGATACGTTCCGAGGCCGCGTCGTAGGCGATGCCGTTCAGTACGTCGGTATCCGGGGCGATCTCTTCGTCCGGGAGCAGGCCGCGCAGGTCGATGACCCCTTCGACGATGCCGCTGGCGGGGTCGATGATGACGATCTGGTCGGTGACATAGACATTGGCCCAGATCTTCCCGTCGATCCACTCCAGTTCGTTGAGCAGTTGTACCGGGGCACCCCGGAAGGTGACCGGCACGCTGCGTTGCACCCGAAAGGTTTCCGGATCGAGGATGCGCAGATATTCGCTGCCGTCGCTCATGTAGAGCCGCTCGCCGTCGGTCGTGAGGCCCCATCCTTCGCCCGCATAGGCGAAAGTGCGGAGCTGCCGGCCCGTTGCCGCGTCATAGACGTAGGCTTTGTTGTTTTCCCAGGTCAGTTGGTAGATCTTGCCGTCGAGCAGCGCGATGCCTTCGCCGAATTCGCTGCGGGGCAGCGTAGCCACTACGTCCGTGCGTCCTGTTTCGAGGTCGATGCGCTGCAGGCGGGAGTGTCCGTATTCGCCCGTACCTTCCCACATCACTCCGTCTGCGAACAGGAGCCCCTGCGTGTAGCTGTCGGTCGAATGGGGATAGCTTTCGATGACCCGGTAGGTGTAGGTGCGCGGCGCGGCGGGGGTAGCGGCCGGGGTTTCCGTTCGGAGGGTTTTCGTGCGTCCCGAGCAGGCGGCCAGCGTCATCGCCAGCAGTCCGATCCATACGATTTTTGTCATTGGATTTCGTATCGTTTATATTCTGTCCGGCTGCGGTGTTGGCCGTTTATAGCCGGTATGTCCTTATTATAATAGGCAACAAAGATAGCTATTTTTCGGGAAAAGACGTCGATTTCGGCGCCCGAATTACGGATCGGAGGGGCTGCCGGTCCGGGTGCTTTTCCCCGAAGCCCTTTCTGAAAGAAAAACGGATCGGTGCGGAGATATTTATCGGGTGTTTGTTGCTTGCTAATGAATTATTTTGTACTTTTGCCGACCCGAACTGTAACGTATAAAACAACTGAAATATGAATATCGTAAGAGAACAGCGCGAGCAGAATAACTCGCTCATCAAGGTGACCGTAGGCGAGAAGGATTACGGCGATGCGGTCGAAAAATCCCTGCGTGAGTACAAACGCAAGGCCAATATTCCGGGCTTCCGCCCCGGTATGGTGCCGATGGGCGTGATCAAGAAGATGTACGGCAAGGGCGTGCTTGCGGAGCAGGCTTACCGCCAGGCTTCGGAAGCGGCGTTCAACTACCTGCAGGAGCAGAAGATCGATTATGTCGGTGACGTGATCCCTTCGGAGGAGCAGGGCGACTTCGATTTCGAGAACGGGACCGAATTTGAATTCATCTTCGAGATCGGCGAAGCTCCCGAGGTGAAACTCGAGCTGTCGGCGAAAGATAAGATGACCTACTACACGATCAAGGTCGATAAGAAGATGCACGACGATTACCGCAGCAATTTCCTGCGTCGTTTCGGCCGTCTGGTGGATACCGACAAGGTAACGGCGGACGAAGCGCTGGAGGTGACGCTCGACAACGGTGATATGAAGATTGAGGGCGCTTACGTCGGACTGATTTCGATGAACGAGGAGGAGCGCAAGCCCTTCATCGGCAAGAAGGTCGGGTTCAAGACGCAGGTCAATGTCAATGAGCTTTACAAGACTCCGGCGCAGCGTGCCGCCGTATTGCAGGTCAAGGAGAACGAATTGGAGGGTATCAAACCCGAATTTTCTCTCGAAATCACCAAGATCCGCAAGTTCGCGGAACCGGAGCTGAACGAGGAGTTCTTCAAGATGGCTTTTCCTGCGGGCAACGTCAAAACCGCCGAGGAGTTCGAGGCGTTCGTCGATGCCGAAATTTCGAAAGAGCTGCGCCGCGAGAGCGACTATCTGTTCACGTTGCAGTTGCGTGATTTCCTGTTGAAGAAAGCCGGGCTGACCATGCCGGTCGAGTTCCTCAAGCGCTGGCTGTACGTCATCAACGAAGGCAAGTTCACCAAGGAGGAGATCGAGAAGGATTTCGACGCTTTCGTAAAACTGTTCACTTGGAATTATCTCCAGAAATATTTCATCAAGCAGGATAACCTTACGGTAACCCCCGAAGAGGCTACTGCAGAGGCCAAGGCGTTGGCACAGGCCCAGTTCGCTCAATACGGATTGCCGACGGCTCCGGAAGATATGCTGGCCAATTACGCCAAGAAGATTCTCGAGGACCGCGAGCAGGGACAGAAGATCTACGAGAAGCTGTATGAGATGAAGGTGGTCGAGGACGTGAAGTCCAAGATCAAGGTGACCGAAAAGGCCGTTTCTGCCGAAGAGTTCGCAAAACTGGCCAAGGAGATTTAAGAAACAGCGGAAAATTGGTATCCGATCAGAGCTTTGAGGGTTTGATTTTTGCAATCACTCCCTCAAAGTCTGTTTAGTAGTCATACTTCTGTTTTTTGCTTCTTCCCTCGTTTTTGCCGGATTCGAGCCTGCATCGTGTGTTGGCCGGGTACGGGAAATCGAGTAGGACCGGAGGCAAGTCGCGGAAAAATTTTTGAACCGGCTTCCGATGTTTTTTATTAACTTGCAAACTGTTCGGTTATGAATGAATTTGAAAAATACGCCACCCGGCATTGCGGTATCAATAGTCTGAAACTGCATGATTTCCGCTCGCAGTACGCGGCCTACGTGTCGCCGACGATCATCGAGGAGCGCCAGTTGAACGTGGCGACGATGGACGTCTTTTCGCGTTTGATGATGGATCGCATCATCTTTTTGGGGGCTCCGATTTACGACGATGCGGCCAATATCATCCAGGCACAGCTGCTGTTCCTGGAGTCGGCCGACCCGGAAAAGGACATCCAGATTTATATCAACTCCCCGGGCGGATCGGTGACGGCCGGTCTGGGAATTTACGATACGATGCAACTGGTGCAGCCCGATGTGGCGACCATCTGTACGGGACTGGCCGCTTCGATGGGCGCCGTGCTGCTGACCGCCGGTGCTGCAGGCAAGCGCTCGGCGCTGCCTCATTCGCGGGTGATGATCCATCAGCCGCTGGGCGGGGCTCAGGGGCAGGCGTCGGACATCGAGATCACGGCCCGCGAGATCCGCAAGACCAAGCAGGAGCTGTACGAGATCATTGCGGCCCATTCGGGCGCTCCGATCGAGAAGATCGAAAAGGATGCCGACCGCGATTATTGGCTGTCGGCTCGGGAGGCCAAGGAGTACGGGCTGATCGACGAGGTGCTGACCAAGCGGGGATAATATTTCTGTTTCAATCTGCAGGGGACGGTCGATTTCGGGAGAGAAAATGTATCGTTTCCGATCAGCGGAGGCAGAGCGGGGCGCTCGATAGGCCGAGCGGAATAAATGAAGAACCCGGTTCGATATTTCCGGTGTGCGAAGTCGGAACGAGGCCGATCGACGGCCGGGTAGAGATGATGGCGGGAGTTTGTTTTCGACTTTATCCCGGCAGAGGCTCGTCCGAAAGTTCGACCGGGACCGGGAACGAAATTCGAAGGAAAACTAAAGACCTATGGCTAAAAATTACGGAGAAGACCTTTACGGCAACGAGAGCGATGCGTGTTCGTTCTGCGGGGCCAAACGCCGCGATGGTGCGATCCTGTTGAGTTCGTCCAAGGGTTGCAATATTTGCAGCAAATGTATTGCGAAAGGATACCAGATGCTCATCGACAACGATGTGCTGCATGACGAAGCCGCATCCCGTCGCAAGGAGAAGAAGAATACCTCGTTGAAATTCGAGGATTTGCTCAAGCCCAATGAAATCAAGGAGTTTTTGGATCAGTACGTGATCGGGCAGGACGATGCCAAACGCTATATGTCGGTGGCCGTATATAATCACTACAAGCGGCTGCTGCATGCTTCGGGCGAGGCGAGCGAAGTGGAGCTCGACAAGTCGAACATCCTGCTGGTCGGCCCGACGGGTACCGGCAAGACGCTGATGGCCCGCACGATCGCCAAATTGCTGAACGTGCCCTTCACTATCGTGGACGCTACGGTACTTACCGAGGCGGGATACGTGGGCGAGGATGTCGAGAGTATTCTCTCGCGGTTGTTGCAGGTGGCTTCCTACGACGTGGAGCTGGCCCAGCGGGGGATCGTCTTTATCGACGAAATCGACAAGATCGCCCGCAAGAGCGACAATCCGTCGCTTACGCGCGACGTGTCGGGTGAAGGTGTGCAGCAGGCTTTGCTGAAGATTCTGGAAGGTACGGTGGTCAATGTTCCTCCCCAGGGCGGGCGCAAGCATCCCGAACAGCAGTTCGTGCAGGTCGATACGCGCAACATTCTGTTCATCTGCGGCGGAGCGTTCGACGGCATCGAGAAGAAGATCGCCCAGCGGCTCAACACCCGGGCGATGGGTTACGGACGGATGAATGCCGATTCCGTGGACCGCAACAACCTCATGCAATACCTTATGCCGCAGGACCTCAGGTCGTTCGGTCTGATTCCCGAACTGGTGGGCCGCCTGCCGGTGCTGACCTATATGGAGCCGCTCGGCCGCGAGGCCCTGCGTTCGATCCTCACGCAGCCCAAAAATGCCATCATCAAGCAGTATGAAAAGCTGTTCGAGATGGACGGCGTGAAGCTCGTGTTCGACGACGAGGTGTTGGACTATATCGTCGATAAAGCCATCGAGTACCGGCTCGGTGCCCGGGGATTGCGTTCGATCTGCGAAGCGATCATGATGGACACGATGTTCGATATCCCCTCTTCGGGAGAGCGCCGCTTCGAAGTGACCTTGCCTTATGCCCGGGAAAAGTTCGAAAAGAAGAAATTTTTGGCGCTCAAGCAGGTCGGATAGACCGGATTTGTATTAAATTTGTACCACCGAACGCGGGACTGCGGCGGGGGACCGGTGTGCAGTCGCGCTCGTTCGATCCGAACGAGCAGAATGAGGAAAGAAGGAAGATCTTCGGCTTCGTCCTTCGTTTCCATATATTTTCTGCCGGTAACGGGCCGAGTTGTGCATATTCGGCCGATTCGTCCGGGATGGGCGCCGAATGTCGGCCCGGGCTGTGAGGCCAATACATAAAAAATATAAAAGCATACAATCTCTTATGGTTACTAAATCCGAACTCACGCGCGTTGCAGACAACATCCGTATCCTGTCTGCAGCGATGGTCGAGAAAGCCAAATCGGGACATCCCGGCGGCGCAATGGGCGGCGCGGACTTCATGGCAGTACTTTACACCGAATTCCTCCGCTACGATCCGGATCAGATGGATTATCCTTTCCGGGACCGTTTCTTCCTCGATCCGGGACACATGTCGCCGATGCTCTACTCGACTCTCGCGCTGGCCGGAACCTATACGGTGGAGGATTTGCGTAACCTGCGGCAGTGGGGCAGCGTCACGCCGGGCCATCCCGAAGTGGACGTGCTGCACGGTGTGGAGAATACGTCGGGTCCTCTGGGCCAGGGGCATGCCATGGCGCTGGGCGCCGCGATCGCCGAGCGGTTCCTCGCGGCTCGTTTCGGGGAGTGGCAGTCCCACAAGACCTATGCCTACATCTCCGACGGCGGTATCGAGGAGGAGGTGTCGCAGGGCGTGGGCCGCATCGCCGGCCACTTGGGGATGAACAATCTGATCATGTACTACGACTCGAACAACGTTCAGCTTTCGACCAAGGTCGATGAGGTGGATACCGAGAACGTAGCGATGAAATACGAGGCGTGGGGCTGGAACGTCATCACCATCGACGGCCATGACGTAGAGCAGATCCGCGAAGCTCTTACCGCTGCCAATGCCGAAAAGGAGCGTCCGACGCTTATCATCGGCCGTACGGTCATGGGCAAGGGTGCGGTTGCGGCCGACGGATCGAGCTTCGAGGACAAGGTTTCGACGCACGGTCAGCCGCTGACGGCTGCCGGAGCCGATTTCGCCGCTACCGTCCGCAACCTGGGCGGCGATGCGGAGGATCCGTTCAAGATCTTCTCCGAGAGCGGCAAGGTGTTCGACGCCCGCCGCGAAGAGCTTCGTGAATGGGTGCGCACGCAGCGCGAGAGGGAGAAGACGTGGCGTTCCGAGCACAAGGAGCTCTCCCGCAAACTCGATCTTTTCCTCTCGGGCAAGGTGCCGGAGATGGACTACAAGGGACTCGAGATCAAACCCGACGGTGCGACCCGCGCCGCCTCGGCTTCGGTGCTCTCCTTCTATGCGGAGCGGATCGAAAATATGATCGTCGCCTCGGCCGACCTCTGCAATTCGGACAAGACGGACGGCTACCTCAAGAAAACCAAAGCCTTCTCGAAGGGTGATTTTTCGGGCAAGTTTTTCCAGGCAGGCGTTTCGGAGCTGACGATGGCCTGCATTGCCAACGGTATGGCGCTGCATGGGGGCGTGATTCCGGCGTGCGGTACGTTCTTCGTCTTCTCGGACTATATGAAACCCGCCGTGCGTCTGGCTGCCCTGATGCACCTGCATGTAATCTATATCTGGACGCACGACTCGTTCCGTGTGGGCGAGGACGGTCCGACGCACCAGCCCGTCGAGCACGAGGCTCAGATCCGTCTGATGGAACATTTGAAGAATCACCGGGGGGAGCGTTCTATGTTGGTGCTGCGTCCGGCCGACGGCGAGGAAACCGTCACAGCCTGGAAATTGGCGATCGAGGAGCATCGTCCCGTCGCGCTGATCCTGTCGCGGCAAAATATTAAGAATCTGCCCGCACTCAATCACAGCCGCCGTGAGGAGGCTGCCCAGCTTTCGAAAGGCGCCTATATCGTAGTCGATGCCGCCAAACCGGCTGTGGTGATGCTCGCTTCGGGTTCCGAAGTCGCTACGCTGGTCGAAGGTGCCGAGTTGCTTTCGAAGGAGGGAATCGCGGTCCGTATCGTGAGCGTGCCGAGCGAAGGACTTTTCCGCGACCAGCCCAAATCCTATCAGCAGACCGTTCTGCCACAGGGTGTGGTGCGTTACGGCCTTACGTCGGGTCTGCCCGTGACATTGCTGGGACTGGTAGGTGAAAACGGTATGATTCACGGTCTGGATCACTTCGGTTATTCGGCACCCTACAAGGTCCTCGACGAGAAGTTCGGTTACAACGGCGAGACCGTGGCGGCCGAAGTGAAGAAGATGCTAGGGCGGTAAGCAGACCAGTTCTTTGAGCGAAATCTCGGTATGATATGAAAAACGGGCCGGTACAAGATCTCCTGCACCGGCCCGTTTTTCATGTTGATCGGGCGATCAAGACCCGATTATCGTATGAAAGAAACCCGGAAGTATTCTTCCGGGTTTCCTGTCGTATGGATTCGGGAACTATTCGACGATGGTTACGCGATTGAGAACTGGTTTGTCGAACGGTTCGTTGTTGCTACCGTTTGCCACGACCTGGAGCTGTTTCTTATTGACTCCGTATTTCTCTACCAGTGCGTTGCATACAGCTTCTGCGCGCATTTCACTCAACTGCTGGTTGCGCTTGGCCGAACCGGTGGATTTGTCTGCGGATCCGATAACCTTGAATGTCTTTTCGGGTGACTTCTTGATGATTTCAGCCATATATCCGAGGTTAATCATTTCCTTGTCCGTCAGGTCCGCCTTGCCGATCTGGAAGAAAATGGCCATGGATGCGCTCTCGACCTTGGTAACGGGAGCCGGCTTTTGCTTGCGGGCAGCTGCCAGTTGATCGTTGAGATCTTTGATCTGATCCTCTTTGTCCTGGAGGGTGTTCTCGAGGGTGTTGATCCGATCGATATATGGCGTGTAATCCGGAACGACCTCTTTCGGAGCCCGTTTGAAATTGCGGCGGTTGAGTTTGAACGTAAGTCCGACAGTTACCGAAGTCATGCCTTCGCCTTTGGAGCCGCGGATCACGCCGTCGAAATTCTGGCTGACAAACATGTGGCGTGCTTCGAGTGTCAGGTCCACCACGTTGCAGAGCCGGATGTTGTTCAACAGACCGATGCTCATGGCAAATTCGTTGTTGTAGGCGTCGTTTCCGTATGAACGAGCCCATCCGGTTCCCACGAAGGGTACGAAATTCCAGGTCCGGTCTTCCCGATAGCCGCTTATGGCATTGGAAATGTTCCACATGAAATCGGCGTGGAGGTATGATACCCCGAACTTCTCATTGTAGACGTTCTTCTCGAAGAGGTCTTTGGCGTATAGGGTTTGACCTGTAGTCCAGCCCTTGGCATTGATGCCCGAGTATCCGACACGGGCTCCGACCGAGGGTGTGAACCATTTGCCGACATTGATATCGAGAGCCGGAGCCAGTCGTTTTCCGAACGAACCATAGCTGTCGTTTTCGCCATGATAGACGTTTACTCCACCGGCTACGCCGATGAAGATGTTGTCGAAGAAGCGGTTGGTGAGGTAGGGACCGCGTACGATTTTGTTGTTGGCATCACGGTTCTCTCGGCCCTTCACCTCCTGTTGTGCAAATGCACAAGTTGTTGATAATACGAGTACTGCAACTAGTACTCTTTTCAGTGACTTGTTCATAAAATTTGGAATTAGTTGATTCATGTGCAATTTTTTTATCTTCAATAAATTATGGCAAAATCGTTATGTAAAATTTTTTCGGATAAGCTTGCTGTATCATTATAGAAACAAAGATAATTTATTTGTAAGTGTGGGCGCCAGATTCAGATGTACAAAAAGACATAGCAGGGATAGCGGCGTAAGGCACGGTAATGCAGCAAGTTAGAGGATTGCGTCAAATTTTGGCGCTCGATTTCAGTTGTACATTTACTTGGATTTACTTGTATTGAGCTTGTATTTTGGAGCCGCAGCTCGCGGCGATACTTGGATTCTGATGGGATTTTACTGGGCGCGTAGTTGTACTGCGTGCCCTTTTTCATGTTTACCCCCCCCCGCTACAAGGGCGTGAGGCCACGAAATCGGCCGAAACCGGGCAAATCCCGTCTTCTTGTCTTCGCACCGCATGAGGTATTCGGATTTTGGCCCTTGATAATCCCCCATTCGCAAAAATTGTACATCTGAATTTGACGAAAAAACGGCCTTTTTCGAGTTGCACGGACAGTTGGGCGGACAGTTGGGTGGACAAAATCGAGGCTTTACGACCCCTATAATCCCATAATCGCATGTTAAATTGCGGGGTTTCGAGGCAGTAAGACCCCCTATAATACCACTATTTGAGGGGTTTCGGGCGTCGCTTCACGGCTGCATTTGGCTTATAATCAAGGGCGAATTACCCATATCGGCACAAAAAAGCGTGCAAAATAAATTTCCGCACGCTTTTTGGCTCTTTTCCGGCTTGTTTTCGCCTCTATTCTGCTCGTACAACTCCGATCACGAGCGCAAGCGAATATATCCCGGATTTTTCGAGGGTGAACGGGTCGTATTCCGGGTTGTCGGATACCAATATAATATGGTTGTCATCCTCTCCTTTCTTTACCCGCTTAATAAGTACCCCCTGCTCGCTATCTATTACATAGGTTCGGTTCCATTGGAAGAATGTATTAAGCGGCAAGCGTTTACAGGCTACAATATCGCCGCTGTAATACTTCGGCTGCATCGAATCGCCCTTTACGGGAATCAGGAACTCGGCTCCCTTGAACATCGGGATCACGTAGTGTTCGCATTCGTACTCCATCACGGCCTGACTGTTCTCCGTCAGCGCCCCGGCCATCGCATCAATCGGTATCAGGGGGATGCCTTCCTTCGATTTATAGGCTATTGGAGTCTCCTCGTGTGCAGGGGCAGGTTGAGGCGGCGTGTTTAACATGTCGCCTTTACCTGTCAGTAACCAAAGAGGGTTTATGTCTAAACAATTGTCTAATATTTTTAGGAGTATTCCTTCTCCTAAATCAGCATCTCTTTTTTCTTGAGTCCTTAAATATCCATTGGAAAGCCCTATCTCTTTTTCTAATCGTGTGGGTTTTAACCCCTTTGCATTTATGTACTCAAATACGCGATTTATAGCTTTCATGGCAAATAGAAAAAAGTTTACTTATTTCTTGGATGATTAAACAATAGTCTATATATTTGCAACACGGAAAACAAATTAACCGTGCTGACAAATATACGAAATAATTGAATCTATGGCAAGAGTACTCGTAGAATACGGCGAAGGCCGCAAGATCGCCAAACTGCTGGGCTGTACCCCGAAAATGGTTTGCGAAGCCCTGTCGGGAAAGAAGGACACGCCGCTGGCGCGCAAAATCCGCAAGCTGGCCATCGACCGGGGCGGAGTAGTCAAGAATAACACCTATAACAAATAATCGTAATTATGAAAGAGTTAAGTATTTTCCAGCACCCGGATTTCGGGACGGTTCGCAATGTGGTAATCAAGGGCGAGCCGTGGTTTATGGGCAAGGATATTTGCCAGGTTTTGGGAATCGCCAATCACAAGGTCGCCCTCGGTCGTCTGGATGAAGACGAACGGCATGGGGTCAGTATTACAGACCCCATCGGTAGAGCACAGGAAGCAACCTTTATCAGCGAGTCCGGGATGTATTCTCTGATTATGCAGAGCCGCAAGCCGGAGGCGAAGGCGTTCAAGAAGTGGGTGACGTCGGAGGTTCTGCCGTCGATCCGCAAGTACGGCTACTACATCTCGCCGACAGCCCAGCTCTCGCGCAAGGAGCGCAACGCCATCGAACGCTCCTACCTCAAGGCGCTCAGCAAGTACATCACCGAGGAGGACATCTACAAGGTTTCGAAGAAGGTGCGCTGCTCGGACAGCCATGTCCGGAGCGTGCTGAACGGTTTCCATCGGGACAACGACGTGATGCGTGTGCTGCAGGCCCGCGCTTTGGCCAACAAGAACCAATGGGAGGACGCCTATTCTCCGGCCAAGATGGACGAGGTGCTCTCGCAACTGCTGTAAATCCTCCGGCCATGAACAACACGCGCAGAAAGAGCCTCCAAGAGCTTATCGAGAAAACGGAAGGTCTCAAGCTGGAGATCGAAGAGCTCCGCACCGAAGAGGAGGAGTACTACAACAACATGCCGGAGGCCTTCCAAGACGGCGAGATGGGCGACCGTGCCCAGACGGTGATCGAATACCTCGACGAGGCGATGACGGCCGCGGGCGACGTGATCGAGAACCTGACCTCGGCGGCAGAATAACACGACGGACATGAAGCGCTTTTTGAAATACTGGATGATCCGGCTGCTGGGCCGTGAGTTCATTGCCCTGCCCGTGAGGTGCAAGCTGGTCGGGTTGTGGTGGTGTCTGTCGCTGATGGTTATCTGCGGTTACGTGGAGCAGCAAGAGCAATGGCCGCTGCTTGTTATCACGGCGAACTTCGCGGGTAGCAGCTTCGCGGTCATGGAGGTTTTTAAGACCAGAAAATAATATTGAACCCATACATCTATGAACCCGGATTTTAACCTCACGCAAGAAGAACACACCCCTTGTTCTTAAAATTGAACTGCGTATTCGCCGAATATGGCCAGATGAAGATTCTTTATCGAGAGTCTTGGATATAGTAGCTACGCACAATCACATCTGTCGGCTCCGCCTGGCTGATTTACTGAATGCCGATGATTTCAATTTCGCTCACGACATTATGGGGATTGCCAAACACCTCGATCGAAAAAACATTACGTTGAAAGATGGTTTTTGGCCCCGATATTCGGAATAATGGAATAATCTCCCGCGTAGCTCAAATGGACAGAGCGTCGAGAAATGGCCGGGCTTGGTCAAGTATCGAAAGTTGTCGGTTCGAATCCGACCACAGGAGCAAGAATAAAAAGGTTGAAGAATGGAATTATACGACAATATGCTCTGTGCGGGTTACGCCGACTTGGAAGGTATCATCAGTTACGATGCCTTGCAGAAACAAGTGCAACGTGGCAGCATCAAACAGGTACAGGTCGGCGGCAACGGTCGTAAGGCGCTGTTTTTAGTGGACAGTTTCCCCTCTCAGGTCAAGAACGCGCTCTACAAGACGCACCCGGACCTTCAGGAACAGGCTGCGAGCCGGGAGTTCCTCGACCTTATCGAACCGGACGGGTTCGCCATGAACTTCTATGCCGAGTATAAGGTCGAGGGGGCCCGTGGTCTGAGCTTCTCCAAGCAGCAAGAGTATTCGAACAACGCCGCAATTTTGGAGGCGTTCCGCCAGCGAATCGCCAAGGCCGACTCGCAGCGCCTCCGCCAGGGCCACTCCCGCATCAAGAAGGCGGCCTTTTGGGCGAACGCCGCGAAGGCGCTGCGGCGCATCGGTGACAAATACCCCCATTCGCTGCCGGAGAACCCGCGGCGTCTGCAGGAGAAGTTCAACCAGTTTTTCCGGGGCGGCAAACCCAATTACGAGGTGCTCGTCACGGGAAAATTCGGGACGCGGAATGCCGCTGTGGTCCGCACGGAGGAGCAGCAGTCGCTGTTAAAAACGCTGATGGCGGATTCTCAAAACCTGAACTTTCAGCAGATCGCCAACATGTACAATGCCGTTGCCGAGCGGATGAACTGGGGAACGATCGGCCGCACGGCCATCATCGAGACCTGGGCGAAGCGCTGGGGCCTGGAGACCGCGGCGGGACGCCTGGGGGCTTCCGAGTTCCGCAATCACCTTTCGATGCAGGTGAAACGCCGTCGGCCATCTCTTCCGCTTTACATGTGGAGCCTCGACGGCTGGGATGTGGAGCTGTACTTTCAGAAGACCGGGACCGACAAACGAGGGTATAACACGACCACCTATTCGAACCGCCTCTCGATCGTCGTCGTTCTCGATCCGTGCGTGAATTATCCGATCGGTTATGCCATCGGCCGGCAGGAGGAACCCTCCCTGATCAAAGAGGCGCTGAAAAACGCCGTGAACCATACGGCCGAGCTATTCGGTCGGCGCTACCGCTCGAACCAGGTGCAGAGCGACCGCTATGCGTTGAAAACGATGCTTCCGTTCTACCAGGTCGTCGGCGACAAGGTTACGCCCGCAAAAGTCGGCAATGCGAAATCGAAGCCTGTCGAGCGGTATTTCAAATATCTGAACGAAACCTATTGCCAATATTGCCGGAACTGGTCGGGGTTCGGCATCACCTCGGACAAGGATCGCCAGCCGAACATCGACGCGCTGAATCTGCGTCGCAAGGAGTTTCCCGACGAGGCCGGCTGCCGTGCGCAGATCGAGCAGATCATCGCCTCGGAACGTGCCGCCAAGCGCGAGGAGTATCTGAAATTGTGGGCCGCGGTTCCTGCCGAACGGCGTCTGGAGCTTCCGCTGGAGCAGTACCTTCTGAATTTCGGAGCAGAAACGGGCTACAAGAACGCCCTCGAGGGTTCGGGTCTGAACGTGAAGCTGCTCGGCGCCCGCTGTTCCTACGACTGCTTCGATCCGCGGTTCCGTCAATACGCACACGTGCGCTGGAACGTGAAATACGATCCGGACAACCTCGACCATGTGCTCGCCGTCAATGACGACGGGACGCTGCGGTTCCTGCTCGAAAGCAAATACGTGCAGCCTATGGCGCTGGCGGAGCGTACCGAGGGGGATGCCGTCCAGCTTGCCCGGATACAACAGCACAACGAACAGCTCGAAGGTTATATCAAGGGGCAGATCGCCGCAGCGGGCGAATGTACCGAACGGTTGTTCACCCACAATCCGCAACTGGACAACACGCTGGCCCGGACGCTTCTGTGCGATTCCCGCGGTCAGCACAAAGACCAGCGGAACGCCCGGCGCCTGGCTCTCGGAGACATAAGCGCCCTGGAAATCAAAACGGCCGAAGAGGTCGTTCCGACGCCTTCGGCCGGAAAAAAAGAGTCGATATTTAATCTCTACTGATATGAAAACTACCGAAAAACAAGCCATCGCCGCCCGTCTGAAAGAGTACTGCGAGAACAAGGGCAGTCAGAACAAGGCGGCCGCGACGCTCAAGGGCGTAAGCCCTGCGACGCTCTCGCAGATGCTCAACGGCAACTGGGAGCTCATCACCGAGGAAATGTGGCGCAACGTCGCCGCGCAAATCGGCTACGACGCCCGGCAATGGGTCATCGTCCGGACCGAGGGCTACAACCGGATGTACGAGCTGCTCGCCGATGCCCAGGAGAATGCGCTGGTGCTGGCCGTGACGGGCGATGCCGGGTGCGGGAAGTCGCAGGCGATCGAATACTACGCCCGTCACCACCGCGACGTGTTCGCGCTGTCGTGTTCGGAGTACTGGAACCGCAAGCAGTTCCTCACGGAGCTGCTGCAGGCGATGGGCGTCGAGGCCACGGGGAGCACGGTCGCCGAGATGATGTCGGAGGCGATCCTGACGCTCAAGCGCAAGGCCACGCCGATCATCATACTGGACGAGGCCGACAAGCTGAGCGACCAGGTGCTCTACTTCTTCATTTCGCTCTACAACAAGCTGGAGGATCATTGCGGGATCATCATCTGCGCCACGGACTACCTCAAGAAGCGCATCACGCGCGGGGTGAAGGCCAACCGCAAGGGTTACAAGGAAATCTATTCGCGCGTGGGCCGGAAGTTCATCCCGATGCCAGTGGTGAACGGCGAGGACATCGCGGCGGTCTGCGTGGCGAACGGAATTACGGACCGGGCGACGATCGAGGAGATCATCGACGACAGCGAGTGCGACCTGCGCCGGGTCAAGCGGCGTGTTCACGCAGAGAAAAAACAGCTTTCAAACAATGATTAAACGGTGTTCGAATATGTGGGTCGTTGTAGTCGATACGAATCGCCTGTGGTATCTGGTCAAAGGGTGTCCGCGGACGTATGCCAACGGGACGGTGCAGGCGGAGTGGACGAACCGGATCAAAGACGCCCGGATTTTCCCGGATCGTGCGGAAGCCGCCCGGACCGCCTCGATGCTGTCCACGCAACATGGAATAAACGCGCAGGTCAGAGAGTATGCCCCGAGCCATAAGCAATAAAAACGTTGCGGATGCGAAATTCAATCCGGCGCCGTTCGACGGGCCTTTCAAGGCGTCGCTCGGGTGTCCCGAACTGAAGGGGTCGTGGCTGATCTTCGGCAAGTCGGGCAGCGGCAAGACGACGTTCGCGCTGCAGTTGGCCAAATACCTGACACGCTTCGTCGACAAGGTGGCTTTCGACTCGCTCGAACAGGGGCTGTCGCTGTCGATGCAGAAAGCCTGGAAGCGCGTGGACATGGAGGAGGCGGGTTCGAAAGTGATCTTCCTGGACAAGGAGCCCCTCCCGGAGCTGCGGGACAGGCTGTCGAAGCGCAAGAGTCCGAACGTGGTCGTCATCGACTCGGTGATCTGCCTGGTCGGGATGCGGCTGGCGGACTACCAGAAGCTGATGAACGACTACCCGGACAAGCTGTTCATCTTCCTGGCGCACGAGGACGACCGGGGCAACCCGTGGCCAGCGCTCGCGGAGAAGATACGCAAGCTCTCGGACATCAAGATGCGCGTCGAGGGATACAAGGTCTTCACGACGACGCGCTACGAGGACCGGACAAGGGGCGAAGGCGGCGAGGACTTCACGATTTGGGAAGAGGGCGCCGCGGAATATTCGGCAAGTATTGAATAATTATGAATAATAGTGAATTAAAGGAATTTCCGCAGTACGAGACGATACCGTATCAAGCGGATTTCACCTGCCCTTGCGGCCGCTCAGGCAGCGGATATTATTGGGGGTTAGGTCCGAATTGGGGCAAACCTCTGCCGCCTGCCCGATTGGTCGGATGGTGCAGTACCCCGATGGGCTATATGATGGTATTCGAATGTCCGCTCTGTTTCGCAAAATTCCGTTACCACGGTTCGCTGACAGCGGCAGCTCGTCGGGATAAAGAATCGTTTCTTACTGAATTGACGATGATAAAAAGAATGGAAAAACTTGAAAAATAACGGCATAATATGGCACAGAATATCATGGACAAACAGAAAAAGTGGCTGCTGCGGCAGTTCCACACCCTTTGCGGCAGGCTGCACCTGTCTGCCGAGGAGAAGGCCGCGATCATCGAGGGCTACGGCGTGGAGAGTTCGGCGGACATCGGCAACGACGACCTGCTGACGCTCTGCCGGGCACTCGAGGGACGCCTGGACAAGGACGCGCTGAAGATGGACCGCCTGCGCAAGCAGGCCATCGCCGCCATCGGCGGATGGCTGCGAATGCAGGGTAAGGAGGAGAGCATCGCGCGGATCAAGGCCATCGCCTGCCGCGCCACGCGCTACGAGAACTTCAACAAGATTCCGGCCGAGCGGCTGCGCAACCTCTACAACACCTTCCTCAATAAGCAGAAGGATTCGAAAACGATCGACGAACTGGTGAGCATGGCGATCTATTCGCAGAGTGCGAGCCGCCAAACCGCCTGCTGATATGATTCCCGCCCTGGTTCCCTACATCAGCCGCTATTACGACGACTGGCGGCGCAGCTCCCGGCGCTGGTGCCTCTTCCTGGGTATTCTCCCGGATGCGGACGACGTGCTGTCCGATGTGCTGGAATCGCTGTGCCGTCGTCCGGAGACGTTCCAACTCGACCTGCTCGCCCATGAACAGGCCGGAGAGCGCCCGTTGCTTTTCTATGTGCTCGGGGCGCTGCGTAAGAAGGCGCTCCGTTATGCGCAAAAATACCGCATGCACTATTCTGTCGAGAGCTTCCCGCAACTGATCGAGAACGACGGGGCGGATACGGAAGTGTCGGCCGAGCTGTTCGCCGCATTCCGGGAAACAGAGGCAATGTTCCGGAGTGACGATTTCATCGACGCGGGTCCGCAGTATGGTGGACACGGCCGCTTGACTCGTTATGTGACCCGCCTCAAAGGAAGAGACGGTTTCCATCCGATAATCAAGTATCAAGTGAGTTTTCCGGACGGCTTCCGGCGTCAGTTCAACCGCCGCAGCTCGGCGATCTCATTCCTTGCGGGGCGAAATACCCCCCCCCGGAAAATCGGACGGACAATCAGCTGAAAAGAGCGAATAACAACCCTTTAACCAATAAATAACATGAAAGTAAAAGTAACCTGGCGGGCGAACAACCCGTTTATCGCGCCGGACAAGCGCGATGTCATCCGAACGGCCGAGGTTTCCTCGGACAAACTCAATGACGCGGATCGCGTCGAGGAATGGGCCCGCGAGGCCACTCCGGAAGGTTTCCACCTTCACCAGATCGACTGCGACATGTGGCGCACGGAGTACGACGACGAAGCGAAACGTATCACCAAATAACAACGACAATGGAACAAAAATCAATCATCGGCTGCGGCTACATGCCGCGCGATGTAAAGGCCGTGTGCCTTAAAACGGATCACGAAACCCTTCTCGACGGTGTGGAGTACAAAATCATCGCGGCCCCCTATGAGAGATCGTTTATAAAGCTACACAACCCGGGAGGAACTCGAGTCCGGTACGATGCGATGGCGGTAAACGTCCTCGACCCCCGGACAGGACTGACCTACGCCGTAGAGTACCACCCGGCAAATCTTGTCCGCGAGAATGCCGAGTCGCCGCAGGCTGCGGCGACCGAGTCTCCCAAGATGGATTCGGCGGCTTACATCGAGAAGATAATCTCGTATGCAGAAGCGCTCAATAAGATGGCGAAAGACAATCCGGAGGTAGGGAACGATTGCGGAGTACTGCTAATTTTCGGCCGCATCAACGAGAACGAAAAAAGCTGTGCGGGAGGAGGGGTCGTCGGCGGCAATTCCCTCGCCCTTCAGATCGGCCTGGAAGAAACATGTCGCAAAAAACCGGAAGTAATCCCCCTTCTGGCAAAAGTGGTCGAGAATGTCGCATCGAAAAAGGCCTTTGATTTAGCGTTGAGATTGGGCGGCATCGTATGCGGCAAGCTCGACGAATGATCGAGGAGTTGCTGCGCTATGCGGATGCAGCGCGGGAAACGGCCCGCCGCTTCGCGGAACTGGGGGGTGCTACTGGATATTCTGCGGACCGGAGGGTCTCGGATAAAAAAGGGAAAAACAAGCACGTTAAAAGAAAAAATTGTATGGCAAAGAGAGAAAAGAAGATCATCCTCTCGGGCGTCACGCGCGAGGCGATGGAGGAAGCCTTCGGCCGTTACGCGACAGCGGACGCCGAGATGCAGAGTATCAACGCGGCGATGGACAAGGAGTTCGTCGCCATCCGAGAGCGGAACGCCGAACGGCTCGCAGAGCTGGAACAGCAGAAAACCGAATCGTTCGAGGTGATGCAGGTATTCGCCACGGAGCAGCGCGAGGTGTTGTTCTCGAAGCGGCGGAGCCTGGAGACGACGCACGGCATTATCGGGTTCCGCACGGGAACGCCGAAACTCAAAACCCGCCGGGGCTTCACATGGGCCGCCGCGCTGGAACTTGTCCGTGAGTTCCTGCCGTCGTATATCCGCACCTCGGAAGAGGTCGCCAAAGACAAGCTGCTGGCCGACCGAGAGAACGAACAACTGCAGCCGTTGATGCAGAAATGCGGCATCGACGTCGTGCAGGAAGAGTCATTCTATGTCGAACCCAAAAAGGAGAAGGAGGATTAGCCGAATGGAAAAGATGCGGGAGTATCGCAAGGCGACCGTCGAGCTGTGCCGCAACTGCTGCGGCCGGGGTTATGTCACCGAGGAGCATGCCCGGGTACTCGAGGACGGCTCGTCGCAGATGGTAGGCCACACGACCCGTCCCTGCCCGGTCTGCGACGGCCGGGGCCGGGTCTGGAAGGTGAACGAGGGCACGGTCCGAATCGCGCCGTTCGAAGGCCAGACGGATTAAAAAAAGACCCGTCGCCGAAAAAAATCAGCTAACGAGTCAAAAGGTCGAAGTTTTGACAAAGATAGCGATTTTTTCGGAGAATGGGTAAAAAGGGTGGAAAAAGGAATATCAACACGCTGCGGCGCGTTCGCCTGGTCTGTGCGATCGTCAAGGAGCATTACGAACCCGGCGTGCTTCGGAAGTGTTACAAAGCCGTATGGCGGGAACACGTCTACCCGGTCTATCCGATGTGTTACCGCACGTTCCTGAACTACGTCTCCACCCCTCCGTCTCTGCTTCGGGAGGCCGAAGCCTCGGAGCGGCTCCATCCTCCCGACCAACTCTCGCTGTTCTGAAGACTACCCCCGGCCGCAAGGCCGGGGGTAGTTCATTTCCCGGGGGTGCCGATTCCCAGCCGCAGGGGGTGTGTCGTCGGCTGGGGGATGTCGCACCCCGCGGCGTCGCGGCAATGCGTCACCCAGCTCTCAATGTCCTCGCAGACCTCTCCGTGGTCGTGATCCGTGGCGGATTCGTATGCCCGCATCGTTCCGGCCTGGCGGATGCCGTCGTCGTAGGAGAATCCGAGCAGGGCCTGTGTGAGGGCGTCGATGATGTCGAACCGCTCGAGTGCCTTGTCCCGGTATCTGTTCCCAGCTTCTGCCGTGGCCACGGTCGTGGTGATGACATGCAGGCGCAGCACAACGTCGGCCTCCCGGACCCGCTGTCCGGCATAGCTCCAGCGAACAGGTTCGAACTCGAAAAATACTGCAGGCGTGGGGAACGGCCGCTGCTTGGTAAGCTGAGCAATGTTCTCGTTCCATAGGTCGAAATGCAAAAATACCGGACGTTTACCGGTTCGCTTTTCAGCATCCGGCTCAAAAGTCGGAATGCCGTCGATCCATACGACCTGCTCGAGTCGCTCGGCGATGTTCAGAAAAAGAATCTTTCTCATATCCGTGTAATTTTGGTAAGGTCGCGGCTGATACGCTCGAGATGGCGGGTCATGATCGCGGTGACGGCCTCCCGCACCCGCTCGTGGTCGCCGATGAACTGCCGTTGGGGCATCTTCATCGTCCGGGTATGCGCCCGGACACGGTATCGGCGTCCCCCGCGGTCGCGATAATGCGCCGGGACGTTTTGTCGGAACTGTCCGCCCTCGTTGTGCAGAGCGGCATAGGGTTTATCGGATGTAAAGACAACCCCATTGCCCTGTACTGAAGCCCGTATTCCACGGCGCATGGCGCCTGTAACAATTAGAATTGTCGTACTCCCACCTTTTGAGAGCACCTTTTTCGGCGTCCATTTGTCGCCGAAGAACCCCTGCCTGCGGAAATTGTCGTCGAACATTTCAGCAAGTTTCACCCGCATATCGCGCAGCACGGCGGGCATGATGTCATGATTTTTAGGCATTTTTTTGTTTTTGAGTGGGAAAACTGTTATTTTTGCGAATATGGATGTCCCGGTAAAAGTTCAAGAAGTTGCGAAAGGCCTCATCGACATGTACGGCCCTTCGTTCGACTACCTCGGAAAATACGAGGGAGCGGACTTCTATATGTTCGTTTTTCCCGAGGATTCGAATACGGGGTTTCCATACGTCTATCAACTTGAAAACGACGAAGTGTTGGAGATCACGGGTTTTCCGGCCCTCGACATCATCGGCTTATTTGTCAAAGAGTGACAGGAAATCCGTGTCGAACAATTTATTGTCCACGCGCATCACTCCGCGTTTGTAAAACGGCGTCGCCGCCCCTTTTTCACAAAGCTCGTCGATGCTTCTCCGGGCGCCTTGCAGGCTGTCGAATGCCTGGGGTTCGATGTAGCTGAGAGTTCCGTCTTCGAACCGCTGCAGGACCGTAGCGTGTCCGCCGCCTCCCCGCCAGCCGATAGTCAGTATATAAACGCCTCTCTCCTTGCAGCTCTCCTCCAGGAACTCCCGATAGCGCTTTTCGGTCATTTTCTTGTATCCCTTCCGCATCATCCACTCCAGCGTCAGAGTCGGCGTGGCCGTAGTTCCGTCGATATTTTTCCACATCTCAAAGGAGCGATTCCCGGCCACGGAGTCGTTCAGGGTTCCGGAGCCCGCGACACGGCCTTTCGCCTTGACGTCGAAACCCAACAGACGTAACGCATAAGCCGGGGCGCACGTAGCGCAGTTGATGCTGTATTGTACATCCGAGGGCTTATACTCGGGGTTTCGGCTGTACCTGTTTCCTCGCCGATCCCGATACGGGCCCTGCGGGTCTAAAACATACTCTTCTCTGTGCTTCGGGTTCGCAGACTGTTCATCGGCCTGTTCGACGGTCATACGCTTTCCTTTGGTCATCTTCAACACCTTTTCGATCTCGAGATTGTGTTCTGCGATGGCCCGTTTTTCTTCGGCCGAAAGGTTGTCTGGTAGTTCCCCGATCATTTCCTCGATACGCTGTTGGGTCATCTCTTCCTCGGACATTTCCCGGATCAGCTCCTTGACCTGCTTGGGCGCCTTGTAATACGGATGTTTCTCGGGGTATATGGTGAGCGTCTTTCCGGCATTGAAGCGGAACATCTGTGCCTTGAGGTCGCGGGTGTACTCGTCGCCGATGGCCGTCACGGCGTCGCTGTCGGAACGGGGATATTCGCCGCGCAGAACCTGCACGACGTTGCAGCGGCAGTTCCAGCCGTTCGGCGGGAGGTATCGGTTCCAGAACTTGTCGCCGGGCGGGAGCGTCACGCCGTCGAGCCTTCGGTGCGCCTCGCGCACGCGCTCGTCTCCCGCCGTGCGGTACTGCAGGTCGTACTCGTCGCCGTCCTTCTCCCAGTCGTGCCACTTCACGGCCATCTGTGCGGAATGGACGGCATGATTGTATTCGGCATAGAGGTAGTTGCCGTTATAGCGTCCGTCGACGGCCTTCACGTCGTTGTAGAAGTCGGCCCAGGAGCGGGTGCTGCCGTCGTCGTTGGTAAGCGACAGCCCGAGTTCCGCGAGGGAGTGGTAGGCCTTCAGCCCGGAGAATACGAAGACGTTGTTGCGCAGGGCCGCCGTGAGCTCGGGCGGTGTCTCGTGCGATACGGCGAGCGCGGACGAGAGCACGCGGTTCGTCTCGTCGATCAGCCCCCGCACACGCTCGTCGCGCAGCATCGCGGGTTCGAACTCTCCGTTTTCATACACGGCCCGTGCGGCCTTGCGGAACGCCGCATGCCGGAATCGGGGCATGCGGTCGCGTCGGAGCGTCATCACGCTCTCGGCATAGAGGTCTCCCAACGCCTGGCGGAAGAGGACGTATCGTGCCGCACGTGCGGCCTTGAGTGCGGTTTTCTCGTCGGGGCTTCCCTTCCCTCCGCCGGAAGGAGCCCCTACTCGAAAAAACCGTCCGAGCGTTTCCCCGTGATGGGAATCTTGTATCGGTCGATGAAATACTGCGGGTCCACGTCGTAGGACTGGAGGATCATGCGCTCCATCTCGCGGCGTTCTGCGGGCGAGAAGGATGCGGCGTCGTCCCAGTCGAAGCTCAAGCCCCCGAGGGGGAAGCCGTGTTCGAGCATCAGGGGGATGAGTTTGTCGTTCACGATATTGCGGACCATCGCGGCGTCGGCCGCGCAGACGTTCTCGAAGACCTCCAGGTGCACCTCGCTTTGCGAGAGCGAGGAGCCGTTGTCGATGGTCATCGTCTGGTTCAGCAGCCCCTTCGACATCTCGGAGTTGGCACGGTCGATGCGGCGGTCGTAAACATTGAAGGCATCGCCGCGGCTCGACTCCTTGATGTCGATGTCCGTACCGTCGGGGAAGAGCCCCCATGCCGCGGCGCCCATGTTCTCGAGCATCGACTCGATGCGGCTGCGCTCCGACCCGGTCTGGACGTTGGTCTTGGCGATGCGTATGGGCATGCCGAATATCTCACCGAAGACATCCCAGTATGCCAGCATGTTCTTCTTCGAGAACGCCTGGGGGACGCACTTGAGCAGCAGCCCGAGGTCGCGGGGTTTCCCGACCTCGACGCACCACTTCGAATAGGGCCCCGTCCGGAAGCTCACGCCCCGCTGGGGGTCGTCGCCCGCATCCCTGACGATGACCCCGAACTCCTGAATCACGTGCTTGCGCGGCACGACGGACACGTCGGTGAAGGTGCGGACGCCGTTCACGGTCACCACATCGCCCATCTGTATGAGCGTATGCCCCCAATAGCGGGATTCGAGGACGTATTCCACGAAGTCGGCGAACCATTGTCGCTCGAACATCTTTTTTGCTTCGACGTCCTCTTTTCCGTCCCGGGTTCGCAGGACGAACTTCTTTTGCAGGGTCTTGCCGTCGCGCTGGCCCATGCAGCCCGTCAGGTGGAGGTCTATCAGCGCATCGGTGTAACAGTCGTAGAGCTTCGACCGCTTGGGGTTCTCGACGTTGATGGCCATCTGCCATGCCGTGCGCCAGGTTGCGATGTCCTTCTGCGTGAGGTTCGCTGTCACCTGGTTGAGCTGTATGAGGACGCTGCGCTTCTGCTCGGGGGTCTTGGCGGCGCGCGCGGCCATGAGCAGCGATTCGTAGGTCCGGCCCTCGAATCCGCCGCCCGCAGCTATTTTCTTTTTACCCATTCGATAGGTGTTTAACAGGTCTTTGAAAGGTGTTTAATACCCGTATCGGCGTGCCGGGAGCGACCCGAAGCGCACGGGGTTCTGTAAGTCTTCTCCCTCCTCGGATTCGTAGAGCGGCAGGTCGGGCATGGTTTTCCCGCTCTGCACGTCGCGCAGCCACGCGACGGCATCGTCGTACATCGTCCGGCGCTGCTCGTCGCCCATGTACTGAGGCAGCGACTGCCCGAGGTAGTAGAGTGCGATGCAGACCACGACGCGCACGAGCATGGGGTTGCGGTCGGGGCCCTGCTGCGCGAAGGCCCTGCGCGTGTCGTAGCGGGCGCGCAGATAGCCCTCGGCCTCCTCCCGGGCGCTCAACTCTGCCCTGGCACGGGTCTCGGGATCGCTCTGCGAGACGATTTCGAGCACCTCGTCCGTGCATACGACCTTGTAGTCCTTTTCTTCGAGGAACATTCGGCTATCGGGTTTTGTAGATGGCCACGGCAGCGATGTCGGCTACCGTCACGCCGGGAAGGTAGACCTTCTGCGCCACGAGCTGGCGGATGCGCTCTTTCGAGACGCACAGAGGCCGTCCTCCGAGGTTGATGACGAACTGCTTCTTTCCCGTCCTGCGCCTGCGTTCGTCGGCCAGGCGAATCTGTTTTTCGAGGCGGTGCCGGAATACCAGCGCCCTGAATAGTTTTACCATACTCGTTTCGATGATATGTGTCTGCGCCCGATCGACGGCACGAATGCCTGCTCGCGCGTGCGCTGTTGGAGTTTGTAGATGGCCCCTTCGTCGGCATCCGGGGCGTCGTCGTGCCCGGACATTCCCTTTTCGAAGCAGAGGGTCTGGTCGATGGCCGCGAGCATGTCGGGGTCGCGCTGCATCCGGGCGTTGTAGAACACGAAACCGCGCTCCCAGAGGGGCGATATGGCCTCTATGCGCTGGAACTTGTCGGGCTTCTTGCGTCGGTCGGCGCGGATGGGGAGCTGGTATCCGCGCAGCTTGCCCTCGCGCGTGAACTCGTCGAGGAGGATGTCCTGAAGGAAGTTCGCCTCGATGTAGTACTCGACCACGACGTTTTCAGGCACCCGCTCGTGCAGGTCGTAGAACCAGCGCACCATCTCCGCGACGGAGCACTGCCGCACGAAGGCCGCGAGGCAATGGAGTTCGCTGCCGACCTTGCCCCACAGCTTGATGGCCTTGTAGTCGTTTTTCGAGGAGCTCTTGAACGACGGGTCGCAGTAGGCCACCAGGTAGTCGTACTTCGAGAGCGGCAGCGGCTCGCGCCAGCGAATCCACTCCTGCCGGAATACGGCGCCTTCGGTGATGGGGTTGTTCATGAACTCCTTTTGGAAGGAGCGGTATCCCATGAAGTCGGCCATCTGCTGCACCTCCTCGCGCGTCCATTTCGCACCCCAGGAGACGTTGCCCTGTTTGTCGAGGATGTTCACCCGCGAGACGTGCATTCCTTTGCTCTTGGCCATCGCCGCCAGCACGGAGTTCTTGCTGATGAGGTTGCCGACCATGATGAACCGCCCGCGGCCGCCGTCGAGGGCTCCGAACAGGGCCTCCTTGACCCAGTTCACAAGGCGCTTCACGCGGCTCTCGTTTTCGCACAGCTCGTCGTCGTCGAGGTCGTCGATTACGATGTAGTCGGGTCGTCGGCTGCGGTAGCGCAGACCGCGCGGGGACTGTCCTCGACCGCGTGCGAAGAATGCGCAGCCGTCGGCCGTGACGAAACGGCCGTCCTGCCAGTCGCCCGCGTTGTACTGCACGCCGAAGTCGGCGATGTAGCGTCGGTTGAACTGCAGCTCGGCCTGCAGGTCGCCGAGCAGCGTTTTGGCGTTCTCCTCGGACTTGCCGACGAGGACCATGACGTTCAGCTCGCGCGGCTCCTGTATCTTGAGCCACATGGGGATGAAGATGTCGAAATGGGTACTCTTGGCGTGTCCGCGGGCCCACTGCTCGATACCCTTGTAGTTGCGGTCGCGGAGCACGCGGTTCGCCGCCTCGATCTGGAACGGCGCGCACGCGGTATGCCTGCCCGTCGCCGGGTCGTCGGTGTAGTGCGGGAAGTAATATTCGACGAAGAAATCGTAATCGCGCCGCGCACGGCGGATGCGGGCCTGCTTCGCGGCGGGCGTCTCGGGCAGGACGGGCGTGCGCTCCTGCACGGTCCGGCACCACCGCTGCCACTCGGCGAAGGTTTTGGTTACGCTGGAAGTCATTGTCATTTGCTTTTACCGACGCCGAGCGCCTCGATGACGAATTTGTTCTGCAGGTCGTTCACCGTCATGCAGAGCTGCGGCGTGACCTCGGGGTCGATTTCCGAGCGTCCCTCGAGCCACTTCCCGAAATTCATGAAGCACTCCATGTAATCGACGGCCGAGACCTCCTTGTCGAGGGTCTTGATTGTCGCGGCGAGCTTCGCCAGGCGGTCGCTGGCCCCTCCGATGTCGGTGATGTCCTTGTTGTCGCCGAGGTTCTCGGCGACATGGTTTATAGAGCGCAGGATGTTGTTCACGACCTGCTTGCGGGTGAGCGACTGCGCGATCTTCTTTTCGGCCCAGCATCCTGCCGTGACCCATGCGTTCACGGTGTTTTTCGACACGCCGACCTTCTCGGCGATGATGTTCTGCGGCGTGCCCTGCATGTACAGCAGCTCGGCGAACTCTTTCAGCTCGGAGGCTATTCTCTTACCCATTCATAAAACGTGATGAGCCCATCGAGGGGCGTTCGACGGGACAAAATTGCACCTTAGACAAGGGTATAAAAAACAGAGTGTAAGGTTTTTACACTCTGATTGTTATAAAAAATCGCCCGCTGCATCTTTGCACCGGAATCGCGGGGTGGAGCAGTCGGCAGCTCGTGAGGTTCATTCCCTCAAGGTCGCAGGTTCGAGTCCTGCCCCCGCAACAATACCCTTTTTTGCATCCGAGGCCGTCCGCGCCGCCGACCTGTGTGTCGGCGGTGTCCGGGGCCGAAAACGATCGAATGGCACGAGAAGCAGTCATCAGCACCAGCGCCCTGAACGCTTACGGAACCCGGGTCCTCACCGAGGGGCTCGACATTTCGCAGTATGAGAAGAACCCCATCGTGCTTTACATGCACCGCCGGGGTTCGCGCGAGGACATTCCTATCGGCATCATGGAGAACATCCGCGTGGAGGGCGACAAGCTCTTCGGCACGCCGAAAATCGACGGGGACACCGAGGCCGAGAAGGTGATCGCCGCCAAGTGGGAGCGCGGGACGCTGCGGATGCTTTCGGCGGGCATCGACATCCTCGAATGTTCCGACGATCCGCAATATCTGGTGCAAGGCCAAACCCGGCCGACCATCACCCGGTCGAGGCTTTTCGAGGTCTCCATCGTGGACGTGGGAGCCAACGACGAGGCCCTGCAGGTGCGCCTATACAGCGGCGGGCGTCAGCTCACCCTGGCCAAAGGCGAAGACGACGCGGTGCTCCCGCTGCTCAAAAGCGACGACAAACCCCAAAACACGACTTTTCAGATGAATGAGATTTTGATGACCCTCGGTCTCCCGACGACGGCGACCGAGGCGGATGCCGTCAGCGCGATCCAGGCGCTCAAGGCTCAGAACGACACGCTCACGCTGGCCCGGATTACGGATGCCGTCACCGCGGCGCGCGAGAAAGGCCTGATCACCGAGGCCCAGGAGCCGAAGATGCTCGAATTGGGCAAGAAGGCGGGCATCGAGACGCTGCGCGACACGCTCTCGATGATGACTCCCGCCCGACGTCCTTCGGACTTCATCGACGAAAAGGGCTCTGGAAACGGACATCAGACGCTCGCGTGGGACAAGCTCTCGGACGAGGAGAAGATGACCCTGCGGCGTGAGAACCCCACGCAGTACGCCCAAGTGTTCAAGGCCCACTACGGCGTGGCCCCGGACTTCATGAACGACTAACTCAAACCTTTTTCCACGAATGAGAAAAATCCTTTTGGCCCTCTTGGGCCTCTTTGCGGCGGTAGGCATCAACTCCGCAGTCGGTGCGACGCTTGCCTGCGCCGTCGGCTTCGCCCCGCTTGCGGGTGTGGCGGCCGTGAACGGTGCGGCCCTGGTGTCGGGCCTTTGCGGCGGCTTTACGCCGTCGGGTGCACTCGGCGCCGGAATCTATACCGAAGTATGGACCGGGGAGCTTATCAAGGCGTTCCGCTCGGCTGCCGAGAGCATCGGCTGGTATCAGGCCATCCGCTCCTACGACGCCTATGTGAAGCATGACGTGATCCACTTCGTCGATGTGGGCGCCGATCCCGAGATTCTGGTGAACAATACGACTTACCCGCTGACGGTGCAGGACCTCCCGGACGGCGACAAGGCCGTCGAACTGGACAAGTTCCAGTCGCGTCCTACGCCCGTCACCGACGACGAGTTGCACGCCATCAGCTACGACAAGATGGCCCTGGTGATCGAGAAGCACAAGGACCAGTTCTTCGAGAAGAAGTACTCGCGGGCGATTCACTCGCTGGCTCCCGCGGAGAATGCAGCCAAGACCCCGGTTCTCGTGACGACGGGAGAGGCTACGGCCGATGGCCGCAAGAAGCTGACCCGCGCGGACATCGTGGCGCTCAAGAAAAAGTTCGACAAGCTGAAAATCCCCAAGGAGGGCCGCATCCTCGTCCTGTGCGCGGATCATGTCGCCGACCTGCTGGAGACCGACCAGCGCTTCGAGAAGCAGGTGTACGACTACACCACGGGCAAGATTGCCAAGATGTACGGCTTCGACGTCTACGAGTACGACGAGTGCCCCTACTACGATACGACGACCCTCAAGAAGAAAGCCTACGGCGCCGTCGTGGGCGAGAACGACCGCCAGTCGTCGGTGGCCTTCACCACCAAGCGTGCGATGCGTGCCGACGGCTCGACGAAGTCCTACCTGCGCGAGGCGTCGAGCGACCCGGAGAACCAGCGCAACCTCTTCTCGATGCGCACCTATACGATCTGCCTGCCGCTGCGCAACGAAGGCTTCGGCGCCATCGTGAGTGCGAAGGTCGAGGCGGCAAAGGCTCCGGAGGAGGAAGAGAGCGTTTAATCGCATGTGAGGAATGGAGACCTGGATTATCTACGTCATTGCGCCCATCGCCATCGCGCTGGTAAGCTGGATTCTCGGCAAGAACGGACGGCGTATCGACGAGACGTCCAAACTGGTGGCCCTGCTTCAGGAGGAGATCACCCGTCTGACGGCCAAAGTCGAGAAGCTGGAGGCCAAGGTCGAGATCAAGGAGCACGAATCGGAGCGCAAGAGCGGGATAATCCAGGAGGCCTTCCGCTGCAAGACGCCTTCGCACAAGTGCCCCGTATTAATCAAATTGTTCGAGTTCAACGATCAAAAGGAAGATGAGCAGAGGATTAAGAAACTGCAATCCGGGGAATATCCGCCGGAGTGCGACCCGATACAAGGGAGAGACGAGGAGTTCCGACCCGGCCTTTAAGGCGTTCGAGTCGATGCCGTGGGGCTACCGGGCGATGTTCGTGCTGCTCCACACCTACCGGGTGCGTCACGGATGCCGCACGCTGCGGGAGATGATCTCGCGCTATGCGCCGCCCGTGGAGAACCACACGGAGAACTACATCCGGGCCGTGGCCTCCGGAGCGCAGGTGTCGCCCGACGAGCCACTCGACACCAAGAGCGGCGAGCGGATGATTCCGGTCGTTGCGGCCATGAGCCGCGTGGAGAACGGAACGCCCGCACGCATGGACGAGGTTCGGGCGGGCTGGAAGCTGTTCGCAAAGTATCCGGTATGACACGGCGGCGAATCCTCCTCCCGCTCCTCCTGGCAGCGCTGCTCTGCGCCTGCGCGCCCTCCCGCCGGACGGCGGCGGTGCACAGCCGGGCGGAAAACGACCTTCGGATGCAGGCGCTCCGCGAGGAACTCTCGACGCGCGACAGCCTGTTTTTCCGGGCCTTGTGCGAGGAACTGATCCGCAGCCTCGACGGCGAGCGGCATCTGCACCGGGTTGTCGGGGAGGAGGTCGAGACCGTCACCCGGGAGTACGACACCTCCCGTCCGGTCGATACGCTGAGCGGAACACCGCCCCTGCGGCGGGAAACAATCCGGCGGCAACGACTTACGGATTCCACCCGCGAAGCGGGCCGAGTGCGACAGACCAAGCGGCGAATCCGCTCCGACACGATCCTCGGCGGCGGCCATACCGGGCAGCAGCTCCGGACGGAGGGTAACACCTCCCGGCAGGAGGTGTCCGAAACAGACCTCACGACGGCCCGGCGTCGCGGCCTCACCTGGTGGCAGCACGCCCTGTGCATCGCCGGACTGCTGGCCGTGGCCTATGGCTCTTACCGATTTTTCAAGAAACGCTAAACATTTCAGACATGGCACAAAAGAAAAATACCACCTCCGCAGCGGCCGTGACGTCGCAGGACATGGCACAGGCCCTCCAGGCCGCAGTGGAGGCCGCGGCAGCGGCTCCTGCAGAGACTGACCCCGAAGCTCCGGCCCCGGAACCCGGGGTGAAGCCCGCCGACGATGCCGCCGATAAGACGGCCGCAGCTCCGGCGCCTTCGAATCCCGAAGCGTCGGATGCCTCCGGCAAGACCCCGGCCGGGAAACCTGCAGCACCTTCGAAGGGCGCCCCGAAAGGCCCGAGGAGTGCGGCCAAAACTCCCGCGACGGCTCGTGAGAGCGCCGCGCAGCGCGTCGCCCGCGAAGTGTTCCGCAGCTACCCCGACCGCAAGACCGTACATGTGGCCTCGGACGGCACGGCCTTCTTCAACCGCTCGGATGCCGTAAACTACGGCCGCACACTCAAGGACACGGCCGTCGTCGAAGTAACCAATCAAAACCTCAAAGCCTGATGCAGTCCTTAACATTCGAACGCACGAACGGCAACATCCCCCGCAAGCTGGCGGGCGAAGACCATATCTCGGGGATCATGTTCTACACGGACACGCTGCCGTCGGGATTCTCCGAGACGGAGCGTATCAAGGCCATCTCGCAGATCGAGACTGCCGAGAAGCTCGGGATCACCGCCGAACTCGACGAGTGGATCATCCGTCTCATGCACTACCAGCTCTCGGAAATATTCCGGCTCAACCCGGGCATCAGCCTCTATGTGGGCATCTTCCCGAAAGCCGAAGGCGCCAACACCTATGCCGACGTGAAGAAGATGCAGAACTTCGCCGGAGGCCGCCTCCGACAACTCGGCATTTGGGAGGGCGACGTGGCGTTCTCGAAGGAGAACCTCACGGCCCTGCAGGGTGTCGCCGCGACGCTCGAGGGGCAGGACATGCCGCTGAGTATCCTCTACGCCCCGAAAGTCGCGGCCGTCGCCTCCCTGCCGACGGATGCCGCCGGGGACAAGGAGCGCGTGTCGGTCATCATCGGCCAGGCCGGGAGCTCCACGGGCGCGGCGCTCTATGCGGACGAAGACAATGCGACGTCGAAAGCCTCTGTCTCGGGGCTGGGCGTCCTGCTCGGCATCGTCTCCAGCGCCTCCGTGCAGGAATCCCCCGCGTGGATCGAGAAGTTCCCCACGGGCATCGACGTCCCTGCCTTCGGAGACGGCACGCTGCTCACGGCCCTCGACCGCGCCGTGGTCGAATCGCTCGATACGGCCCGCTACCTGTTCTTCGTGACCTACTCCGGACTGTCGGGCTCTTTCCTGAACGATTCGCACACGATGGACGACGCCACGAGCGACTACGCCTACATCGAGAACGTCCGCACGATGGACAAGGCCGTGCGGGGCATCCGCACCTACCTGCTGCCGAAGCTGGGCGGAAACGTCTATATAGACAAATCGACGGGGAAGCTCCAGACGCACAGCGTGGAGTTCCTGCAGACCACGGCGCAGAAGGCTCTCGAGGAGATGGAGAAGGCGGGCGAGCTGAGCGGCTATGTCGTCGAGATCGACCCGGACCAGAACGTGCTCGCCACCTCCGAAATCGAGATCGTCATCCGTCCGGTCGGCGTCGGCGTCGTGCGCCGTATCCGGATAAAGATCGGCTATGCCGAGAGTGTCTAACAGCCAAAACCAGAATACAATGAGCGTTACAACCTCTATTCCGCTGATTAACGGCGTAGAATACAGTTGGGGCGACATCGTCGCTGCGGCCAACGGCGTGCCGTTCGTCGGCATCACGGCGATCAAGTACGGCGACAGCCAGGACGTGCAGAACAACTACGGCGCCGGACGGCATCCGGTGTCCCGCTCGAAAGGGCGCATCACGCCCTCGGCGTCGATCACCCTCTACAAGAGTGAGGTCGTGGCCCTGCAGCGGCAGGCGCCGAACGGCCGCCTGCAGGACATCGCGCCTTTCGACATCACGGTGTCGTACCTGCCCGAGAGCGGCATCATCTCGACGGACAAAATCCGCAACTGCCAGTTCACCGAGAACAAGGTGGACTGGAAGGAGGGCGACCTGAACCAGCAGATCGAACTCACGCTGATCCCCTCGCATATCGAGTGGGGCCAGCCGAAAGTATAACCCACAAAAACCGATTCTTATATGGAAAACAAGCAGCAGAAGGAGCTGGCCGCACAGCGTGCCGCATATCCCGTTTTCGACGGAGGCGTCAAGGACGAGGTTCTCCAGGCATGGAGACAGGCCCACGGCCGCGTCGTGGCCGTAGACATCTACGACGACATGGCCGGAGAACACCACATCGGCTATTTCCATCGTCCGTCGATGGACACCATGTCGGCCGTCAGCGCCGTGAGCCGACAGGATGAACTCAAGGGCGCCGAGGTGATGTTCAAGAACTGCTGGCTCGGCGGTAGCCCGCTCGTCCAAAACGATGCGATCCTGAAAACCTCGGCACTCGGGGCGCTGGGCAACCTGTTCGCCGCCTGCCATACGGAGGTAAAAAACTTGTAGGGGCGCACGCCCTTTCGGACGATGACGACGAGCAGTCCATCGCGAAGGGGTGCGCCCTGATCCGGGCCGCGTTTCATATCGACCCCGGCACGCTTTCCTGCGACGAGTGGGCCGCATTGTACCAGCAGGCCGTATGGCTGGAGCACCGACGGCTGCGCAACCTCGCAGAACTTTTAGGACGTCTATTCTCCTCGGACGAGGAGACGGGTAAACGATGAGCAGCTATTCCTTCAACTACTCCTTCAACATCACGGGCAACTGCGATGTCGTCGTGCAGGGCATCTCCCAGAACGTGGAGAAGCTCAACGACAACATCCGCAAGTCCGTGGGGCTGTGGGACAGCTTCGAAGGCAAGTTGCTCGCGTTGAATCAGTTCACGCAGTACGTCGAAGGCGTGGGCCGCACGATGCAGGAGACCCTGCAGCCGGGCGCCGCGCTCAACGCCTCGCTGGCCGACCTCTCGGCCATTTCGGGCGAAACGGGCGAAAGCCTCCGCCGGATCGAGGGGTATGCCCGCGAGACGGCCAAGACCTTCGGAGGGTCGGCGGCGCAATCGGTCGAATCGTACAAGCTGCTGCTCTCGCAACTCTCGCCCGAGCTGGCGAAATACCCCGATGCGCTCCGCGCGATGGGCGACAACATCGCCATCCTGAGCAAGACGATGGGCGGCGACGCCACGGCCGCCGCCGAGGTGCTGACCACGGCGATGAACCAGTACGGCGTCTCGCTGGCCGACCCGATGGAGGCGGCACGCCGCATGGCCGGGATGATGAACGTCATGGCCGCCGCGGGCAAGGAGGGTTCCGCCGAGCTCCCGGCCATCAAGGTGGCCCTCGAGCAATGCGGCATGGCGGCCAAAGGTGCCGGAGTGTCGTTCGAGGAGACCAACGCTGCGATCCAGGTGCTCGACAAGGCCGGAAAGAAAGGCGCCGAGGGCGGCGTTGCGCTGCGCAACGTCATGATGATCCTGAGCCGCGGGCGGTTCCTTCCGAAGGAGACGCTCGAAGAGCTGCAGGCCGCGGGGGTGGACGTCGGGCTACTGACGGACAAGACGCGGACACTGGCCGAGCGCCTCGAGCCGCTGAAGGCCGTCCTCAAGGATTCGGCGCTCTTCTCCCAGCTCTTCGGCATGGAGAACAGCAACGCGGCGATGGCCCTCGTGCAGGGCATCGACGAAATCCGCCGCTACGAAGGAGCCATCACCGGAACGAATACCGCCGTCGAGCAGGCCGGGATCATCATGGAGAGCTACAACGAACGGCTCTCGAGGGTTCGGGCACGGTTCGACGACCTGAAAATCTCGCTCTTCAACGCCTCGGGTGACTGGGGCATCTGGGTCGAGGTCGTCGTCAGCTCGCTCGTGCCGCTGGCGCAGATGACGCCGCTGCTCATCGGCATCGGCAAGGGCATCGCCTTCATCCGGACGCTGAATTTCGCCTCGATGTGGCGCAGTACGGTCGGAGCCATGAGCGGTGCGATCCTCTCGCTGCGGATGTACAACGGCTACCTGAGCATCGGTAAGGTGCAGGCGCTGGGATTCGGGAGGAACATCCTCCAGGCCACCGTCGCCGCGGTGCGGTTCGCTACCGTCGGGCTGTGGTCGGGAATCAAGGCCCTCGGAGCCTTCGTCCTCTCCCTCGTCACGGGAGGTACGGCCTCGGCGACATTCGCAGGGATCGCCTCCGCAGGGTTCGCAACGTTCAAGCTGGCGGCCGTGACCGCCTGCAGGGCCGTAAGCGCCGCGATCATGAGCATCCCTATCGTCGGCTGGATTGCGGCGCTGGCTGCTCTCGGAATCTACTTTTGGAATACGTCGGTCAAGTTCCGCGCGACGCTCAAAGGACTGTGGGCCTCGTTCAAAGCCGTGTTCTCGGGTATTTGGGACCTTGCGAAAAACGTCTTCGGAGGAATCGGCGACCTGATCGTCGCGGCGTTCAAGTTCGACGGCAAGGGCATCCGGGAGGCAATTCAGCGCATGAAGGGCGGATTCTCCCAGTTCGGGGCCGAGGTCGGCTCGGCCTTCACCAAAGCCTACGACGAGGAGATCGCCCGCTCGAAGGCCGAAGCCGCAGCCAAAGAAAAGGCGTCCGCCGGGGAGGCGTCCCCGGGCGGTGTGCTGCCGACGCCGACGCCCGATCCGCTTGCGGCGGGCCTGCAGACATCCGGGGCTTCCGTAGCGGCCGCAGCGCCGAAGGCCGACAAAATCCGCAACATCTCCGTGCGCATCGACAAGATTATCGACCGCTTCGAGATACACACGACGAATCTGCGCGAGGACGTCGGACGGGTAAGGGATATGATTGCTCAGGCCGTAACGGACGCCGTGAACGATATAAACTTCGCAGGGTAATGGCTTTTCAACCGATAAGTTTCGAGTTCGTGGCGGCAGGCGTGGCGCAGCAGGCACGCCTGGCACTGTGTCGCTTCTCCCCGTCGCAGAAGAACGCCGAGCGGCCCTCGTGGGACGGCCACGGGGGAGAGATCGCGGGCCGTGACCTCTCCGTGCCGATTACCGACCCCAGCTATTGGGCCTCGCGGTACGTGCTTACGGAGCTCGTGCTGCGCCGCGAAGACGGCCGCACGCTGCGCATCGACGACGCCACGGTGAACATCTCGCAGGAGAAGCACATCGTCCGCACGCAGCTCGTGGGGCTCCGAGGCACGATCAAGGAGTACATCTGCCAGGGCGACTATTCGGTGTCGCTCTCGGTGGGTATCGTGGCCGTGCGCGACGGCGTGATTGTGGACGAATACCCCGAGGAGGGCATCCGGGAGGTCCGGGCGTTTCTCGACGAAGACCGCGCCGTGGAGGTGTCGAGCACCTTCTTCGAACTGTTCGGCATCTCGCGCCTCGTGGTGTCGCGCTTCTCGCTCTCGCAGGAGACCTGGTCGAACCGTCAGAGGATCGACGTGCAGGCGTTCTCCGACGAAGACTACATGATCAAGTGCACCGAATATTAAACACCTTTCGAACGCCTTTCGAACCATGTTCAAACTCTCGGCTCGCATAGAAATCCGCAGCGCGACGAAACGCTGGACCTTCGACAAGGTCGCCCGCGTGGAAATCACGCGCGACATGGACACGCTGACCGACCTGTGCGTGATGACGCTGCCCAGGAAGGTGCGCTGGCAGGGCGAGGAGCGCATGCCTGTACAGCGCGGCGACGAGGTCGGCGTATGGCTGGGATACGACGATGACCTCAGCCTGGCGTTCCGCGGGTTCGTGACGACGATCGGTGCGAAGACCCCGGTGGAAATCCATTGCGAGGATCGGATGTTCCGCCTCAAGCAGCAAGAGGCCCGCAAGCTCGCCTACAAGTCGGCGACGGTCGAAGAGGTTCTCCGCGACCAGAACCTCGGCGTGCCGTTCAGGGTCTTCGGGGAGCAGCGCATCGGCCAGTTCCGCGTGACGGCGTCCACCGTGACCGAACTGCTCGGACAGCTCAAGGACCAGGGCGGCATCCGGTCGTTCTTCCGCCTTGAGGAGGGCGAACCCGTGTTGTACAGCGGCGTACTGTTCGAGCGCGAAGCGTCCGTCCGCCAGGTATTCGCTACGGGGGTGAACCTTATAGACGACACGCAGCTCGAGGTGCAGAACGCTGAAGATCTCAAGATCAAGGTTCGGGCAATATCCCTGCTGCCGAACAACAAGCGCGTCCGGATAGACGTCGGGGATGCCGACGGGGAGAAGCGGACCCTGCACGCCTACAACAAGAACGAGCAGGAACTCCGGGCCTGGGCCGAGCAGGAACTCCGGCGCCTCAAGCAGGACGGGCTCAAAGGAACGTTCACGACCTTCGGGGCCGTGCTGATCGACAAGCTGGACCACATAGGCATCCGAATCGACGGAATACGCCGCGGTGTGTATCAGGTGCAGAAAAACATAATCAAATACGGGACGGACGGATTCCGTCAGGAGATAACCATCGGCAAAAGAGTAATGCAATGACACTCGCAGAAGCCATACGGAGACTCGCCATGATGGGGGTCGAAATCTATTGCAAGTTCTGCACCGTGGACAGCGTGGACGAGAGGGCCCGCACGGTGGACTGCACGCCTCTCGACGAGAGCGCCCCGCTCGTGGGCGTGAACCTCCAGGCCAACCAGGAGGGGGACACGGGCGTCGTCTGTTTCCCGGCCGTCGGGAGCTACGTCATCGTGGCGTTCATCTCCCCGGCCGTGGCGGCCGTGGTCCTGTGCGACAAGATCGACAAGGCCCAGCTCTCGATAGGCAAGACGCAGATCACCGTGGACGCCGAGGTGGTGGACGTCTCCCTCGGCGACACCTCCTTCCGAATCACTCCCGAGGGGGTGCTGTTCAACGGCGGGAAGCTCGGGGGACTGCTGAAAATCGAACAGCTCACGGAGAAGTTCAACGAGCTGATCCGGGCTTTCAACACCCATACGCACACGATACCCGCCGGAGGGGTTCCCGTCACAGGAACCGCAGCGGCGCAGTCGAACCCCGCCCCGGTCATGGTTCCGGCCGTCACTCAGGCCATGCCCGAGGTCAGGGTTTCGGACTACGAGGACGCGAAGGTAAAACATTGAGGCGATGCGAGGAATAATGACAGACCCCGAAACGGGCGATTTGATGGTCCGCGACGGTGCGCTGGTCGTGGACGACACGACGGCGCAGACGGCCGAAGCGGTGCTTCGGGCCATGCGCGGGGAGTTCAAGGAGTTCCCGCTGCTCGGAGCCGAAACCCTCAAGATGCTCGGCGGGAACGAGGACCCGATGTGGCGCTCGGATGCGAAAAACATGCTTCAGGCGTGCGGAGTGCCCGCCTCGCGCATCGAAATCGAGAACGGCAGAATAACGATCGAATGACGCGGATCAAACCTTCAAGCAGGCAGAGCCTGCTCGACATAGCGCTGCAGACAAGCGGCGGCGTGGAAGCAGCGTTCGACCTTGCGGAGGCGAACGGTATAAGCATTTCCGAGCCGCTCGAGGCCGAAGCGGAGCTGGAGACCGTGGCGGCGGCCGACAAGAACGTGCTGGCGAAATACGAGGCCCGGGGTATCCGTCCGGCGACGGAACTGTCGTCCGAGGAGGTCGAGGCGGCGCCCTACGGCGGCATCGGATACATGGGCATCGAAATAGACTTCGTGGTAAAATGAGAACAATCGAGCAAATCAAGGAGAGCATCGCGGCCGACTTCATGCGAAATGAAACGGTAGCGAAGATATACGGGTTCACGCCCGGGGAGAGTTTCACGAGCCATATCGGTATCCTGTCGGTCGAAAATGCCCTGTTCTACCTCTTCGCCGTGGCGGCGTGGACGCTGGAGAAGCTCTTCGACACGTACGGGGGCGAGGTGGACGCGCGCATCGAGGAGATCATCCCGCACCGTCCGCGGTGGTACCGCGACAAGGTACTTGCGTTCATGAAGGGCAAGACGCTGATTGCGGACACGGACCGCTACGACACCGAGGGGATGACCGAGGACGCCATCGCGGCGGCGCGGGTGGTCAAGCACGCCGTGGCGGCCGAGAACAAGGACGCTTCGCTGCTGACGATCAAGGTCGCGGGCGAGAAGGACGGCAAGCGGTGCAGGCTCGACGCCGAGACCGAGGCGCAGCTTGCGGCCTACATCGCCGAGATCAAGGACGCGGGCGTGCGCACGGCGCTGGTGAACACCGACCCCGACCGCTTCTCGTGCCAGGTGGAAATCTACTACGACCCGATGCTCGTGGCCGAGACGGTCGAGACTGCCTGCCGCGAGGCCGTCCGGGAGTATATCGAAAACCTGCCCTTCAACGGCGAATATACCAACATGGCCCTCGTCGATGCGCTCCAGACGGTCGAGGGCGTGCGGATCGTGGAGTTCAAGGGGGCGACGAGGGTCGCCGCGGACGAGACGGTCGTCGTGCCCATCGACGCGCGCTGCGTCCCCGCAGCGGGGTATTTCACGATGGAGGACGTACAACTGACCCTGAAAGCCTATGGCAACGAGTAAGCTCTACGACGTGAACTTCAAGCGCCTGGCGCTCCTGCTGCTGCCGACCTTCCGGCGGCGGCCGCTGCTGGCCGCCCTGGCTTACGCTGCCGTGTCGCCCCTGCAATACCTGCACACGCGGTTCATCCTCTGGAAGCGCGAGAGCGACTACCGCCTCGAACACAACGGCCAGGTGTGCTACCTGCGGGCGCTGCTGAACGACAAGTTCGATCCCATCGACCGGAGGATCACGATCACCGAGGAGGTCGAAAACGTGGGCTTCATCACCCTGCACAAACGCGAGGAGGACGCCGAGGTGCTGGTCCCGCGCCGCGGATCGGGCCGGATCCTGATTCTCAACCGCCGCGGCTACGGCGGCGTGAGCGGCTACGACTTCTGGGTGAATATCCCGCTGGCGCTCTACGACAAGCTGGACATCACGCAGGTCCGGGCCGTGGTGAATGCGTACAAGCTGGCTTCGAAACGATTCTCCATAAACTACATTTGACGATGAAACAGATACAGGGCAGGTTCCTCCTGCAATCGAACAAAGACTTCCCGGCCGACTGCGAGATGCTCGACTACATGCAGACCAACGCGCACGTGGTGTCGATCATCGGCAACCTGGCGGGTGACAAGGCGATCCTGCTGGGATGCACCCTCACGGGCGGCGGCACGCAGCGGAGCGAGGGCTACGTGTTCCTGCGCACGAAGGATCACCCCGAGGGCGAGGTGCTCTACTGGGAGGGCGGCCCTATTTCGGGCGGCATGTACCTCAAACAGACTGCGATCCCGGTACAGGCCCAGGGGTACGAATATCCGCAGGCCTACGTCGAGCGGTCGCTGGCTCCGGGCATCGGCGAGGAGAACTACAAATGGGCGGACTTCCGCGAAGCGCAGTCGCTGCCCGAACTCGAAGCGCAGATCAAAGAGTTGAAGGCCGCCCTGGCCAAGATTCAGCGCACGCCGCTGGGCATGGTCGAAATCTGGGCAGGATCCCGCATTCCCGACGGCTACGCCCTTTGCGAAGGGCAGCAGCTCAAGCAGTCGGAGTACCCCGAACTCTACAAGGCTATCGGCAGCACCTACAACAATGCCTACGACTGCAACGGCCGGAAGCTCTCGACCACGAGCGGCTATTTCCGCCTGCCCGACCTGCGCGGCCGCTTCGTGGCGGGTTACAACGTCAACGATGCCGACTACGGCAGCTACGGCAAGGTGGGCGGCGAGAAGAAACACACGCTCACCGTCGATGAGATGCCCTCGCACGCACACGGGGAGAATCTTTGGACCGGAGGTAACGGCAGATGGCGCAGCGGCGGCAACAACTCCTATCCCGAGGCCGTGTCGTGGCATGACCGCACGACGCCTTTCGGAACGACGGACCGCACGGGCGGCGGCAGCTCGCACGAGAACCGACCGCCCTATTACACGCTGGCCTATGTCATGCGGACGAAGTAAAATTCTTATCACGCGATTACAGAATGGCAATCAGAGTACGTGCGCTGTTGCGCGAATGGTTCGGCCGGGGAATGTACCCGACGGCCGAGCAGTTCTCGGACCTCTTCGACAGCTTCTTCCATAAGACCGAGGACAAAATCCCGATGAGCGGGGTCGATGGACTTACCGACCAGCTCAACGGGAAATACAGTACGGCCGAAGGGCGGGAACTGGAGAAAAAGGTGCAGAAGGTAACCGACGACCTGGCCGCACATGCCGAGTCTACCGAGAAAGCGTTCGAAGAAGTCCAGAACGACATGGAGGCACTCGACGGCAAGATCGACGACGAAGCGGCAAAACGCAAACAAGGCGACGAAGAGACCCTCGCGTCGGCCAGGACCTACACCGACGGAAGGGAGGCAGCCATTCGCAAGGATATGACCGCGGGCGACGCCTCGACGCTCGCCTCGGCCAAGGCCTTCACCACCGAACGCGAGGGCGTGCTGCGCAAGGAGCTGCAGGACGGAGACGCCGAGACGCTCCAGGCGGCGAAAGATCATACCGCGGCCCGCGAAACGGCCATCCGCAAGGACATGACCGACGGCGATGCCGCGACGCTCGCCTCGGCCAAGGCGTTCACTACCGAGCGCGAGGGCGTGCTGCGCAGGGAGCAGCAGGACGGGGATGCCGCGACGCTCGCCTCGGCGAACGAGTACACCGACGGAAGGGAAGCGGCCATCCGCAAGGACTTCGCAGCGGCCGATGCCTCGACGCTCCAGGCAGCGAAGGACCATACCGCGGCCCGCGAGACGGCCATCCGCAAGGACATGACCGAGGGGGACGCTGCGACGCTCTCCACGGCCAAGGCCTTCACCACCGAACGCGAGGGCGTACTGCGCAAGGAGCTGCAGGACGGAGACACGGCGACGCTGAATGCGGCCAAAGGCCACACCAACGACCGCGAGGCGGCCGTCCGCAAGGACTTCGCGGCGGCCGACGCCTCGACGCTCCAGGCGGCGAAGGACCACACCGCGGCCCGCGAGACGGCGATCCGCTCCGACATGACCTCCGGGGATGCTTCGACCCTCGCCTCGGCCAAGGAGTACGTCGACAAGGCCGTCGAACAGATACTCAACGGCTCGCCCGAAGCCCTCGACACGCTCAAGGAGCTGGCCGACGCCCTCGGCAACGACCCGAACTTCGCCGCGACCGTGACCAAACAACTCGGCCAAAAGGTCGATAAGGTCACGGGCAAAGGTCTTTCGACTGAGGACTACACCACGGCTGACAAGCAGAAGCTGGCGGGCATAGCCGCCGGGGCGAACAATTACGTACACCCGTCCAGCCACCCGGCGACGATGATTCAGGAGGATGCCTCGCACCGCTTCGTGACGGACACGGAGAAATCGGCCTGGAGCGGCAAGGCCGACAAGACGACCGCCTCGGCCTCCGCGGCGGGTCTGATGTCCGCAGCCGACAAGAAGAAACTCGACGGCGTGGCGGCAGGTGCGAACAACTACGTCCATCCGGACAGCCATCCGGCGACGATGATCGCCCAAGACGAGACGCACCGTTTCATCACCGACGCCGAACGGAAGGCGTGGAACGAGAAGCCCGGAGGAAATATGGCATCCACGACCGCACCGGGTCTGATGTCAGCGGCCGACAAGCAGAAGCTCGACGGCGTGGCGACCGGGGCGAACAACTACGTCCATCCGTCCAGCCACCCGGCGACGATGATTCAGGAGGACGCCTCGCACCGCTTCGTGACCGACACGGAGAAAGCGACCTGGAACAACAAGGCCTCGACGGCCGTCGCCAGCCCGTCGGCGAACGGTCTGATGTCCGCGGCCGACAAGAAGAAGCTCGACGACCTGCCCGCCGGGGAATTCGTCCTGCAATGTACGATACCGGGCATGGAATAGTAACCAAACAGTTGTGCACAATGAAATACTGGAAACAGGGTTTTTACGACCAGCCCGTCGAAGGAGCTGTCGAAATCACCGAGGGCAAATGGCGCCGTCTGCTCGACGGGCAGGCGCGGGGAATGGAGATCGTCGAGGACGAGAAAGGGATGCCCGTATTGCGGGAGCCGAAGTCCGAACCGACTCTCCTCGCCTACGAACAGCTCGTGCGGCAGCGGATTCGGGAACGCTATTCGGTGGATGACGAGCTGGCGATCCTCCGCCAGCGGGACACCAAACCCGAAGAGTTCACGGTCTATTTCGACTATGCCGAGCAATGCAAGGACGTCGCCCGGCAGACGATGGCCGAGAGGCAGAAAACAGATAACGACGTGCAATAACGGCAAAGACACTCAAGGGCCGGACACAACATCCGGCATACACGGCGGCCGTACTGAAGGCCAAGAACCCCGTGCTGCTCAAAGGAGAGGTCGTCTACGAATCTGATACGACACGGCACAAGATCGGGGACGGCACGACAGCCTGGAATGCCCTCCCTTATGCCAAAGGGGACTTCGACGGGCCGCTTGCAGCCGAAAAGGTGACGCAGGATGCGACGCACCGCTTCGTCAGCGATACGGAGAAAACGGCATGGAACGGCAAGGCCGCGAAAGACCTTTCGAACGTGACGCTGACCAAGACATTCTCCCAGAACGGCTACTACAAGGCCCCCGACGGCCTGATGTTCCAATGGGGACGCCTGGGAACGGCGCCCTCGGGGACGAGCTATTTATCGCGTTATGTGACGTTTCCCACCTCGTTCACGGCGACCCCCTTCGCCGTACTGATCACCATCGAGGGGCAGGGCGACGATACGGTCGAGGCCGGAGGCGTCACCGACATAACCGTTTCCGGATTTTACATCAAACCCCGCTATATCCGCGACGGAGGCGACCAGGGCAACTCCGGAATGGCCTTTCAATGGATGGCCATAGGACGCTGGAAATAATTCGAACAAACAAACTTTTTCGACGATGGCAAAGACAATCAAGGGCCGGGTGCAGCATCCGGTGTACACGGCGGCCGCATTGAAGGCCAAGAATCCCGTCCTGCTCGAGGGCGAAATCGTTTACGAATCCGACACGACGCTGCACAAGGTCGGGGACGGCGTGACGCCCTGGAATGCCCTCGCATACGCGAGGGGGGGGGGATTTGAGGACGGTATCCCGGCAGAACAGATCAACCAGGACTCCTCCCACCGCTTCGTGACGGACGCCGAGAAATCGGCTTGGAATAACAAGGCGGCCAAGGACCTCTCAAACGTCTCGATCGGCAAGCAGTTCGCCGACAACGGATATTACAAAGCGCCGGACGGCTTGATGTTTCAATGGGGATCATTCACAGCTAATGCAAACAAATCCGGTAAGACCGTCTATTTCCCAACGACATTCGCCTATACCCCCTATGCAGTTCTGACCACTCCGACGCAGGCTTCTGATTCTCCAGCCACGGTGGCCGTGGCTTTCGTTTTGAATAAAACGACTGCCTATTTTACGGCCAAAGGCGTGTGGGCCAATTCCGGATCACAGGGGTACGGACAAGAGAATTACAGATATATAGCTGTCGGACGTTGGAAATAACAAACCACTTAAAATAACTTTATCATGAAAAAGATCATTTCCTTCCTCCTCGCCCTGCTCGCAGCGGTCGGCAAGGAGTGCTACCAGACCTTCGCGCTGGGGCTTGTCGTGGCGGCCGTGATCGCCGTCTTGTCGCTCGTCTGCGGGCTCTCGCTCTGGACGGCCCTGCCCGTCGTGGCCCTCGTCGCCCTGGTTCTCGCGCGTCTCGTCGCTAAAGCGCGGGCCGTGAAGCTCTCACGAGGCGAGGCGATAGCCTACGCGGTCGGGAACCTCGCAACCTGGCTCCTGCTCGTGGCAGGCTATCTCGTAAGGTAAAAACCAATGACATAGGGGCGTGAAAAAGCCCCCGGCCGTTAGTGAGTCTCTTACCTCTGCACTAACATAAATGCGCCGATACGCACAACCGAGGGCAATCCTTTGGTCGCGTATCGGCGTTCTCGCATTTGTAGTTTTATGTTCTGCAAGAGTGCAGAGGTAAGAGACTGCAAATATACGAAAACAAATCGAACCCTATTTAACCTTATAAAAAACATTTTTGCTGAATGCAGAAACACCCCGTTTACAATTCCGCCCCGCTGCCGTTCCAGGGACAGAAACGCCGTTTTGTCGGCGAGTTCCGGAAAGCATTGTCCCAGTTCCCCGACGCTGCCATGTTCGTCGATCTGTTCGGAGGTAGCGGCCTCCTGTCCCATGTCGCTAAACAGGAACGCCCCGAGGCACGAGTCGTCTACAACGATTTCGACGACTTTCGGCAGCGGCTGGAAAATATCCCAAGAACCAACGCACTACTCGCCAAAATCCGGAATTTCGTGGGGGGGGGAATTTCAAAGGGAGAACGGATGCCCGAAGAGTTGCGGGCGCGTATCCTTGACCTGATACGTAAGGAAGAGGAGACGGGATTCGTCGATTACATCACTCTCTCGTCGTCGCTGTTATTTTCCGGAAGACGTGCTACCTCGTTCGAAGAATTAGCCAAAGAATCTTTCAACAACAATGTCAAACAGACCGATTACCTCGCAGACGGGTATCTCGACGGCGTTGAAATCGTAAAGGCCGATTACCGTGAACTGTTCATGCAATACAAAGATGCGGAGAATGTCGTGTTTCTCGTCGATCCGCCGTATCTGTCCACCGACACAACATTCTACAAATGCTACTGGAAACTGGCCGACTACCTCGACGTGCTGAAAGTCCTCGAGGGACATGCGTACATCTATTTCACCTCGAACAAATCGCAGATAATCGAACTTATCGACTGGTTCTGCCGCACGCAGTTTGACGCCAACCCATTTGCCGGGACACAACGACACGAAATAAAATCGTCGATTAACCACCAGGCCGGATATACCGACATCATGATGGTAAAGAACTACGCAAGAAGCGAAGTACCGACCGACTAAAATAAGAATAATTATCCGAAAGACAAAAATATTCAGCGAATAATTTTGCTAAAAATCAAGCGTTTGGAGTCGTCTTAATTCGGACCCGATTAAAGGGCTGTTAAACGATTTTCAAATGCTTTTTGATTGGCCAAAAAAACATTTTTTGTACATCTGAATTGAAAAAGCTGTACAAATGAATTTGGCGATTATATAGGACTGCTATCTATTATTTGCCCATTTTTTATTCGCTTCTTTTCGTTAAATCG
>OLSA01000235.1_pt1 | contig 49355 bp, 45 predicted proteins | sample 1672731 | NCBI WGS metagenome assembly OLSA01 (sample SAMEA3136718, study PRJEB25190) | human gut metagenome | biome: human gut; feature: human-associated habitat; material: faeces | place: Austria | collected 2013
AAAATTAAAGCTTGTTGCTAATTTTATATATTTCATTAAGTTTACAAATGTACGTCTACCTTCAGAAACACCATCTAATAAAACATTTAAATCTTTTTCTAACAGAATTATATCAGCAGATTCTTTGGCAATATCAACCGCTGTATCAACTGAAATTCCTACATCTGAATTTGTAAGTGAAGGACTATCATTAATACCATCACCCATATATCCAACAATATTTCCAGCATCTTTTAAAAGTCTTACAATTCTAGCTTTTTGAATAGGAGACAATTTAGCAAAAATGTTAGTTTTCTTCAATAATCTAAGTACAGCAGTGTCAGAAAGTTTATCTAATTGAGTTCCAAGAACTATTTTATTTGAATTTATTCCAACTTTAGAACAGATACATTTTGTAACTTCTGCATTATCACCTGTAAGTACAATAACTCTAATACCAACCTGATTTAATTTTTTAATAGATTCTTTTGCAGATTCTTTTGGAGGATCTAAAAATCCAATAAAACCAAGTAATACCATATTTTTTTCATCACTAACATCAAATGTCTCGTTTTGCAAAATATCATTTTTTTGCATCTCTAATCTAATTTATATTGAAAAACACAGGTTTTTTGTGTTCAATTTCTCAGATACAAAATACTGATATTTTACAAAAAGCCGTCATTGAGTACCAAATCTGCTTCCTTTATAATGAAATTATCATTCGTTATACCATATGCGCCCAGACCGGGCAGAAAAGAGGAGCCTTTATGTCTAACCGGGAATATCCCAACATCCTTTTCTTAATGACAGATGAACACCGTCCGGATCTGGCCGGTTTTGCCGGCAATTCCATTGTCCGTACTCCAAACTTAGACCGTTTGGCCAAAGACAGTGTCGTGTTCAATCATGCTTACACACCATCTCCTGTCTGTATTCCAGCCCGTCAGTGTATCATGAGCGGACAATTCCCACGGACTTGCGGCTGCGAAGTTTTTGGAGATGACCTGCCTCCGTTCTACCGGACATTTGCCAGGACTTTCAGTGAAAACGCCTACAACACGGTCTGCTGTGGAAAACTTCATCACACAGGTCTGGATCAAATGCAGGGATGGCAGCGCCGGATCGGCAATGAAACCAGAATCAGTGAAAAATTTATTCCAACCATGGATCAGGACAAATTAAACCGTTTTAAAGTTTCCAAGACAGATCAGCGATGGACCAACTGCAAAGAAGTACTTCGGGCAGGAGTTGGCCATTCCCGCCATAGGATTTCCGATGAGTATACACTTCAGGGCGCGCTCAATGTGATCGAGGAAATCTTTGAGTCCCCTTACTATGACAAACAGCAGGTGAACCAGCCGCTCCTTTTAAAGGTCAGCTTTGTTCTTCCTCATTATCCGTATTTCTGTGATGAAAAACTGTTTAAATACTATCTGAACCGTGTTCCAATCTTCGGTGCAGAACAGACCTTAAGCGGCCACCCCTACCTGGACACCAAACACCTGGAAATCGGTACGGATGTCACTGTCCGGGACATCCAGCGCACTACCGCCGCTTATTACGCCATGATCGAAACCGTAGACGGTTACATCGGACAGATCTTAGACAAACTGGATGAAGCCGGAGAAGATTTAGATAACTGGATCGTGATCTTCACCAGCGATCACGGCGAAATGCTGGGAGAACATGGAATCTGGGCAAAACACAAATTCTATGAGTCCAGTGTACGGGTTCCACTTTTTATCCGCTATCCGGCGCGTTTCTCCCCAAAAACCGTTTCCGAAAATGTAAACCTGTGCGATCTGTACGCCACTTTATGCGATCTCTGTCACATCGAAATTCCAGAGCATCTGGACAGCCGTTCCCTGACTGACCTCATGGCCGGTAATTCCTCTAACTGGGACAATGAAAGCATCAGCCAATATCTGGGCCAGTACCTGATGATCAAACAGGATCAGTTAAAATACCACTATTATGGACCAGAGATGTCAGAGATCTTATGGGATCTGGAACAAGATCCCGGTGAAACCATCAATCTAATCTCCAATCCAACCTACGCAGACGTTCTGGAACAATTCCGCAACCGCCGCGACCAACTGGGTTTTTCCCCAGAGAAATGAGGTACTTATGATTTATACAAATAACCGCAAATCTATCTTTGCCCATGGAGCTGTCATCCGTGAATGTTTCCCCGAACTGACTGATCAGACTATAAAACTGGCAGAAGAAGCCATGAAGGGAATGTTAGTGCTTCCTGGCACTGGCCCGGAACTTTATTTTGTGGGTAATCCACCGAAATGGACAGAAAATCCGGTAAATGATAACGAATATACCTTTCATTTAAACCGGATGCACCACTTAAAGACACTGGCAGAAGCTTATGGTCTTACTGGTAACCTGACTTACGCCCAAAAAGCTATTGAAGAATTAAGCGACTGGATCGATCATGTTCACGCTCCTTCTCTTTATGATGAGCAGGGCAATCTGGCTCCTCTGCATTTTGACGGATTATCCCCATGGCGTGCCCTGGAGGTAGGCATCCGTGGTTACCGCACCTGGCCACTCATCATAGAATTACTGGCAGATACTCCTTGCTTTACAGAAGAATTCCAACAGAAGCTTTATCAGAGCGTCCAGCTTCACTGTAAGATTCTTTATGAAATTTCCCCACTTCTATGGCCTAAGGCAGACCACAACCACTATCTGATGGAAAACTTAGGTCTTATGGCTTTGTCCTGCCTCTTTCCTGAGATGCCGGACAGCGCCAAGTATCTTGCCCATTCCCAGCAGGAATTAGACCGTTGTATGGAAGCCCAGTGTACTCCATGTGGAGGACAGATTGAAGGATCTCCTTCCTACCACAATGGCTGTGTTTTCTGGTTCTCCCTGCGTCTGGTGTTTGCCCGCAAATTCCACCTAACTGTCCCTGAACACTATACAGAACAGTTAAAGAAGATGTTTATCCACTCCGTCCACGCCACCCGTGCCTGCGGAGGCAATTTCCCATGGGGTGACAGCCATATTGCGGAAAAAGAAACCATGGCACTGGCAGCCACTGCCTGCTACATGGCTTTTGAAGACCCATTTTATTTACAGACTGCCTTATATTTCTATCCACCAAAAACACTGATGAATGACATCCGGGATAACCTTTGGCGAATCCCTGACATCCGGCATTTGAAGGAAATTATGGATGATGCGGTTACTGCCCCAATCCGTCCAGATCTTCCGCTTCTGGCATGGCAGAAAGACTTAAATCAGGTCTATCTGCGAACCAGCTGGGACAAGGAGGCGATCAGCCTGATGACCGCATGCCGGACCCCCGTCCAGAACCTTCACGCCCACATTGATGCCGGAGGCTTTGATCTTACCGCTTTCGGAGAGACCCTGGTAACAGATCCTGCGATCTATACTTATAAGGATGATGAGAACCGCAGACATTTTAAAAGCTCATTCTGGCACAATTGCCTGACCGTCAATTGGAAAAACATGTGGGAGTACAAAGGGTCCTGGGCTTATGGGCCACAAAAAGAAGGCTATATCCGTTCCGTAACAGCCGATGACCGTATGACTGCCATCATTTCTTTCCATAAGAATTACGAACCGGCAGAAACTACCAGAATTCTGGCTCTGATCGATCAGCAATTTGTGATTGTGATCGACCAGGTGACCGGGCTTGTATCCGGCGACTCAGTTCAGATCCATTACCACCTGGACCGGACCCAGGTCAGCCAGACCTCCCATGGCTGGATCACAAAAAAAGAAGGACATCCAAATATCGAACTGGCCGTATCTCCTTCCATGGTTCCGCAGTTGGAGGTCGGCAAGATTTCTACTGCTAATGATGTATGGCACGATTCCCTGCTGCTGCACCTGGAGCACACCCAACGGGCAAATCAGATCTTTTATCACGGAACAATCCTGATCCCGCATACAGTTGAAGACTGTGCCACAGGCTGTACTGCTTATACATCTGGTCTTTCTTCCGAAGGATTTTTTATGGATTTTTCGATTCACCAGAAAAATTTCCATCTGGTTTGGGACGGTACAACCCTTCATCTTGATTAATATGATTTTATCCCCCTGCAATTCATCACCGAAAGGAGAACGCTTATGCTTCAGATACCAACCGAAGAACTTCTTGTCACTGACGAGGACGTATTTGCCGCGTTTCAGCTGGACACCCCAGAACTGAAACCTGTACAGACCGCCTTAGACCACGGTAATCAGGAACTGGCGAAAAAACTGCTGGTCAAGCACATGGAAACACGCCGCTCCCCCCAGTTTTTATATGACTACCGCGCTCTCCCGCTGGCTCCCATTGATACGGACACCTGTCCTTATTCTTTTCAGTCCTCACTGGGACTTTGCGGTAATTTAAAGGATTTCTGCCTTCACGTGGCTCATCGGCTGATGGATGATCATATCTATATCCTTCCTGGCAACAGAAAACGCCAGGTGAATCTGGGAAAAAACTGGGAACACATGATTCATTTTAATTTTAATGAGGACATGGGAAAATTTCACCGCAGCTACTTAGACATGATGGTTCGCGGACAGTTTTTCGAATCCCTGTGTATCCTGTACCATGAAACCGGAGATACGAAAGTCCTGGATTTTTTCGAAGAATTTCTTCAGGTTTATTTCCGCACCTACCCATTGAGTGTCGTTCACACAGAACCTTCTGCCAACCGGTTCCAGTACACCGAAGACCGGGATGTCATGAGCGTTGGCTGGCTGGCTGTGGTCTACACCAGCCTTTTCTACACGCGGATTCCTTATGAGATTTCCTATTCTCTTTCCTTCGAAATTCTGAAACGAATCTGGTTTTTGGGAATCCAGTTCCGCCGGTTTGACCAGGATAGTTACCGGCCTTATAATCATCATATGTGGGAGAGGGGCCTGGTTCCATTTATCCTTGGCACGATGTTCCCGGAAATTCCTGCCTTTACCGCTATGAAAAACCGGGGAGCCGCTATTGTACGGCGTCACATTCTGGAAGATTTCAATCCTTCCGGCGGTTACAGTGAACATTCCATCGCCTATTGGTCCGGCGCTGCTGTTGGAGAAATGCTCTACCGCGGTATTTATCTGGCACGTTTAAACAATGAATCTCTGCTAGATCAAGAAACTACTAACCGAATGAACGCTACCTTTCATGTCCTTGCCATGCTCTGCCCACCTGGACCACGCTATCCTTCCCTGGGCGATAATGGCGGTCCTATGACAGATCCGATCCTGAACATCGGCTGTCGTACCATGAAACATGCAGAATGTGAGGCAATCTTAAAGATCCGTACCTACAACCAGAGCATTTCAGATTCACAATCTCCATCTATCACATATGATCCAAGCTGCAATCAAGATGCGCCTATTCGTCTGCCATTGGATTTCTGTGATCAGGATGCCGGTTTTATCTGCTCCAAAAGCGGATATCGTAAAAGAGATAACTATCTGCTCATGTCTGCCAAAGTAAATTGTGGATACTCCGGTCACAATCACATGGATATGCTGTCCCTGTTCCTTACCATGCGTGGGGAAGAGATCATAGGAGAGCCTTATGTAAGTCTTATGTACCATGATGTAACGATGAATTCCCCGCAACGGGGTTACATGTATAACATGGCCAGTCATAATGCAGTCCTGGCTTACGGAACTCCGATTGTTCCCGACAGTATGTACGCAAACAAATGGGGGGTTCTGCGCCCTTCTTCACCAATTACTGCTTATTTCCATGATGCAAATGGAATTTATGCAGACGCTTACCATGATGGCTATACCTTCTGCCGCCACCGCCGGGAAATCCTGTTCCACCGGGAGCGGGGTGTCCTGATCGCTGACCATATCTTAAGAGGGAACCGGCTTCCGGCAGATCATATCCAGCGATGGAATTTTATGCCAGAAACCCAGATCCAGATTTTAAATGATCATGCCGCGCTTATTACGAAAAACAAGGTCTCCCTGATCTTTTTATGGTCCGGAGCCCCACATAGCTTCCAGATTCATCAGCCTGATATCCTGGTGCCTGACCTGGTTGACAGCCCTGATCATCTGGCAGATATTCTCGATGTCTCTTTCCATGCTCCTGCTGAAAAAGATAACGAAAATATCACAGTCCGGTTAAATCTTCTGATTCTGGATGTCTCTGATGCAATAGCTGTCGGACATCAGATCAATCATGCTGACTTAGAAAATCTTCAAAAACAGGTCGATCAGTTAAACCGCCAGTGGAATTGTCCTGATTCTCTGAAACACTTTCCTAAGTTGCTGATTCCGGCATCTGGCCTTAATACCTGATTGAAAATAAAAGAAAAGGAGTTTTCTCGTTATGAACATTATCACCGTCATGTCTGATGAGCACTCTTATCAGATGATGCAGTTTATTGACCACTCAATCTTAAAAACGCCAAATCTTGATCGTTTGGCAGCAGAAAGTACCGTTTTTGACAACTGTTATACCACCTGTCCTGTCTGTGCACCAGCCAGAGGCAGTTTTATCACCGGACGGTTCGTCAACCGGATCGGGACCTGGGATAACTCTACGCCTTATGATGGAACTGTTCCAGGACTTTCCCACTGCCTGACGGAACATGGAAAACCGTATATCTGCATTGGAAAGACCCACTTTCACCATCAGGGCTCCTACGCATTCAGTCATGAAGAATATGCCGGTTACCTGCACCGTCCCGACATCGGCTGCTTTTTCCGTGACCAGAAAACCGGGCGGATTGGCGCTGAAAAGCGCTTTGAAAAAATCGGCTTAAAAACAGAAGAAAGTTACGATGACCGGGTTTTAGCCTCCAGTCTGGTCTGGATCGACAAACATGCACAGGAAGACAACTGGTATCTCTATGTCGGTTTTCTGGATCCACACTTCCCTTTTTATGTAAAAAAAGAAAATTGGGATTATTTTGAAGCCAGGATCAAAGAAATTCCAGAAGCCCTGAAACCGCCATTTACTTCCCTGAATGAACCGTTAGAATGGCTTCGCACCTATTTTAAATGCAGTAATGTGCCAGAGGAAACTGTCCGCAAGCTGCTGATCGGCTATCACTGCGCGATTGCTGAACTGGATGAGAGAATCGGTATTCTGTTAAAGAAGCTGGATGAGACTGGCTTACGAGACCGCACGATTTTCTGTTACACCAGTGATCATGGAGAACAACTGGGATATCATGGCTTGTGGTGGAAATGTACGATGTTTGAACAGTCCTGCCATGTTCCTATGATCGTCCGTGTTCCCGGGCAGCCTCCACGCAGGGTCAGTGATCCCGTCAATATCACCGACTGGTTCCCTACCGTCTGCAGTTATATGGATGTTCCTGTTCCGGAAGGTCTGGATGGGCAAAGCCTGCGCTCCCTGATTGAAACCGGGCAATCAAACGAACACCGGGATTTTGCATTCAGTGAATACAACTGTCATGGCATGCCTCATGGCATGTTTATGATCCGCTGGAGACAGTACAAATATATCTTCTACTGCTATGACAAACCACAGCTTTTTGATCTGTCCACAGACCCCGCAGAGGATCATTCTCTTCTTGATGTTCCGGTTCCATCTCCGGAGGCTATGATCACCGCAGAGGAATGTCACAAACGGCTACTCTCGATCTGCAATCCCTACGAGGTTGATCTGCGCGCCAGAACATTCCAGAAAAAATCAAAGGAAGCTCTTGGCATTCAGGAATATGATACCGATATGGCTAACTGTCCGGTTCCACACCCGGAAGCACGGATATAAAATAAGATACAAAAATGGAGCTGCTGTCCCGGTTCAGGGTATTCCCATCTACCGGAGCAACTGCTCCATTCTTCTTATGTCTGGATGTTTACTTTCCATCCGCATTCTTCCGATATGCCATCGGTGTTTCTCCATAGTACTTCTTAAAGTACCGGATAAAGCTCTGCACATTATTATATCCCAGCTGCTCTGCGATCTCTTTTACCTTCAGCCCTGGCCCCTGCAGCACCAGTTCCTTAGCCTTACTCATACGGATCGCAGTGATATATTCCAGTACCGTATACCCTGTTTCCTCTTTAAAAATAATACTCAGATAACCAGAAGACAAAAACACGCTGGCCGCTACATCATCGATAGAAAGATCCTTCCCATAATTGACTCGGATAAATTCCATCGCTTTTTCTACATTAGCAGAATATCCCTTCTCCCGCTTCTGGAAATACCCGATACAGCAGGTCAGGATTTCCTCTGCCAACGCATCCAGCTCCTGGATCATCCTGGTTTCAAAGATCTTCTGGAACAGCTCTTTTTCCCCGTAATCCTTTGGAATCTTTGCCCCAAGTTCAACCACATTTTCCAACAGGTTCTGACATATCTGGAAATACTGGAATCTGGTATACTGGATATCTGCAGCCTGATCTTCCAGGCTTTTCGTCATATTTCTCAGCTGTGCAAATGCCTCTTCTGCTTCTCCAGATACTACATACTGGATCAGCTTATTTTCCCCATATTTTCGGTCCTGATCCTTCTGTGTTCCTTCCTGTGTCTGCTCTCCATGAACAAATGCCGCATCCCCTTTAAAAAAGGCTTTTTCCAGCATACAGAGCACTTCTGTATAGATCAGGCTCATATTTTCCGGATTCTTAAAATTCTGGCTGACACAGCAGATACATGAAACAGCTTCTTCTGCCAGCCGGTTCTTCGTTTCCTTCGCTTTTTCCAGAAATTGCTCATAATCAAGCTCCGTATTAAAAATACCGACACACCGGTACGGTGTCATATCTACAAAGAAACCATTGATCTGCGGTTCTTCATCGATCAGCTTCTGATATGCTCCACTGATCTTTCCTGTACAGGCATTGTCCCTGCACTCCGTCACCATAAGAACATACCATGAAAATTTCATCGGCTGGTGCAGCGTTTCCTTCAGATAATCCATCCATTCCTGCTGGAATTCTTCCATCACCAGTCTGGCTGCTGCATTACGGATTGCGTATGGCTGGGCATACTCCTTCTCATACTGCAGCTCATCGATGGCTGTCTCGATCAGACTGTATTCGTCCATGGACTTTCCAGCTCCACTTCCGCCATTCATTCCTCTGGCCTTGCTTCCCAGACGCTTCAATGGCCGGTAAAACTGCAGGGAACACAGATAAATGATTCCCGAAGCCGCCAGGATCATGGCAATACTGGATATGATGATCATCTGCTTCAATTCTCTGGTCTGCCCCTCCAGATATGTATAATCCTCATAGGCTGCGATCGACATATCTGATACTTTCGATGGATTCTTATACAGTACCAGCTTCTGCCCTGAAGTCTCAAATTTTTCTGTTCCCTTCTCCAAACCCTGTAACTCTTTTTGAACCGCAGGGGCATATTCATCCAATCCATCTGCAGTCAGCACATCTCCCTGCCTGGTCATCAGACAGCTTTTTAACATCTCGGATTCTTTTCCAACAAGCAGATTACTGGTAAACACTTCTTCGTCCACCGTTAAGATCATATATACGACCTTTTTCCCACGGATCGGTTCAAAACGCTTCACAAATTCCAGTTTCCGCTCTTCTCCATCATCGGTGACTACAAAAGAATTCTGGCCCTGATAGCGGTCATACCGATTCCCCTCGATGGTCATTTTCGTGCTCTCTGTAATCACGATCTGGCGTTGGAGATCCACCAGACAGATTCCACGGACCAGGCTGTTGCTGGAACAGATATTCCGGAAACGACGTATGATCTTAAGAATCGCCGTTGGCTTTTCATAATCCTTCTCATTCGTCATAAGAAATTTAAAAGTAGATTCATCTCCAATGATCAGATCAACCGTCTCATCCAGATGCTTTACCCTGTCATCCAGGACATTCACCTTTTCCGCGATCATATCCTCATTAAATGCAATAAAATTATTTAAGATCAGCCTGGAACTGAATGTGCTGCACAAAAGTGAGATCAGGCAAATAAATACAATGGTAATTACGATATTTACTACATATAGTTTATAAAAAACTTTACTTTTCTCTATTTTTTTATCCTTTTTCATCTGATGTCTCCCAATCTATGATACTCGGGGCAAAAGGTCAGAAGTTTGACGCAAGTTTGCTTGCAGGAAAACCTCTGACCTTAATATATTTAATATATCAGAATAAGATGCAAAAATCAATTTCTCCGTTCTCCGGTAATATCGCAATTTTCAAAGCTTCCATACCGGGAACCAGCTGATAGATCCGTTCTGTTCCATATGGAAGTTCCATCTTTCCTTTATTTACCAGTATTGTTATTATTTTTTCATTTTTTTGAATTTTTACGAAATTTTCTTCAATCGTGACTTGTTCTGTCTGTTCCGATATGAGCGGAAGAATCCACTGTCCAGCCGCCCGACACGCTCCGGATATCCTGACCCTATCCTGTAAAAAAGTGTATTGCAGCCGGTAATTACCGTCCATTTCCACCTTCTGCTGATCAATAGACGACAGAACTCCCTCTGCTAAAAGGATGGTCTCTGACCCATTCTCCGGACTTACATCCTGGAGTTTACAGCTTCTGTCATAGATGCTGCTATAAAGCTTTCCATCGATCTGTGTTTCCAGTCTTGGAGTCAGACATTCATGACGGTTAAAACGCGGAAGCTGCATATTACCTGCCTCTTTTAAGGAGTACTGGCTCATTCCAGCCGTGATCAACGGTCCAACCGACTCATGCCACAATAGCGACAAAGTTCCTCCGTTTGCATGGCCTCCGGGCAGACCGATATACACCCAGTCATACCCTGTCACCGTTGCAGTCCAGCCATTTCTGCAAACCAGATAGGTATCTGTCTCTTTTAGATACTCCACCCCGTTTTTCTGCTCCCTTGGCAGTTTTCCATCAGAAAATCTCTTCTCCAGATCCCTGTCAAGAACCGCTGTCAGAACCTTGGCATGAGCAAATGTATGGTGGATACACGGCAGTTCCCCCTTTTGATACATCTGCGGTCCGCCGTACAGGAATCCATCATGAGTACAGGCAGAAAGCAGGTTTAAATTCTTTTTTGCGGCCGCTCCAAATACCGGCTCATCCTCTGCTGCCAGAAGATATCCCAGCATGCATCCATCAGAGGTCCTGCTTCCCCAATAGGTCCACTTATAATTTCTGGTACCAAAGCTGTTGTCGATCGCTCCATCTCCCAGCATAAACTTCAGATGGTATTTCAGCGCTTTTTTTACGGTTTCTTTTAATTTCTCATCGTCTGTTTCATATGCATACTGGACTAGTGATGGAAGAGACTCCTCCATATTGTAGCCAATGTCTACTGGTCTGCAGCCCTTAGGACTAAAACCATCTACCGGCCTTCCTTCTCCTATTAAAAGGCCATCCTCCGTCAGACAGTCCAGGGCCATCTTTTTTAACTGACGTCCTCTCTCGCGGTAATGTTCCTCATTCAGAAGCTTACCGCTTAATTCCATCGCCAGGCTATTTGTGATCCGGTAATTGACATTACAGACTTCAAACTCCTTATAATGTTCCAGATACGCCGCGGCTTTGGCGATCCGCGCCTTCCATCGTTCCCTTGTCTCCTCATCCAGCAAATGACCGTGATATTCCAGAGCCTCTGCTAACTGGATCACGCTGAACACTGTCGTTCCCGTCCACTGGCTTCCCGGATCATTGACATAAGAGCCATCTTCTCTGGATACAGTCTTCTCCGCCCACTCAAACAGGCTTTTTGCACCTTCCAGATACTCCATATTGCCTGTCTCATCTGCCATATACATAAATGGATAAATGGCATCAAAGCACCTTCCGTGAATTCTCCCACAAGCCGGACAGAGAATCCCTCCATCAAGGAAAGGATTCTCTGTATTGTGGACCTGCAGTTTTAGTAAGGTGCTGCACCATTGACTTAATAATGTTCTGCAAGTATTCATATTTTTATTCTTTCTTTACATAAATCGGAGATACATATGCCCACTGGCGGTTCTTCTGTGCAACCTCCAGATGGTAGACATCCCACTCATTTTCCGGGTTGATATCCTCCAGATCCAGATCAAAGGTATATCTGGTCTCTGGAACCGCCTTGTAGATCTTAAATGCCTGAGAATGGTAATATTCCATATGATTGGTATAACCGTAAGCCAACAGATCTTTGATGGTTGCTGTGTAAGTCTTGTTATTCAGCTGATAGGTAATCTGGGTATTTAAATCACCTTTTACTTTAACAACCACACTGGAGGTACATGGATGCAGAGTCGATTTATTACCCACGGTATCACAGCGCCATGCAAACTCCTGACTGTTCTTTAACTCAGAGAAGGTTTCAATATCATTGATGGAATTTTCATCATAGGACTCATCTGCAGATGGAGCCAGTACGCTTCGGCCTCTGAAATAAGTATTATAGCTTTCAATCGAGCCGCCTTCTACACGGATATTGCCATTCCAGTGATACAGATTGGATTTCCCCCATCCCATCTCCACACGGAGCTTATAGCAGCCCTCTTCATTGACCTTCTGATAGAACTCACCATTGATGATATGATATGGTTTTAAGTTCTTATATAAAATAATCTTGTCCAGAGTTCCTTCCGTTTCCACATGTGCATGGATCTTTCTCTTATTACCCGTGATCTCACTTCCCATCCAGGAATCATTGATCTTAAAGTCACAAAGGATCTTATCTCCGGTCACCGCATAGGTTCTTCTGGCATTGATCGCTTCCCATAAGCTCTCTCTGGTTCTCTCCTCAGCCATTACTGCAGCAAGACCATCACCATAAGAGCCAGGGAAACCGGCATGATGATCTGTGGAAGCTACGAATCCAAAATGATAGCCTCTGCGCAGACCCTCGTCTACCATATTTCTGGTATCTCTCGGTCCCATATTGTGATAATATGGATAATCTGCATCTTCACTCATCGCACAGCCGTGCTTGGAATATACCTCTATCACAGGAGAGATCTTTTCCTGATACTTATCCCAGTCGATTCCCCGGTAATCCGGTGTATAACCGATATGATGCGGAATTGCAATGGTATGACCACCGCAGCCCTTCACCAGCTCTTCCGGTGAATCCCGGTAAATCAATGGCAGATCATCATCAATCGAAAGCAGATGATGATCACCATACTCTCTGGAATGCAGCTCATATCCCTGGAATGTGACGAATTCCGGACTGTTTGCCTCTGCTACCTTCTGACGCACTTCTTCCCAGTGATCTCTTAATTTTTTAAATCCCTCTAAATGGAAATTAACCACAAACTCCGTTCCCGGAGCCTTCTCATACATATCCGGCCACATGGCATGTCCGGTAAATGCGGAGAAATCCAGCTGGCTTTTTGCCCGGTTAATGGCATTTTCCAGGCTTCCAAAGCCGTATGTAATACCACAATGATCATGCAGATCCCCAAAATAAGTTTTCATACCTGTCTCCTTTAAAAAATGCTCGTCAGCCCTTTTAATTTCAGCAGCGCTTCCGTGAAAAAGTAATCCCCATAAATAATCGGAACATTCACATGTTTCTTCTTTGCATAATTCACGGTTCCGCAGCTGATCATTGCCTGACTGTCATCTGATGCTATAAAGTAATTATCATAAATTCCTTTCAAAATAGCAAGTGCCTGATCCAGATAAAATTGCTTTTCTGCCTCTTCTTTCACAAGGTTGTGCAACTCCAGAAGTCCGCTGGCGGCACAGGCAGCTGCTGAAGAATCTTTCACCCATTTATCTGCCTCATCGGTCCGGAAATCCCAATACGGAACCTTATCCTCCGGCAGATGAGAAAGAAAATATGCCGCTACATTTTTTGATGCAGTCAGATATTCTTCTTTTCCTGTTTCCCGGTAAGCCACTGCCATTCCATAAATCGCCCATGCCTGTCCTCTGGACCATGCAGAATCTGGATCTTTTCCCTGACCGCCCAGATTTTCAATTTTTTCACCGGTATAAGGATCAAAGCTGACAATATGGGCTGACGTATTATCCGGTCGTAAAAAGCATCGCAATACTGTATCGGCATGCGCTTTTGCAATATGATAAAATCTTGGATCATTCGTTTCCTTAGAAGCCCAGAATAACAGTGGAATATTCATCATACAGTCAATGATCGCCCATCCCTGGGTCCCCACCTGGACCCGGTCTGTCCAGGCCCGGATAAACTGGCCTGCCAAGTTAAACCGGCCCGCCAGATGACTTGCCGCCTTCAGTCCGCGGATCTTGGAAGCCTCATTTCCTGTCAGTTTATAATCGATCACTGCAGAAGGCAGCCACATAAACCCGACATCATGATGCAGGGTCATAAATCCATCTAATACGGAATCCATCACATCTTCCAGTCTTCGAGCCAGCTCCAGGGCTTTTTCATCCTTGGTTCCCTGATAACGCAGCCATAAAAGTCCTGGCCAGAATCCTGAAACCCAGAAGGCCGGTCCCTGATCATTATAAACATTATCATAAGCTACATGTGGGAAATGTTCCCCAATTCGTTCCATATTCTGTCCAATTCTATCCAAACACCGTTCTAATGCTTCCTCTGTCCAGTTCATTTTCACTTTCCTTCCCAATCAAAATAATCCTGATGATCCTGATGGAATCGTTTACAATCCTCATACAATTCTTTGACGATCTCCCCATACCGAGGATCATCTGCCACATTATTCATCTCATGAGGATCTTTTTCCAAATCATAAAGCTCATGTGCATGACTGCTGTCATATATATATTTATATCGCTCCGTCACAACCGCTCTGCGGACCGTCCCATAACTTGGATTTCCAGAATACTGGATATATGCCGGCTTCTGTTCAAGCTCTGCCCTTCCCTCCAAAAATGATACCAGAGAACGTCCATCACAAGCTCCTGCGTTGGCTCCTCCAATCTCGCAGAGAGTCGGCTTTAAATCCAGGTGGGACACCAGTTTTGCTGTCTTTCCTGTCTTAGCACCCGGAAGACGGATCACGAGTGGAACCTTCACCGACTCCTCATACATTTCCATCTTCTGATACATCTGGTGCTGTCCAAGACTATCTCCATGGTCTGCCGTAAATACCACACAGGTATTTTCATATTTCCCCTGTTTTTTCAATTCTTCCAGGATCATTCCAAGAACATCATCTGCCATGGTTGTCAGTGCCAGATGTGCAGACCATACCTGTCTCCATTCTTCTTTTGGTACCTGCTCCGCCAGCTGGGCTGGCACTCCTTTCCGCCTCAGCGGTGGCTCTCCTTCCGCTGTAATACCGATATTATCCGGCAGAACCAGCTTTTCCGGCGGATACATGGACGCATATGGCTCCGGTACACGTAATGGTGGATGGGGCGCCCACAGATAAGTAAACATGGCAAATGGCTTTCCTTCTGGAAGCTGTCTTAAAAATTCCAGTGAATGATCACGGAAATAGATATCTTTCAATGTTTCAAATGGATTCTCCCACTGGCTTACTCTATGACCGCTGTATTTCTTTTCTACATACTGGCCATCGACCTCTTCCTGAACTGTCACCAACTCCTCCGGTTTTCTCACGGTCTTCACGTTTTTAGCCGCCGCCCACGCCTCATAATCCTCCTGATTTAAAAAGAACTCAAATCCCTGTTCACGCATGGGCGGTTTTACGCGGATATGATCCACTCCGATATGGCCAATTTCATATCCTGCTTTCTGTAATGCCTTATGAAGCGATTCAAAGCCTCCTGCCGTTACCCCTTTCCAGTCATTATAGACCACGCCGTTTTTCGTCGGATAAACTCCGGTAGCCAGCGCAGTTCTTGCCGGAACACACAGCGGGCAGGTGTCATACGCCCGTTCAAATACCATACCTTCTCTGGCAAGACGGTTTAAATTCGGTGTTACCTCTCTTCCACATTGTTCCATAAACAGACTGTCTGCTCTCTGATGGTCTGTCATAAACAATAAGATATTCGGTCTTGAATCCATCGTTTTCTCCTTCTCATCAACCCTTTACAGACCCCATCATCACGCCCTGTGTAAAATGCTTCTGTAAGAACGGATATACACAAATGATCGGGAATACTGTGATGACGATCGTTGCCATTTTGAAGTTTTCCGGATTCATAAATACCTCACCGCCACTATTTAAGTCATTGGCAACCATATCAATGATATTCCGCAAAACCACCTGCAGCGGCCATTTTGAATCTGTATTAATATAAATCGTTGCCCTTAAGAACTCGTTCCAGTGCTGGACTGCATAGAACAGGGAAATCGTTGCCAGAGATGCCTTTGACAATGGCAGAATGATCTTTACCAGAGTCATCACATCACCACATCCATCGATCTTTGCCGCCTCGATCAGACTCTCCGGAATGCTCTTAAAGAATTTTGACAGGATCAGAAGGTTGTATACATTGATCGCCAGAGATGCGATCAGGGACCACAGGCTGTCCATCAGGCCAAACTGCTTGATCACCAGATAAGTCGGGATCATTCCACCGTTAAATAACATCGGGAATACGACAAATGCTGAGAAATATTTCTTGCCCGGAAGCTTATCTCTGGAAAGCGGATATGCCAGACAAATCGTAAGAAGCATATTGACACAGGTTCCGACAACGGTTAAGAATACGGAGTTGAAGAAACCGGTAAACAGGATCTTCTTGGAAAATGCATATTTGTAGGATTCCAGTGTAAATCCCTGCGGGAGCAGATACAGACTGCTTAAACTGGATTGGGTCGGATCACTGAAGGAATACATGATCACATACCAGAACGGATATACCATAATGATTCCGATCACAATAAAAAGCAGGTAATTTAAAACAGTAAAAGGCGAAATTTTCTTTCTCTTGCGCGTCATACGATTCCTTCCTCTCCGAACATCTTACTGATCTTATTGGCGCTGGTAACTAAAATCAGGGCTATCACTGATTTAAAGGTATCCACAGCAGCCGCAAAGCTATAAGAACCACGTCCTAAGCCTTCCCGATATACAAAGGTATCAAAAATATCGATCTTCTCCATGGTGATCGGGTTCTGCAGTACCAGGATCTGTTCAAAACCGGCATTCATGACTTTACCGATTCTTAAGATCAACATGACAACCACGATCGATGAGATTGCCGGAAGTGTAATATGAAGCATCTGCTGGAACTTATTTGCTCCATCCATTCTTGCCGCCTCATATAAGCTGATATCCACCTGCGTCAATGCTGCTAAAAAGACAATGGTACTCCATCCGGCCTCTTTCCAGATATCTGACAGAATAACCACCCAGAAAATCGTGTTCTTCTTTGCCATGATGTTGACCGGTTCCATTCCAAAGGTCCTGAAGAACTGTCCCGCCAGTCCGAAAACCGGCGAGAACAGATTCAGCATGATGCCTCCAATGACAACCCAGGAAAGGAAATGTGGAAGATAGATAAATGTCTGGGTCACTCTCTTAAATTTGATGTTCCTGATCTCATTTAAGAGGATCGCTAAAAGAACCGGGATAGGGAATCCGATGACGATCTTCGTCAGACTGATCACCAGTGTATTTTTAAATACATTCCAGAAATCCGCAGAATGAACCAGTTCTTTAAAATTTTCCAGTCCTACCCAGTCACTGGCCCAGATTCCTTTAAAGATATTATAATTTTTAAAAGCAATCACAAGGCCAAACATGGGCAGATACCGGAACAACACAAAGTACAGCAGACCAGGTAACATCAGTAAATAGAGGGTCTTATGCTCTTTGATCGATTTCCAAAGCTTTCCTTGTTTATTTTGCGTGCGTGATACTGCCTCCATGTCAACCTCTCCTTATATTTGTTTCATGATCGTTGTTTTGTTATGTTACTGTTCACGCGTTGCGCAAACAGCAACTTTGTTATTTCTGCTTTGCCTGATATGCTGCGTCAATCGCCTCTGTCAGCTTATCACCGCCACGAGAATTCCACTCTTTTACAAAGTCTTCAAAACCGCCATCGATCGGAGTTTCACCGACGATCATCTCGATAAATCTGGTATTGGTGATCTCCTTCAGTTTTGGATAAATATCATTTAACTCATCAATGAAAATACCGTCTGCCGGATTTGGTGTGCAGATTGTGTGAGAGAACTCGAAAGCATCAAACAGCTCATCAGAAGAATGATCAAATAATACGGTATTGCCAATAAAGAACTTGTTCAGATCCAGCTCATTGGTCTTTTCATCGTCGATCAGTCTGACCAGCTTCTCACCTTCCCATTTATAATGCTCTCCCTCTACACCATACTGTGCAAAGCGGTTTCCTTCCTCAGACATCAGATAATCGATCAGTCTTAAGCAAGCATCAATGTTCTTGGAATCCTTAGAAATAAAGGTTCTTAACCAGCCTCTCTCGCTTGCCATACGGATACCTACCGGGTTCTCACAGCCACCCTTCAGAACCGGTCCATAGACATGCTTGCCTTCCGGATATGCCTGGATAAATGGCTCATAGTAGTTGGACCAGTTATTCTGATCAAAGATATGGATCTTGGTCACACCTGCGCCAAATACACCGCTTTTTACTTTCTGCTGCCATCTCTTCGGATCATCTGTTACAAACTCCGGATCGATCAGTCCATCTGTATACATCTTATTTAAGAATACTAACGCATCCTTCATGCCAGGCTGAATGGAACCATTCACAAGATGTCCATCCTGCAGCATCCAGTAGTTTGGCAGTGCTCCATATGCGCCAAAGATATGATCGAACCATGATGTATCAACATTCTGATAACCGCCAAATGCAAAGGTATCATCCACACCGTTGCCATCCGGATCTTCCTTTGCAACTGCAGTTGCTACTTTATAATACTCGTCCAGAGTGGTTGGTACTTCCAGTCCCAGCTTATCTAACCAGTCCTGACGATATGCGATGATCGACAGTGGGTTTGGATTTTTGATACCGATTGAATAGATATTTCCATCCGTATATCTCATCAGATCCCAGGTTGCTTCATCACGGCCGTTTTTAATGTTTGGATAATTATCCCAGTATTCATTGATTGGAAGAAGAATACCTGCAGATAATAACTGGCTCTCCATGGTCTCTGTCTCGCACTGGATGATATCAGGACGATCACCGGATGCCAGGAGAATATTCAGTTTGTTATCTAATTCTTTTGTCGGAACCTGGATGATCTCCAATTCTGTATTGGTTGCCTGCTCGATCATTGTCTTCGCATATGATCCATCCACGATGTTTTTATTGGTTAAGAATAATTTTAAATGTGTAGGTGCTTCATTAGAAGTATTTGCCTCTCCAGCCGCTCCCCCTGCTGCTGTTGTAGTCTCTTCTGCTTTCGCTGTAGTTTCCTCTGCTTTCTTGGAAGAACCACATCCGGCTAATGTTCCGGCTGTCATACAGACTGCCAACACCCCTGCTGCTGCCCTCACTAATGTTTGTTTTTTCATAAACAACCTCCTTTGTGCATTTTAAATAGTTTTTCTTAACTAACCCCTGTTCGTTTGTGTGTTTATCATAGTATCAGTCTTCTGTTTATTCAATTCTCGATTTCTTAGATTGTATCCTTTTCGCTATATTTCGCATACTATATCTGGTTTTTTTCGTATAATATGGGTTTTTTGATATGTTTTTTCGCGTTTTTTATTGTATATTATTCTATATACTATGATGTATTGATTGCTTTTTTTATTCATATCAGACAAATTCAGGGGGATATTTCATGAACACTTATTACGGAACCGTTGACATTGGCGGCACAAAGATCATGGCCGGAATTACTGACTCAGAGGGCTGCATCAAAAGCTGGGAGAGTTTTCCTACGCTGGAACTGGAGGTCTCACAGACGATGGATCGACTGATTACTTCTTTAAAGCAACAATGTGCCAAGCTTCTATTGGATTTTTCTTCTTTAAAGGGGATCGGCATCGTATGTGCCGGACCGGTAGATCCACAGAAGGGAACGATTGAAAATCCCTACACGCTTCCGGGCTGGGATCATTATCCAATCGTTCAGGTCTTAAACGAACGGACCCAGCTTCCGGTCCTTCTGGAAAATGATGTGAATGGCGCGCTTCTCGGAGAAGCCTCCATCAAACACCTGACCCACCGCCGGGTCCTCATGATCGCTTTTGGCACCGGGATCGGCTGTGCCTTTCAGGCTGACGGCAGGCTGTTCCGGGCCGGGGCAGGTTTTCACCCGGAGCTGGGACATATCCTGATCTCACCGGATTCTGACACTGATCCACTCAATCCACCAGAGCCGTGCTACTGCGGTCATCGAAGTTGCTTTGAAAATCTCTGGTCCGGCTCCGCACTGCATCACCGCGCCAAGGCACTGGGATTCCAGGATTTTAATGATCTCTACGAAAAATGGACAAAAAAAGATCCAGACGCCGCTGCATTCATCCGGAAAATCCGTTTTGAACTGCAGACTGCCGTCTGGAATCTCAGTATTATATTCAAACCAGATATCATAATCCTGGGTGGTGGCGTCATGAAGACCTATTATTCGTTCGCCAAAGACGCACTCTCCGAAACCAATGGCTCCTTCACCGCTTTCGTCCCGTCCTATGAAATCCTGCAGGCTGATCCGGATAAAAATCCGGCGCTGGTGGGGGCGATGCGGCTCTTTGCGGAAACTATCTGATTCATAAAACGTAAAAAACAGGGCTGCCACATTTTTATCTTTTCTGTGGCACCCTGTTCTTTCTATTTTTATTCGACTGTCTTATAATCTTCTACATAAGTCAGCACATCGCCATCTAAGTTCTCACCACTGTAAGCTTCACCATTTACCAGAATCTCTAAGCTGTCTAACTCAAAATTTTCACAGAAGGTGTTGCCAATGGCACATAACACAGCCTTAGAAGCATATGGGTCTAACTGGGACAGATCCAGGGTACCGACTCTCTCGCCGGAACCAGTTTCGGATGCGTCTACGCCTGGGCCTGCTTTCTCACCACCGGAAATATCAAAGGAATTCACGGTAGTTCCTTCATCCAGAATGGATTTCTCTACCAGAAGTGCTGCAACTGTATCTGCATCAACTGTTTCTGCGTCTTCCATCTCTGTCTTTAAGCCGTTTCCCTCGTCATTTAACATATAAACTAAAACACTGTCCATCACCTCTGCGTTTGGATCCGGGGTCTCCAATTTAGGGTCAACTGCCGGTTGATTCAATGCTCTTGCCTCTTCTGGTGTTAAACCGTCCGGGCTTAAATTCTCTCCGCTCTTCTCACCTGCCTGATTCTCCGTCTGAGCTTTCGTTGGCTCAACCTTTGTTGGGGAACAAGCGGCTAAAGACAGTGCCATCATCATTCCTGCAGCGTATACAGCTAATTTTTTCATAATTTTCGTCTCCTTCTTTAGTTCTCTTGCCAATTTCGAAACCATTTATCTAATTTCGTCAGGGTTTTAATCAGTAACTCCATCTCCTCCGATGTCATTTCATCGGATATGCTGTCGATCATCGCCTTATGAAACCGTGCATGATGGACATAAGCGGCCCTGCCCCGCTCCGTCAGGGAAATATAAACCACTCTCCGGTCCTCTTTGCCACGTTCCCGAAGAACATATCCTTTTTTCACAAGGCTGTTCATGGCAATGGTCAGAGTTCCTACTGTTACAGAAATTTCTCTGGCGATGGTTGACATGTTTTTAGGCTCGTTCATGCCGATCGCTTCTATAATATGCATATCATTGTTGGTGATATCCTGAAATTCCTCCGTGATAATGGCTTTCTGCTCGATATCCATCACATCCCGGAACAAATTCACCAAAACTTCATTCAGCGTCTTGTAAGTATCCACTGCTTATCCTCTCGTCTGACGATCTTTAAAGTTTCTTAACGATTATACATGATTTCAATTTCAATAGCAACCACCTATTCTTAGAGTTTTCTTACAAAAAGCCAGCTTTTACCATTAAAATGCTCATGAACATCCCGAAGACTGTCGCCATCAGCGCCCCGGGAAGTGTATAACGGGTTTTTTTGACCTCTGCTGCCATAAAATACAAACTCATCGTATAAAAAATAGTTTCTGTACAGGAAAGCAGCAGCGATACCATCAATCCAATCTGGGAATCCGGCCCGTATTCCTTGAAAATGTCCAGTGCCAGCCCGGTTGCTGCGCTGGAAGAAAATAATTTTACCACCGCTACCGGGATCAGCTGGGACGGGACTCCTGCTTTCTCCGCCACGGGAGCAAGAAATCCAGCAAACCACTCCAGTAACCCCGATGCCCGCAGAATCCCGGTTCCCACCATCAGCCCAACCAGTGTAGGAAATACACCCACAACGGTTCTGGCTCCTTCTTTGGCCCCTTCTGCGAAATCATCGTAGACCGGGCGCTTCATCAGTAACCCAAAGGTTATCATGTATACAATAACCAAAGGAATCATAAAACGGGAAATATAAAGGAGGAATCTCATAAGCGCCCACCTCTTGGGGTTCCATCGATCCGCAATTCTCGTTCCGGTATTTTTATGTTCTGTACCCTTCGTTCACAAGTTTCTTCATCTTGTTTCCCTCTAGTTAGCACTCCACAGCCTTGCTTTCCCCGACAGAATACCACTGCCACAAGCGTTGTCGCCAAGGTGATCACAAGAGCCGGGCCTACGATCGCCATTGGCACGCGGCTGCCATACTGGCTGCGGTAGGCGATCATATTCACCGGGATCAGCTGAAGGGAAGAAATGTTGATGATCAGAAAGGTACACATTTCCCCGCTGGCAGTGCCCTCTGGAACGCTTCTGGCGTACATAGGATCTGCACTGCGGCGTTCTTCTTCCAGCTCTTTTAAATCTTCCATGGCCTTCAATCCCGCAGGTGTTGCCGCCCAGCCAAGCCCCAGGACATTGGCAATGAGATTGGCAGAGATGGAGCCAACTGCCGGATGGCCACACGGCAGCTCCGGAAATAAGAAATGAATCAACGGCGTCATTTTCCTGGTCAATGCTTCGATCACCCCAGCCCGCTCACCAATTTTTAAGATCCCGGTCCAGAAGGACATGATCCCAAGCATGGTGATGCACAGGCTGACGGCCTCTCCGGCAGACTGGAAAGCAGCTTCAGTTACTGCCTGGATGTTTCCATTAAAACTCCCATATATGATTCCGGCGATCATCATGAACGCCCAGAGTCCATTTAGCATATTGGTCTGTCCCTGGTCTTTTTTTCACTATATGAAGAAGATAGGGTAATTCATGCCTGTGAGTTTTACGGAAATGAATCCTGTATACAACATTCAATGCCATAGGACGTGGCACCAGATTTCTTATGAACGAAAACTGGGGAATCCCGCGTCTCTTACTGCGAAATCCCCCTTCGTAAATCTTATATTATGATGTTGGGGTCAAAAGCTTTTGACCCCTCTGATACCGGATTGCTCTGCACTGCGTGCTCCCGCAATCCTAAAAACATTCGTAATTCGCTCATTTTTCTTTGAAAAATGGCTACTTACTCATGTTTTTGGCGGGTCCCAAGGTCAAAAATTCTCCTGCAAGCAAGCTTGCGTCGAACTTCTGACCTTTTGACCCTGGTATCATATTATATCCCAAATACCAGATCGTCCATTACTTCCTGCACAGTCTCGATCCGTTCTGCCCGATATGCGTTGCTTCCGCAGAATAACAACGCCTGGTCTAAATGACCCTCTGCAGCCTGAACCAAAGCGTCCGTGATACAATACGGGATCTTGGCACGGTCACAGCGTTCCAGACACTGATAGCAGTGTTTTGGCGGCTTCCGCTCTGCTTCTACCTGTTTTAAGAATGCGTTGCGGATGGCTCTGCCTGGCATTCCCACCGGGCTCTTGGTGATGACGATATCTTCCTGTTTTGCCTGAATGTACGCCTGCTTGTAAGCCTCTGGCGCATCACATTCCTCCGTAGTGACAAAACGTGTTGCCACCTGGACACCGTCTGCGCCTAATTCCAGCTGGTGAAGGACGTCCTCATGAGTATAGATGCCACCAGCAACGACAACCGGGATCATTTTCCCATATTTTTCACCTAACTTTTTCACAAAATCGATGATGGAACGGATCTCCGCCTCATAAGCTTCTTTATGGAAGGTATGAGCCGTATCGGTGGTATCGGCCTCCAATTCTGCCAGCTGCTCTCTGGAAAATCCCAGATGCCCGCCTGCCAATGGCCCCTCGATCACCACCAGATCCGGAGTGGTCTGGTATTTCCGCTCCCATAATTTACAGATCACAGAAACGGATTTTAAAGAAGAAACAATGGGCGCCAGTTTGGTTTTTAATCCCGCCGCCGGATCGCCCGCCTTACCTTCTGCCTCTCGGACATACTCTGGAAGAGAAACCGGAAGACCCGCACCGGAAATGATGATGTCAGCGCCGGCTTTCACTGCGGTTTTGACGTATTCCTCGTAGTTTCTGGTGGCTACCATGATGTTAAAGCCGATGACACCTTTGGGCGCAATCTCTCTGGCTTTTTTCAGTTCACTTCCAATGGCTCTTAAGTTGGCTTTTAATGGGTTTTCCTTAAAATCCGGCTCCCGGAACCCGATCTGGGCCGTGGAAATGATTCCAACTCCTCCGGCTTTTGCCACAGCTCCGGCCAGAGAGGACAGGCTGATGCCAACTCCCATACCGCCCTGGATCACTGGTTTCTCGATCACCAGCTCACCGATTGTTAATGGTTTCATTTTTTCCATCATTTCCCTCCTAGAACGCCCGGAATCTTTCGTATCTCTGCTGTGCCAGTTCTTCTCCTGACAATCCGCTCATTTCTGATAAGAATCCACCAATTTTCTGGTCTAATACTTCCGTGATCCGTCCCATCTCCTCTGCACAGGCCGGAACCGGCTCCGGGATCACCTGGTCAACTACGCAAAGTTCCAACAGGTCTTTGGCGGTCATTTTCATCACTTCCGCCGCCTGGGCCGCTTTTTTGCTGTCTTTCCAGAGAATGGAGGCAAAGCCTTCTGGGGATAGTACAGAATAAACCGCATTTTCCATCATCCAGACCTGATTTGCCACAGCAACTGCCAGGGCGCCGCCGGAACCACCTTCTCCGATCACAATGGAAAGTACCGGAACCTTTAAATCCGCCATCTCAAACAAATTTCTGGCAATGGCTTCGCCCTGTCCACGCTCCTCGGCCTCGATGCCGCAGAATGCGCCTGGAGTGTCCACGAAACAGATCACCGGACGTCCAAAAGCCTCTGCCTGCTTCATCAGCCGAAGAGCCTTGCGGTAACCTTCTGGAGATGGCATACCGAAGTTGTATTTTAAGTTCTCCTTGGTGGTCTTGCCTTTCTGCTGTCCGATCACCGTCACCGGCATTCCATGGAACGTAGCGATTCCACCGATGACAGCGCCGTCATCGCCGTAATAACGGTCTCCGTGGAACTCCATGAAATCCGGAAACAGGCGGGTGATATAGTCAAGAGCGGTAGGACGGTCAGCTTTTCTGGAGAGAAGGACGTGGTCCCAGGCTGTCTTGACGCCGGATACCGTTTTCTGCTGCGCAGCTGTGTGAGCCGATACGCCTGCACAATTCTGGACATCCGACTGACTCTCTCCACCAACATCCTGGATTTTATCTGAATTATCCACAATCTCATCCGCAGTTTTCCCCACGCCATGCACCCGCAGGATCTGGCCCAGCACCTCTTTCATCTCTTCACGAGGCACAATTTTATCCACAAATCCATGCTCTAATAAGAATTCTGCTCTCTGGAAGCCCTCCGGCAGTTTCTGCCCGATGGTCTGCTGGATCACTCTCGGTCCTGCAAATCCGATCAGCGCTCCCGGCTCGGCTAAGATCACATCACCTAACATGGCAAAGCTGGCAGTTACGCCTCCGGTAGTCGGATCGGTCAGGACACTGATAAATAGCTGTCCTGCCTCATGGTGCCGTTTCAGCGCCGCGCTGGTCTTCGCCATCTGCATCAGGGAGATACACCCCTCCTGCATTCTGGCGCCGCCAGAGCAGGCAAAGATGATCACTGGAAGTTTTTCTTCGGTTGCCCGCTCTACCATCCGTGTGATCTTCTCACCCACTACATGACCCATGCTGCTCATCATAAATCGGGCATCACAGACACCGATGGCAGATTTCTGCCCCTGGATCTTACAGCTTCCGGTGACAATGGCCTCATTTAACCTGGTTTTCTCCTGAGCTGCCCGTACCTTTTCCTCGTAGCCTGGGAAGCCTAACGGGTTGGAGAAGTCCATCTGGGCGTTCCACTCCTCAAAGGTTCCTGGATCTGCCACCAGATCGATCCGACGGTAGGCGTGCACCCGGAAATATGCCTTACACTTCGGGCAGATATAATTATTATTTTTCACGTCCTCGCCGTACACCGGCTGTCCGCATTTTTTACATTTTCTCCAAAGGCCCTCTGGAATATTCGGTTCATTTTTTGAATGATTCTTGTATTTTGTATCAATCAGCGTGTACGTTTTCTTAAACATATCTCTCAACATGTTCTATGGCCCTCCTTTCCAGTGCCTTGGAGTGTACTAGAGTTTTTCTCTTTCATTCTTTACAATACTGTGGGAAATACGTGGGAATAAAATGGGTATCCGTATCCCCCTTCTGATAAGCCTCGTGGCTTAAGATCTCATACTGGAAATCCAGATTGGTCTCGATCCCCTCAATCACCAGCTCGCCAAGAGCGCTCCGCATTTTGGCGATGGCAGTCTCCCGGTCTTCGCCGTGAACAATTAATTTCAGCAGCATGGAGTCGTAGTTCGCCGGAACCTGATAATCATTGTAAATATGAGTGTCGATGCGTACTCCATTGCCGCCCGGCACATGGACATTGGTGATCTTTCCAGGACACGGCATAAAATTTTTCGCCGGATTTTCGGCGTTGATCCGGCATTCGATGGCGTGTCCGGTGAGATGGATATCATCCTGTGTCATAGACAGCCGCTCGCCAGCCGCGATCTTGATCTGTTCTTTGATCAGATCCTGCCCTGTCACCATCTCCGTAACCGGGTGCTCCACCTGGATCCGGGTGTTCATTTCCATAAAATAGAAATTTTTATCTTTATCTAACAAAAACTCGATAGTTCCCGCATTTTCATAACCAACCGCTTTGGCTGCGCGAATGGCAGTCTCGCCCATTTTCTTACGCAGCTCCAGGGAAATGGCAGCGCAGGGGGATTCCTCCAGCACCTTCTGATGACGGCGCTGGATGGAGCAGTCACGCTCTCCCAGATGCACCACATTGCCATATTTATCTGCCAGAATCTGGAACTCGATGTGGCGTGGGCGTTCCACGTAGCGCTCCAGGTACATCGTATCATCGGAAAATCCTTTGATGGACTCCATCTGGGCATTCTGGAAATTAGCGTCAAAGTCCTCCGGACCTCTGGAGATCCGCATGCCCTTTCCACCGCCGCCGGAGGATGCCTTGATCATCACCGGATAACCGATCTCCTCTGCCATTTTTCTGGCTTCTTCCACCGTATAGACCGGAGTTTTGCTTCCCGGGACTACCGGAACTCCTGCCTCCATCATGGTTTTTCTTGCCTCGGATTTGTTGCCCATCCGGTGGATGATCTCTGCGGACGGTCCGATAAACGCAATATTGCATTTTGCACATAATTCCGCGAATTTTGCATTTTCTGATAAAAATCCAAATCCCGGATGAATCGCTTCCGCACCCATGGCAACGGTTGCCGCCAGGATCTGTTCCATATTCAGATAACTTTTGGTAGACGGAGCCGGTCCGATGCAGATGGCTTCATCCGCAAGCAGGGTATGAAGGCTGTCCCGGTCTGCCTCAGAATAGACTGCGACTGACTGGATTCCCATTTCCCTGCAGGCCCGGATGATCCGCACCGCGATCTCGCCCCGGTTGGCAATCAATATCTTACGAAACATAGTTTTCCCCTATCCGATCATAAATGTTAATTCTGCAGAAACAGCAACCTTGCCGTCAACCGTAGCAACCGCTTTTCCTATGCCAACCGGTCCCTTCTGCTTAATGATCTCGCATTCCAGCTTTAATTTATCTCCAGGAACCACTTTCCGTTTGAATTTTGCTTTATCAATGGCTCCAAAATAAGCGGTCTTGCCCTTATTTTCCTCTACACTTAAGATGGCAACCGCACCAACCTGAGCTAACGCCTCGATCATCAGGACACCCGGCATGACCGGCTCCTGTGGAAAATGGCCGCGGAACTGCGGCTCATCGTAAGTGATACATTTATAGCCTACGGCTCTCACTCCCGGCTCCAGTTCTTCGATGCAGTCGATCAGAAGAAATGGATGTCTGTGGGGAATGATCTCCTGAATTTCTTTAATTCCCAGCATATGATATCTCCTTAATGAATCCGGAACAGCGGCTGGCCATACTCAACGACCTCTTCATTGCCGACCATGATTTCTTCCACCACTCCGTCATACTCGCTCTCAATTTCATTCATCAGCTTCATGGCCTCAACAATGCCCAGAACCTGTCCTTTTTTCACGGTGTCACCAACTTTTACGAAGCTCTCTGCCTCTGGGGAAGAGGAGCTGTAAAAGGTTCCTACCAACGGGGAAACCACGATTTTATCAGAATTGATCGGAGCCGTTTTCGCTGCTGCGCCAGTATTTGCCACAGCGTTGCCTGTCTCCTGTGCTGCTGCCACTGTACCTGCTGCAAGAGCACCTGCTGCGCCGAAACTGCCAAAATCCGGCATCTGCACGCCAGCCACCTGCATTCCGGCTCCTGCAGATCCAGCTCCGGTATTACCGGCTACCACGTTAACCACCGGATGTTCCTTTTTCAAAGACAGCTTGACATTTCCATCATCTACCTTCAGCTCCGTCAGGCCATTGTCCGCAACCGCCTGCACCAGTGCTAAAATATCCTGAATTTCCATTTTCCTCCTCCTACTCTTCGAAACGCTTCACCAGAAGGCTGGCGTTGTGTCCGCCAAAGCCTAAGGAGTTGCTGATGGCATAGTTCACATCGGTAGAAATGCCCTCGCCTTTGGTGTAATCCAGATCGCACTCTTCGTCTGCTACCTCCAGACCAGCCGTTGCATGAACGAAACCATCCTCAATAGATTTCACACAGACAATGAATTCCACGCCGCCTGCTGCACCTAAGAGATGTCCGATCATGGACTTGGTAGAGTTGATATGAACGTCCCTGGCATGATCGCCCAGGGCCAGCTTGATCGCTTTTGTCTCAAATAAATCATTGTGATGGGTTCCGGTTCCGTGGGCGTTCACGTAATCAATCTGCTCTGGTTTCACGCCACCATCCGCCATGGCATATTCCATGGCTTTTGCCGCACCGCTTCCGTCCTCTGCCGGAGAAGTGATGTGGAAGGCATCACAGGTGGCACCGTAGCCAACTAACTCCGCGTAGATCTTGGCTCCTCTTGCCTTTGCGTGCTCCAGTTCCTCTAATACCACCACGCCAGCGCCTTCGCCCATGACGAAACCGCCTCGTTCCTTATCAAATGGAATCGACGCCCGTAACGGGTCCTGGGAGGTGCTTAATGCAGTCAGGGCAGTAAATCCAGCAACGCCGATCGGTGTCACGCTTGCCTCAGTACCGCCAGCTACCATCACTTCTGCCTCGCCGTACTGGATAGAACGAAACGCCTCTCCAATAGAATGAGTTCCGGTAGCGCAGGCTGTCACTACGTTAAAGCATTTACCCTTTAAGCCAAACTGGATGGCTACGTTTCCTGCTGCCATATTGCTGATCATCATCGGAACCAGAAGGGGATTCACTCTTCCAGGTCCTTTTTCCAGTAATTTCTGATGCTCACGCTCTACTGCCTGAAGGCTTCCGATACCGGAGCCGACACACACGCCTACACGGTACGGATCTTCATTTTCCATGGAAATACCTGCGTCCTCTAATGCCTCCTTGGAAGCTGCTACGGCAAACTGGGAGAAACGCTCCATTCTCTTAGCTGTTTTCGGATCCATGCATGCCTTCGGATCGAAATCCTTCACTTCTGCTGCCAGTTTTGCCTTATATTCCGTTGTATCAAATGCGGTGATCGGAGCGATTCCTACTTTTTTCTCTTTTAAACCATTCCAGAAAGACTCCACATCATTTCCGATAGGTGTCACTGCCCCTAAACCGGTTACTACGACTCTTCTTTTCATGTTCATGTCCTCTCTACATTGCCATTCCGCCATCTACACACAGCACCTGTCCGGTGATGTATCTGGCCTCGTCGGATGCTAAAAATGCCACTGCGTAAGCGATATCTTTGGTCTCACCAAAGGTTTTTAACGGGATCTGGGCGGTTGCCGCCTCTTTCACGCTGTCGGATAACACCTCTGTCATTTCTGTATTAACAAAACCAGGTGCCACTGCGTTAACGGTAATACCGCGGCTTGCCAGCTCTCTGGCTGCGGATTTGGTCATTCCGATGATTCCTGCTTTGGATGCGGAATAATTGACCTGTCCTGCATTTCCCATAACACCGGATACGGAGGAAATGTTGATGATCCGGCCGCCTCTCTGTTTTACCATCTGTCTTGCCACATGACGCATGCAGTTGAACGCGCCTTTTAAGTTGGTGTTTAAGACTGCGTCAAAATCTTCCTCGGACATCTTCATCAGAAGACCGTCCCTGGTGATTCCGGCGTTGTTCACCAGAATGTCTACCCGACCGTAGGTTTTGATCACATAGTCCATCATTTCCCCAGCCTTTGTAAAGTCGGAAATGTCACACTGAAGGGCTTCTGCCTTTCCGCCTGCTGCTTCGATCTCCTGCACTGTCTCCTCGGCCCGTTTTGCGGAACCGCAATAGTTGACGATCACCAATGCACCTTTTGCCGCTAAGGTCTTTGCGATCTCTTTTCCAATTCCACGGCCTGCGCCGGTTACGATGGCTATTTTGTCTGTAAACATTCTGCACACGCCTCCACATCTTCTATTTTTGTAACTGTTCAGTACCTTCACAGTTACAGGCAAAAATCCATTCCAGATCGACTACGTCGATGGGATTTTTGCTTTCTGGCTCATGTTTTCTTACGGTCAGCGCAGCAAGTGCGCAGACCTACCGGATATCTTCCATTTTTTCTATATTAAGAACGGTTATGTTCCGGTTGATCTTTTTCATAAATCCGCTTAAGGTCTTGCCTGGTCCGATCTCAATGAAAGTATCCACGCCATCGGCGATCATCATTTCCACACTCTGCTGCCACCGGACGGAGGAAGAAACCTGTTTCTCTAACAGTGGTTTTACGGATTCTGCATCGGTTACATACTGGGCGGTCACATTGGCCACATATGGGATCTGTGGCTTGGAAATGGATACATTTTCAAGCACCTGACCCAGTTTTTTTCCTGCTTCTGTTAACATACGGGAATGGAATGGTCCACTGACCTTCAGTGGGATCACCCGTTTGGCTCCCGCCGCTTTTAAACTCTCAGCAGCCGCTTCGACTGCCTCTTTTTTGCCGGAGATCACGATCTGTCCCGGACAATTATAATTAGCGATCTGCACATCATCCATGGAGGCTAAGACCTCCTCGATGGCAGATGCCTCCATGCCAAGCACAGCGGCCATGGAGCCAATGCCCACCGGAACCGCCTGCTGCATGAGGATACCTCTCTGTCTTACGGTGGTGATTGCGTCTGCGTCCGACATAACGCCAGCCGCCGCCAATGCGCAGTATTCTCCCAGGCTTAAACCAGCCGCCACATCCGGACGGATTCCGGTGCGTTCGGTAAATACCTTCATCATGGCGATGCTGGTGGTTACCATGGCTGCCTGTGTATACTCGGTGATGTCCAGACGGTCATTTGGCTCAAACACCAGCTCCGGCATAGAAAATCCCAGAAGCTCGCTGGCCTGGTCAAATACCTTTCTTCCGGTTTCTGTCTGCTCGTAAAAATCTCTGCCCATTCCCGTATACTGGGCTCCCTGTCCTGGGAAAATAAATGCGATCTTGCTCATCGTAAAGCTCCTTATCTTATACTGTGTGCCCGCCTGCCCTTATCACTTTCTATAGTCTGACCTGGTGGACACGTCAGGCTGATTTCCTATCTGCCAAGCAGTTTTTCTGCCTGTTCCATCATTTCATCGATCATTTCTTTACAGGTCTGCTCTTTGGTGATCATTCCTGCGATCTGTCCTGCCATAACAGTTCCATTGGTCACATCGCCCTTCTGAACTGCTTTTCTTAAAGTTCCTAATGTCAGGTACTCCAATTCCTCGAAGGATTTTCCTTCCTGCTCTAACTTGATGTACTCTCTGGTCATCTGGTTTCTCAGACAGCGTACCGGATGTCCGTGGGTTCTGCCCGTTACGGTAGAATCAATATCCTTTGCTTTGATGATCCGCTGCTTGTAGTTCTCATGTACAATGGATTCTTTGGAAACCACAAACCGGGTTCCGATCTGGACTGCCTCCGCACCCAGCATAAATGCCGCCGCGATACCTCTGCCGTCTGCGATACCACCTGCTGCGATCACCGGAATGGATACTGCATCCACCACCTGTGGAACCAGGGTCATGGTAGTCTGCTCGCCAATATGACCGCCGGACTCCATTCCCTCTGCAACAACCGCGTCAGCGCCGTATTTTTCCATGCGCTTTGCTAATGCCACAGAAGCTACAACCGGGATTACTTTAATGCCGGCTGCTTTCCACATATCCATGTATTTCTCCGGGTTACCTGCACCTGTGGTGACCACCTTGATGCCTTCCTCGACAACCACTCTGGCCACATCGTCTGCATGAGGGCTTAACAGCATCACATTGACGCCGATCGGTTTATCGGTCAGTTCTCTTGCCTTGCGGATCTCTTCCCGGACTACCTCGCCAGGAGCGTTTGCCCCACCGATCAGTCCCAGGCCGCCAGCAGCGGAAACGGCCGCCGCCAGATGATGCTCCGCCACCCATGCCATACCGCCCTGGATGATCGGATACTGGATTCCTAAAAGTTCTGTAATTCTTGTTTTCATATCTGCCTCCGCTGCTGATGGAATTTCTTTACTCTAACTTTACTTCCTGATATACAAACTGCCTATATGCCTGCACGCAGGAATGCCGGGCTGTTTATTCAACACCCTTTGCCTTTAAATAATCCATAACCTCGCCAACGCTGGTCAGCTTCTCTAAGTCCTCAGCCGGGATCTCAACAGAATACTCATCCTCTAATGCCATAACTAACTCAAATAAGTCTAAGGAATCTGCACCTAAATCCTCTTTGAATTTAGAAGTTTCTGTGATGGTGTCTGCGTCTACACTTAACTGGTCTGCGATGATCTCTTTCATTTTCTCTAACATGGTTTTAATCTCCTTTTTGTCTTGAATTTTTATTTATATTTTTGTTGCTTCGCTGCCTTTTACTCTGCCCTCATCCTACCATCTCACAAGCGTCGCGCCCCAGGTCAGTCCTGCGCCGAATCCGGCAAGTACCAGCAGATCACCTTTCTGGATCTTTCCAGCCCGGTTTAGCTCATCTAACAGAAGCGGGATCGAAGCACCGGATGTATTGCCGTAATGCTCCATATTGGTAGGAATCTGCTCCATGGACACCTTTAACCGTTTGGCGATAGCCTCCGCGATCCGGTAATTGGCCTGATGCAGAACATAATGTTTTACATCCTTTGGCTCCAGTCCATTCTCATCCAGAAGCTCTTTGATCGTCTCCGGAACCTTCTTCACCGCGAACTTAAAGACTTCCTGGCCATCCATGGTCGTGTAGCCGATCTGCGGTTCCGTATTAGTCAGGAAATTACCAACAGTCCGTGATACACAGGAAAGTACCGGACCTTTTTTTCCGTCAGAGCCCATCTTCATAGCAAAAATACCAGATTTTTCACCTTCCTCGACTCTCAGCACCGCAGCTCCCGCGCCGTCACCAAACAGCACACAGGTGCTCCGGTCGCTCCAGTCTACGATCTTACTCAACGTATCCGCTCCGATCACAAGCGCTGTCTTGTAAATCCCGGAACCTAAAAATGCATGGGCCGTATTCACCGCAAACAGGAATCCCGAACAGGCCGCGCTGATGTCATAGGCCACCGCCCGTTCCGCACCAATAGCCGCCTGGACCATACACGCCGCGTTTGGAAAGCAATGATCCGGCGTCGAAGTTGCCACCAGGATCAGATCCACGTCGTCTGCGCTGACTCCGGCATTTTCCAGAGCTGCTTTCGCTGCTCCCGCTGCCAGCTCCGCCGTATCCGCTCCTTCTGAGATCCGTCTCTCCCGGATTCCCGTCCGGCTCTGGATCCACTCATCACTGGTCTCCACGATCTGAGACAGATCGTCATTGGTCACGATCCGCTCCGGAACACAGGAACCAGTTCCTATTATCTTTGTTATCATTCTTGTCACCATTTCACTTTGTGTTTCAAATAGTTTGAATATCAAAGTAATAATATAGAATGAAATGGTATTTGTCAAGAACTTTTTCTCGACAAATACCATTTCGGTTCTATCACAACAGCTGCTGATACACATCCCTTTTACTGATTCCCCGGTCCTTCGCCACCCGTCTCATGGCTTCTTTGTGGTCGATTCCCTGGCTCTCGTACATCTCCATGTGTTCTTCCAGAGTCATCTCTTCCCAGGATTTTGCCAGTTCTTCTTTCTTCTGGGCAATGCTCTTACCCTCGATCACCAGCACGCACTCGCCCTTTGGTTCTTCCACCTCATAGCGGGCCAGTGCTTCCTCGAACGTAGTCTGATACGCTTCCTCATACTTTTTCGTCAACTCCCGGCAGATGGTCAGGCGGCGGTTGCCCAGTGTCTCTTTTAATTCTTCCAGGGTCCGCACCAGACGATGTGGCGCTTCATAAATGATGATGGTGCGGCTTTCATTTTTCAGTTCATCCAGAATCCACTGTTTTTCCTTCTTCTCTGACGGCAGAAATGCCTCAAAACAGAATCTTCTGGTAGCAAGGCCGGACATCGTTAAGGCCGTAATACACGCCGCCGGGCCTGGAAGAGAAGTAACTTCGATTCCAGCCTCATAACACTGGCGTACCAGCTCCTCGCCCGGATCTGAGATGCCTGGAGTTCCTGCATCGGTGACTACCGCAATGTTCACACCTTCTTTTAACTGTTCCACCAGGTATCTGGCTTTCTCTACCTTGTTAAACTCATGGTAGCTGGTCATAGGTGTCTTGATGCCAAAATGATTTAGCAGCTTAATGCTGTGTCTGGTATCTTCTGCCGCGATCAGATCCACTTCTTTTAATGTGTTCAGCACCCGGAAAGTGATATCCTCCAGATTACCGATAGGGGTCGCGCACAAATATAATTTTCCTGCCATATTGTTCCCTTCTCTTCCTAGTATCCATAAATATCATAGATCTCATCTGTATACACGCCCTGTTCTTTGTATACAACAATCGGTGCCTCCACCTTGATCATGGACTTTCCTCCACGGACTGCTTCGATCAGCACCATGTTGGCATCCTTATCCACAAACGGGTGCACCAGCTTCATCCGTTTCGGCTCCAGCTTATATTTCGTCAGCGTATTGATGATCTCGATCAGCCGGTGGGGCCGGTGAACCATATAGAACCGTCCACCAGGCTTCAAAAGTCCTGCTGCTTCCCGCACCACATCGTCCAGTGTACATAACACCTCATGCCGTGCAATAGCTTTAGGCAGGTCCGGATTTTTGAGCCCATGGGCATCATTCATATAAGGCGGATTGGAAGTCACCACATCAAACTGTGCTCTACCAAACCGAACACTGGCCTCCTTGATATCGCCAAGGGCAATATCCACCTTATCTTCTAATCCATTGAGCCGCACGCTGCGTCTGGCCATCTCTGCCACTTCTTCCTGGATCTCAAGACCTATATAATGTTCGCCCTCATACCGGGCTTCCAGCAAAATAGGAATGATTCCTGTTCCAGTTCCCAGATCAATAGCCCGTTCCCCCGGATTTACCCTGGCAAACCCGGCTAACAGCACAGCGTCCATGCCGAAACAGAACCCATTCCGCTTCTGGATAATGTGATACCCATTTCTCTGCAGATCATCCACCCGCTCATCTTCCAGGATCTCCACCGGAAACCGCTCCCTTGCATCCGGGCAATCCTTCTTTTTCGTCTCTGCGGACTGTTCCATACTCCGCCTCCCTTCTGTTTTCCGTCAGACTGACACACATCTCCGTCTGCACACCAACCAACAAAATCTGCCATGTCAGCTTCTGCAGATGCTCTCTAACCACAAAGGGACACTGCCCGATCACAGTGCCCCTCAATTCCTCTAATTGTCATTCAGCTTGGATCTGGACTCTTTCTTCTCCAATGCCTCTAACTTCTTCAACTCATCGTCCTGCACATGGGATTTCTCCTTGCGGCGTCTCGGCTTGAACTTTAACTGATCAACCTTATAGTCGCGGATCTCCTTTTCGTCCTTGTCCACAACCACGATCACCTTCACGGTCTGACGAAGGACATTAACACTGTGTACCTCACCCTTCAAGCCATCGTCTGTGGTCACATAATCGCCTACATTCGGAAGTTTACTATTCAGGTACTCATAGGTCTCTTCCTCATTTTTCAAACAGCACATCAGTCTTCCGCAGACGCCGGAGATCTTGGTCGGATTTAAGGACAGGTTCTGCTCTTTCGCCATCTTAATGGACACCGGGATAAACTCGGATAAATAAGAATGGCAGCACAGCGGCCGTCCACAGATACCGATTCCGCCTACGATCTTGGTTTCGTCCCGGACACCTACCTGACGAAGCTCGATCCTGGTCTTAAATACCGCCGCCAGATCCTTTACCAGCTCACGGAAATCAATCCTTCCATCTGCGGTAAAATAAAACAAAATCTTGTTATTATCGAAAGTATACTCCACATCGATCAGCTTCATTTCCAGATTGTGCTTGCGTATCTTCTCTAAGCACACCTTAAATGCATCCTTTTCCTTCTTTTTATTCGCCTCTTCTACATCCTCATCTTCCTTGGTTGCCATGCGGATCACGGATTTTAACGGCTGAACCACCTTGCCGTCCTCCACCTCACGGGTTCCCAGCACTACATATCCATACTCGATTCCTCTGGCCGTCTCCACGATCACGTGCTGACCGGATTTGATCTCATATTTGCCCGGTGCGAAATAATAGATCTTTCCCGCATTCCGGAATCTTACTCCAATTACTTTTACCATTTATGAATTCTCCTTCATCGCCAGGAACATCAGTTCCAGAGCAAGTTCCATATTAACATTCGCATCCAGACGGATTCTCGCCTTGTCAATGGCATTTAAAATATTCTCAAAGCCATCGTATCCGATCCTGGTGCTCATCTCATTCATCGCGCTGAATTCATCCTTAAAGATCAGCAGATTGGCATCCTTGGTCACCTTAAACATCAGACCATCCCGGTACCACACCTGCATAATGTCCAGACATTCGTGCAGATCCATATTTTCATCCTTCAGGCGCTTGATAGCGTCCAAAAGCTGGGAAATGTCCATCTGGCGGATATTTTTCAAAATATTTAATATCTGCTCGTAGGACTGACGAAAATCCTCTGATTCTGCCAGCCGTTTCGCCTTACCCAGATTTCCCCTGGCAAATGCAGCGTACAACTCGCTCTGGCTCTCAGACACGCCCATCTTCTCCGTCAGATAATCACGGATCATGGAGTCCGGGAGCGGTTTTAACTTCAACTGAACGCAGCGGGATAAAATCGTAGGCAGAAATCCATCCGGGTTGGTGGTCAATAATAGGATGACCGCATAAGCCGGTGGTTCCTCGATGGTTTTTAGCAGGGCGTTCTGCGCCTGTACCGTCATCTTCTCCGCTTCATCCACGATATAGATCTTATAATTCGCGCTGTAAGGCCGGATCTGGATGGTATCATTGATCTGCTCACGGATATCATCCACACCAATACTGGCCGGTTTTTCATGAGTAACGTAAATCAGATCCGGATGATTGCCAGACAGCACCTGCTTACACGCATGACACTCCAGACAGGGCTCTGTCTGTCCCTTTTCGCACAGAAGCGTCAAAGCAAATGCATTGGCCAGGGATTTGCGCCCCATTCCCGCTTCTCCCGCAAGGATATACGCATGGGAAACCTTGTGAACTGCTATGGCTTTCTTAAAATGCTCCTTAATGGTCTCATGTCCTAAAATGTCCTGAAAACCTGGCATAAAATCCCCTCCTTCACGACTTACTTTTGGTCATTATAGCATAAAATCGCTTTTATGTATAGAGACTGTGAACCAGAATCCCGTAAAGTAAAAAGCAGATTCCACGGAATTCACCTCCACAGAAATCTGCTTTTCCCACTTCTATTTCATTTCATCTGACCCGTATCTTTTTCCTACAATACCTTTTCAATCTCGATCCTCTGTCAATCATTGCCTTCACAACACACAGATGCCATTCACTATTCTGACAATCTCATCTGCTTAAACAGACGATCCAGATTAAATCCGGCTTTTCTCAATGTCTTGGTGAAGTTCTCGCAGTTATATAACTGCTCTCCAGCCATCCACTGAGGACATGTTGTCTTTTCTCCACACATCGATGGTTCATTCACAAATCCCATATCCATACCGCCCATAACTGCACCTCCCATTCGCAATCTTCATTTTCCTGCTGCTGCATTTCCGGCAATTTTTTTATTGCCTGCTCCACCATACCATTTCCACCTTTGTCTTTGTTATTTACACATGATTTGTATTTTCAGTATGGTTTTTATTAATATTTCGTTTTGTCTTTTTCTGTTTATAGTATATCGTTTTCTGGACATTTCGTCCATAATCTGCTAATCTGAAAATAACGCTAAAATATGTACTGTCAATACATAAAATTTACAGATGTCCTTATTACGCGGACACAGAAAGGACTCCTCATGGCCATCCGTCTTGATGAATTATTTGATAAAACCAAGCGAACCTTTGAACTGAAGCTGATTGCCGGAAAAGGCGGTCTCAATCATATCGTAGGCTGGGTTCACCTCCTGGAAGACGAGATCATTCTCAACCGGTTCGGTGGACAGGAGCTGGCTGTCACCACTGGTATGAAATCTCAGGAACCGGACTGGCTCCTTCACGTAGTCACCTCCATGAAAAAACGGGACTGTTCTGGTCTGATCTTAAACACCGGCATGTACCTAAAAAACATTCCACAGTCTGTTATTGACTGGTGCAATCAAAATGATTTTCCTCTGTTTGCCATGCCATGGGAAATTTCCTGCACCCAGTTAGTCCAGGAATTTTGCACTATTATCATGAAACGGGCCCAAAAAGAACGGGAATACGGTGATATTTTTCAGTCCATCATTCAGGGCGCACCACTGAACTCTGAACTTTTTGCACCTCTGAAGAATCGTTTCCAGACGGACAGTACCTTCCAGGTCTTCTGTATCCGGATCCGTTTTGGTGTAGAAGATACCACTGCCTTCCGTCAGGCCATTCTTCACCTGGAAAACCATCTGACTCTCTGGCAGAAAACCAAACGCCTTCAGTCTCCTTATCTTCTTTTTGAAATGGATGACTGTTACACACTGGTCATCAATCACCTGCCCCTTGCTTACACGCAGGAAATTGCCGACCAGATTTTAGACCAATTTTCTTATTTTACCAGGAGAAATATGCTCTCCCTTGGCATTGGTTCCCAGGTCAACGGCATTGCCTCGGTAAAATCCGCTTTTTCCAGCGCCCGGATGGCTGCGCAAATGGCCTACCAGACAGACAAGAAGATCATCGATTTCCAGCAAATGGGTTTTTTCAAGATCCTGTTTGCCGCCGATGACACAACGATCCTAAAATCCTACGAACAGCAGCTCCTTGGACCTTTGGAAGAGCATGACCAGCATCACCATTCCCAGTATATGGAAACGTTGCGTTCTTATATTGAAAATGACCGTAGTCTGATGGGCGTGGCAGAATCTACCTTTACCCACCGGAATACGGTCAATTACCGGATCCAGAATATCAAAAAAATTTTAAATAACCCTTTAAAAACCGCCCAGGATCTGTTCCCATACCAGGTGGCTTTCTATATCCGGGATATGAAGCTGTAAACGCATTCCGCTTACACGCTTTTATAGCTGTTTCTACAATTGTTTCATAATCATTTCATGAATTGCTTCGATAGACTTCATATTATCGGTCTCATCGCAGCATGAAATTTTGATCCAGCCATATTTTTTACTTAAGATCATGCTGTTTTCATAAGATTTGATCAAAAATGCCTGATCAGACTCATGGATATCTTTCTTCGCCTGATGAGTGATCTTATTTTCCCGATCCTTCATCAGACGGAAAGTCACCTCCGGTTTTACATCCAGGAAAAATACCTTCTCCGGCACTGGAAGTCCGCCCCTTACAAACTCAAAATCATACTCCCAGTCCAAAAATGCCAGTTTCTCCTCCAGGGAGTTCAGTTTCGCCGTCTGATGAAGCATATTACTTGTCACATACCGGTCACAGATCACGATATGGTCTTCGCCGCTCTCATAAAATTCCTTCCAGTCCTTCAGAAAAGATGCAAACCGGTCCACCGCAAAAAAAGAAGATGCCACATACGGATTCACTGCCGCCGGATCCGCCCCAAATTCCCCTTCCAGATACATTTTCACAAGCGCCGAGGAATCACTCTCGTAACAAGGATAGGACACCATCTTCACCTTTTTTCCCTGTGCTGTCAATGCCTCGTACAATAATTTTGTCTGTGTTGCCTTTCCGCTTCCGTCACTGCCTTCAATTACGATTACTTTTCCCACTTTTCATTTTCTCCTCTATCGCTATTTCGTTCTTTTTCTTCCACAAATTCTTTCGTCTGATCGATCTGCAATTTACACTCTGCATTTTCTTCCTTCACACGTCCAACGCATCTACCTTACTACACGTATTTCTTTGCAGTTCTGGTCAGCCATTCCCTGTACTGAATATCCACATTTCTGATACCGCTTCACCAGCTCCACCACTTCCTGACTGATTTTCTCCCCAGGCACCACAAATGGAATACCTGGCGGATACAAATAAATATACTCCCCAGAGATTCGCCCAACACTGTCTTCCAAAGAAATTTTCTTGTCTGCCTGTTCCCAGCCATCCGCGATGCTCATCACCGTTTCTGGCTTTAATTCATATCTCTGATTCTTTTTTCCACAATCCTGGCTTTCTACTCTATCACTCAGTTTTCCGTCTATCTCCAACAATGCATTCCGGAGCCGCCGCAATCCTTCCTCCGTATCCATCACCGTCGTGATCGCTGTCACATACTCTGCCGCGCACATCTCCATTTCCAAATGATACTCCCGGCGAAGCCATTCTCCCAGCTCTTCTCCATTAATTCCAGTTCCCCTTGTGGAGATGATCCCCTTGGAAATATCCAGGTCATAGACCCCGTTTTTTCCTTTCTGGTCTTCTTCCAGAAGCTGCAGATGCTTCATCGCCCCCAACTCCTTCCGAAGTTTCACCAGCCTATGATAAAACTGATCCATCATACTCCGTCCGCCGGTCATTCCCTCTTCTGTCCCTTTACTCTCTTCCATAAATCTCAGGCACCGCTCCATCCCCGCCATAAACAGATACGACGGACTGCTGCTCTGAAAGATCTGCAGATAATGCTCCAGCCGCTCCCGGTCCACCAGATCCCCCTTCACATGAAGGATCGATGTCTGGGTAAACGCCGGCAATGTCTTATGAAGACTCTGGATCACCACATCCGCTCCCAGATCCAGCGCCGACACCGGAAATCCCTTATGATACCGGAAATGCGCCCCATGAGCCTCATCCACAATCAACGGAATCCCACACCCATGACAAATTTCCACAATTTTTTCTACATCAGATACAATTCCATCATACGTCGGCGACACCACCAGCACCGCCTGAATATCATGATCGGTTTTCAACACATTCTCGACATCTTCAGGAACTAATCCACCTTGTATCCCAAATTCCTCTATGATTTGTGGATAAATATATTCCACGCGCAGCCGATTGAGGAAAACCCCATGATAAGCCGCCTTATGGCAGTTCCGGCTCATCAAAATCTTCCCTCCATGCCGGGTCATCCCGCAGACCGCGCTCAAAATCCCACAGCTGCTTCCATTGACCAGATAATAACTCCGGTCTGCCCCGTACATCTTTGCCGCCCGGTCCATGGACTCCCGAATGATCCCTTCCGCATGGTGTAAATTATCAAATCCATCAATCTCCGTAATATCAATGGCATATGGATTAGGAAATTCCTGTAAAAACGGATTCCCCACCTGCCTTTTATGTCCCGGCATATGAAATGGATACACATCCGACTGACTGTAATCCACTAATTTATCATATAGATCCATACTTCCAATCTCCACTCTTTTTCAAACCTTTTTCGTAACGATTCAGTACCTTCATAGCTACCCTTTTCTTCGTAAATTGTATCATAGAATCTACCTATTTCCAATCCTATTTACTTTCTCACAGATTCCCACTATAATACTCTTACGGTTTCAAAAGAACAGTTACCTTTATTTTTCAAAATAACATAGATTTTTCAAAATACTGTAGATGAAAGAAAAGAGGCAAATCAATATGAGAACGATTCAATTTAAAATGGAACGCCAGGGTCTGGTAACCGAAGGCCAAGAAGTCGAAATCACCGATCACGAAGCTGACAGCGGAAGCTGCTACATCATCGAACCTGCAGTTGCCATGTCCGGTTGCTATAAAGGCCGTGACCGTTTAAAAAGCACTCATGGAATCGTAAAAGAAATTCAACACAATGATCGTGGATATTATGTGATCGTAGAATTTGATGAATAACCATAAAATGGTGTCTGGGATTTTTGTGGATTTTAGAGCAATAAAAAACCGCTTTTCCTTATCAACTAAGGAAAAACGGTTCAACATGAGCGTGCGGGGATTCGAACCCCGGACAACTTGATTAAAAGTCAAGTGCTCTACCGACTGAGCTACACGCCCTTAACAAACACAATAAGTTTATCATAGAATGAAAAATGCGTCAAGCATTTTTTGGAGTTTTGCGTAGATTTTGCGATATTTGTTACAGTTCAGCAGCAAGGCTGAACTGTAACCATTTTTTTGGGGGAATTCTTATGGAAACAGGTTGACAAATAAATAACAAAGTGATATAGTTAGTTTATGAGTTAAACAAACGAAATCCGGAGAAGCGTAAATTCATAAAAAAAGTCCTGCAGAAAGGGAAAAAACCGAAAGCAGGACTTCAAAAAACTTAGATAGTTTAAGAGTCAAACAAACGGAGAAGAGTGGAAATGAAAGAGAAGGAGTTTCACTATCAGTGGTGGGGAAAAGGCGATATAGATGCATCTCTTGGAATCTTTTTTGACGGGTTTTCCAAGGTACTGACAGCAGTGGGAATTTTGACAGCCGTATTTGGAATGCCTATGGCAGATGTGATCGGCAAGGTGGTTCCCGGCATCGGGATTTCTATTTTTGTAGGAAATATGTGGTATTTCTTTGAAGCCTGTCAGCTGGCCAAGAAGGAGAAACGCCAGAATGTGACGGCACAGCCCTTTGGAATCGGTGCATCCCAGTTATCAGGCTGGTTGTATCTGATCATTGGCCCGGTTTACTGGCAGACGAAGGATTCAACGCTGGCATTGCAGGTAGGAATTGCGGCAAGCTTTTTAGGCGGTTTTATTGAGATCATTGGCGGTATCGCCGGAAGATGGATCGTGACATACGTTCCTAATGCAGCGCTGATGGGCAATATGGCTTCTGCCGGTCTGGTGTGGCTGTCTGTTGTTGGAATCGCCATGGTTTTTGATAAACCGGTTTATGGTCTGCTTCCTATGTTGATCATCATCATGGATTATCTTGGTAAAGCAGATAAGAAATTTCAGAAGCTTCCGTCAGGTCTGATCGCAATTGTCGTGGGAACTGTGATCGCCTGGGGCGGCGGCTTTTTAACCTTAGATAATTTCCGGTTGTCTTTTGCAAACATCGGATTTTACCCGCCCAAGCCAGATGTCTTTGATATTGTTGCAGGTTTTAAAGGACTGATCCCATTCCTTCCAGTGATCCTGCCGTTACAGATCAACAATTTCCTGTCCACCTTGCAGGGACTGGAAGCAGCAAAGGTTGCGGGAGATGCTTATCCGGAACGTCGTTCCATGATCATGGATGGTGTGTCTACACTGACCGGTGCATTATTTGGAAGCCCATTTCCAACCAGTGTATATTTTGGACATCCGGGCTGGAAAGCGATTGATGCCAGAGCAGGCTTCTCTGTTGTCAATGCAGTTCTTTATCTGGTTCTTTGCTGTACCGGTCTGACCAGCGTCCTGATGGCAGCGATTCCGACCGAAGCGGTAATGGTTCTTCTGGTTTATGTAGGATTTGCAGTAACGGATACCACCTTCCAGTCTGTGGACAAGAAGTATTATCCGGCGATCCTCTTATCCCTGATGCCGATTTTGTTCCAGTATATCCAGACGAGCGTCAGTTCTGCTGTCCAGGCGGCTGGAACTACAGTGGCAGCGTTGACTGCTGAGCAGTTTGCAGCGTACTCTGTTCCGATCCGCGGTATCGAGTATCTGGGAAATGGAGCGTTTTTAAGCAGCTTATTATTAGCCGGACTTTTAGCTTATGTGGTTGATAAGAAATATAAACGGGCGGCGGCATTTGCTCTTGCCTTAGCGGGCTGTTCTGCAGTCGGCATGATTCATTGTGAAGGTGTTTCGTTCCTTTCAGAGACAGGGGTTCTGTTTGGAACGGTTTACCTGATAACAGCGGCTCTTCTTTATGGAAAAGCTTATCTGTTTGAAGGAAAATAGTGACTGTGAAGGTATCACTGAACAGTTGCGAAAAAGAAAGGGAATTACTAAAAAACAATAAGGAAAAGAGAGGATGAAAAAGATGGAAAAAGCAAAAGTACCTTTTTTCAAAAAATCAGACCTTGATGCATCGATCGGCGTATTCTTCGATGGATTCTCCAAGGTAATCGTAGCAATCGCAGTTATGGCGGGAACTCTTGGAATCAGTTCTTCCACGATTTTCGGAACCATGATGCCAGGTGTATTTTTAACAGTATTGATCATGAATGGTGGCCTGTGGCTGTATTATCGTCAGATCGCAGCACAGAGAAATGATCCGGATCTGACAGCGGTTCCTGCTGGGCTTCAGGCTGGACGTATGTTTATCTGGTTATTCAGTATTATGCTTCCGGTATATCTTTCTACTAATGATGCAGAGCTTGCGTTTAAAGTGGGCGTTCTGGCACATCTGATTGGTGGAATTGTATTTATCATTGGAGCATTTGTGGTTCCGATCCTGTTAAAGATCGTTCCAGCAGGCGCATTATTCGGTTCCCTGGCCGGTGGTGCTATGGCATTCCTGATCTTACAGCCTATGAACGGCACTTTAAATATGCCGGTCGTTGGCTGGTTATCTATGATCGTTTTATTTATCATTTATATCGGACACGTTGAAGTAAAGCTTCCGGCTGCTTTGATTGCGATTGTGATTGGTTCTGCGATCGCCTGGATCAGCGGTGCGATGGGCTTTGATGCGGTGACAGAGTCTTTGACAAATTTAAATCTGTATATTCCACATCCGGTACTTGGAATTTTTGATGGAAGTGTGCTCAGTGCTGTAATTCCATTTTTACCAATCGTGATCGTATTCTCCATCAATGAGGTGATCACCGGTATTCAGGCGGTCGAGCAGGCCAAGGAATGTGGTGATACTTATTTTACAACGACAAAACCACTGGTGATCTGTGGAATTGCAAGTATCATCGGTGCCTGCTTTGGCAATCCGCTGGCGGTTGGCTTATATTGGGGTTATCCAGGCTGGAAAAAGATGGAATCCGGTACCGGCTATCATATGGGTATCGTAGCACTATATGCAATCGTTGGTTTAACAGGTCTGGCTGCAATTTTAAATGCATTTATTCCAGAGGCGGCAGTACTTCCGATTTTAGTATTTATCGGAATCTCAAGCTACTCTCAGGCATTTGAAGTAGTAGATAAGAAATACTATCCTGCAGTGATCTTGGCATCTCTTCCGGTTGTTATGGATTTCATCATGGACAACGTAAAAGAGGGTGCATTAACTGGATTTTTAGCATTTGACCCAGGCTCAGCATTTGTTGGACTGTTAGTGGGATGTGTATTCGTATTTATCATTGATAACAACTGGAAAGCGGCTTCTATTACGAATGTGGCGGCACTTCTTCTGACTGCGATCGGTATGATCCATTCTCCAGGAATTATTGGTACTGAGGGCTATGTTTTAAATATGGATTTTGTTAAGATCTATGTGATTCTGATCGTAGCATTTGCGATCATGCATATGACGAATTTTAATAAGAAGAAGGTGACTGAAGCGTGAAAACGCTGGTGATTTTTGGAGCAGCACGTCAAAAAGGACATACAAAGCAGATGGTAGATCTGTTTTTGGAGCATCTGGACGGTGAAAAGGAGATCATTGATGCCTATCGCACAGATGTGAAGCCATGTATGGATTGTCGTTATTGCTGGAAAACGAAGGCTTGTGCCATCAAGGATGGTATGCAGGAAATTTATCAGAAGATTGAAGCTGCAGATAATATTGTTCTGGCAAGCCCGATGTATTTCCATTCTGTAACTGGACGCATGAAGGTTCTGATTGACCGTCTTCAGGTATACTGGGCAGGTCATGTAAGAAATGATATGCCGGAGAAATTCACGAAAAAGGGAGCGATCCTGATGGTTGGTGGAGCACCGGCATTTGAGAATCAGTTTTTAGGCGGTGAACTGGTACTGAAGAATTTGTTAAATGATTTAAGCACCGAGTTCTTAGGCGAGGTGTGTCTGCCAAACAGCGACCGTGATTCCTTAGAGACCAGACCGGATCTGGCAGAGGCAGTTGTGAAGCTGGCAGAGAAAATGAATGAGGCAAACCGTAAATAAAATCCAGGATGGAGGCTGTGTGGACGGCAGTGTGTCTGTACTGCTGCACAAGCCTTCGGGGGTTTCAATCATAAGGGAAAAGAGAAGGAGGACGTAACTATGCAGGGTTACACTTACACAAAAAATGAGCACTATCCAATGGAGCATCTGGTATTCAAAACCGCACCGGAAGATGTGGAACGTTTCTTAGAGGTAGATCATGAGGTCTGGACTTTAATGGAGGCGTATGCACCAGGTTTTGATCATATTCCTTTTTTATACAAAGAGGTATGGGTGAATGATAATAAGCCAGGCGAGCTGCATATGATCTTTGCGTGGGAAAGTATTGAAGCCTGGAGAAAGATCGATCAGAAGGAGTATCAGGCACAGCTGATCCAGGAGTTTGAGTCCAGATTCGGACGTCCTTACGAGCTGATCCGCTGCGTACAAAATGAAGAAAACTTCGGCGTACATCGTTATAGCCGTTTTGAGCGTATCTAATGTATTAAATTTAAGAGGTAAAAATTATGAGATTTGAAGATAAAGTGGTTATCGTAACAGGTGCAAGCTCTGGTATCGGAGAGGGTGTTGCAAAGAAATTTTTAGCAGAGGGTGCGTATGTAGTAGGCTGCGGTATTGAGCCGGCCATGAAAATCCAGGATGAGAAAGCCATCTATGTTCAAGCTGATCTGACAAAACCGGAGCAGGCGCTTCATGTAGTAGAAGAGGCTGTTAAGACATATGGCCGTGTCAACAAGCTGGTCTGCTGTGCAGGTGTTACTTTCATCGGTTCTATGGATAACACCGAGTATGATACGTTTATGAGAGAAATCTCGATTAACTTAGGCGGTGTATACAATATGTGCCGCAGCGCAATTCCAGAGTTAAAGAAGCAGGAAGGCTCCACCATCGTAAATATCGCTTCTGATTTAGGTGTTCGCCCGATTCCGGAGCGTATCGGTTACTGCCCATCGAAGGCAGGCGTGATTATGTTAACCAAGTGCATGGCTCTGGAGTATGCTCCAAGCATCCGTGTAAACGCAATTCTGCCAGGTCTGGTCCGTACACCAATGATCGAGCAGCGTTTCCAGGAGGCAGCAGATCCAAAGGAACTGGAAGAGTCTTACGCAAGCCTGTATCCGCTTCACAAAATGGGCAAGATTGAAGACATGACAAATGCGATTGCATTCTTATCCAGTGAAGAAAGTGGATTTATCACAGGTGAGATCATGCAGGTATGCGGCGGCAGTCTGATCTAATCCAGGAGGAAGAATACTATGGGAACATCTTTATTTAAAATGCCGTTTGACATTGAGAAAACAAAAGTAACACCGATCTACCGGAATCCGGTTCTGGATCAGGCAGAGGTAGAAACCATCACCTGTGATCAGATAAAGGAAATCTACGGAGAATTAAAATTCCAGAAGCTGCACGAGGATCGTCCATATACATACACATCTCTGGTAACTTCTATTGATGGAAGAATCGCATTTACCGATGCGCCACAGGGACCATTGATCGCAAAATTAAACAAGTACGATCCGGATGGAGCAAACTCTGACTGGTGGATTTTAAATATGCTGCGTGCCGTATCAGATGGAGATATCATCGGTGCTGGCACCATGAGCGCAGAGCGCGACTACACCTGCCACGTATTCTCTCAGGAGCTTGAGGACGCCAGAGTTGCAGCAGGCATGCAGCCGGTACCGTGGAATATCATTTCTTCTCTGGATGCTACTGATATTCCATTTGACCACATTTTATTCAAGACCAAAGAGGTTCCGGTTATGATCAGCACCTCCGCAGCAGGAATTCCAGTGATCAAAGAGAAGATGGAAGAAGATTATATCATAATCGGACCGGTGAAGGATAAGAGTGAAGTAACAGATGAGATGATCGCAGAGATGAAAGCCAATACGGATAAAGTGATCGTGATCGCAACAGGTGACAAAGCACCGGATTCTCATGTGGCACTCTATATCATGAAGAAATTTGGACTGGATAAGGTATTGGTAGAGACTCCATCTTATATGCATTATCTGGTATCCCAGAAGCTGATGGATGAGTTGTTTTTCAATTACTCCTGCATCTATGTAGGAGGACAGGCGTTGACAATCGGAAAATTTGGCAAGGAATTTACTTCTACAGATCATCCGCATACACGGATGCTGAGCATTCACACCCACAGCGATCATTTCTTCTACTTCCGTCATCAGCTTATGTATGATTAAAAGGCGGGAGGAAAGAAAGTATGCCGTGTATACAGGTTAAAACAAATGTGAAAACAGATGCGAAGGCTGCAGAGAATATTAAAAAGGCTCTGGGACAGGCAATCAGTTGTTTTCCGGGTAAAAGTGAACAGTGGCTGTTAGTATCCATTCAGGATGACTGTACCATGTTTTTTGGAGGTCAGGGAGAAAAAGCAGTTGCAATGGTAGAGGTGGATATCTTAGGATCAGCCATTGACAAAGAGGGTTCTGTGAAGATTACCGAGATGGTAACAAAAACACTGAACGAAAATCTGGGTATTGCAAAGGATGATATGTATATCCGCTATCGGGCTTCAGAGGACTGGGGCTGGAATGGAACGAATTTTTAAAATTTAACAGATTAGGAACCTGTTTTTCTGATATTTTCAGCAGAAAAACAGGTTTTTTTGTGTCATAGGAAACTTCGTCCTATGACACAAAAAACGCTCCGCTAAGG
>OLSA01000239.1_pt1 | contig 48997 bp, 37 predicted proteins | sample 1672731 | NCBI WGS metagenome assembly OLSA01 (sample SAMEA3136718, study PRJEB25190) | human gut metagenome | biome: human gut; feature: human-associated habitat; material: faeces | place: Austria | collected 2013
GCAGATGGTAGCTCGTCGGGCTCATAACCCGGAGGTCGCAGGTTCAAGTCCTGTCTCCGCAACCAACAAAAGCTCGTTGAAACGACAAGTTTCAACGAGCTTTTTTCTACATTATGGCAAAAGTGGTAACAAGCTGGTAACTTTGACCCCAAAATGACCCCAAAACGGCAAAATGACTGCGCCCGGACGATTGAACTTTTCAACCGTCCGGGCGCTTTTTGTGGATAAATTTTGCGGAGTTGGCAGGTAAAAATAGGAGCGGTCGGTGCGGTCAGCTTGCCTTGACGAGTACCAGCACGCTGTTGTTTGGCACGACGATCTGTTCCTGTTTGGTAGGAATGGGCGGGTTCTTGTATTGGCGCAGGGCTTTTTGGATTTGCTGTTTGACCTCCAGCAGGGCGGCGTCCAGCGAGGCTGCTTGGGTAGTGATTTTTGGAAAGTCAGGAACATGGGCAGTGCAGCCGTCTGCCGAGAGTGTGCAAAGCACCGGATAAGGCTGGTTTTCAACCGAGATACTGTACTGCATCCCGAACATATCGTTCATCTTGTCCATCTCGCGCCGCTTGTGTTCGTCCATGCTGTGGACGTAGGTGTCCATTGTGAACGCCACCGAGTAGTGACCGAGGATGGCTGACAGGGTCTTGTAGTCCATGCCGCGCTCCAGCGCACGGGTGGCAAAGGTATGCCGCAGGGCGTGGAAGGTAAAGTGCCCGATGTCAGCATCTTTCAACAGGCGGTCGTAGTAATCCTTGAAGGTTTTCTGCTCAAAGTAGTGACCGAATTCGTTGGTGACGATGAAGCCATCGTCGGTGTACTTATCCCCTGCCCGAATCTTATCCTGCGCTTGCTGTTGTTTCCAGCGGGCAAGCTCGTCTGCCATTGTGCGGGTCAGCGGAATCGTGCGGCGGGAGTTTTTCGTTTTGGGTGTACCGAATACGATCTCGGTTTTGTTTTCGCCGTCGTGGGCTTCGTACTTGGCAAGGCGGTTGATGGTACGGCGTACATGGAGTTGTGCAGTGCTGAAATCAATATCTTCCCATTTCAGTGCCAGCAATTCACCCATGCGTAATCCGGTACACAAGTCTAAGCGGATAAACACGCCATAGCGGTGGCGGTAGCTGGCTTGCACCAGCGCCCGCTGCTGGTCGTTGGTAAATACGCTGATTTCGGGCTTTTCTCCGCTGGGCAGGGTCACGGCATCGCAGGGATTATAGACCAGTAGATGCTCTTTTACAGCTTGCTGTAAGCACTTATGCAATGCCATGTGGTAGTTGCGCAAGGTCTTGGGGGATAAGCCTTCCTCGCGGAATTTGTAGTTGTAAAACTCCTGCAAGGTGTGCGGTTCTAACTTTTTCAGCAGGATTTTCCCCAGCACACAAAAATGCTTGTTCAAGTAGCTGCGGTAGCTGGCGTAAGTAGATTGCTTGACGGTGTCCTTCATGTAGGTGTCCAGCCAGTATTCATACCACTCTCCCAGTGTCACGGACATTGGATCGCGCCAGCCCTGTGTGCGGACTTCGTGGGCTTGCTGCTGCAGGATTGCGATTGCCTCTTGCCGCGTGTTGCAGCAGGTGGATGTGCGCTTGGGCTTGCCTGTCTTGTAGTCGATTCCGGCTGACAGTCGCACCTCCCACCGTCCGTCTGTTCGCTGACGAATATTGCCCTCGTTATGCCCACGGCGCAGGGCTTTTTTGGATGTATCTTTCACGCTGCATCGTCTCCTTTCGTGACACAAAGACTACCACAGGTACGACCACAAAGCTATTCATCAGACCCGACAATCTTCGGGTTCTCGTTTTGGGCTTTATTGACCTTTTGCCGTTCCAGCCAGTCCAGCAGTTCATCCCGCCGCACCAGCAGTCGGTTTCCAATGTGGAACGCCGGGAAAGTTGCGTCGTGAAATATCCGATAGGTGGTCGAGCGCGAAATGCCGAAGTAAGTTTGCACTTCCTTGGGGCTGACAACATTGGGTAAATTTTGAAATTCCGTGTTCATGGGTTCCTCCTATGTAAATAATTTATAAAAAGGTCTTTACTATATAGCCGCTGAGAACGGCGAAAATTACGAAGTTTTTTAAACTGTTTAGAAAAAGTTCAAATTTTTAGAAAGATTCCAAATCATATCATACAGACCGGCAGTCGCAACTTTTGCAACTGTCCTCAAAATTTTCGAAAAAATTATCTCTACTATATAGCCACTGGGAAAAGGCAAAAGGTAACGCTCGCTGAAAAAATAATGGAATTTTTTCATTAAATTTCAGTATAACAGTATAACTTGCAGGATTCCTGCAAGTTTAGAGATGTAAAGCGAAGAATTTTTTCTCAAGAACTGGCCTAAACGCCAAAATTACACTTCAAAACCAGCATATCACCCATTGTGCTAAAAACCCTTGCACTTTTACAAAATATCTAAATCCATTTTAACAGGCAATGGGGCAAAAACCCTGCCACATTACTCAAAATAAAACAGGCAAGCCGCAGATTAAAACGGCTTGCCTGTAGAATGACGATGCTGACGGTAATGACGATGTTTTTGATATACCCCTTTACCCTATCCCACAAACACCGTCACCATCGTCACCACCGTCACGCTTATAGTGAAATGACGCTTGCAGTTTACTACTGCTCGAAACAAAAACAATGATACTACGAGAAACAAAAAATCAGAATGACGCAGATGACGCTAATGACGCAGAATCTGGGATATGGTAAAGGGATATCCTCAAAACAGCGTCATTAGCGTCATCTGCGTCACTATCGTCACACAAGAGCAGCGAGGGGGTCTGGGGAACACCCCAGAAATGCGTTTGTGGATATCCAAACGCTATGCTAGCAAAACACGTCTACCCCCAAAACGATGACAAACAAACCCGATACCCGCACAAATTCGTATATGATCTCCAGAGTGAATCACTTCTGATTCATCCAAAAATCTTGACTCGAAAAAGTGAATCCGTTCTGATTCACTTCACAAAGTGCTGCTATTATTCCCCTTCCTCCACGCGCGTGGTCATCACGGCGATGCTCTTTTTTCCGGGAACGGGGTAACGCACCTTCTTAAATGGCAAGAAAAAACAAGAATATAGTCATGGCGTTTTCAGAGAGCCGTGTTAGTCTATCTGATTCTTTCCAAATACATTGTCCGCGGTATTGCGCTCGGCAGCGTGAAAGGGTAAAATAACACTTACGGAGGTGCAGTGCGCTTGCGCTGCACCTTTTTTGGTGTTTATGCAAAAAAAGCAAACGACAAAATACGGAGGAATATACGATGTCATTTCCGGAAAATTTCGTCTGGGGCGCGGCAACCGCAGCCTATCAGGTCGAGGGCGCAGTGCAGGAGGATGGTAGGGGACTGTCCATCTGGGATACCTTCAGCCATACGCCGGGCAAAACAAGGAACGGTGATACAGGGGACATCGCCTGCGACAGCTACCACCGCTGGGCAGAGGATATTGCACTGCTGAAAGAGATGCATCTGAAGGCATATCGGTTCTCGATTGCCTGGCCGCGCATCTTCCCGGAGGGCACGGGGGCAATCAACCCGGCGGGCCTTGCCTGGTATGACCGGCTGGTCGATGCACTGCTTGCGGCAGGGATCGAGCCCTATGTTACGCTCTACCACTGGGATCTGCCGCAAGCCCTGCAGGACAAGGGCGGCTGGCTGAATGCTGATACGGCAAAAGCCTTCGCCGGGTATGCCGCCGCGGTCGCCGCACACTTTAAGGGGCGGGTGCGGTACTATTTTACCCTCAATGAGCCGCAGTGCAGCGTGGGGCTGGGCTACAGCAGCGGTGTACACGCACCCGGTTTCCGTCTGGATGACGGCTCGGTGTTTACAGCGTGGCACAACACGATCTACGCCCACTGCCTTGCGGCCGATGCGATCCGCAGGGCTGACCCCGATGCCCGGGTCGGCATGGCCCCGACCGGGCGCATCTGCACCCCGGCAACAGACGACCCTGCCGATATTGCGGCGGCCCGCGAGGCAACCTTTGCGCTGGCGGACGGAGACTGGACCTTCACCTATGCCCCGGCACTTGATCCGCTGTGCGGGCGCGGCTGGCCTGTGATCGCGGGCGGTCAGGCCCAGCGTGTGGTGGATGCCATCCCGCAGGAGCAGCTGGACGCTTTGCCGCTGGGCAGGCTGGATTTCATCGGGATGAACATCTACAACTCCGTCATGGTGCGCGCCGGGGCAAACGGCAAGCCGGAATTCTGCCCCCGGGCCGCAGGACATCCGCGCACAGCCATCGGCTGGCCCATCACCCCGGAGTCGATGGAGTGGGGGACACGCTTTATCTGGGAACGGTACGGTCTGCCCATCTACATCACCGAGAACGGCCTTTCCTGCACCGACAGCATCCATCTGGACGGCAAGGTGCATGACCCTGCGCGCATTGACTTCACCCACCGCTATCTTCTGGCGCTGCGCCGCGCGATTGACAGTGGCGTGGATGTGCGCGGCTATTTCCACTGGTCACTGCTGGATAATTTTGAGTGGAGCGAGGGCTATAACGAGCGCTTTGGTCTGATCTATCTCGATTACGCAACCGGCAAACGAACCCCCAAAGATAGTGCTGCCTGGTACGCCAAGGTGGCCGAAACGAACGGAAAAAATCTGTGAAAAGGCACGGTATGGCCCCTCGCTATGTGTTTGTTTCCTCTAAGAGATGCCCTCTGTGCGCTGATGGTCGTGCTTGCGATCGATGCAGAGAAATGCTCGCGGAATAACCATACCTGACAGGCTGCACACAAAAAATACTCCCTTATTCTGCTGCGCTGAAGGGTAGGGGAGTTTTCTGGTTCTTGAAGCAGCACGCCGGTGTATAAAGACCGTATGGAGCTGCACAGCAAAAAGGAAAAAACAACCAATGAAAACATTTAAAACGGCAGTTATCGGCTGTGGTATTACAAGCTGACTCTCTCGGGCGGTGGCCTCGACAGTGTACGAGAAATGGCCGACACACTGTTTGCGGGCCGCTGCGTGGATGGTGATATTGCCCTGTGCGAGGCCGCGCTCTCGACCCAGTACTTCTTGAAGCTGGTCGAGCTGGGCGTGCCGTTCCCCCGCAACCGCTACGGCGAGTACATCGGCTACAAGACCGACCACGACTCGCTCCGCCGTGCGACGAGCGTAGGTCCCTACACCAGCAAACAGATGACCGAGTGCCTGGAACGCGCTGTGCTGGCCAAGGGCGTACCTATACTGGACAAGACGCAGCTCATCAAAATTCTAGCGGATAGCGGCACGGTATGCGGCCTGCTCTGTCTGAACACGGCTGCGCAGGACGCCGCCGATCGCTTTACGTTGATTCGATGCAAAAATGTTATCTGGGCTACCGGCGGCCCGGCAGGCATGTATGCCGACAGCGTCTACCCGTTCAGCCAGTATGGGGCTACCGGCCTTGCACTGGAAGCAGGCGCACGCGGCAAAAACCTGACCGAATGGCAGTACGGCCTTGCATCGGTCGCGCCGCGGGTCTACTCCACGGCGGCGGACGGCAGTGACGAGCGGGAGTTCCTGATGGACTTCTTCTCCGATGTCCACGATATGCTGAGCAACTTGTTCTTGAAAGGCTACCAGTGGCCGTTTGATGTGCGTAAAATTGCTGACGGCAGCTCGATCATCGACATTCTGGTGTATCTGGAAACCTGCAAGGGACGCAAAGTCTATCTTGATTACCGCACAAATCCCGCGGGCGGCGAGTTTAGCTATGACGACTTGCTGCCCGAGGCGCGCGAGTACCTGACCCGCGCCGATACCGGCATCGCCATCGGCGCGGGTACGGACGTGGCCATTGACGCTGCTGACGTTGTTCTCATGAAGAGCCGGCTCTCCGATGTTCCCGCAGCCATACGGCTGAGCCGCGCTACGCTCGTTAACATCTATCAGAACCTTTTCTGGGCCTTCATTTACAATATCCTCGGCATCCCGCTCGCGGCGGGCGTCTATTACCCCTTCTTCGGCATCAAGCTGAGCCCCGTGTTCGGCGCGGCGGCCATGAGCCTCTCGAGCTTCTGCGTTGTGACAAACGCCCTGCGCCTCAACTTCTTCCGTCTCTTTGATTCCTCACATCAGAAGAGGAAGGCGAGGAAGGAAATCCGTCCGTACAGCGAAGGCTCTCAGGCGCTTCCTGAAAGCCATGGCGCGTCCTGCGGCCTTTCTCCGGAAAAGGAGACACTGCTTGTTGAGGGCATGATGTGCGGCCACTGCGAGGCTCACGTAAAGGAGGCTCTTGAAAAGGTGGACGGCGTCGCAGAAGCGCTCTGCGATCATGAAAAGGGCACGGCTGAAATCCTCGTAAACGGCCCGGTGGACGAGTCTGCCCTGAAGGCCGCTGTGGAAGGCGCCGGTTATACCTTCAAAGGGATTGCCGCTCCTGCCCCTGAATCCGCTTCCGGCGAGGAGACTATCCTTGTCAGTGACATGATGTGCGGTCACTGCGAGGCTCATGTGAAAGAGGCCCTCGAAAAAATCGATGGTGTCAGGGAAGCTACGGCAGACCACAAAAAGGGACAGGTCGTCCTGAAGCTCTCTGCTCCTGTGGCCGAATCCGCCCTGAAGGCTGCCGTGGAAGGCGCCGGTTACACGTTCAAAGGCGTCGCGGAGGATCCTGCCGCTTCCCTGCAGGGACACGCAGAGATTCTCGTCGGGGGAATGATGTGCGGCAACTGCGAGAAACACGTGAAGGAAGCCCTCGAGAAGGTGCACGGCGTGAAGGAGGCAAAGGCTGATCACAGGACCGGCAGAGTGAGCCTGACGTTTTCCTCTCTCGTGAAGGAATACTCCCTCGCCCGGGCCGTGCAGGCAGCTGGCTACACGTACAAAGGCCTCTCGGATTCATCTTCCGCGCCTTCGCCGGGGCAGTCCGTGCTGCTTGTCGACGGCATGATGTGTGGCAGCTGCGAGAGACATGTGAAGGAAGCCCTCGAAAAAGTGGACGGTATCGACGAAGCCTCTCCTGATCATACGACCGGCAGGGTGGCCCTGAAGCTCTCCGCGCCCGTTTTCCGCAGGGATCTCGAAAAAGCCGTGAAGGACGCCGGGTATACGCTGCGGGGCATCGAAAAGTAGTTTCTTCCTTTTTCACGCTGCGGCGGACCGGGCCTGCCCTGTGGGCTGTCCGATCCGCCGGTTTCTGTGAGATAATGAGGTAATATATGGACAGAAGAACATTCCTTTCTTCCGCCGCCGCTCTTGTCATCGCCGGCGCCAGTACCGCTCAGGCCGCTGAACCCGCAAAGGGAAATGGGGACGGCCGTGTCGTCGAACTCCCGAAACCGGATATGAAGGGCGGGAAACCGCTCATGGAATGCCTTGCCCTGCGCCGCACGAACAGAACATTCACGGATGCCGAGCTTTCCCTTGAGCTCCTTTCAGGCCTCCTGTGGTCCGCCTGGGGCATCAACAGGGAAAACGGGAAGCACGTGATCCCCACGGCCATGAACTACCAGAAGCTCATCGTCTTTGCCGTGCGCGGAGACGGCGTCTGGCAGTATCTGCCCGAAAAGAACGCGGTGAAGCGCGTGATCGCGGGGGATCAGCGCTCCCGCTTTGACCGCTCGGGCTGCATTCTTCTCTACTGCGTGCCGGGCGACGATCCTTTCGGTTCCATGCACTGCGGGTCCGCCTATCAGGGCGTGGGGCTCTACTGCGCCTCGAAGGGGCTCGCCAACTGTGTTAAGTGGCAGCATCATGACGCTCTTGACGGCCAGCTGCCGCTTCCGTCCGGCTGGAAGGTGGCTATCACGCAGTCCTGCTCGCTTCCCGCCTAATTTCTTGCGGTGGCCATGCCGGGTTTGTATAGTCCCGGCATGGCCACAGTGAAAGATTACATCGAAGCGCTGCTCGCGGCGCCCAGTCTGAAGGATCAGGTGACCTGCCACAGGGTCATGGAAGCCGAACCTCCGAAATACGGGGAGACGCGCCGTCCCTGGTCCCGTGCCATGCAGGACGTGCTTTATGCCGCCGGCGTGAAAGCGCTTTATTCCCATCAGGCCCTGGCCATGGACATCATCCGCGCCGGACGCGACGTTGTCGTGACTACGCCCACGGCCAGCGGCAAGACGCTGATTTACAACCTTCCCTTTCTTGAGCGCCATCTGAGTGATCCCGAGGCGACAGCGCTCTATCTTTTCCCGCTGAAGGCCCTGGCCCAGGATCAGAAGAGGTCCCTTGAAGGGCTGACCATTCACTGGCCGGGCGAGGCCCGTCCCACAGTGGCCCTTTATGACGGCGACACTCCGGACTATCAGCGCGCCAAAATCCGCAAAAATCCTCCCAATGTCCTGATCACCAATCCCGAGATGCTGCATCTCGGGATCCTGCCGTATCACGAAAACTGGACGACCTTCCTGGCGTCCCTCTCCTTTATCGTCCTTGATGAGGCCCACATTTACAGGGGGATATTCGGCGCCCATATGGCAGGCGTTCTGCAGCGCCTTGCCCGTGTCTGCCGGCGTTACAACGCGAATCCCGTGCACATTCTCTGCACAGCCACTGTGGGCAATCCGGGGCAGCTCGGCCAGCTTCTCCTGGGTTCTTCCAGACCGCCCGCGGTTGTTTCCGAGTCCGGCGCGCCGCGGGGGCGCAGGCACATGATCATGATGGATCCTCTGGAGAGTCCCTCGTCCCTGGTCATACAGCTTCTGAAGGGCGCGCTCCGTCGTGGTCTCAGGACCATCGTCTACTGCCGCTCCCGCCGCATGACCGAGCTTATCAGCCTCTGGGCCTCACAGAAGGCGGGAGAATACAGGAACCGCATCAGCGCCTACAGGGCGGGCTTTCTCCCGGAAGAGCGACGGGAAATCGAGGCGCGCATGGCTTCAGGCCAGCTTCTGGCCGTGGTTTCCACGAGCGCCCTCGAACTCGGCATTGATATCGGTTCCCTCGACCTGTGCCTCCTCGTGGGGTATCCCGGCAGCATCATGCAGACCCTGCAGCGCGGGGGCCGGGTGGGCCGCAAGGGGCAGGAGTCGGCCGTTATTCTGGTCGGGGGGGAAGACGCCCTTGATCAGTTCTTCATCCGCAACCCCGAAGAATTTTTCAGGCGTCCGCCGGAAAACGCGGTCCTCAATCCCGACAACTCCGTGATCCTCGGCCGGCATGTGGAGTGCGCGGCGAGTGAGATCCCCCTGAGGAAAGACGAGGAGTGGATGAGCCGTCCCGCCGTTCAGAATGAGGTCAGGGCGCTCCAGGAGGAGGGGAAGCTCCTCGAGAGCGCTGACGGCAGGGAATGGCTCGCTGCGCGCAGGCGTCCCCAGCGGGACGTGAGTCTGCGCGGCAGCGGCGCGACTTTTCAGATCGTCGATACGGAAAAGAACGTCATCGGGGAGATCGACGCGCACAGAGCCTTCAGGGAAACGCATGAAGGCGCCGTCTACCTGCATCACGGCCATTCCTACGTCATCTCAAAGCTCGATATGGGAGAGCGGATAGCTTACGCCGTGCCCAGGGAAGTAAAGTGGCACACCAACGTGCGCTCGAGCAAGTCCACGGAAATTCTCAGCGTCTACACGGAAGGCCGTGTCTTCAACATGCCGGTGCGCTTCGGCAGGCTCAGGGTCACTGACCAGATTACCGGCTATGAGCGCCGCCTGAACGGCTCCATGCAGCTCATGGACATCATGCCCCTCGAAATGCCGGCCCAGGTCTTTGAAACAGAAGGACTCTGGTTCGTTATTCCCGATGAAATCCGCCACAGGGTGGAGGACAATTTTTACCATTTCATGGGTTCCATCCATGCCCTGGAGCATGTGTCCATAGGCCTTATGCCGCTCCTCATTATGGCGGACAGAAACGACCTCGGCGGTATTTCCATTCCCATGCATCCGCAGGTCGGCAGCGCGGCCGTTTTTGTCTATGACGGCCTGCCGGGCGGCGCGGGGCTTACGGCCGGAGCGTTCCCGCGGCTCGGCGACCTCATTCTCGGCGTGCGGCAGACCCTGATGACCTGTCCCTGCCTGAACGGCTGCCCCTCGTGCGTGCAGTCTCCGAAATGCGGGTCGGGCAACAGGCCGCTCGACAAGCAGGGGGCCCTTTATCTTGTGAACGAGATCATCGGCACGGGCGACACGTCCCGGAACAGCCTGCCCGAAATCTCGCGCGGGCTCATACGGCGCATGGACATGGAGCGTGCGAGGATAGAGTCCGGGCCGGACGGCGCCAGGGTGGAAGGGGACAGAGCCTCGCTGTCAGGAAGCGAATACGAGCCGGGGCCGGGCCCCGTGATTGTCTTCGATGTGGAGACCCGCCGTTCTGCGAAGGACGTGGGCGGCTGGAACAGGGCTGGCGAGATGGGGGTCAGCGTGTGCGTCTGCTGGGACGGCTCCGGATACAGGAGTTTCGGGCAGGATGAACTCGGAGAACTCTTCCGCATTTTCAGCAAAGCAGGGCTTGTCGTCGGATTTAACAGCTTCCGCTTCGACTACGCTGTCCTTCAGCCTTTCGCTCCCTACAGACTGAGCGGACTGAAGGGGCTTGACATGCTCCAGGAGATACGCCGCTTCCTGGGCTACGGGGTCTCTCTCGACAATCTCGGCAGAGCCACCCTGGACGCGCCGAAGAGCGCGGACGGGATGAAGGCCCTTGAATGGTGGAAGGAAGGCCGCGTGGAAGAAATCCGGCGGTACTGCCAGATGGATGTGGAAATTACGCGGCGCCTCTACGAGTTTGGGCGCGAGAACCACTACCTTCTTTTTACCAACAAGGCCGGCCAGAAGACGAGAGTGCCTGTGCACTGGTAATATCTCCTGCCGGAAAGGGGTGACTTTTTTGTTTCTGGACTTATTCTGAAAGTTAGCGCATGCCTTCCCAGAACAATCCAACGTTCACCTTCGAGGTGCAGAATATGAAAAAACTGGCTGCTGCTTTTCTTCTTGGCTGCGGAATTCTCATGGCCGGCAGTGCCTCCGCAGAGGAAAAAGAATTCGGGCCCGACTTCGGCCGCTTCATTATCGACGTGCCGGACGGCTGGAACGCGCGCGTGATAGAGAACGGCGTGCAGGTCGTCTCAAAAGACAATCAGTCCAGCGTCATGGTGGCCATCTTCCGCGTGAAGATGCCTGCCGATCAGGTGGCCAGGGGCACGGCAAAGGCCATGGGCGATGCCGAGGTTCAGAGGCAGGATGCCAATCATTATATCCTGAAAGCGAAAGACGGCGTGGAAACTCTCCTGTCTTTCAAGGGTGACAAATGCCACAGTGTGACCATCATTGGCGATGTGGAGAAGGTCACCTCCATTGTCAGAAGCCTCAGAGACAAGTAACTCCATCCGGGAACAAGGGACGGTACCATCTCCATGATTAAGCAGATACGGAGGGTGTCCATCATCGGCATGGGCGCCCTGGGCATCATGTACGGCTATTTCCTTTCCAAATCCCTCAAGGACATCAAACTGACCTTTGTGGCCGACAGGGAACGCCAGAAGGCCTATGAAAAGGAAGGCATTTTCTTCAACGACAAGCGCCAGGACTTCCATTTCATGGCGCCGGACGAAAAGCCCGAGGAGCCGGCCGAACTTTTCATTTTCGCCGTCAAGGGCACGGCCCTTGACAGGGCCATCGAGGACGCCAGGAACCAGATAGGTCCTGACACGGTCATCATTTCCGTGCTCAACGGCCTGACCAGTGAGGAGCTTATCTCGAAGGCCTTCGGGGGGAGCAATGTCCTCTACTGCGAGGTAGAGGGGACGGACGCCACGCGCACGGGCCATAGCGTGAGGTGCAGCCACGGAGGCAAGATCGTGGTGGGCATTCCCGCAGACGAGTTTGAGAAGCGCCCCGTGCTCGAGCGTCTCATGCTTTTCTTCCAGGAAGCCAGCCTGGCCTATGTGCATGACACGGACATCCGCCACAGGCTCTACAGCAAGTGGATGCTCAACGTGGGCGTGAACCAGACCGTCATGGTCTACGGGGGCACATACGGGACGGTGCAGAAACCCGGCGAGGCCCGCGACACCATGATCGCTGCCATGCGCGAAGCCATGATGGTGGCCAGAAAAGAGAGGGTGCCTGTTTCCGACGATGATCTCAAGGGATACGTGCGTCTCATCGACGGGCTTGACCCCGAGGGCATGCCCTCCATGCGCCAGGACGGTCTTGCGCACAGGCGTTCAGAAGTGGCTCTTTTCGCCGGCACAGTGCTGAACAAGGCTGAGAAGCTCGGCCTGGACGTGCCCGTGAACAGGGAACTCTTCCGCCGCATCACGGAAATGGAAAAAGCGTATTAGAAAGCTTCTTTCTTCAGAAGAATCGGGAGACGGGCGTACGGGATCTCCTCTTCGCCCGTCTTTTTCGTGCCATCTGCGGTTTTTCCTGTCTTTTCCTTTGCTATTGGCCGCATTTGTTCTACATAATTACGAAACGAATGCCGTGGCAAAGCCCGTCCGGCGGCTCCCCCCGCCGCCCCGGAGGACGCCTCCCTTGCCCGGGGCCCGGGAGCATGTCCGCGGATGGAGATGAAGGAGAAGCGCATGGCAGTCCATGCCCCGACCAAACGTGTCACGGACATTCTGAATTTTCTGGCCAGGGAAGGGCGGGCCTGCACGCTGAGCGAAATTTCGAGAGGCGTAAACTCCCCGGTAAGCACCTGCTCCGTCATCCTGCGCACGCTGGTGCAGGAGAATTTTCTGGAATGCAGCGAGCCGGCCCATCTCTATTCCCTGGGGTTTGGCGTCTACGCCCTCTCGTCAGCTTTCATGGCGCCCAGGACAGTGCTGCGCAGTGTTCTGAGTGAAATGCACAGGGTGGTGGACATCTGCGGCGAGATCTGCGAGCTGGGCATTCTCGATGGACAGGATGTATTTTACATCGCCAAAGTCGAGTCCCAGGATCCCATACGCATCGTCTCACAGGTGGGCATGCGCCTGCCTGCCTGCTGCACGGCCACGGGCAAGGCGCTTCTGGCCGACTTTTCCGAAGAGGATCTGCACAGACTCTACGGTGACACGCTTCCGACTGTGACAGCGCACAGCCTCACGAGTTTCTCGGAACTCGCTTCCCAGCTTCAGGCTATACGCGAGGGGCATCTAGCAAGGGGACTCAGGGAATCGTCCCGCGAAGCCACATCCTACGCGCTTCCCCTGCGTTTCAGGGGCAGCGTCGCGGCTTCCATCAGCGTTTCTGTCCCTCTTTTCCGCATGTCTGAAGAGAAGGAAGAGGTGGTGGGACGGGAACTGCGCAAGGCCAAGTCCAAGATCGAGGCGCTCATGGAAAGCCGCGGCGAATGCATTGTGCCCCTGAACCGGTCCGGGAAGAATATCACCGGCACCTACGCGCCGCGAATCTGAGCAGGATGCAGCGCTCCGGAAGGGGCTGTGTCTGCCTTCTTTCCGTCAGAAGGAACGCATCAATTTTTCATGGCGGCGCGAGGCCGCGTTTACTGAAGGTTCCGGGAGGGTATCATGTCCGACAAAGACGAACTGAACAGCAGGCTTGAAGCCTCTTTTGCCAGATGGATTGAAGGAACGCCTTTTTCCTCCCGTGGTATGGCCATTCTTGGGATGCGTCCCGTGAACAGGGAAAAGCTCTACAGGGTGTATGCGGAAGAACTCCTGCGTCTCAAAAACGGCAAATTCGCCTCCTTTGAGGATGTGTATGGCGACCTGATGAAGGAATCCGGTGTGGATCCCGCATGGGCCGCGAATATTTCCCCCGAGGCGGCACGATTCATGGAAGAATGCGAGAAACGCTTTCTGGCTGCCAATTACCGCTATCTCGAGCGCGGCGTCGAGCACGCATGGAAAGACATCCTTGAGGGAGATTATGACTGCGGCGTGCCAGAAATTCTGCGCGCCGCGCGCTCCGGACACGGCCGCGCTCTTCTTTACGCATCGCGTCTCTTCCGCAACGGGGTGGGAGTGGAAAAGGATCCCCAGAAGGCCATGGATGCCCTCGAGGCTGCCGCGGAGACGGACTGCGGCGCTGCCTGCGTGGAATACGGCATGGCTCTTGTGGACGGCCGCTACGGTGAAACGGACGATGTAACGGGAAAGAAGTTTCTGGAAAAGGCCGTGCGTCTGGCAGATCCGGATACCTACGCGGATCTGGGCCGCATCCTGACGAGCGGTGTGCTCGGAGAAGGGCGGCTGGAGGAAGGCGCTGATTTTCTGCGCCGCGGCGTGAGAAACGGGAGCGGCCAGGCTGCCTATGATCTCGGGCTTCTTCTCTCTGCCGGCAGGACGGATTCCAGGGCCATGACGCCGCTCGGTCTTCTGCAGCTGTCTGCCCGCCGCGGCTATGTGCCGGCCATGCACGACCTGGCCAAGCTTTTTCTGCGTGAGGCAAGGACCAGCGAGGAAGGCAATGATCTTTCTCCCCAGGAGTGTTTTTCCATAGGTGCCCACTGGCTTGCCCGTGCTGCCCGCCTTGGTGACGCCGAGGCGGAGAAGCTCATGAAAGCCAACCTGACCATGACCCTCTCGGACGGCACGGTGGCCAGGGTCGGCGATTACGCCGGTTAGAAATTTTTTCTTGACAGTGAACTGGACTTCATCGGTATACGTTTTATTTTATTTCCGGTTCCAGACTGAAGCCGGTCCCCCGTGTCCGTCTGCATTCAGGTGGACAGGTATGAAACAGTCAGTCCGGAAAAACAGGATGAGGGGGCGCCCGGGTTCCGGACGGAGGATTTCCATGTCTGACGAAACTGAAGAATACATCGAATCTGTCTCCATCCCCACGCTGGTCTGGATCGGTGAACCCGGATCCGGGCGCAGGGAAATGGCTTCGGCCTTCGTGAAGGCCCGCTTTTCCACGATGGCTCTCGATGGAACTATTGCGGAGAAACCGGAATGGAATACGGTCCTTCCGGACGGAGACGGCGCCGAATCCCTGCAGAAGGGGCTCCGTAAGGATCATTATGCGCGTATCTGTCTCTTTGATGCGCCGAAAGGAGAGGAAGCGGACGCCCTGATGCGCGGCGCTTATGACAAACCCCTTTCCAAAGCTCTGAGGGGCGCCCATGTCCTCGTGTGGTTCGTGTCCTGTCCTCGTCTGCCAGATCCGGGCATGCTGGGGCTTCTGCGGACCATGCGGGCCATCTGTCCCGATGTGCCCCTGCTGATTGCGGCCGGCGGCATCGAGAATGCCGGGGAGGATTACAGGGCTGACGGTTTTGATATCGATGACGGGCAGAGCCACGCTGAGGAAACGGCCAGAAACTGGCTCGCCAGGCTCCGTGAGGAATTCACGCCCTACAGCCCAAAAGATGTCATCCCCTGCGCCGCGCCCAAAGGCGATCAGGCAGCCTGGAATCTCTCCGCGCTCTCCGACGCCATCATGAAGGCCCTGCCGCCTTCGGCCAGACTCGAATGGCAGTTCTGCACGTCGGTGACGAAAGATCGCGGAAGCATGGCCGATAATTATATCCTCGGTGCCACGGCCGCAGCCGCGGGGATAGGCGTCGTGCCCCTGCCCGTGGCCGATATGCCGTTCATCATCGGGACCCAGGTAACGCTGCTTATCGCCCTGTTCCGCCTGTACGGCCGTCAGCTCGACAGTTCTGCCGCGCGATCCCTGACTCTCGCTGCTGCTTCCGCTGTTGTCGGCCCCCTGGCCTTCAGTTCCCTGAGCAAGCTTGTTCCCGGCCTCGGCTCCGTCTTCGCGGGCAGCGTGGCCGCCGCCTGTACCTGGGCTGTCGGACATGTGGCCAAGAACGTGCTTGAGCAGGGCGGCGAGTTCGACATCGATGATTTCAAGTCCTCAGTCAGGAAGATGTACACCCAGTACGTGAAGGACAGGGAACCTGAAAAACTCAGATAGACTTTTTTTCAGCTGACAGACGTGGCGTCGGCATTCCTCAGGATGCCGCCGCCACTTTGTTTTGAGGGATGACGCTCCGGCAGACAGAGAGGACCGTCGTGCCTGCGGTGCATACGAACCGTGGCAGCGGGGCAGGGCGCCCTGTCTGACGGGCAGAAACTGCGTTAGGCAGCAGGATACCGGCATTGGAGGAGCCTCTGAGCGGAGATTCCGGATGGGGAGAGAGGACAGGAGAGTATTTTTTTAGTGTTATGAAAAAAAATACAACTTTTTATTCCAAAAGTATTGACTCTTTCGGCGAAGTGAATATTCTGTAGTTGTTGTTTTAAAGAGAACACCTCAACAAAAGCCATCCCCGTTTTGAAGACGGCGGGGATAGTTCCGACGGAGGCGGAAGAAGGCTTATTTCCCGGCAGGACTGCCGGGCAGAGCGCGAAGAGCGGTTCAGAGCTCATAACGTCACGCAGCCAGGGCGGTATTTCCCGGAAACGGGAAAGAAAGCCTGTCTCAGGATGCCGGATACCGGGAGCGCTTCCCCATTACCAGAGCGGTCACGGGCGGGTGCCGGAGAAGAAAAGCGGACGGCAGCGCATGAATTTTACAGACAACCATAGTGCCCTACTCCTCAGAAGGACTCCGCTCCCGGCTTTCCGGGATTATGCCGGGGGCGGAACCTTCAGAAATTTCCTGGTCTGCCCGCAGGGGCAGCGATATTTCTCATGTGACTCCCTCCTATGTGCCTTCCTCCTTTCCCGGGAGGATCGCCGCGCCGCTTCAGAGCAATAGCCCTCTTTGGGGCGGCGCGGCGTGCCTGGATGACCATGGCGCGCAGGGAAGAAGCACGGTGTTTTCAAAAATTAACGGTTACCCTCCTCTCCAGAGAAAGCCGCGCTGTTCACGGGGTACAGGCATCCTCCGTAAATGGCGCGGCTTTCCAAGTTATTATGCTCCGGACCCGGGGAATACTGGTCATTCAGCCATTTTTCCGGGGCTGGCAGCGGTTCAGCCGGAGTTTATCCCCGCCGCAGTGTGATGGCGGCAATTTCGGCCGGCACTCCGAGGCGCACGGGGAAGCCGGACCAGAGTCCTGCCCCGGGGGAGACGTAGAGCTTCATGCCGTCAACCGTGTACCAGCCGCGGACGAAGCCTCTGTTCGCGCGGGCCACGAAGGAATCCATGCCGAAGCACTGCCCGCCGTGGGTGTGACCGGAGAGCTGCAGAGCCGCGCCGGCGGCAGCGTTTTCGTGGGCGCGGCCGGGGCGGTGGTCCATGACCAGCCTGAAAGCTTCATTTCCCTGATGATCTGAAAGGACGCCGGAGAGGGAAGATGCCCGCGTGCCGGCAAAGCCTGCGCCCAAGGGATCGTCAAGGCCGGCCAGGAGAAAAGCTGTGTTTTTATGGGTGAGCGTCACGGCCTCATTGTGCAGGAACCGGATGCCGAGGCTCCGGTATACGCTCATCCATCCGGAGTAGTCGCTGTAGTACTCATGATTGCCCGTACAGGCCCATACGCCGAGGGGTGCCCTGAGCGCGGCGAGCTCCCGTGAAGCCTCAAGCCGGGTGCCGCCGTTTTCGGCCCGGTAGCCTTCAAGACCGTCAGCGATGTCTCCCGTGATGCAGATGAGGTCAGGCCTGACAGAGACGGCTTTCGCTGCCATGTCCCGGATTTTATCCGCTGACGTGAGCGGGCCGATATGGATGTCCGTGAGCTGGACGATTTTAAGTCCCTCGAGTTCAGGGGGCAGGGAGGGCAGGATCGCGTCAGTGAAATGAAGTCCGGGATACGCCGTTCCCGCGGAGACGCCGACAGCCCCTCCGGCGAGGCTCACGGCAGGGGTGCCCATGGAGAAGGCCGCGGCAAGTCCTCCCCGCAGAAAATTTCTTCTGGACGGGGATTCGGGCGGGGCAGCGGCTGCTTTTTTCCGGAAGAAGACACGGCCGAGGAAGGCAGCCAGGCTCAGGGCGTCGCGCGCGAGCAGGAAAAGGAAAAGCATGACCAGGGCCGCGAAGAGGGCCGTCTGGGCCTTGAGGAGCCAGGCAGGCATGTCCGGCCCGGAGAGATTTTTGAAGAGGGTGATGTTGATGGGGTAGATCTGGGATATGGCGAGAAGCAGAAGCACGCCGGACACGCGCAGGAAGAGAGGGACTTTCCTGGCGGCGAGGAGGTGGGCGCCGGTGTAGAGAGCGGGGATGAAGGGCCCGGCAAAAAAGAAGAACATGCTCTTCTCCTTGATAAAATGAGGAATCCTTCCCCTACAGGGCCGCGTCCCCTCTGTCAACGCCGGGAAAAATGGACGTGTTCAGAAAATATGACAAACAAAAACCTATTCAGATATTTTTTATAAAAACTGTCCGCGTCATCCGTTTCCCACAGGACGGGCAGGGAGCGGGAGAATGCGGCTTCTTTTTTCAGGCAGGGTGATCCTTGTCGATACCGAGTTTTCTGAGACGCGCGAGGAGGGTCGTGGGTTTCATGTCGAGGAGTGCGGCCGCTCCGTTCTCGCCGAATATCTTGCCGTTGCACTTGATCATGGCGCGGACGAAATTGCCGCGTATGTAATCCTTCATTTCATCGGAGGTGAGGATGCGTTCCGTGTGCACGACGGACGAAGGAATGGGCAGAGTGTCTGCCGGCATGCGGGGCGCCGGAGCGGGGTCGGGAGCCGGTGCCGGTTTGTCTCCGGGGCGCGTTATCCTGAGGAAGTCCACGGAGACCGTATTGCCGCGGGAGAGGATGACGGCCCTCTGGATGACGTTCTGGAGCTCGCGGATATTGCCGGGCCAGGAGTGGGCCATGAGTTTGTCCATCTGGCCGGCCTTCATCCTGAGAGGGCCGCGGTTGAACATGGCCGCGTATTTCCTGAGGAAGTTCTCCACGAGGAGGGGGATGTCTTCGAGACGTTCCCTCAGAGGGGGAATCCGGATGGGGAAGACGTTGAGGCGGTAGAAGAGGTCCTCCCTGAATGTGCCGGCCGCGACCATGGCCCTGAGGTCCCGGTTCGTCGCGGCGACTATACGGGTGTGGAAGCTGCGGTTTTTTTCCTCGCCGACCCGGCGGTATTCTTTTTCCTGGAGGGCGCGCAGGAGCTTGCTCTGCTGGGTGATTTCGATTTCGCCTATCTCATCGAGGAAGAGTGTGCCGTTCTCGGCAGCCTCGAAGAAGCCGATGTGTTTGGAGTTTGCCCCCGTGAAGGAGCCCTTGACGTGCCCGAAAAATTCGCTCTCAAAGAGTTCGCGGGGGATGGTCGGGCAGTTGACCTTGACGAGCGGGCCGTTCTTGTAGCGGCTGTGTTTGTGGATTTCGCTGGCGACGAGTTCCTTGCCCGTGCCGGACTCGCCAACGATGAGGACAAGGGCGTCCGTTTCGGCCACGGTCATGATCTGTTCCTTGATGCCCTGAATGGCTTTGCTCTCGCCGACGAGTCCGTTGATGAAATTGGTGTGATCAACGGTGCGGTGCAGGTACTCGTTTTCGATTTCGAGCTGGCGTTTCAGGCGCATCAGTTCCTCGAAGGCGCGGGAGTGGGCTATCTTGATGGCCAGATGGTCCGCGATGATGCGCAGGCCGTCCATAATATAATCGCCGTAGTTGCCGCGCGAGAAGAGCACGATGACGCCGATGACCTCCTTCATATGGATAAGGGGCTGGCAGAGGAGTGTGTGGATGCCCTCTCTTGAGATCCATCCCGGACTCGCCACCCAGGGCATGTCGGGAGTCACGTTGGTGACATGCAGAGGGGAGCCTGTGGCAGCGATGACGCCGACCTTGTGCACCCCGTAGGGCACGTGGGAAAAATCACCGTCCGTGTTGTTCCAGACTTCTCCTGAGACAATGGAATGACCGCCAGAGGCCACGAGATGCAGACATTTGGCATGGTTTGTGCAAAGTTCCCTGTTATGGCAGGTCGCGCAGGCGTCTCCGGGGACCTCGGTGAGCCAGATGCGCACGAGAGCCGTCTCGGGCATGACACCGAAGGTTGTGGAGACGAGATCGAAGAGCTGTTCGAGATTTTCGCAGCGGCCCATGCGGAGGAGGAGGTCGTCGCGGCGGTCCATGCGGTTCAGGAGCTGCAGGCCGGTGTCCGCGTCCTGATCGCAGGTGAAGAATTTGAGGCGGGTGATGAAGGCGTCTATGGTCTGACAGACAGCCGTGAACATGGCTCCGCCGCCGCCGATATGGGCGCCGTAGTGCACCTTGGCGGCCAGAAAATCGACGATTTCGCCGGGCATCCAGCTCCGGCCGCCGTCATCGACGGTGTAGGTGCCGTTGTCCTCGAGATAGTACGTCACTCTGGGAAGCTGGATGGCGTCGGGGTTGAAACGCGGCAGTCTGGTTGTGTCCCAGGCGTGGTGAGCCTCAGGCAGCATGCTCGTCTTGATGACGGCCTCGGGATCGGCAAGCTGGATGCGTTTCGTGTAGGCGAGGGCCTGCTCGGGATCGCAGAGCTCGTCCTTTGAGGCGATGATGACGAGCATGGGGGTCCTGCCCGGGCAGGGATGGCGCAGCTGGATGTAGCAGGTGGGGGAGAGGGAGACGATGAAGTCGAAGCGCCCCGTGAAGTGGGGCACGCCGGGGACGGAGGACATGCCGAGATGCATGGCGGCGAGGCCGCCACGTCCGATGCCGATGATGCCGACGGCGTTGATGTTGCGGCGCACGATGAGCAGTGAGTAGGCCGCGCATGTCTCGGCCATCAGTTCCCTGAGGGAGAGGACGCGGGGGTTGTCAACGCACTGGTTGATGTCGAGGGGGGAGAAGGGGTCGATGATGAGGCAGGTGAGCCCCCGGGAGGCGAAATACGCAGCGTAGGCGCGCTCGCGCGCGTCGGAGATGCCGCTGTCGTCCGGAATAATCACAAGGGCAGGGGGATTCGGCCGGCCCAGGAGGCAGAACATGGGGGAATAGAGTTCTCCCGTGAGATCAGGCTGATGGATTACCGATTTTTTCCAGGGGTACGCGCCCGAAGTGGCTGATTCATTCATGTGCTACCGAACCATGAAAAAAATTACAAAATTTTGTAGTTTTCTACAGAAATATATAGTGTTTTCATGGATTTTGTGAAGCCAAAATGTTTCAAAATGAAGGTGAAAAATATTTTTTCTTTTGAATTCAGACGGTTAATTTTCAAAACGTGAATTGGCACGGTTAGTGCTTTATTGAGAGTATTCCCCCAGTCTTTCAACCTTAATCAGTAGGAGTTGTCCTATGGCTTACATTGAAGCACCTGCAGTTCAGGAAGGCGACAGCGTTATCAACATGGACCCCAGCACCAAGCTGTGGCCTGATTACAAGGCTGAAGGCGATGAGTACGCTCTGATCACCATGCACACCATGCCCTTCGAAGGCTCCGTGGGCCTGATCAACCAGCTTACCGCCACCCGTCTGAACCGCAAAGGTTTCCACACGGCTATCCTTCTGTATGGTCCCGCTGTTCTGATGGCCTCCAACACCCGCGGTTTCCCGAATGTCGGCTCCGAGGGCTTCGCTGGCAACCTTCAGTACAACAAGCAGCTTAAGGTCCTCCTTAAGGAAGGCTGCAAAATTTACGCCTGCCGCTTCGCCATGGCCGCCCTGTACGGCATGCGCGAATCCGACCTTATCCCCGGCGTCCAGGCCATTCATCCTCTCGATGTCCTCGACATCCAGATTGAAGCCTTCCGCCGTCACGCCCTCATCATGTCCACCTGGACTGTGTAGTACTCCGGACTGGGGTTTTGTTCCGTGTCCTTCCCTCTAGGGAAGGCACGGATCCCTGAGAAGGATAGTACCACAGTTTTTCTGAGAGGAGTTGAATATGGCCACTAACCTGGTTCGTTTCAAGAAGGGCCTCAAGGTCCAGCGCAAGGTTTTTGATATTCACACCCACATCGGCTGGATGGACGGATTCAAGTACTATGGTCTGCCTGAACCTGTGAATCCGACCATGTACACCGATAACGACCGTCAGTCCAAACTGGACATCATGGACGAGCTCGGTGTCGAGCGTTCCGTGGTTCTTTCCAACTACGGCATCCCGATTCCCAGCCAGCCGTTCACGCTGAACCCCGTTGTCCTCGACGCCGTTGTGGGCAAGAGCGACAAGCGCCTCATCGGCGGCATCTGGTTCTCCCCGATGCTCAAGATGAAGGAAGAGAACGAGAAGGCCATGGCTCTCGCCGGCGAGGACAACATCAAGATCCTCAAGGCCACCTGCCTGCTCGGCGGCTCCTGGGATCCGGCCCAGTGGGATGCTGAAACCGCTGCCATGTGGGAAAACATCATCGCCACCTGCGAGAAGTACGACCACGTCATGATGCTGCACACCAGCCCCGGCGGCGGCTCTGACGTCAGCAACGCCATCAAGTTCATCTACAAGTACGGCAAGCGCATCAAGATTCACGTCGCCCATGCCGGCGGCGGTGTTTCCGGCCACATCAAGTTCGTACCTGAGTTCTTCAAGATGATTAAGGAAGGCTACAAGGTCTACACCGACACCTCCTGGTCCGTCGGCTTCGGCCCCCGCTACCTCTTTGATGAAATGCTGAAGCAGGGCATCGGCGAAGACCGCGTGCTCTTCGGCTCCGACGAACCCTGGAGCGACTTCTGGGGTGAGTATTACAAGATTGAAGGACTTGGCCTGCCTGAAGATCTCAAGAACAAGGTCTTCTGGGAGAATGCTGAAAAGCTCTACGGCGACTAGTTATTAGCTCCCGTACCCGTGGGGGAGGGGGGACGCTTCCCCTCCCCTTGTTTTTTTCCTTTTTTAGTGGTTCCCCCCCGACGCTCTGCGTACAGGTGAGCGTGTTTTTGCGGTGATTTTTATACGGCCCTTCCGGGCCTTGCGTTGAAGGAAGGAACGCTATGAGTCTGTCTCTTGAACAACTGGTGAATCTTCAGGTCCGCGGGGTAAGCGCTGATACCATTGAACCAGGGCGCCGCGGCGGAGCCGGCCCCTCTGATTCCAGGGCTTTTCTTCTCGATGGACGCTGCGTTCTTCTTAATGTCGTCAACCGTCCCGATGCCTATGATGTGGAACATCATGAAAACGGCTGCTGTCTCCACGGCCAGGATGGCGAAAACATTTCCTCGAGCCTTGTCAGAAAGGCGAAATTTTACGATTTGAAGACGGCGGATGGCATTCCCTATAAGAAGATCGCCCTGCTGCACGGCAATAACTGCCTCGCATCCACAGTCCTGCAGACCTGCCTGCGCTACGCCCGTCCCGAGACGCGCTGCCGTTTCTGCGCTCTCGGACGCAGCCTGAAGGCTGGCGCCACGATAGCGAAGAAAACGCCGGAGCAGCTCGCCGAGGTGGCAGAGGCCGCGAAGCGTCTTGATGGTGTTACGCATGTTACGCTCACGAGCGGCACGGCAGTCAACCGCGATGAAGGCATTCTCTATCTCGGGAAGTGCGCCCAGGCCATCACGGAGCGCACCGGACTTCCGGTTCAGCTCCAGTTCGAGCCGCCCGTTGACCTCGGTGTTTTTGAGAAGCTGAAGGAACTTGGCGTGGCCAATGTCGCCATGCACGTGGAGAGCCTCGATGAGAGTGTCCGCCGCCGCATGACACCCGGCAAGGCCGAGATTTCCCTGGTCCGCTATTTCGAGGCCTTTAAGAAGGCCGTTGAGGTTTTTGGCCGCAACCGCGTGGGCACCTACGTCATCCTCGGACTCGGCGAGAACAGAGACATCACCAGGTGCCTCATCGACAGGCTCTGCGAAATCGGTGTCTACCCGAACCTCGTTCCCCTGCATCCCCTTGAGGGCACGACGTTCGAGGGCGCCGGAGAACTCGATCCCGCCTATCTTCTCGATATGTACACGTTCACGGGCCGCTGCCTGAGAAGGACCGGCCTCACGAGAGCCGGCAACGTGGCCGGCTGCGGCTGCTGCGGCGCCTGTTCGCTTCTGCAGTTCACCGAAAAGGAAGGCGTCGTCGGGCATATCGACCGCAGAAAGAAGCTTGCCGACCGTCTCAGCCGCGTCGATTCCTCAGAGTGCGATATTTCGCTCAACATCGCGGAAACGCCGGAAGATCTGGCTGAGTGTCACGCCATTCGCCGCGAAGTCTTCTGTCAGGAGCAGGGGCTCTTTAACGGCGTGGATGACACGGACGAACGTGACCCATACGCCGTGCACATTCTTGCCAGGGTTAACGGTGAGGCCGCCGGCGTCGTGCGCTGTTTCAGGCGGAGCGAAGGCGTCTGGGTGGGTGGCCGTCTGGCCGTGAGAAAAAAGTACCGCAGCCATCTCGGAGCGCTTCTCGTGCGCAGGGCTGTGAGCACAATGGAAGAACGCGGCGATGTCAGGCGTTTTTTTGCCGTGGTTCAGATTCAGAACCTGCATTTCTTTGAATTTCTCCAGTGGAAGCCGCTCGGCATTCCTTTCCTCTGCCACGGCGTCCTGCACCAGGTCATGGAAAAGCCTCTCGGAACGGGAGAGTAATCATGAAAGTGAAGTTCTTCCATGACGGAAGTGGAAATTTTACGGGCGGTGTCACCGAAGGAATGGACGGAACCGACGAAAATCAGATCGCCGGAATGAAGCTCGTCCTCACTTCTGTAGCCCAGGGCTTCGGCCAGGCCTTTGTCTTCGCAGCCGGACGCCGGGGCATGCCCGTTGGCAAATGTGTGGTGACCGTGGAGGGGGAAGCCGACATGGACGCGTTTCACCGTGATGGGATCGATCTCACGGTGGAAGTCCAGGGCCCGCGGGACACGATGGAAAAATTGGTCTCAGAAGCTTTGTCGCATTGTTTTCCGGCGGGTACGCTCGTCTGTCCTCTGCGGCATACAGTCATTGAAATCCCAAGGAGTTAGCTGTGACTGGTATCAGTGAGCACATGGCCCTCGTCAATGTCGGCCTTGAAAAATTCTACAACGAACTGAAGAGTCAGAACGTCGAAGCCATCCAGGTTGACTGGCGTCCGCCGGCACTCGGCAAGAAGGAACTCATCAATGTCCTCTGCGCTCTGGCGACCCCCGAAGTCGACAAAGCCAATGAGGAAACCGTGCGCCGCATGAAGGCCAGCCGTCCGCTGTGGGTGGATGTGCAGCCCGCCATCAAGGTCATCCCCGGCATGCAGCCCAACCACATCCTGCATTCCGGACCGAAGATCGAGTTCGAGCGCATGTGCGATCCCCAGCAGCGTGCCGTGGAAGCCGCTGCCATCTTTGAGGGATGGTGCACCGACAAGGCCAGCCTTGTAGCCAAGCTCAAGAGCGGCGATATTCAGCTCGCCAACAACTACGCCTTCGGCGCCGCCGGCGCCATGTGCGGCGTGATCACGCCTTCCATGCCTGTCCTGGTTGTGGAAAACCGTGAATTCGGCACCCGCAGCTGGACCACCTTCAACGAAGGCAAGGGCAACGTTATCTGGATGGGCACCTACGATCAGGGCACCATCGAGCGCCTGCGCTGGATGCGCGACGTGCTCGGCCCCGTTCTCGGCCGCGCCGTGCGTTCCAAGAAGGAAGGCATCGACATCTTCAAGATCATTTCCCAGGGCGTCCTCATGGGCGATGAAGTCCATGCCCGCAGCGCCGCCTGCACGCTCCTGCTCCTGCGCGAGCTGCTCCCGCTTCTCCTGAACAGCAACGAGAGCAAGGAAACGATCAATGCCGTGACCCAGTTCATCGGCGGCAATAACCACTCTTTCCTGCCCCTCACCATCGCGGGCTGCAAGGCGTCCGCAGAGGCCGCTCACGGCGTGCCCCATTCCACCATCGTCACGGCCATGAGCCGCAACGGCGTTGATTTCGCCCTGCGTATCGGCATGAACGAATGGTTCATCGCTCCGACCGCTCCCATGGACGAGGCCATTTACTACTCCGGCTACGGACCGGAAGACGCTGCCGGCGATATCGGCGACTCCGCTATTGTCGAGACCATGGGCCTCGGCGGCATGGTCATCGGCGGCGCTCCCTCCATCAGCTCCTTCGTGGGCGGCGGTATGGCCAACTCCCTGAAGTCCATGAAGATCATGCAGCGCATCTGCGCCTCCAACAACCCGAAGTTCGCTCCCGGCGCCGTGGACTTCACGCCCGCTCCGCTCGGCATCGACCTTCGCAAGGTCATGCGCCTCGGCATCACCCCCATCGTTGATACGGGCGTTCTGCACAAGGCTTCCGGCGTCGGCCAGATCGGCACCGGCATCGCCCGCGCCCCCATGGCCTGCTTCGAGCTCGCCCTGCGCGGCATCGGCAAAAAGCTGGGCCTCCTCTAGGAGTCGGACATGGAAAAACCCATCGCAGTTATCGCCTTCGGCGGCAACGCCATCCTTGACAAGGGTGACGACGGTTCCTTCGAGACGCAGCTTGAAAAGGCCAAGACGGCCTGCCGTGAGATGCTCTCCATTCTGCATAAGGGCTATGACATCTGCCTCGTTCACGGCAACGGCCCCCAGGTCGGCAACCTGCTCATCCAGTTCGAGAAGGCCAGGGACATCATCCCCGTTCCTCCGCTGGATGTGGCTGTCGCTTCCTCCCAGGGCCTTCTCGGCCACATGCTGGAAGTGAGCATGCGTTCTGTTCTCGCCGAAGACAACATGGAAAAGGACGTGGCCTGCATTCTTACCCAGGTCGTCGTCGATTCCGAGGATCCCTCCTTCAAGAATCCCACCAAGCCCATCGGTCCCTTCTTCACCAAGAAGGACGCCGACTGCCTCATGGAAAAGCAGGGCTGGAAGATGATCGAGGATGCCGGCCGCGGCTGGCGCCGCGTGGTCTGCTCCCCGAAGCCCCGCAAGATTCTTGAGCTCAACTCCATCCGTTCGCTCCTGAATGCCCACAACGTGGTCATCGCCTGTGGCGGCGGCGGCATCCCGGTGAACTATACGACGAACTCCGTCATGGGTACCACCGGCGTTATCGACAAGGACAGGGCTTCCGCTCTCCTGGCCTATAACCTCGATGCCCAGCTCTACATGATCGTCACCGGCGTGGCCAAGGTATGCATCAATTACGGCAAGCCCGATCAGCGCGAAATTGAGGTCATGACCGTTTCCGAGGCCAAGAAGTACCTCGCTGAGGGCCAGTTCCCGGCCGGCAGCATGGGTCCGAAGATCCAGAGCGCCATCGAATACGTCGAAAAGGGCGGCAAGGAAGCCATCATCACGAGCCAGGACAACATCACCAAATGCATGCTTCAGCCCGAATGCTGCACGAGAATCGTGCCTGATTAGGAGAGGATATAATGCTTTTCAAAGTTTTCGTTTATAAGAATCAGTACCAGGATTCCGTGCGCCTGATGAGTATTTCCCGCGAGGCCGCCAAACTCGACGGCGTCAGCAAGGTGCTCGCTCTTCTGGGCACTGTCAGCAACAAGGACGTCATCGCCCGCCTCGGTCTCAAGGACCCGGCTGTTGACGCTGCCACCGCCAGTGACCTCATGATCTGCATCGAAGCGAAGGACGACGCCGCCGTCAAGGCTGCCCTCGACAACGTGCAGGCTCACCTCAAGACCAAGGCTGGCGGTTCCAAGGCCGAGGAACTCAAGCCCGCCACCATCGAGGAGGCCGCTGACCGCCTCGAAGACGCCAACTTCTGCATGATTTCCCTGCCTGGCCCCATGGCCAAGCTTGATGTCCTGAGTGCCATCAACCGCGGACTCAACGTCATGCTCTTCTCCGATAACATCACCATCGAGGATGAAATCGAGCTGAAAAAGAAGGCTATTGAGAAGGGCCTTCTCATGATGGGCCCCGACTGCGGTACGGCCATCATCGCCGGCGTCCCGCTCGCCCTGGCCAACGTCGTGCGCCGCGGTGACATCGGCATCGTGGCCGCCTCCGGCACCGGCATTCAGGAAGTGACCTGCCTCATCGACCGCTTCGGCGGCGGCATCACCCACGCTCTCGGCTGCGGCGGCCGTGACCTGCGCAAGCAGGTCGGCGGTCTCGAAATGCGTTTCGGCATTAAGAAACTCGCCGCCACGCCCGGCAACAAGACTCTTCTCCTTCTCTCGAAGCCCGGCGACCCGGCGGTTCTTAATGCCGTCCTCGATGAAGCCCGCGCCACCGGTCTGCGTACGGTTACCTGCCTCATCGGCGGCAAGCCCGACGAACTGAACACGGAAGGCATCATCTTCACCCGTACGCTTGAGGAAGCCGCCTTCGCCGCTCTCGGCAAGCCCGTTCCGGAACTTGTGTTCCCGAAGGCTCTCGACGATCGCATCGCGAAGCTCGACTCCCAGCGCAAGTACATGCGCGGCCTCTTCTCCGGCGGCACGCTCTGCTACGAATCCCTGGTTATTCTCGATGACAAGTTTGACATCGAGTCCAACGTGCCCCTCAGGAAGGAACTCTTCCTTGAAGCTCCCACCAAGGGCAAGAAGCACTGCTGCGTCGACCTCGGCGAAGACGAGTTCACCCGCGGCATTCCGCATCCCATCATCGATACCGGCCTCCGCGGCCAGCGCCTTGAAGAAGATATGCGCGATCCCACCTGTCGCGTGATCATGATGGATATCGTGCTCGGCTTCGGCGCCGACCCCGATCCGGCCTCCAAGTTCGCCGCCATCATCAACAGGGTGCGCAAGGATCTGCCTGACGGCGGTCCCATCATCGTCTGCTCTGTGTGCGGCACGGACGCCGACCCCCAGTCCTGCGCCCAGCAGGAAAAGACCCTCGAGGATGCCGGCTGCTTCGTGTTCCCGACGAACGCCCAGGCCGCCAAGGCCGTTGCCAGGATAGTCCTCGGCAAGTAATTCCCGCATAAGATGCCGGCCGCGGTCTTATGAGCCACCGGACCGCGGCCGGCCGGAAATTTCGTTATCAGCGTGTCCAGGAGAAAGTGTAATGGAAGACTACTGCGTCGAACTTGCGGCGAAACTTGGTTCCTCGTTTACGCAGGATCCCCAGATCTGCCGCTCATATAACCATGATCTTGGCGAAATGCCGGCGGTGCTGCTGGGGCTTTTCAAAAGAACGCCCGGTGCCGTCGCTCTGCCGAGGACGGCGCAGCAGGTCAGCGACTGCCTGTCTGTGGCCCACAAGCACAGGGTTCCTGTCACTGTCCGCGCCCAGGCCTCTTCCGGCTACGGCGGAACCATGCCCACCGTGGGCGGCCTTCTTGTCGATGTAAGCCGCATGAACAAAGTGATCTCCGTTGATGAGGAGCACAGAACCTGTGATGTCGAGCCCGGCGTCGTGTGGAAGGATCTCAATGAAGAGCTTTCCCGCCACGGACTCGCCTCGCGCATCTGCCCCACGAGCGGTCCTTCCTCTACCGTGGGCGGCATGTTCGCCATGGGCGGCGTCGGCATTGGCAGCTACCGTTACGGATCCATCCTGGACTGCGTCGAAGAAATCGATGTTGTCGATCCCGATGGCACCATGCGCACGGTGAAGGGACACGAGCTTTCCGTTTACGCCTTCTCCCAGGGCACGCTCGGTATCATCACCCGCCTGCGCCTCCTTCTGAGGAAGGACGTGGAGCTCTCGAAGCTCGCTTTCCAGCTTGCCTCCGCCGATCAGGTGGATCAGGTCATCCAGCTTCTTTCTCTCCTGCATCCCTATTCCATCAGCGTTCTGTCCGCCCCGTATCTCATCATGCAGGCGGAAAACGCCAAAAAGCCGGGCCAGCCTCCCATCACAAGCGGTTTCCTCATGCTCGCCGTGTTCGAAGAGAAGCCCGATGAGGCAACTGTTCAGAAGATCACCGGCGCCGCTCATATCAAGCTTCTCGAGCAGGCTGTGGCCGACGAGGAATGGGAGGAGCGTTTCTACCCCATGCGCCTGAAGCGCGGCGGCCCGTCCCTTCTCTGCGGCGAGTATGTCGTTCCCCGCAGCCTGTTCGGCCCCTGCTGGAAAAAGATCACCGAGCGCATGCCGCGTGACATAGTGGGCCTCGAGGCCTTCGCTGACAACCAGAATCAGATGTCTACCCTGGTATACGTCCTTGATTCTTCGGAGGATTTTCTCTCCCTCTTCCGTATGGGCAAAGCCATGATTCCCCTGCATGTCGCCCGCCGCTTTGGCGGTTACGTCTACGCCTCGGGCCTCTGGTTCAACAGCCAGTCACGTTCCATTCTCGGTTTGGGACGCTGGCAGTATCTCAAGGAGCGCAAGAAGGCGCTCGACCCGCAGAATCTTCTCAATACCGGCAAATGCTGCGGCATAGGCCTGCGTCATCTGCCTTTCTCCCTTCTTTCCTGGGGTATCTGGCTGGGTACCGTGCTTATTGCCCCTGTGAGCGCGTTTCTTAAGGCACGTCCGCGCAAGCTTACCGGACACGAGGAGGACTAACCATGGCCCAGCTTGATGAACTTATGAATCTTCCCGATTTTACGGAGGATCTGAAAATCTGCGCCCGCTGCGGCTTCTGCAAGGACGTGTGCCCCACCTTCAAGTTCAGCGACGGCTTCGAGAGCTATTCTCCCCGCGGCCGTCTGTACTTTCTCCACGAATTTCTCGCTGGGCACGAGAAAATGACTCCCGAATGGGTCGACAGGCTTTACCGTTGTACTTCCTGTGAACGCTGCATGGAAGTCTGCCAGACGCAGATTCCCCTTGTACCTCTCTGGGAAGCTGCCCGCGCGCGTACCGTCGCCATGGGACTGGGCCCCATGCCCGCCCATGTGCGGCTGCGCAATGCTCTTGCCAAATACGCCAACCCCTACGGAGAGCCGCTTGAGAAACAGCGCGGATGGATGCTGCCCGGCATGAACCCCGCTGAAAAGGCAGATCTCCTGGTTTTCGGCGGCTGCACCGCCTCCTACCGCGTGCCCGCCATGCTATGCACCGGCGTAACCATCCTGCAGAAGGCCGGCATTCCCTATATGTATATGGGAGGGAAGGAGCACTGCTGCGGCAGCCCCATTCTGAGGACCGGCCAGAAGGAAGCCGCCGAGAGCGTCATCCGTCACAACATCGAGCTCTTCAACGCTTCCGGAGCGAAGGAAGTCGTCACTCCCTGCGGCGGCTGCTCCAAGACGCTCAAGCATGACTACCCCATCTGGGCGAAGAAACTCGGCCTGCCTCTCAAGGTGAAATTCCTCCACTTCAGTGAAATTTACGCCCGCCTCATCAGGGAAGGCAAAATCAGTCTGTCAAAGCCCATTCATAAGGTCGTGACCTACCACGATCCCTGCCATGTGGGCAGGGCTCAGGGCCTCTTTGAAGAGCCGAGGACCATACTCAGGGCTATTCCCGGGCTTGAGTTCCGTGAAATGCCTCATCACGGCCCCGACTCCCGCTGCTGCGGCGCCGGCGGCGGCGTAAAGTCCAATTATCCCGAACTGGCGGATCAGATCTGCCAGGATCGCCTCCATGAAGCTATGGACACGGGTGCCGAAATGCTCGTAACCATGTGTCCGTTCTGTCAGGGCAGCTTTAACGGCAACGTCAAGAAGATGGGAAATCCCATCGAAATCGCCGGCGTCGACGCCCTGATGCTTGAAGCCATGGGAGGCGACGAAAATGGAACTACAGGAACTGGCAAATAGGCTCCGCCGCTCGGAAGTTTTCAGCGGCAAGCGCTCCATTGATTTTGTCCGCTCTGCCTTCGGGGACGCGTTTGCGTCCTCGGGCATTGCGAACGGAGATGACACGGCCGCCATACCGGACGGCAGCGGGGGATATCTCCTGCTCGCCGCAGAAGGAATACTTCCCGGTCTGTGCGCTGAAAATCCCGAGCTGGCAGGACGAAGCGCTGTCCTCGCCAACGTGAACGATGTCTACGCCATGGGCGGCAGGCCGCTTGCTATGGTGGATGTCATCGGTGCCCCTCAGGACGACATCCTGAAAAGGATGTGCCAGGGCATGCGTGACAACGCGAAGCGCTTCAACGTGCCTATTGTCGGCGGTCATGTGCAGGCGACTGCGGATGAGCCGTCCCTGGCCCTGGCCATCATGGGCCGTGCGAAGAAGCTCATCACGAGCTTTGATGCGAAGCCCGGCGATGCTCTGGTCCTCGTGACCAACATGGACGGCAGATGGCTTGAAAAGTCCAATTACTGGAACTGCACGCTTCCCCGCCATGACGCGAATCTCGTCGGCAACCTGGAGCTTCTTCCGGAGGCCGCCGAGGCGGGGCTCACGTGCGCTGGCAAGGACGTGAGCATGGCCGGCATAGCCGGCACCCTCGTCATGCTTGCCGAGTGTTCCGGCGTAGGAGCCTACATTGACACCGACAGTGTTCCTGTTCCTGAAGGCTACGACCGTGAGGTGTGGCTGGAGCCCTTTCTCAGGGCATTCTTTTCCTACGGTTTCCTCCTCTCCGCAAGGGAGGAAAAACTGCCCGAGCTCGTCCGTCCCTTCCTTGCGCGTGGACTGTACGCTGCGCGTATTGGCGGATTCCGAGACGGCAGTCAGGTCATGCTGCAGCAGGGCGGGCGTTCCGCCCTGCTGCAAGACTGGGGGAAACAGCCGTTTATCGGCTTTGGGGAGCGCCGCTCATGAACGGCGCTCCTGACTGGGAGGGGGAGACCCGCTTTTATCTCCCCAATGAGGACGCAGAGGTCGCGAGGGACGTCCTCTCCCTCCTTCCTGTTCCCCCGCACAGACCTCTTTTTGTCACGGGCTCGGGGATGCTCGCTCTCGATATGATCCCATCCCTTCCCGGGGACGCGCGGATCGAATGTGTTGATCTTTCGCCTTTCCAGAAGACCTACCTGGAAAAACTCTGTGAGACCGTGCGGGGCGCGAAGACGTCCCGGGAACTCCGGGAGTGGCTGAAGTCCGCCATTCTTCCCGAACTGAATGCCTTTTATGCGAGGCGCGGAAGCCATTACAGCTTTGAGAATGTCATCTCCGCGATGCGCAGTTTCTTCCGCGTCCGCTTCTTTTTTGACGATGAACACCTTGCCCGTGTGCGTGAGGGGCTCGACCGTGTCCACGGCGTGACCGGTGACATGGTAGCCCGCGTAGGGCAGGGCGGTTACGATTTTGTCCATCTGAGCAATATTGTCGATTACCTTACTCCCGTCAGCCTCGGAGAGCTTTTCTCCGGCGCTGCCCGGTACGGCGCCCCCCTCTTTTTCATCCAGACCACGGCCTGCCCTTCCGCTGACGCCCTGGAACATGCGTGGAAAAGCGCCGGTTATGAACCGTGCCCCGAAAACCGTGCCCTCTGCGAAAAAAATCTCGCTCTGGGGACATTACATTCAATGAAGCCCTGGATGCGCAGCGGCAGGGTCTGTCTGCTCTTTCCACGTGGCGTTCAGTCATAGGAGTATGTATGAAAAAATTTCTAGGTGTCGTTCTCTTTTTCTGCGCGGCCTTTGCGCTGGCACAGTTCACGGCCGTGCCGGAAAGCCAGGCTGCCGTGCGCATGGCCTACCTTCAGAACGACCTGCACCATCTTCCTCTCTGGGTTGCCCTCGATAAAGGGCTCTTTGTGAAGGAAGGCGTGGATGTGAAGGTCGCCGGTGCTTTTCATGCTGGTCCCGAACTCATGACAGCCTTCAAGTCCGACTCCATTGATATGGGATATGTCGGTGAGGCTCCGTCCACCATCGCCTTTGCTCGGGGCATGAAAAACATCCATCTCGTGGCTCAGGTCAATACCGGCGGTTCTGCCGTGGTCGTGGCTCCCAATTCCCCGCTGAAGAGCCTTGCCGAAATGAAGGGCAAGCGCATCGCCGTTCCTGGTAACGGCACCGTGCAGGATTTCCTCGTGCGCCGCAGCTTCAGGAAAGCCGGCCTCGCCCCCACGGACGTCACCTTCATCACCATTTCTCCTTCCGAAATGGCCACTGCCCTGAGCCGCGGTCAGATTGACGCGTTCATCGCCTGGCAGCCTTTCCCGGCCAGAGCTGTTGTGAGCGGTCAGGGCCGTATCCTCGCTGATTCCTCCGATATGTGGCCCGGCCATCCCTGCTGCGGCCTGGTGGCTTCTGACAAAGCCATCGCGAGCGGCGAGGCAGCCAAGGTCGTGAAGGCCCATGAGGCTGCCATGAAGTTCATTTCCGAGCATCCTGACGAAGCCATCGCCATCGCCGTGAAGCATACCGGCATGGATGAGAAGACCGTGCGCGAAGCTTTTTCGCACGTGGCCTACACGGCTGTTCCGGCTGTTGAGCAGGAAAAGGAATACGTGAACTTCCTCAACGCTTTCAAGCTTATCAACGTTCCGGATGAAACCGCCTTCACCGGGCAGTTCATCAAGTCTCTGGTAAAGTAATGGCAAAGAAGAAATCCGGTAAGCCTTTCCACTGGATATGCCCCGCCTGTCTGATTCTCCTATGGCAGGCCTTCTGCTCCTGGGGGCTCATTCCTGCCGACAGGCTTGTGTCTCCGCTTGATTTTATCCGGGGTCTTTATGAGCTCGAGTCTGAAGGGCTTCCTCCGGGATATGTGCTGCATCTGCACATTTTCTACAGCCTCAAGCTGGTGGCTGCCGGATTTCTTTCCGCCCTTGTGCTGGCGCTGCCGCTTGGCGTCCTCATTGGAGGAAGTCATGCGGCCCGCGCCGTTCTCGGTCCTTTCTTTGAATTCCTGCGGCCGGTGCCGCCCCTCGCGTGGATACCTCTTTCCATGCTCTGGTTCGGCATTGGCTTTCCTTCCGCCTGCTTCATCATTTTTCTTGGCTCGTTTTTCCCCATCCTCGTTAACACCATATCCGGCGTCTTGAACGCGCCTGCCGGGCTCGTTGGCGCGGCCGAAGTGCTCGGGGCGAACAAACGCCAGATCTGGTTCAAGGTACTGCTTCCCGCGGCCCTTCCGAGCGCACTCACAGGCGTGCGCCTCGGCATGAGCGTGGCCTGGATGACCCTGGTTGCCGCCGAATTTACCGGTACCCAGGACGGTTACGGTCTCGGGTACATGATCATGACGGCCCGTGACCTGCAGCGTCTCGATCTTATTATCGCAGGCATGGTTGTCATCGGCATCATCGGTATTTTCTTGGAGAGGCTGCTCTGCTACACCTCCAGGCGTCTCCTTCACAGGGTATAAGTCATGGCATCTGATCTGACGCTGAATCACGTTTCCAAAAGCTATCCGACGTCCGACGGAAAAGGCCGCAAAACCATCATCGAAGATATCACCCTGCATGTCCCGAAGGGGAGCTTCGTCACGCTGCTTGGTGGCAACGGCTGCGGCAAGAGCACGCTTCTGCGCAGTATTTCCGGCATGGAAGAACCCGATTCCGGAGAGATTCTCATCGATGGCAAAGCAATTCCGCGCCTCGGCCGTGTGGGGCTGGTGAGCCAGGAAATCAATCTGTTTCCCTGGCTGACAGCTCTGCAGAACACCGCTTTCGGCCTTGAGATCCAGGGCATGCCTGCCCCTGAACGAAAAGAGCTCGCCACCGCGTACCTCAGGGCATTCGGTCTCGGCAACTACCTCAATCATTATCCGCGCGAGCTCTCGGGCGGTATGCGCCAGAAAGTAGCCATCGCGCGCACGCTCGTGACGGCGCCAGACATCATTCTCATGGACGAGCCCTTCAGCGCTCTCGACTACCAGACGAGGACTGGCCTGCAGTGCTTTTTCCTGCAGCTGTGGGCCAAACTGCGTGAAACCATCCTGTTCGTGACGCATGAAGTGGAGGAAGCCGTCTTCCTGAGCGACTACATTGTTGTCATCAATCCGGTACCCTCGAGCATAAAGAAGATCATTCATGTGGAACTGCCCCGTCCGCGGCGCAGGGACGATCCCGATGTCCTGAACCTTTCGGCCGAGGTGCTGCACTATTACGGTGCCGGAACCTGCATGGCCGATCAGGAACTGAAGAAGGCCCTGGACATTCTCGCCGCCAACAAGGCGAAGCGCGAAGCGATGAGAGGGTAGTGCTGTGTCTCTCACAACCGGTCCGGTCGTCCTCCAGGCGGAGTCGAGAGGCACGAGCCTCCCGCCCATTGGATCCCGCGGCGTTGTGCAGTCTGTCTTCCGCCGCGCGCTCAATCTGGAATTTTCTCCGGGAAACGGGGACACCACTCTTGTGGTCGTGCTCGCTCCCGGGCTTCCCATGGCGTCCTGGGGCTGCCGCGTCCAGGAACTCCCCACGCCTTTTGAAAAATTTATCAGCGTCGGTGCTCCGTGCTCTTTTGACGGGCAGATTCTCACCGTGGAAGGATGTCTGCGTGTGGATTTTTCCAGTGCCCGGGTCTGGGATGGAGGTAGTCTGCCTCCTGGCGGGCCGGTCCGCGAAGACGTCCGGCTCGGGCTCTGGAGATTCGTGCGCAGAAAGAAGCTCCCGGGGTTCCTGCGTCTCTTCGCTCCCTATCATTCTTCAGTCCGCAACGATGTCATCCTGGGCTGCGCCGGAGAGGCCGCAGCTGCCATGGTGCGCGCCCGGTGCGCCCGCGATACAGCCGGAGAGGCTGAGGCCGCGCGCCATCTCATAGGTCTCGGCCCCGGGCTCACGCCAGCAGGAGATGATTTTCTCGGAGGCTACCTGGCAGGCCGTTTCGCCCAGTCACCTGGCGGAAGCCGTGATTCCGGCGTCCTCTTTTTCTCTCTCTCCTTCTTCCCTACGCCGGGGAAACCGGCATTTCGCTCAAGCCTTTCATCGGAAGGCGCTTGCCGGAAATTTTTCGGAATACATCGCCGACCTGGCGAGAGCTGTTGTCATCGGGGGGAGCTCAGATGAGGAGCTTCAGGAACTCGCAGAAAAGGTCTCGGATTCGGATCCCCTTTGGGCGCTGACCTCCTGTTTGTCCACTGTCGATTTCTCCATTGAATAACCTGTTTCCTTGTCAGGCGGCCGGGCATGAGAGCCGGTATGGAGATGGCAATGATACGTTTGTTTACGGCGTTTTGAACACCAACGCCTACCTCATGTGGCAGGACGCGGACGCCGTTCTTGTGGATCCGCCGGACGATATGGCGACGTCATGGCAGGGAATGGCCTGACTCTGTGCACTCCTCTGTACACACCTGCATTTCGATCACGTGACCGGATACGCAGCCTGGCAGAAAAAGACAGGCCTTCCCGTCTTTGCCGGACAGCAGAATATCGACAACAGGGAAGTCCTCTGCGACGGTGCGAAAAATTTCGATCAGACCATCAGTGGATAACGTCCAGAGTTTTTCGCACATTTTTTGGGGGCTCGTTCTGCTATCATTTCCCGTCCCAGAAAATCCTTCTTTCCGGGGACTCTCTCTTCCACCATCAGATCGGCTTCACTGATATCATGCCCCTGCAGTCCGATGAGGCCCTGCGCGCGGCCATAGCTGACAGGCTGCTCACGCTGCCGGATGACACGAAAGTGTACCCCGGGCACAGGGAACCCACCACCATAGGCGAGGAAAACGCCTGGGGGACGCTGTACAGGTCTTCGAACTAGCTCCGGAACAGGACGTTGCCTCTTAAAAGGAGAAAGTCTTTTTACCCTGAGGCAACTGTCCTTCCCAGCAATTCTGACATCAGAAAAAAACGCCCTGGCGCACTGTTTTATGCGCCGGGGCGTTTCTTGTCTGATTAAATGGGAGAAGTGCCGGTTCAGCTAGAACTCGAAACGGAAGCCGCCCTGGATGCGGTACTGGACTTTGATGTCCGTCCCGAAGTCCTCCTCCGCGTCAACGTAGAGGGAGCAGTTCTCAGAGAGGCCGACGTTTGCGCCGACGCCCGCGCTGTACCACGTACCCGCGAGGTCCGTGCTGTCATGCATCGCGACATCCTGGTAGAGCGTTTCGTCCCTGTCGCCCAGGAACTCATGCAGGACGGAACCCTTGGCGTAAACCCGGACAGGATTTTCCGTGCCCGTCCCGAATTCCTTTGCCACCAGAAGGCCGAGACGGCCCACGAGGCTGTCCATGTCGTCCTGGTAGATTTTCGCTCCGTTGTCAGAGGTGTAATCGTCGCCCCAGAGGTAGCTGTATTTGATCTGCGCCTGCGGTTCCACGGACCAGGACCAGCCAAGGTCGAACTTGTGGCCGTACTCGGCGCTGGCGCTGAAGCCCCAGTTCTCGAAATCGCCGCCATCTCCGAAGTCCGAGGAGTAATGCGTGAACAGCTTGCCGGCTTTGGTGACGACATCGACGTAGTCGCCGCTTCTGCCTTTGAACGTGCCGTAGAGCGCGCCGTCCGTCATATACACGCTGCCGTCGCCGTCATCGTACTTTTCGGTGCCCCGGCTGTGCTCAATGGCGCCGCCGACGAAAATATCACCGAAGGAGAGCGGGATCCTCCTGTCGTAGCCGAGCTGAAGCGTGTTCATGCTGACGTCGAAGGCCTGGGTTCCGCTTCTGGCGAGCCTTCTGTTGATGACTCTGCCCCAGGCGCCGTCGTTATTTTTGCTCCAGCGCAGTTCGCCGAGACGCTTCAGCAGCGTGTCGTTGTCACGCCAGATGGATGCGGCGGCGTTATGCGCCGAGCCGGGGACATAGGCATTGGCGTTCGGAGTGAATCCGTTGTCGAGAGGCGTGAGCTCAGGCGTCAGATACCAGGCGTCCTCATTGGTTTCTGAGGAAGCGGCTGTGTTCTCGGTGACGCTGGTTCCGGCCTCAGAAGAAGCGTCTGTGCCTTCCCCGGAGCTGGTAGCGGCGGTTTCGGAGGAAGCGGCAGCGCCCTTTCCGGAACTGGCCACGGCCATAGAAGCGGCGGCCATCCTCGCTTTGGCGCCGGCCACGGTCCTGGAAGAAGCTGTGGTGGCTGCGCTGTCACCGGCCGCGGATCCGGAGGAAGCCGCAGTGTCCGTGCTGTCACCGGCCACGGACCTGGAAGTATCGGCTGTGCCCGTATTGCCGCCGGCTGCGGCTTCGGAGGTGACGGGTTCCGTCTTTACGAGGAACGTCTTGTTATAGATTTTATCCCAGTTGCGGACCAGCACTTCATGATCAACATTAAACGCGGCAGCGCCGCTGGCGGTTCTGGCGAAATACAGTTTATCGCCTTCTCTCATGCCATTGAGGCTGGAATTGTCCGCGGCTTCAACCCGGAACGTCTGTCCCGTGCCGCCTCCCACATACAGGAAATCGCTGTCCGTAGCGGCTTCATAGGTGGCAAGCTGATTGTCGTGATACATCAGATCCATGCGGAAGGTGCCCGGAGTCCCGTCTGCGGAAAGGTACCCGATCTTTATCTGATGGGCGCCGCCTTCCAGATCGACCGTGCCGCCGGAGAGCTTCAGCGTGGAGACAGCGCTGTCCGCTGTTACTTTCCAGGTGGAGTTATCGTTTACGGAAACATTTGAAGCTGCTTCCGTTCCGGACAGGGCCGATTTGCCGGTCCAGAGGCTTTCTCCGCTGAGATTGACATTGGATACGCCTCCGTCCTCAACGCTGACGTTGCCTGTAAGTTTCGCGTTTCCGGAAGCGTTCACCGTGACGCTGCTCTTTTCCCCACCGGCTGTAATATCGCCATTGAAAAACGCGTTGTCGCCAGAAAAGTCAGCTGTGATGCTGCTTCCCTCTTTTGCCGTCATGTTCCCCTTCATTCCGGCGCCTTCTCCGGAAAAAAAGAGATTCATGATCCCGGACTGTGTCCCCTGCGTCCCTGTACCGTTCAAGGTAAACCCGTTCTCTGAATCGAGATGGCTTTTGGCGGCAAGGACTTCGCCGTTCTGCCGGGAATCCTTTCCGGCGTAGTATATATTCACCTTCGCGCTTTCCGCTGCTACACTGCCATTGATAGTGACCTTTCCTTTTGATGTTTTATTGATGTCTATTGTTGAGAACCTGTCGGCCTTTGAAAATCCCTGGACGGCGAACTCTTTTTCACGATTTGGGCTACCGATGGTGACGGAATCACTGCCTTCGATATCGATATGCCCCTCGTCTTGAGAATGGGCTGTCATAACAATGGAATGCGCCTCTTCGGATTCACGGACGATGCTGATGCTGCCGCCCTGGATGAGCGTTCCCTGCCCCGAGCTCGCGTCCTCCACAACGGCTGTCTCTTTTACACTACTGCTTTTCTCCGAAATCAGCTGGATCTTACTGTCCGGAGTGCTGACTATTTGTATAGTAGAAGGTCCCGAGTCTGTATCTACGTTTCTGACCACGTACCCGGCACTACCTGTACGTCCTGTAGTCACAGCCTTGAGTTCCTTGAATCCGCGGATTGTAATGTTGCCGGAATCTGCAAAAATGGGAAATTCACCCGTTTTAAGGTTGATTGTTTCCGAAACTTCTACTGTGACGGAGCCTTGCTCATCGACGAAAAGGCCTCTAGTATTATATCTTTTCGCGTCCCCCGACGAGTTTGACTCGAAATCGGCTGAGAGTGCAAAATCTTTCGCCTTAATCAAAATCTCATAAGGTGAATTGCCCTGCTGAGTGCTTCGTATGGGGGAAAACGGGCGGACTCCTCCTGTGTTGGAATCCTCGTCCACCTCTACAGTTATGCGTTTCTTATCGGCCCTGACCCCTGAAAAGTAATAATGACCGGATTCGGTATCCCAGCCGCCGTTAGTAATGCCTATGTTATGCAGCGTCACCATGTCGCCGTTGTGTTTGACCCACTGGAGACCATCAGAGCTTTTCGGGGTGCCGGTGTATTCGTTGGTGATTTCCCCCAAAGGCTGCTCAGCTCCCGCGGCCGTCCCTGCCATGAGCGTGCCGGACAGAGCGAGGCACATCGGGACAATATAGCCCCTGCTCTTCCTATTTTTTTTCCTGTTCTTCCTGCCAGTGCGCATGATGTTTCTCCTCCTCAAAATTGACAATGCAGAAAATCAAACACACATGTCCGATTTTTTCATGTACAGGAATTTATAGTGTTCTGTTCTAAAAAATTCAATGCTGTGAATAAAAAAATTGACGGTGGATAGAAAATTTTGAAAATCTCTGCGTTCTGGCAAAAAACGCATCTGGGATGAGAAGACGTTTTATGTTCAAAAAAATCAGACATATGGCTGTATCTAGTACATATCTTTGCAGTTCCTGTCTCTTATGAGACAGCCCCTTCCCTGCGCTCCCGGAACCTGTCTTCTTCCTGCGCAGCCCCCGTCTGAAATCAGAGCAGGCTGCGTCTCCGGGATTTTCAGGAAACGGCTCGCGCTGAGAATATGCACGCCCTGCGTCTATCTCTTTTGAATGTGTCGGAGAAAACAGATTGGTTTTATGGCGCTGCTCACTACGTGCCTGAGATGTGCAGTTTCCGGGGAAATGACGATCTTTGTCCTGAGCTTTGGGGCTGTCATAGGGGCTGTTCGTGCGCTGCAGGACCGCATGGAGCTGCGTCTTGCTGAACACATTGACAGCGCCGGCGTGTCAGGATTCTGTTGGCCGCGGGCCAGGAACAGGCTCTATTCTGCGCGCCTGAGAGCACCCCTCTTCCTGTCGGGGGGACTGACGCTGCTGCGATCGCCTGTCTTCCATCACGTATTGTGTGCCCGGCATCGCGTTACAGCCAGCCGCAAATATTTCATTGTATCCTGACTGAAAAAATTCCTGCCGCCGTTCCCGTCTGCCGGATACGTGATGCGGCCGGGCCGGAGGCCGGTTGCAGATTTCCGCCTTCTCGTGATACGGCGGGGTCCCCTTCTCTCTCGGATTCTCCCGGACCGCTGATGACCGTATCCGGCTTTCCCGTGTATCTCTGCCCGTTATCTTCAGGCCGGGACAGGATCCGTTATGAGACGAAAAAACCCCGGACAGATTATCTGTCCGGGGTTCAGGCACTTCCTGTGAAGGGAAGGAATGCGGTCAGTGTCCCCTGAGGGCGGAAATGCCAGGGACGGCTTTTAGCCTCTACTGCTTCTTTCTGCGGCTGAGGCAGAGGGCCGCTGTTCCGAAGATGCCGAGGATCCAGCCGATGCCGCCGAGAATTTCCGTTATGCCGGGGCCTTTTTCAACCTGGGAGGCGATCATGACGCGCAGGGGCGTCACGCGTCTGTCCACAGCGGTGCTGATGAGCTTCTCGAGATCCTGCCGGGACATGGCGGCCACGCTGTCAGCGGGAATCTGAACAGAGGAAGCAGCGGAGACGGAAGGAGCCGCCGGCGTAGACGGCTCAGAGGGGGAAGCCGCAGCAGCGGCCGGAGCGGGAGCCGTTTCCGTTCCGGAAGAAGCGGAGGCTCCATCGAGCTCGGATTTTTCAATCTCAAAGTCGTTTTCATGACCTTCGCCGGCATTGATGTGCGCGATCAGTCCCTGAGGCGCGGACTTCATTTCCGCGGTAACCGGGAAAAGCGCTATGCCCTGCTCATCGGTGTTCTTCAGGGCGAGCTGTTTTCCGGAAGCCTTGTCCAGGATAGTGACCGGGGAGTTCTGGGCGGGAGATTTTTTGGAGAACTTGCACTCCACGCGGATCTGGTCGGCTTCCACGAGGGCGAAGATATTGATGCGGTGGGCGAAACTCTGCGAGGTGCAGAGGATGACGGCCAGGCAGACAGGGAAGACTGCCTGAAAGAGAATGTGTTTCCTGTTTTTCATAAGGCTGTACCTTTTCATCGGATTTCTGAGGTTCGGGGCGGAGCGCGTTTGCCTACTTCCCGGAGCGGCCAAGCAGAAGTCCGGGATCGACTTTCATGAGAAAAGCGGCCGTGAGCATGGTGACAAGTCCCTCAACAACGGAAATCGGGATTTCCGAAATGAAGAGCAGTTTGGCCGCAGTCAGGAAGCCCTCGTCCGTGAAGAACATGCAGAGGGCGGTGAGGAGCGCCGCGCCAAAGACAGACAGAACGCCGCAGAGGAAACCAGCGGTGAGCTGTATGGCTTTCCCCTTTGTGAGGAAAGGTCTGGCTGCCATGCCGAAAAGAACGGCCGGAAGGGCCATGTTCACGGTATTGCAGCCGAGCACGGTGAGGCCGCCGAACTGGAAAAGAATCGCCTGCAGAAGCAGGCCGATGAAAATGGCCGGGAAAGCCGCCCACCCGAGGATGAGCCCTATGAGGCCGTTTAAGAGCAGATGAACGCTCGACGGGCCTACGGGGACATGGATAAGCGAGGCGATGAAGAACGTGGCTGAGAAGATGGCCACTGTGGCGAGCCTGTCCGTGGGCAGGCGTTTGAGGCCCACGGCGAGCCCGGCCGCGCAGGCAGCGCCGCCTGCGAAGAGAATGGGTGCGGAAAGAACACCTTCAGCAATATGCATGGAATAAAAACTCCCTTCCCGTATGGGGGCGCGCCCCCGGAGGAGACGGGGCAGTACGCCGCGGCTTTTCCCCTCCCGCTTCGCGCGGAAAGCGATGATCCCGTTTCCGTATGGACAGACTGCCGTTGGGCAGATCCCTGGTGACAGGGAATATCGGATGAAAAACCCCTTCCGGAAACGCCCGGGAAAAGGGGCGGGAAGTCAGGGAAGTCCAGGCTCTGACTGAACTTCCCGTCAGCCCGGCCATTCCCTCGGGACGCGGGGATGGCCTGACGGTTTGTATTGGTAACACGTAATTTATAAAGATAACAATACGGGAAAATGCTTTATGCGGTTTTGCGGAGGTTTTTGGCGGGAGGGGTAAAAAGTATCCCCCCTGCGGGAGAGGCACATCCGGCAGGGGGGATCAGGAGGGATAATTGAATCATTCTGCCGTATGGGGGAGGCAGAACACGGGAGAAAAAAGAAATGCGCCTTTCGGGAATAAAGGCCAGGGCATTTCCCGCAGAATGAACCCCTGTTTCACGGCTGATGTATTCGTAACACAATTATAGTAAAAATAGCAATAATAGAGCGGAGTTTTTTGCACGCAGATGGAAAAAATATTTTTTTGCTCTGTGAACCTGTGCGGATGGCAGAAAAAAGCCCCCTCCGGAAGGATCCGTCGGGGGTATGGGAAGGAATTTTTTCAGACTACCTTACTTGGCAGGCTGCATCCTGTCGAACTTTGCCCAGAAGACGCCGCCGAGTTCAACGTCGCGGTCCTTGCCTTCAAAGGCGATCTTGCTGGGACCGTCAGTGAGGGCGGCGAAGCCGAACCAGCCGGCGCAGGGGGTGCTGTAAGTGAAGATGCCGTTTTCGTCGGTTTTCACGACCTGAGTCACGGAATAGTCGCTGGGGGCGGTAAAGGTGCCGGCGGAGCCGTTCAGGTATTCGACTTCAACGTCGAGATTGGCGCCGGGCTTGCCGTCAACGAGCACTTTGCCGCGGAAGGTGTTGCCGGCATAGAGGCCGAAGGGACGGGAAAGCGGAACGATTTCAACGGGCAGGCCCACAGGCTGATCCCAGCCTTCCTCTTCACCGAAGGCGGCTACGACGGTCTTGGTGTAATGAATGATGAACTTGTCTTCGGCGGGTTCCCAGTAGGGCTTCGGAGTCATGGCTATGGTGTACACACCGGGTTTGGCGAGTTTGTAGGAGGTCTTGAAGGCCTTCCTGCCCTTGTAGGTTTCGGGCTTCAGCGTGGAGGTGATATCCGTGGCCTTGCCGTCATTGAAGACCTGGGCTTTCTCAACATCGAGATCCATGGCCTTGCCTTCAAAGGGGTGCGTGAAGATGAACTGGACGCTGATGTCGGCGTCCTTCTTCTCCATGGCCACGTTTTTGTCAGGGAGAACCATGCCGAAGTGGGCATGGGCGGGAACAGCGAAGAAAAGACTCATGGCCAGGGCCGTGAACAGCATTTTTTTCATATACTCAACTCCTTACGTGATTACCGGGGCATGGGTACGCGTGCGGGCGGGTATGAGCAGCTGGCCGGCACCGGGACGTCCCGTAGTAGTAACGGGTTGTTAGTTACACGATTTTTATATTTGTAGCAATATCGAAAAATAGATTTATCAGTAAAAATAATATTTTTCTGATTTTGATCACACGGTATCTCTCAGGGATACCGGGCTGCCCTTCCTGCTGCCGGCATGCCGCCCCGACGCATATTCTGCAGTCCGGGAAACTGCTTTCCTTAGCGGCAGGGAGGGTAAAATACTCACAGCCGGGACTGGATAATGAAGTTTCTATCAGCTATGATATGAAGATGAATCAGGTACGGTACGGTATTACCGGGAAGACGGGAAGGACATGATTATCCAGCAGATTCGCAACGCCACAATGCGCGTCACGTACGGCGGCAAAACCTTTCTAGTGGATCCCTGGCTCGCGCCCGAGGGGGAGCCAAGCCCCTACACGGCCTCGCATTTTCTGTCACGGCATACAGCGGCCGGAAGCGGCGATGCCCCGCTCTGCCCCCTGCCCTTCCCCGCGGACAGAATCCTCGCGGGCGTGGACGCCTGCGTCGTGACGCACATCCATCCCACGCACATTGATATGGACGCGGACGGGCGCCCCGGCGGCCAGCTGGACAGAAAGCTTGTCATGTACGTGCAGAACAGGGAAGACGTACGCGCCTTCAGGCGTTCAGGCTTTGTGCACGTGCGCATGCTCTCGTCCACGTCCTGTTACCGCCGCATTCATGTGAGCAGAGCGCCGGCGCGCAGCGGTACCATTGTGCCCTGCGGTCCCACCTGCGGTGTCATTTTCGAATACCCCGGAGAAAAGACGCTGTATCTCGCCGGTGACACCATCTGGTACGAAGGCGTTGCCGAAACGCTCAGTGCCTATCAGCCTGGCGTCATCGTGCTCAGCGCCTGCGCCGCCAGCCTCATAACGGAAGGACGCCTCAATATGGATGCCGCCGATGTGGCTGAGGTATGCCGGGCCTGCCCGGACGCCGCCATCGTCATCACGCACATGGACGCCATCGTGCAGGCCGGGCTGACCCGCAAAACCCTGCGCGCCGCCCTGAAGGAACTGGGGCTCGCGCGGCGCGTGCTTATCCCGGCGGATGGAGAGAGCCTGATCTTCTGAGCTGTGCCGCCCTCCTCCGGGCTCTGGGCTGCAGCGCGGAGTTTTCGCAGAAATGTGAGCGCCGGAGGGAAGAATACCGGCAGTACGGGAGCATCCGGACTGCCCCGGGACCGCCGGGACTGCAGCGTCCCCGCTGACAGAAAATAAGACGGCCGTAACGCGTCTTCCGCCCGGCCGGGCGGCTGTATGGCCGCGAGTGATTACAGGGTCTGGCCGGTTTTAGAGAGGTTTCCTGTCCCCCCTTCCTGCTGGGTGCTCTCATCATCCATGCCATGCCTTAAAAGCATAAAAAGGCATGAACAATAAGTATTGGCTCTTTTTTGCCTATACCTTTACACAGGAGGGGCGTCAGCTTCCTCCGGATAATCCCCGGGGAGCGGCATGAACGGCGCTCCGGCGCCTTCCTGGAGGAAAATATGGAACTTGAAGAACTGCTTGAATATCTCAGTGAGGGTAAAACGCTTACCGCAGGTACGGAAGCCTACGACTGCATGCACAGATGGTCGCTGGAGACGCAGAGGCTCACCCAGGAGCTTAATACGGGCGTGCATGACATGGAAGAAATCCGTGAATACATGTGCCGCATCACGGGGCGGAACATTGATGAAAGCTTCAGAATGTTTCTGCCCTTCTACACGGACTTCGGCAAAAACATCCGCATCGGCAGAAGTGTCTTCATCAACGCCTGCTGCTGTTTTCAGGATCAGGGCGGCATCAGTATCGGCGACGGCACGCTTATCGGCCACCGCGTGGTCATTGCTACCATAAATCACGGGCTCCGCCCGGAAGAGCGCATGGATCACCACATCGCTCCCGTGCGCGTGGGCAGAAACGTCTGGATAGGATCCGGCAGTATCCTTCTTCCCGGCGTGACGATCGGGGACGGCGCCACCGTGGCCGCCGGAGCCGTGGTGACGAAGGATGTCCCCGAAGGCGCTGTGGTGGGCGGCGTGCCGGCGAAAATTCTCCGTCAGCCCTCCGCGTAAGCCAGAAGCCAGGGGGCGCGCAGCGTCATCAGAGGCCCACTGGGAAGAGTGTCGGAAGCTCTTTTCCAGCTCTTCCGCCGGCCACGGACAGGAAAACTCCGTTCATGGCCGGCTGTAGAAGCACCCGGAGGCGTTTCGGAAGAGCCGGACTATTTTCAGGGATTTGCTTTCCTGCGGAAAAGAGTTGATGGCTGCCGCTGGGGCAGATAAAGTCCGGGCAGCATCAAAAAAGCCTCAGAGGCTTTTTTGTAAGACCCCTGCGCTGACGTGCCGGGGGCTATTTTTTGCCCCTGAGGAGGCTTCTTACATCACGCTCCCCGGGGGATTCGCGGCTGCCACTGGCGGGGGCAGAACAGAAAGCGCACATTCTGCCAGCGCACCCCGCGTGGCGGAATACGCCTCCCCGGAGCTGTTTCGGCCGCGGGTGCCATTTTTTTTGAGAAACCATCGTCCTGTCCTCCGGTGACGCGCTTATCCCGGACACTGTTCCATGCCCTCCCCGTGTTCCTGTGCGATGCCGCTTCCCTCTCCGGGCCGCCCCGGTCCATGCCGGGGGGATTTTTTCCCGCAAAATACTCTCATCGCGCAGATGAAATTTGTTTTTCAGCAGCTGTATTTACGGTAATTCATCAGAAGGATGAAGAAGCGTCGCTTCCTTTTAGGTAGAAGAAAGGCAAAAGACGTCACCGTGTCGTCTGCCGTATCCCCTCCGGCGTATCGGCAGAGAATGAATCCGGTTTCGACAGCGGCTGTCCCGTGCCCGGTTTTTCCACGGTCAGGGGGAGTCTTTCAGTCCGGTCTGGTGTTCGTGGAGGCCTGATTTCTGATGCGATGACGGAAAATCTCCGACGTTCCGGCGGCAGTCCGGAAAGGAGGGGAGATATCTGTTCACAGCCGCATGCGTTTCATGCGTTACCGGCCTTTCCATTGACTCACACAAAGGAGCATCTGCAATGAAAGGAAAATCACTTCTCGCAGCCCTCATCGCGCTGGGAATCTTCTCCGGCTCAGCCTACGCGGCCCCTTCGTTCAAGCAGTCAGGCAATAAGTTTACCATTAACGAAGGTGCCGATGACGCCGCCGTGCAGGCTCTGAAGGGCGCGGACATGACAAAGCTGGCCCTCACCCTGAACAACGTTAAGGACGGGGATCTGCAGAAAGTCTGTGCCGCTGTTCCTGAACTCCGCACACTGAACATTGAAAACAGCGAAGAGCTGACGTCCATCGCGCCTGTCGCCGGACTCAAAAAACTGACTGTGTTCACGCTCAGCGCTGAAAAGGTGAAGGACTTCAGCCCGCTGTCCGGCCTGACCGGCCTGACAAAGCTCCAGGTTGCCAGCGACGCCATGGGACCGGACCTGAAGTGGATGAGCGGCCTGACCAAAATTAACAGCCTGGCCGTTTCCGGCGGCCCCGCGCTGACCTCCATGGAGGGGCTTCCCTCCCTGCCCGGTCTGCGCTCGGCCCGTATCAGCCACGGTGTTTTCGCGGATCTCTCCCCCATCACCGCTCTTCCCGGCCTGACCAGCCTGGAGCTCACGTACTGCACGATGAGCGACCTCAGCGCTCTGACCAAGCTTCAGAACCTCAAATCACTGAGCTTCTACGGATCCCAGGTGAAGGACTTCAGCGCCCTGGCCGGATGCCCGAAGCTTGAGAGCTTCATGTACTACGCCGTTAAGGACGCAGACTTCAACACACTCGGCAAACTGACCCAGGTAAAGGAACTTAAAGGCGGTCTCACCAGGCTCGATAATATTTCCTGGGTTGCCGGCCTGCCCAACCTGAAAAAGTTCGACGTGTTCGCTGAGTATGTGACTGACTACTCTCCCCTGGCCAGGAGCAAGGTGGAAAATTTCCAGATCTGGAGCATGAAGGTTCCTGTGAATCTGAAGACCCTGGCCGGCGCCACCAGCCTGAAGTGGCTTAAGCTGTGGAGCGTGAAGGACGTGAGCGGCTTTGAGGCCCTTGGCAGTCTGACCGGTCTTGAAAAACTGATTCTGAACGGCGTCAACGAAAAGCAGGGACCCGTGGACCTGAGCTTCATGAGCAGCCTCAGGGGGATTAAGGAACTGGAACTCTCCTCCTTTGATGGCGTGAAGACTTCCGGCATGGGAAGTCTGACCGCCCTGACCCAACTGAACTGTTACAAACTTAATAAAAATGGCAGTGAGCCCTTTGACCTTTCTTTCCTCTCAAAGCTCACCAGCCTGAAGAATCTGCGCGTGAGTGACTGCAAAGTCAGTCATTTTGAGGCTGTCAGCGGCCTTGGCGCCCTGTCCACCGTGACCCTCCAGAAGGTTGACGGCCTCACCAGCCTTGATGCCTTTAAGAAGCTCCCTGCCCTGAAGCAGATCAGCGTCGGTAAGGGTGAGTTCAGTGACGCCGATCTGACCGGCTTCGAGAGCAGCGTCAGGGTTTCCCAGCGTTAATCCTCCTTCCTTCCTCCGGATATGTTTCCGCCTGCCTCACAGGCGGGCGGAAACCGACGGATGATAAGCTGTCCGATCATGGAGCGCCTGGCTTCTGCCCGGCGCTCTTTTCTTTTCCCTGCCAGACCGGATAAAGGGGGCATGCCGGGAACCGGCTTCCTGGATTCACGACGTAAATGACCTGCCTCCCCGCCGGGCCGCTCCGGGATTGTTCCGGCACGGGCAGCGGCGGTTTTCAGGTACGTGCTGTCCAGCCAGCTTCGGTAGGACT
>OLSA01000252.1_pt1 | contig 48319 bp, 56 predicted proteins | sample 1672731 | NCBI WGS metagenome assembly OLSA01 (sample SAMEA3136718, study PRJEB25190) | human gut metagenome | biome: human gut; feature: human-associated habitat; material: faeces | place: Austria | collected 2013
GGGGTCACGATAGATGAGAATGAGGGATGGAGCCGATCCTACTGGACCAATAGGCGACTCTCCCTTGACTGGCGCGGGCCTGACACTTGACCGCCCGCGAAAAAATGCCACAAGAAAGGTTTGAGAACGAAGGCCGATTTTCCGGCCAGTTCGTCACGCAAGTTGAGAACGGCACACCCACCAGGCCACTGAGAATAAGACCGCCCCTGTTGCATCACATGGTGTACAGGGGCGGTCTCTTACTTTGAGGCTATGGCACGCTTCTCAGCACAATGAGGAAGAGTTTCAACTGCGGATCGTATGTCATGAACCCCATCCCCATCCATTTCCGCGCATCGTTGAGGGGATTTTTTTGTGGAGGCAGCTTCCAGCCGGGCAAGTTTTTCTCGGAGGGCTCCATTCTCGCGCAACAACTCTTCCTTTTCCTTATAGAGCGCCTCTTTTTCTCTGTAGAGCTTGCGGTTTTCTAGTGCCAATTCGCGGCGCTCTTCTTCCGTCATATTCAATTTTTTTGCTAACTCAGTATAATCTAAGGAAATATTTTGTCTTACTTCTTTGCAATTTTGCTGCGGTGTATCAATATTATCTCCCAAACGCATAGGTCCGTGACCTTTCAAAAGCCATTCGCATGAAATATCATTTTTAACACAAATTTTCAGAATAACTTCCGCGCTAGGCGAATTTTTATCATTTTCATATCCACCTATGGATCCCTTTGCAATTCCAACACGTTCCGCAAATTCAGCCTGAGTTTCTTTCCCTCTTATAAATCGGATACGTTCTCCAAGAGTTTTCATAGGGTAAAATTTCTCCACTCCAAAGTTTTACCTTAACTTTTACCGCAATCTTTCTGTAACTATCGGGAAATATTGATAAAGTAAAAAATTGGGCATGTTTTAAGTTTTACCCGAAATTTCAGTTTACAAGTCTGAAATTTTGTCCTAAAACTGGACTTGCGGGCGGTTGAAGTTTCAACAGTAAGCAAGCCGACTTTATCCGGCCCGCCCCATTAAATCAACGTCCGGGCGCGAGAGGCGTTTGGACAGGGAGCAGGCCATGAAGCAGTTTTTCTCACTTGACGACGCAGCCCGGCTTTCGGGCGTTATGGCGGACATACGAATCGCCATGCGTGATGCCGCCGTAGCGCCGGAAAGTGAAGGACGCAAGAGGCTTGCCGACAGGCTGAACGAGACAGCGCAACGGGCGAGCAAGCTGACGGAAGGAAATATCCTGTCCATCAGCAAGTCCACGCTGGACAAATGGTTGGCTCCCTCCGACACATCGCACCGCCCTCCATCTTGGCCCTGCTGCCTTCTGCCGAGCCACCAGCAACGTGGAGCCTTTTCGCATTGCCGACGCGGGCACTGGGCCTAGCCTGATGACGGAGGAAGACAGAAAGCTCCACGACTACGGAGCGGCGGCCCTGGAAATGAAGGTCGCCCGGAAACGCAAGCGCAGACTGGAGGAAGATTTATGAACCGCAGCAGATGCGGACTCCGCCGCTTTCAATACCGGTACATCATTCGAGCCATTTTGGACGATCGAGGCTTGAGCATGGCGGAGCTTGGCAGACGCATCGGCGTTTCGGCAGAAGCCGTGTCCGCCACGGTGCGTGGCAAACGGCACAGTCCCAAGGTCTTGGAGGCCCTGCGCAGGGAAGGAGTGCCGGAACAATACTTGTTTGACCCACACTCGAATCTCACAATGGAGGTTCTATGATTTCTTTCGAGTATGTGAAGACAACTTTTTCGCCTGACGTGGTGATACGGCTGCAAACGCTGAGGAGACTTGCTCGTAATACTCGGAAAGCCGCGCACGGGAACCTTTCAGCTCCTTTTGAAGTTCTTCTGGAAGGATTGGAAATGCGATTGCTTCGTCAAGGCTCTCAAGCGTTTCTTGAATCCTATCCAATCGTTTTTTCAATGCTTCAGGAGATAGCTGGAATAGAAAATCCAAGTGTGTACGGGGAACATTTAAAGTCAAAAAGTGAGAACATGCCGCCGCTGCAACACTTTTAGCGTATGTTTTCAACAGGATACAATCAAAGTTCTCATTATTGAATCCTATAAAAAACATACATTTTTCAGGATTGCATGGATCGAAGTTGCAAAAAGGGCATCCCTTTTTAGCAGCCAACAAGCGAGTAAAAAGTGACATTTCCGGCTCCGTTGATTCCCTGAATGATTCAGGGGCTAAGGTTGAGAAATAGCAAGATCACTCTATCAGCGGAGCCGGAATCCTACAACGACAGGGGAACAAGCAATGGCACTCCGCGAAGCATACGTCACGCAAGAATGCAGCAGGCGCTTGGGGTTGAGCGTAAAATCCACGCTGCAACGCGCACAGCGTGAGTCGTGGCAATCCCGCCCACGCAAGGGACGCGGTGGTGGCAAAGAATGGCTTGTGGCTTCCATGCCCAAGGAGACACAGCTAGCCATCCGGGCCGCGGAGGAGAAGCAGGCCTTAGGCGAAGAGAAATCTCTGCCCCAAAAGCAGCTTTCATCTGTCACGACCCCGGCCATACTGGACGACAAGAAGCGCTACAAGGCGCTGGCGCGGGCGGACCTGCTGCGGCAGTACCTTGTATGGCAGCGCAAAAACGGTGCAACCAAGGCACAGAAAGCGGCGTTTGTGGAAGCCTACCGTGCCGGAGTGTGGCCGAAGCTGCTGGAGGAAATCGGTCCTGTATCCTGGCAGACTCTGGAACGCTGGAAGGTGAAGCAGGAGCGAGCCGGGAGTGTGCTGATTCTTGCGGACAGGCGCGGTGTAGCTCATCGGGGGCGTACGCTGCTGACGGAGCGGCACCAGCATATCATCCTGGGGCACGTTCTGAATCCGAACGCCCCGGCCATCAGCCAGTGTGTGCGGGAAGTGCAGCGCAAGTTTCAGGCGGAGGGGATGTTCGTGCCCTCCGACCCCACCATCAGGCGGTTCGCGAAGGCCTACATGACTGAGTGTTTCGACAGTTGGACGGCCTTCCGCGAAGGAGAAAAGGCATGGAATGACAAGTGCGCCATAAGCCTTCTCCGCAACTGGAACCTGGTGGAAGTGGGTGATGTGGTGATCGCAGACGGTCACACCCTGAACTTCGAAAGCATTGACCCGGACACGGGCAAGCCCAAGCGTATGACGCTTGTGCTGTTCTACGACGGCGCGAGCAACTGCCCATTGGGCTGGCAGATCATGGCAACGGAGAACACGGCCTGCATATCGGCGGCGTTTCGACGCAGCTGCATCATTCTGGGCAAGTTCCCGCGCGTCATCTACCTCGACAACGGCCGGGCTTTCCGGGCCCGGTTCTTTGAGGGCTGTCCGGACTTTGAGCAGGCAGGCTTTCTCGGTCTGTACCGCGACCTCGGCTGCACGGTCATCCACGCATGGCCCTACCACGGGCAGAGCAAGCCGGTTGAGCGTTTCTTTGGGACCATGCACGAGCTTGAAGTATGGATGCCTTCGTACACAGGCTACGACATTGCCCACAAGCCAGCCCGCATGATGCGCGGGGAAAAAATGCACCGCAAGCTGTACGAGAAGATGGGCGCACGTCCTCTGACGCTGGAGGAAACTAAGCTGCAGGTAGCCCGCTGGTTTGAGGAATACAAGGCCCGTCCCCAGTTCCGCACACACCTGCACGGTGCAACACCAGGAGCGGTGATGGAAGCCGGGCGCGGCCCGGGCCTTACTCCGGAGGAGATGCAGCGCCTGACCCTGCTGATGATGCAGAAAGAAGTGCGGACCATCACCAAGGATGGCATTCGCATCAACGGGCGTCTGTACTGGCACGAGGCACTCTTTTCGCGACGCCATCCCGTCCTTGTGCGTTACGACGAGTACCTCAATCCCTTCAGCGTATTCGTCTACACACTGGATGGAACTTTCCTCTGCGAGGCGCTGGATCGTGAACATCACCGTATTGCCTGCGGCCTGCATCCCGTGGCCAGAGTGCTTGGCACGGCGGAGCAGCAGGAGGATTTCCGGGCAGCGGCAGAACTGAAACAAGGTCAGAAGAAGCAGAGTTTCGCGGGTATTACGAAAATGCTCAACGCGGATGTTCTGCCGGAGGCTCAGGCCCGAGTGTTGTCGGTTACCCAACTGCAACCCAGGCCAAGACCTGCAGCGCGTCCCTCTGAACCGAAGCCTCCCACTGCAGAGGAAGAGGCGGCGTTCGCGGCACAGAGGGATGCTGCTGTCGCGGCCATGAACGCCGCTCCGGCTTACACCCCGTCTGCCCTCAAGCGATGGAAGGATTCTCAGGAACGGTACGCTTACCTGTTCAACGTTAAATTCGAGCAGTCCATCGAACTTGTGCCGGACGATGTCGCGTGGATGGAGGCCTGGGAACAGACCACGGAATACCTGACCTACTGGAAGAAATATTTTGACGGGCTGCGCCAGGTGTACGCGAGGGAACAGGCCCGCGCTGCACAGGCATAGCGTTATGGAGGAACGAGATGCGCGAAACTATCATTGAGACTGGGGCTATGACCAGATTCGACAACGCCGTGGACGAAGTCGTAGGTGCCGGGCGCAACCTCTCGGGCTTCGTGCTTGCCTACGGGCAGGCCGGGCGAGGGAAGAGCGTAGCGGCGGACAGGTATCACATCCAGCGTGGCGGCGCGTATGTGCGTGTCTGGCAGGGATGGAGCCAGACCAGCTTCCTGCAGCGCCTGCTTTTCGAAGTCAGGGGGAAGAACATGGATATGCCCCGGCACACGGGGAACCGCTGTAAGGAACTGATCGTGTCCCTCCTGGAGGAGAACCGGCAGCCTATTTTTATAGACGAAGCGGACAGGCTGAAGATCGACAGGATTGAAGACCTTCGTGACATCCATGAGATGACAGGTGCCCCTGTCATTCTCATAGGCGAGGAAGGAATCTTCGGGCTGCTATCCGAGCGGCGGCGCATCTGGTCGCGCGTGGCCTACGAAGTGGAGTTCGGCCCCATATCACCCTCGGAAGTGGCCATGTACGCCATGCAGGCGGCAGGGCTGGAAGTGCCGCTGGCGCTGGCCTCCGAGATTACCCAGAAAACAGAGGGAGACTTCCGGCTTGTGCGAACCCTGTGTCTGCTGCTGGAAAAATCCGCCAAGGCTGGCGGCAGCTTCACAGTCGACCAGGCCATGCTGGATACGGCTCTTTCCGCCCACACCTGGCGGCGAAAGTAGGAGGGCAGTCGTGAAAATCTCCACCGACATGGTACGCAAGGCCATCCGGGCGCTTGGCGACGGAGGCCGTGAAGTCAGCTACCGGCAGGTTTATGAGGCTCTGGGACTGAGCAGTGAAGCAGAGCAGGCCGTGGTGCGTTCCCGCGCGGCCGACATGAAGAGACATGGTGAGATACAGCCCGTGCGTCCCGGAGTATGCACCTATGACGAGCAGCGCCGTCCCCGCGGAGGCCGGATGCACACCATCATCTGGCGTTTCGTCCGGACTACAAAAGCGGGCTGGTCCATCAGCGACTGTGCCCTGATGACCCGCGTCAGTTACACGCACATTCTGCGCTATGTGGCCTGGCTGGAGGGAGAAGGTTTTCTGGAACGGGCTGGGCGCAACAGCAGGAGAGCGGTTCTATTCCGCGCTACAGGCAAAGCGCAGGCGACTCCGGAAACCCCGTACCCGCCAGTCCGCGAGGCAGATCCCTTCCAGAAGGAGCGGGCAGCAGCGGCGACAATTATACGCCTGATGCTGTGCGCCGACCCCTATGCGCTGCATACGGCCCGGGGCATCGTGGATTCAGCCAAAATTCTTTTGGCCAGGTTTGAAAAATCCGTCAACCAAAATGAGAATGTGGAGGAATAGTATGTTGTCTGAAAAATTGCGAAGCATCAGGATTTCTCTGGAAGACGTTCAGGCGTCACAGGAGGATGCCCCGGATATTTTGCGCCTTATCCGGCGGGAGCTGGATGCTGCGGCTGAGCAGGCCGAAAACATGGAAACTTCGCTTATCGTACCGGATAAGCCTGAGACCTTTGTACACGAAAATATATGGGAGGCTATGCGTGATGGCTGCGCGGATTAAACCCAATCCACACATTGTAAATGACCGCCAGCAGGCGGAAGGGGCGCTGGCGGAAATCGCTTCGCTGGACCGCAAACTGGAATCTATTGAACACTCCATGCAGGAAGCCATAGACGCCGCCAAGATGCAGGCCAGCCAGAGCAGCGCCCCCCTGCAGGCCCGGCGCAGGGAACTGGCGGACGCTGTGGCCGTCTTCGCCAGGCTGAACCGGGCGGACCTCTTTACCAAAGCCAAGAGCCTTGATCTTGCCTTTGGCACCATTGGGTTCCGGGCCAGCACCAGAATAGTGCAGATGCGTGGCATCACGTCAGGAATGACATTGGAAAAACTTCACCAGTATAACTTCACGGACGGCATCCGCATCAAGGAAGAGGTGGACAAGGAAAGGGCCGCGGACTGGCCGGATGAGCGCCTGGAACTGGTAGGCCTCAGACGTCAGACTTCAGACACCTTCTTTATTGAAATCAGGCGGGACGCGGTGCCAGAGCAGATCGGACAGGGGGAAACTCATGGTGCAGCCCGTATTCAGGAAGTCGCAGATTGAAGCATTCGCGTTGGACTATGCCCGGAGGGTGTTGCGGGAGCAATGCCTATCTGGCCCGACGGAGTTGGACACTTTGACACGTACAGCGCAATGGGCAAACGCCACGTCAAAGCAGCGCAGCGATATTTGCATTGCAATTACGGCGAGAGCCAGAAAACTGCTGATACAGAACGGATACAGCCGCGAATTTGTGTATCAGCGCATCTGATATAAGAGAGGTAAATCATGAACCAGACAGAACTCAAAAAGGCCGTGGCCGAGAGCAGCGGAATCTCCAGGGATACCGTGGAGCGCTGCTTTGAATCCCTCCGCAGCGTAGCACTGAGGGAACTGCAAAAGGGAGGTGAAGTGCCCCTTCCGGGGCTCGGCAAGATTTTCGTGAAACAGCGGGCAGAACGTATGGGCCGCAACCCGCGCACGGGCGCCCCCATGACTATTCCGGCCTGCATGGCAGCAAAATTCAGCCTTTTCAAGCCGCTCAGGGATGAGCTCAAAAAGATAGAACCCAGCCGATAAGGCCGAAAGCGAAACCGCCCCGCCTGTTCCAAAAGGCGGGGTGGTCGCCCAGGGGTGGCGCTCTGGGCCTGACGAGCAGCTAAAGAATAGATCAGTGTTTTTTTCATGCCCTGCGTGGGCGTGACTGTGTAAGAAGGAGGCTGTCATGGACACAAACAGGATGCGCCTCGGCCTATACCGGAAGATAGAGGTTGCCCGGAAGCAGTTACCAGAAATGGATGAAGAAGCGTTTCGCGACCTGCTGCGTTCGGAGTTCGGCGTCGGGAGCCGGAAGGACATGAATATCCACCAGCTCTCCCGGCTGGTGCAGCTTTTTGCTGAAACCTATGGAGTGACCTATACCGCGCCAGCCAAAAGCCGTAATCGCCGTGTGACGCCGCACGGCCGGCCGGATTGGATAGAGATTACGGACTCCATGCCCTTTGCGGCTGAAAAGCGGCAAATTCTGGCTATTTGGCGTAAGTTGGGGTATTCCATGACCAGCCTTAATACTCGCTGCAAACGGGCCTTTGGCGTGGAGTTGTTCGTCTGGATGCAGAACGGGAAACAGATTTCCACCCTGCTGTCAGACCTGCAACGTCGGGAAAAGGCTTTTGACAAAAAGCAGAAAGCCGAAGGCACAGGCGATGAGTAGCTATGCAGACCGGCTTCGGGAGCGGATTCTGGAATCCCATGTATCCATCCATGCTTTTTGCCGGGCGCACCCGGAACTGAAACGGGCCACGGTGTACATGGTTTTGTCCGGGAGGTATCCCGGCAAAACGGATGTTCAGTTAGCACGAATCGGGGCTGCCCTGTCCGGGGGCATCTCCGAAGAAAGCGGATCTCCATCCCTCCCAGGGCTGACAGGGGAAGATCTGGCAGTGGCCCTGCAGGAAATCCGCTGCGCCCACTGCCGCCGCCTGGATCGGAGAGAGTGCGCAGCCTGCCGTGCCCAGACGGACCTCGAAGGGAGAGAACTTTTTTCCAGACTGTTTTAGGGAGGAGATATGTCCAGAACACGCATACAGGAGATCGTGACGCTGACCCGTGAGGGATGGCGGCCGTATGATGCCGAACCGGAACGCAGCGTGTACGAAAAGCTGGGATGTCCCTATTTCCTGTGCAGGAGGCACAAGCCGTTCTGGTTTGTGCGTGACGATGTCTTCTGCTGCATCGGCTGTGCGGACCACTGCACCCTGAAGCGCCCAGCTGGCTTTCCTCTTCCCCTGCCCATCCGGTACAGAGGCGTTCCCCCTGTCAGACCGTACACGCTGACGCCTCAGGAAATGCTGGCCCGGCGAAATCTTCTGAACGTGAAGCAGGCTGCGTACTGTCTGAATGTGTCAGAGCGCACCGTGTACAACTACATTGCCGAGGGCAGGCTGGTACGTCTAAGGGACAACCCCGTGCGCATCCGTGTGGATGAAGTGCGGGAACTCTGCAAGGATTTTGACGAATAAAGTTCGCACAGTGTGCACCCCTTCCGGGCAGGATGCGGTCCGTTTCGGCATGATTGCCGGGACGGGCCGTTTTTTTCGCCGGTTCGTTCCTCCAGGCCGTGCCGCCGTTAATGGCCCGCGGCGGTACGGCCCAATCCTGGCTCTGCTGCTGTTTGTAAGCCGGCAGGCTCTGACAAACGACTCCCGAACATGAGAGGGATCCATGAAATGTTCTTTTTCTGACGCCTATCTGGCGTTGCTGCGAGAGTTTGAAGGCCTTTTTCTGCGGCCCTACCTTTGTCCGGCAGGTTATTGCACTATCGGATACGGAAGCAATCTTGAGGCGCACCCGCGTTTCATCCCATTTGAGGACATACGTGGACGCGTCCAGCGCGGCGGGCTGCGTGGGGCGAGTCTGCTGCGGGTCCTGCGCGATCGCGGTATGACGTGGAGCAGAGAGCAGGCAGAGGAGGCCATGCTGTGGGAGTTGCAGGCGACAAATGCTGACCTGCTGCAACGCTGTCCGGTTTATGCCACTCTGCGGAACGGTGGTGATAACGTGAGGGCCGATGCCCTGCTGGACATGGCCTACAACATGGGCGTGGGCCGCGCCCGGGACAAGGCGCAGGGCATTAAGGGGAGCGGCCTGCTTGGCTTTTATACGACCCTGCCCATGATCGGGCGCGGGGAATACGTCCGCGCCGCCGAAAACCTCAGGAGTTCTGCCTGGTATCGCCAGACAGGACGACGAGCCCGCGCCATCTGTTCCATGATAGCCACGGGCCGATACCCGGAGCGGCTGCGATGAGCCTTGGCATACTCGACAGCCTGCGCTGTTTGGACGGCGGCTGGTCGTGCCAGCGTATCGTGACCATGTGCGTCTGCATAGTGGTGCTGGGAATGTGGGTATGGGGCTGCTTCTGGGAGGGGCACTTCATCCATCTCGGCTGGGAGGAAGTCACACTGCTCGTAGGCAGCCAGACAGCCAAGGCCGGGCAAATGTTTTTTGAGCGCAACATCAGCACCGGCCCGGAGAACGCATGAAAACCGCTGTTATTCTGCTTGTGGCCGTCATCATCTGTGGCAGTACTTTCGCAGTGCAGTATATACGCCTGCAAAAAGCAGAGGCCATGTGCTCTGCGCTGAAAACCGATCTCAAAGCATGGCAGGAGGCAGCGGGCCGCTGGCAGCTTCTTGCCGAACAGGCCCAAAAGGGCGAAGCCGCCCTTGAGGCGCAGGCGCAGTCCTGCCTGGACAGAGAGGCGGCAGCGCGTGCGGACGCAGACGCATGGAAGTCCCTGCTTGACGGGGCGACCCTGCGCGCCATGACCCCGAAAGAAGAAAAAGGAGTGCCGGACAATGCGATGCGCCGTGCCCTTTCTGATGCTCTTGATCGCCCTTTGTAGTGGCTGCGCCAAACCTGCTCCAGACCCGCCCCCAGCGCCAGCTGTCGTGTCTGTGGCGCGGTGTGCCCGTCCCCCAAAGCCAGAGCTGCCCCCTATAAAAGGGGTGTTCCTTGAAAGCCGGGAGGGCTACACTCTGCTGCGTGTCCGCGATGCCCGCATCCGGACGTATGTGGCCGGGCTTGAAGACGCCCTGAACTGTTATGAGGCGCAGCTCCCCGGAGACAAAGAATGATAGATTCGACGCAACTTGAAGCCCTTGTCACAGCGGCTCAGAGCATCGCCGCCGTGCTGACACAGCTTGGAGTGCCGGGATTACTCACACTTGCACTTTCCGGCCCGGCGCTTGTCATCATCGCCATGTTATTTTTTGAACACCTGCGCACGAAGCGTTCGGATGAGATTATGCAGGCGCACAGTGCGGAGACCGCCCGCATTCTGTCGTCGTACAGGGATGATTCCCTGAAAATGATCAGGGAGCTGGGCGATAACCAAAGCGTGACAGATAAATACTACCGCGACAACGTAGAACTGGTGAAGAATTACGAGCGTATGGCCAAGGATTTGTCCGATGTCATCACCAACTGCATCGGAGCGTTACAACGCATGGCCGTCCTGACGGAAAACAACATGCAATGTCCCATGGCCCGTGAAGCCGCCAGAGGAAGAATGTAGGAGCTGATATGAGCGAGCGCATGGATTTTAAGCTGCAAAGGATGAGCCTGCGCGAAAAGCGTGCACGTCTGGAAGCAAAAACGAGGGAAAACCTCGTGAAACTGCGGAAAATTCTGAATCCCGCCATTCCCCTGTCCGAAATACAGGAACTGGACGCCATAGACGGTATGGCCGTGCTGGCCCAGCAGATAATGGAAATCCGCGATATAGAAAAACGTATAGAAATACTGAACGCCGAATTGGAGGACTAGCCGTGGGCTGGGAGCATGAGCCAGACACCGTGTGGCGGGCTCAGGAGTTGTATTGCGAGGAGCGTCTTTCCTATGCCCGGGTGGCGGAGCTGACGGGCGTGTCAGCCACCACGCTCAAAGCCTGGGGGCAGAAATTCCAGTGGGCCAGGCGGCGGGAGCAGCTGGCACAGGCAGAAAGCGAGATTCGTTTCAACACCATCATGGGCCGCAAAGCTATCCTGGAACGCCTTCTGGAAGCGGGGGATGGCAAGGAGGCTGCGCAGGCTGCGTTTGCCGTGGCCTCCCTTGAGAATCTGGCCCTGAAACGGGCGGAGCTGGCCGCCTCCGGCAAGATTCCGTCCTATGCCGAACCTGAGGCCCGGCCTGTAATTTCCACGAGGGCCGATGCCGTGGCTGCGCTGAAACAGGCAGTCGAGGGCAAGCTGGGTATGGCCCTCGCTGATCCTTCCAAAATCACGGCGGCAACCGTGCAGGACATCAAGCGCTGTCTTGATTTGCTGGGCGAACTGGAGGCCGGACTGCCCAGGGATGATGCCGGCGAGCAGGAGCGCAGGCGCGGCCTTTCCAGCGACATGGCACAGCATATCTGCAAGGCTATCGGCATAGTGGAGGGAGGCGCGTAATGGGGGGTGCGGCGGACATATTTCTGCCTTATCAGCGCAGTTGGATGGCGGACACGGCCCGGGTGCGCGTGTGGGAGAAATCGCGCCGCATCGGCGCATCGTACTGCGAAGCGTTCCTTTCCGTGCTGGAGGCCTCCAAGAGCCGCGAAGCAGGCGGGCAGGACACTTTCTACCTGTCGTACAACAAGGAAATGACGCAGACATTCATCCGCGACTGCGCGTTCTGGGCCAAGGCTCTCGACGTGCTGGCCCACGACATGGAGGAGCTTGTGCTGCGCGACGCTGACCGGGATATCACGGTGTACCGCATCCGCTTTGCCTCCGGCTTCAGCGTGTGGGGCCTGCCCTCCGAGGCCCGTTCCCTGAGGTCCAAGCAGGGACGCGTCATTATTGACGAAGCTGCCTTTGTGGACGACCTGGACGAACTGATGAAGGCGGCCTTCGCTCTGCTCATGTGGGGCGGCAGCGTATCTATTCTTTCCACGCATAACGGGGAAAACAACCCCTTTAATGAGCTTGTTAACGATATCCGTGCCGGGCGGCTGGCCTACAGCCTGCACCGCACCACGCTTGATGACGCCATAGCAGACGGCCTGTTCAGGACTATCTGCAAGCGTGCGCATCCGCCCCGCGAATGGACGAGGGAGGCGGAGGATGCATGGCGGGCGGGTATCATTGAGGACTACGGAGACGGCGCGGATGAAGAGCTTTTTTGTATTCCCCGGCGCTCGGCGGGAGCGTACCTGACCACAACGATGCTTGAGGCGTGCATGGACGCAGCCCTCCCCGTGGTGACATGGATTGCCCCGGCGGAGGATTTTGTGGACTGGCCGCTGGACGTGGCCGAAACCTATACCAGGGGCTGGATCGCGGAGAACCTGGCTCCCCTTATGGGGGAACTTCCCGGCGACTGCGCCCATTTCATGGGCGTGGACTTCGGCCGGTCCGGCGACCTTTCCGTGTTCTGGCCCGCAACGGAGCAGCGCGATCTGCGGCTTACCCCTCCCTTCGTGCTGGAACTGCGGGACTGCCCGCACCGGACGCAGCAACAGATATTATTCGCCGTCATCGGCTCCCTGCCGCGATTCTCCGGCGTGTCTCTTGACGCACGGGGCAACGGTTCCGCGCTGGCCGAGGCGGCCCGCCAGCAGTACGGGCCGGAACGGGCGCGGGAGGTGATGATTTCCGAGGCGTGGTACAGGGAGACCATGCCGCTGCTCAAAAGCGGCATTGAGGACAAAACGCTGGTGCTGCCCAGGGATGCGGGTGTACTTTCCGACTTCCGCAGCCTGCGTGTGGTGCGCGGTGTAGCCCGCGTGCCGGAGCAGCGTACCAGGGACAGGACAGGCGGCAGGCACGGAGATTCCGTGGTAGCCTGCGCCATGATGCTGGACGCGCGCAGGGAGCTGGGAAGTGTAGAACCGTGGGAGTATGTGGGGGTAAGAATGCCCGGATTAGATTTGAGTGGCTGGTGAGCAGACAGAAAACCTTCGCATGGAACGCGCCCTTTCAGGGTAAGGCCTCCGTTTTTTTGCCACAAAGGCAGGGAAACGGAGGTTTTTACATGGCAGATGGGCTTTTTATGCCGGACGGCACATTTGAGCCGTTCAGCAGCGCGGAACTTTCCACGGAACTGGCAACGCGACAAAATGCGGGCGTATGTTTCGGGGAATTGGAGGGCTGGCTGAGCACCTTGCCGGACCCGGACCCGGTGCTGCGCAGGCGCGGGGACGACGCCAGGGTGCTGCAGGAGCTCTCAGCGGATGACCAGGTGACGACAGCGATGCTTTCCCGGAAGAACCGTGTGCTGAACTGTCCCCATCTTACTTTCCGGGCCGGAGCGCCGGAAGGTGCAACACCCTCGCCGGAAGCGGAAGAACTGCACCGGCGTTTCATGCAGGACCTTGAGCGCACCAACCTGCGTACTGTGGTCAGCGGGATGCTTGACGCGCCTTTTTACGGCTTCACTCCGCTGGAACTTATTTGGCGTTTTGACGGGGACTGGTGGCATATCGTTGACATCGTACCGAAGCCCTATCACTGGTTCCGTTTTGACAGCCGAAACCAGCCTGTGTTCGTTGGAGAATACGGCCTGTTCTGCGCAGATCCACGCCCGCTGCCCGCGGGAAAGTTCGTATTAGTCACGCACCACGCCACCTACGACAATCCTTATGGCTTACGGCTATTGAGCCGATGCCTGTGGCCGGTGAGCTTTAAGCGCGGCGGCCTGTCTTTCTATGCCCGGTTTGTTGAGCGCCATGGTATGCCCTGGGTAGTCGGTGAAGCTCCGGCCAGGGCGACGGCGCTGGAGAAGCAGGACATGGCACGGGGGCTTTCGCGCATGGTGCAGGATGCCGTAGCCGTGATCCCCTATGGCGCCAACGTTAAGCTGGAAGGGGCCGGGCAGACGCAGGGGCAGCTCCACGAGCAGTTTCTTGCCCGCCAGGACAGGGCTATCTCCAAGGTCCTCATGGGTCAGACCCTGACAGTGGAAATGGAAGGCAAGAATTCTCAGGCAGCGGCGCAGACGCACGCGGACGTGGCCAATGATCTGGCTGATGCCGACAAGGCCATGGTCACGGACGCATGGAACGAGATCACCTGGCTGTATGCCCAGGTCAACGCCGGGCCGGGGGTTTTTGCGCCGCTGGCAGAATATGACGACCCGGAAGATTTGAACGTACAGGCGGACCTTGGCAGGAAAATACGGGAAATGGGCGCGAAGTTTACGCGGGAATACTTCACTGGGCGCTTCGGGCTCAAGCCGGAAGAGTTCACGCTGGAGGATGAGTCCATGCCGCCGGAAGGCGTGACAGCCGCAGGTGCGGATTTCTCGGCTCCATCTGGCTGGGAAAAGACTACTGCAGAAAAGGCTCAGGGCAATCTTGACGTGGCTATCGTGAAAATGCTGCCCGGAGCACTCAAAGCCAGTGCAGAATTTGTCACGCAAATTGAGAACGAGATACGGTCCGCCAAAAGCTATGAAGATCTGGAGGAAGGTCTGGCTGCGCTTCTTTCCCCGGCCATGGCCCCGGACGTGCTGGAGAGTTTTCTTGCCCGCGCCATGACTGCGGCTGCCGGGTTTGGCGCAGCTGCGGTTCAGGCGGAGGAAGAAGAAGATGGCTAAGAAAAAGCCTGGATTCGACCTGCCGGACCCGGAAATTATAGCAGAAGGTGTTACGCCGGACGCGGCGCTGGAGTTCTGGAAATGGCGTGCCAAGCTCACGGACGAGGAAGCCAAGGCACTGAACGAGGAAGTCAGGTACCGGGCGTTCTACGTCACTGGGTTGGCCAAGCATGACCTTGTGCAGCTTGTAAGCGACGCCATAGAGGAAGCCGTGAAAAACGGGGAAACGTTGGCGGACTTCAAGAAAAGGATTGTGGAGGCTATACAGGCTCAGGGCTGGCATGATTACCGGGTGGAAAACATCTTTCGTACCAACCTGCAAACCGCCTACAGCGCCGGCCGGTACAAAAAAATGCAGGCCGTGAAGGAGTCACGCCCCTACTGGCAGTATATCGCGGTCATGGACAGGCGGGTGCGTCCTTCCCATGCCATTCTGCACGGCAAGGTCTATCCGGCTGACCATGAGTTTTGGGCAACCAACTACCCGCCCAACGGGTTTCGCTGTCGGTGCGGAGTGCGCACGCTTTCCGAGCGGCAGGTGAAGGCGCAGGGGCTGACCGTGGAAAAGGAAATGCCCAAGGCCGGCGTATGGACGGATCCGAAGACGGGCATGGAATATTTTGTCCATTTCCCTGGCGCGGACAAGGGCTTCAGGCACAATCCCGGCAAGGACTGGGCGGACGCGGGCCTGGATCTCAAGAAGCACGGCATGGACACGGCCCCGCCGGTGCCGAAAAAGGAACCGCTCACGCAAAAGAAACTGGAAGCGGACATTTCCGCTGTCGAGACGCTCATCAAGGCCACAACGGACAAGCAGGCAATAGTCGAACTGGAGGCGAAGAAGGCGGAACTGCAGACGGCCCTGCAAAAGAAGAAGGTTTCGGCGGAAAAGAAAAAGCTGTCAGCGCAGGCCAAGAAGGTCGAGGCGCAGATAACGGCCTTCCCCGTCAAGACGTACAGCGGCATCTGGATGGACGCCGTGACCACGGCGGACTGGAGCGCCAAGGCCGGGGCCATCCCGCACAAGAAGGCGTATTTTCAGGGGAAGCTGAAGGCCGGTGGCCTGACGCCGGAAGAGGCAGCGAAATTCGAGGGCTACCTCAGCGACCTTGCTGAATTCGACGCCACGGGCAAGACGCTGGCCGATCTGCTGGAGAAGCAAAAAAATATCCAGGATTCCTTGTCGCTTTTGAAAAATGGTGGTAAAGATACTCTTAATCCCTATTCCCAGGCCCGCAAGGATGCGGCGTTGTGGGCGCAGGCGCCGCAGGAGGCGGACGCGGTGATGCGGACGCGCACTGGGGATGTCTGGAGCACGGCAAACAAGGCGGAAAAGGACGCACTGTACGCCTACACGCAAAGTTCAGGCGGTTTCAACCGCCCCCTGCGCGGGCACGAGGGGCGGTGGGGTAACTTTAAGGGCGTGGGCAAGGTCGACCTGGATGCCGAAGGCCGTGGAGAGGCCATCCGCCACATGACCGAGGTCATCAGCCGCTCGACCTATGACAGGGACATCTGGCTGCAACGCGGCATTGAAACCGCAGCGGGCGCGGCGGCTTTCCTGGAACTGCCGGAAGAGGCGTTTCGGAAGTGGTCGTTGGCGGAATTAAAGGAAGCGCTGGAGGGGAAAGAGAAGGTCGAACACGCGTTTTGTTCCTGCGGCAGCGCCAAGGGGCAGGGGTTCGGGGGCTTCATCTTCCGCATTTACTGTCCCAGGGGCACCAAGATGATGTATTCCGAGCCGTTCAGCCATTACGGCTACGGCGATAAACGAAAATGGGACGGCAAAAGAACACAGGAATATTTCAGTTATGAGGATGAAACCATCATCCAGCGCGGGACGAAATTCAAAGTAACAAAGGTGGAAAAGACGGCGGACGGCGCACTGACGTTTGAACTTGAAGTCGTCGAACAGATATGAGGCGGGGAACAGACATGAGCGGCAAGCGTCCACGATGGGAAAGCGAGATATGGAATACGCAGGGGCCTAATGCGGTAGCCTGTGAAACCTGCCTGTTCCGGGCAACGGTTGCCGAGGATGGCAGCCCGCTTGACAGGGCAGATACGGGCAACTGCGAGATTTTTGAATCCCCAGACAACAAGCCCAATGACGTTTATTTCGACGGTGCGCCATGTGAGTATTACGAAAAGGCGGACGACAAGCCTCTTTCGCTGATTCTGGGCGTGGCCGTGGGTGACGCCTTGGGCGTGCCCGTGGAGTTCCAGCGCCGAGGAACGTTCCTCGTCACCGGCATGCAGGGCTACGGCACGCACAACCAGCCGTCGGGAACATGGTCGGACGACACCTCGCTCACATTGGCCCTTGCGGATGGCTTGCTTGCGAATTCCCTCAATCTGGAGGGAATAGCCCGCCGGTTTGTCGAATGGCATGATGAAGCCGCGTACACGCCGCACGGCAAGGTCTTTGACGTGGGCGGCACCACGGCGAGGGCCATTGAGCGGCTCAAGAAGGGGGTGCCGCCGGAGCGTGCCGGAGGCACTGGAGAACGCGACAATGGCAACGGTTCCCTCATGCGGATAGCACCACTGACGTTTTATATGTTCGGGATGCGGAAGGCGGAGGAGCGTTTTCGTATCGTCCGGGACGTGTCGTCCATCACGCACGCCCACGAATGGTCCGTGGCGGCCTGCTATATCTACGTTGAACTGCTGAATAAACTGCGCATGGGCCGCAGGAAGAAGGCCGCCTATGCGGAACTGCGGGAAGACTTCGCGCGCGGCGTGCCATTTATCAGCAGTGCAACGCTGGGGAAATTCGTCAGGATACTTGAGAACGATATAAGCACGCTGCCGGAAGAGGAAATTCGGAGTGGCGGCTTTGTCATCGACACGCTGGAAGCGGCATTCTGGTGCTTCATGACCACAGACAACTACCGGGACGCCGTGTTGAAGGCGGTCAATCTGGGCGACGATACCGACACCACGGGAGCGGTGACGGGCGCACTGGCCGGGCTGGCCTACGGGCTGGACGGCATCCCCAGGGAATGGCAGGAACAGCTGGCGGCGTATGAGGAAGTGCGCCGCATCGCCGTCAAAATGCCGCGCTGGGATTTGTTCCGGCACGCCGCCGTAGCCTAAAATACTTTGCACAGAAAGCGTCCCTTCCGGGCGAAACCTCCGTTTTCCTGTCACTGTGCAGGGGTACAGAGGCTTTTTTCATGCCCGCACGGGAACTGTGCGGAAGGGGGGACCATGGTCAATGAATTCTATACGGTGGACCGCAGCCCGCGCGAAGTGCTGGCACTGTGGCAATGGGCGCAGACCCAGTGCCTTGGCCGCATCACCCGCGATGACCTGTACGCGCTTGGTATCCTGGCAACGCTGGAATATCTGTCGGGCGTGACAGACACAATGCCCCAGAGCATCCACATACCCGATATGCCCGCTGGGGTGGATTTTTTCAAGCGTTGCGGCACGCTGGATGCGCTGACGCCTGTCTTCAATTCCAGACTTTGCGGGGAAGAACAATGAGAGAAGACGGGACGAGACAGGACTATTTTAGCGTAACGCGCTCCAATGAGGAAATCCAGCGCCTGTGGGATTGGGCACGACGCAGCTCCGCTGGCAGGTGGGAAGGCGAGAGGCCCTACGAGGAGGGCGTGCTCGCGGCCTGCGAGTACCTCATGGGTGAAGGAGATTTCCTGCCGCAAGAATATTGCGGGGTCTTCAGTCCGCGCAATCTGCTACGCCAGCATGTGGAGCAGGGAATCAATGTCGGGCAGGTGGGCGATGCCGGTCTCCACAAGCCTGTGCACGAGGGTTTTCACAGTCTCCGCCTTGGCAACCCCAAGAGCCTTCTGTACGGCTCCGCGCCGAACAGCGGAAACGCCACGGGCGGCGAGGGCCGCATCAATGATGGCGATAAGGTTTTCCGGGGCGATGCGGATGACGGGTGCGGCAAGAGCTGACAGGCCGCCGTCTGAACGGAGAAAATCAATGCCTCTGGCTGTGATTTTGATTCCGCCGATACTCATACTGCCGCCAAGAAACTTCTGCACATCCATGTCAATCAGGCCCTGTTCACGGAGGTAACACAGAGGTCGGCCGGCATTTTTTACGCCGTAGGTAACAAGGCTGGGAATCTGGCTCATTCGAAGCCGATCTGGATAAGTGTCCGCAAGTGTCGTCAGAATGTTACGGAAAAGTTCATAGTCAACAATTGGGTACTGTTCTGTTTCTTTAGCCATTTTCCGGCTCCCGTGGCCCCGGACGTTCCGGGGGGTGCAGTGATGGTGACACATACTGCTTACCACGGGGGCCGAAAAACCCGCAACGCGCTACCCGGAGGGTATATCAGGGAAATTTCCCTGCACAGAAAGCGTCCCTTCCGGGCGAAGCCTCCGTTTTCCTGTCACAGTGCAGGGGGACGGAGGCTTTTTTTATGCCTGACAAATGGATCGAAATCGCCCGCACGGGCACCTTCACGGACAGCGCCGGGCGTCCGCAGACATTCACGGAAGACGACCTGGAGGCCATAGCCCACGCTTACGACCCGGCGAAGCGCGACGCGCCGCTGGTGTTCGGCCATCCAAAGACGGACGCGGCCCCGGCCTTCGGCTGGGCTGCGCGGCTCAGGGCGGAGAACGGAAAATTGTTCGCACAGTTCGCGCACGTTCCGGACGCGGTGCGGGACCTCGTGGCAAAAAGGCATTACCGCCATGTGTCCATGTCCCTGATGCCGGACCGCGTGACCCTGCGGCATGTGGCCCTTCTGGGCGCGGCGCAACCGGCCATCGACGGCCTTGAGGCGGTGGAATTTCATGATGGCGGGAACGCCATCACGGTGGATTTTGCCGCAACACGCGGCGAAGGAGACAGTATGAGTATTGAGGATTTGCAGCGGCAGATCGGGCAGCTGCAGGGCCAGCTTGAGGCGTTACGCGCCGAAAACGAAGACCTGAAAAAGAAAGCCGACTCCCGCAAACAGGAAAAGGACAAGGCGGAAGCTGCCAAAACTGAAGCGGAACAGAAGGCGGAAAAGGCCAGCGCCGATTTTGCCGCGTATCGTGGCAGGATTGAAGGCGAGCGCCGGGAGGCGCGCGTGGCGGAACTGGTGAAGGCCGGAAAGGTAAAACCCGCTGAAAAGGCGGGCGTGCTGGACTTTGCGGCCAGGCTGGCGGCGCAGCCCGGAACCGTGGACTTTGCGGCTCCGGACGGCAGGACGGAAAGCCTGAGCATGGAAGAACGCTATTTCCGCGAACTGGAAGCTCGCCCCGTGGATGGGAGAGCTTCCGACTTTTCTGCGTCCCCGTCTCATACGGGCGTCCAGTCCGCCAACATCAATCCCGCCGAACTGACGGCGAAGCTCTAGAGCGCCCGGCGACCCGTGACGGCCGCCGGCGTAAAAGGAAAGTATCATGGCAAATGAAGGCTATCTCGGCAAATACGTTTTCTCAGGGGAACGGGCGGCCACCGGTGATCACCCCGTGGTGCTGCACCATCTGCCGCTTTCGGCAAAGGCGAAGACCGCAGCGCTTCCCGTGGGCACAGTCATGAAGCGCGTGGATGTCATGGGGGATAACGAACAGAGCGGCACTGTGGTGGGCGCGGCCTGGGAACCGCTGCTTTCCACGGACGCGGCCACAGTGATCCCCGTGGCTGTGGTGGATACACCCTGCGACCCCACGGGCGAGCACGGCGAAAGTTCCGCTCTGTGTGTGGTGCATGGGGGCGTGAAGCACCGCGTTCTCACAACGGGCGACGGAAAGGCGCTGACCGACATTCAGACGGCGCAGCTTGTGGAACACGGCATTTACCCCGCATAGTCTAAAAACGTCTAACAACAGGAAATACTTATGCTTGCGAATCTGAAAGGCCTTTTTTCCCAGCAGGCGGTAGCTCAGTCGCTCAGGACGCTGCCGCCGCTGGAAAGCACCATCATGGACCGCTTTTTCAAACAGCGCCCGACGCATCCCCTTTCCATGCTGGGCATCACGGACCTGAAAGCCGTGGTGCAGACCGTTCCCGTGGTGCGCCGTGACGGAGTTCCCGTTCCTCTGGACAATGAATCCATCGAAACGCAGTTCTTTGCTCCGCTGCCTATCAAGGTACAGATCCCTGTAACGGCGGCGGAGCTGAATGATTTGAGAGTCCTCCTGGGCAACCAGGCATCGATTGAAGCGTGGCGCACGCAGAAGGTGGATCAGGTAAGGCAGGCGGTCCACGCGACCACCGAGGGTATGTGCGCGGGCGTGCTGACCACGGGCAAACTGGCCTGGCCGGTACAGCTTCCGGGCGGACGTACGGAAAGTTACGGTATCGACTACGGTACGCCGCTTACCCATACGCCCAGCACAAAACTGACGGGTACGAGCAAGCTTTCGGACGTGTATCGTCTGCTGCGGGCCATGCAGCAGGAAATCCGCATGGCGGGGATCGGCGGCAGGGTAGAGTTCATGTGCGGCGAAGACGTGACCACCGTGTTTCTGGACATGGCGGAAAACTACCGCTCCACGGCACAGGACGCGCCCATCAGCATCAAACTGGGTGATGGCGAAGTGCGCATCGGCAGTTACGTCATCCGTTTTATGGATGAAACCTATCCCGCGCCCGTGAGCGGGGAATGGGTGCCCAAACTGGACGCCAAAACTCTGCTTGGTGTGGCCGTAGATGTACCTGGCACCATCTGGTACTGCGCTGTTGACTCCATTTCCGCCGGCAACGCCGCTGTGCCCCTGCATATCGTGCCGGTAAAGAGCAGCGATGATTCCTCCATTACCCTGATCGGGCAGGCCAAACCCATGCCCGCGCGTCCGTCGCGGGCAGTCTGCAAGGCGATCGTGGTGGATTAGCGGAAAAACGCTGTACGCCCCGGAGAGGCGTTTTAATCCTCTGGACGGGCTGGACAAGGGGAAAAGATATTGGACTAGTATAAAACTAGTCTAAAACGCGAATAAAGGGCATACGTATGAACCTGTGTACCCGCGCCCACATCATTGACCTTCTGCACGCCGGGTATGTGGCGGCGTGTGAGGAGCAGAATCCCGGCATTGTGGAAAGAACCATAGAAGCCGTCTCCGGGGAAATCGGAGACGCGCTTTCCTACCGGTATCCTCAGCCGTGGCCCTATGTGCCGGAGCTTGTCCGCTACATTGCCGCCGTGATCAGCGCCTACCGTACGGTGGAAGCCATTACGACGCTTGTGGATACGGAAGGAAACACTGCCAATGAATGGATTCCCCTGCAGAAGCAGTGGAAATACTGCACGGCACTTCTGGAAGACATTGCTTCCGGCAAGCTGAAGCTTCCGCTTGAAGAATCGAATCCAGACCGGGAGGAGCCGAGTTTTGCCGTGATATCCAGACATCCATTTTTTGACCTCAGGGGGCTGTAACAATGACGGCGAAGAACGGAGTGTCTCTGAACTGGGGCGGGTTCGACAAGGCGATGGGTAAGGCGGCCCTCAAACTGGGAAACACGAAGTCTCTCATGAACTCTGTGGGCGAAGCTCTGGTATCCGGCACGCTGCAACGGTTCGCGGATGAGGAAGATCCTCAGGGACAGAAATGGCCCAAGTCAGGACGGGCAGCTAATGAAGGCGGTCAGACGCTGACCGATACCGGGCGCCTCCAGAAGTCCATCGACTACGCAGCCACGCCCGACAAGGTCATGGTGGGCAGCAACCTGGTTTATGCCCGTATTCACCAGAAAGGCGGCACCATCACGCCTAAAAAGGCAAAACGTCTTGTCTTCAAGGGAACTGGGGGCCGAACGGTATCCGCTGATAAGGTGACGATTCCGCCACGCCCCTTTCTTGGAGTGTCCAGGGCCGACATGGAGGAAGTGAAGGAAACTATGGCCGACTTTTTAGCCGGAGCTTTCAAACCGTAGGATTCAGGATTCCACATGCAGTCATTCGCCAGGGAGGTCATCACGCGGGCGGCGCTGTCCGCCGGCATGCCGGAAGGCAGTGTGATCGACATCGTAAAAAAGGACAACCTGACCATCAGGCGCCCGCGCCTGGAACTGCAGTTCATGCCGGAGAGATACACCCGCACAGGGCGCAAGCTGGCCGTAACCCGCACGACAACGGAGCAAATCCGCAAGAGAGAGCTTTACGAAGTGGAGCTGACGGTCAATGCCAATGTGCTCGCGGACAACCGGACATGGCTGGAGGCTTTCTGCGTGGCTTTTGTGCCAGCTCTCCCACGCGGCGGAAACGACAGCCGGGGCAACTGGGTGAAAATTCGCGTTCAGGAGGCCACCTTCGGCCGTGAAGCAGACACGAGAGTGGGCGACAGCGTGATCCGCGTCTTCAACCGGATGAACAGGCTTTTCGTGGTGGAGTTCGTGTGGAGGGTCACCTCCGAAGAGGCCGAGGCTCTCATCCCGACGATTTCCATCACTCCCAAGATTTACAAGGAGTAAACTCACATGGCTTCCAAGAATACCGACAAGGAAACGGCCCAGGCCGCGACCGACAAGGCCCCTGCCAAGGCGGCCGCCCCTCTTCTTTCCCTCTCCGAACTTGCCTCCATGCACCGTGTCCCCACGTGGCTTCAGGCAGGCGTCTGCCGTCTCATGGACTGGGCCGCAGACAAGAAGGTGACCGAAGCCGAGTACACGGCCGCCCTGGAGAGGACCAGGACCCGTCCACTTGGTGGCAGGGCATAAGGAGGCACCAGCCATGGGCGATGTATTCGAATATCTCATCGACGGCACCTCCGGCATCGTCAACGACAATGCCAACGGGAAAGCCCTTGTCGCAGGTGTCTGTTCCAGGGGAACCGTGGGCAAGGCCTACCTCGTGGGCGCCCGCAGCGACCTCGGTTCCCTCCTGGGCACCGGTCCTCTCGTGGACCGGGTCCGCGACATGCTGCTGACTGCCGGTCAGGATCCCTATCTCATCGCCGTCCCCGTGAAGGGACAGAGCGGTGGCTACATTTCCGGAGTCCAGAAGACAGGGACCAAAGTTGACTGCACCGTCACCGGAGTCCCCGCGCAGAATGCCGATGTCATCATCAGAGTGACCTCTGGCGGTGCTGTCGGCACAGCCAAAGTACAGATTTCCAGCGATGGAGGCGCCGGGTTCGGGGACGAGACCACGTCCGCCGCATCCCTCGGCATCACCAAAGGCAGTACCCCAACCGGCGTAACCATCTCCTTCCCTTCCGGAGCATCCCTGGACGAGAGCGCAGAGTACTCCTTCAGTATCCGTACTCCCGTGGGACCTGTCACCCGTGTGGGAGACACCTCAAGCCCTCTCATTACCGTGACCGAAGCTGATGGCGTGCTTGACAGTGCGGAGCTTGTCCTCCAGGTGATCAAAAACGGCGCACTCAATGAGGGGACCTATCGGCTCTCTGTGGACGGAGGCGACAACTTCGGGTCCACCCGTACCATCCCTGCCGATGGCACGCTCACGCTCTCCGATTACGGCGTGAAAGTTACCTTTCCCGAGGGGATCTACGTCACCGGTACCACCTACACCTGTGAACTTCTGGCGCCCGCGCCCACCATCGCGGATGTCTTTGCTGCCCTGGAAGAACCGCTTTCCGTATACGATGTGGAATTCGTCTACATAGCTGGCCCTTCCGACTCCGTTGACTGGGCCGCGGCAGAAGCCAGGGCCGAAGAGCTCTGGAACGTGCAGAGACCCACTTACTTCAAAATGGAGGCCAGGCTGCCTTACGCCGGAGAAGACGTCAGTGCCTTCACCACGGCCATGGTGGCAGAAAGGCAGGGCCTCGCCGCCCGCTTCGTGACCGTCTGCGCCCAGTACGGCGAAGTGACCGAGACGGGCGGCCTGCGCCGTTTCCGGAATGCCGGTGCCCTGCAGGCCGGACGCGTCATGTCGATTCCCGTGCAGCGGGCCACCGGCCGTGTAAAGGACGGCCCCGTGTCTCCTCTCGCTCTGCCTGACGACTGGAGCTCAGCCCAGAAGGAGCTGGAGGACGCCGGCTACATCACGGCCCGATCCTACTGTGGCATGGATGGTACCTACTGGGGCGATGCCCGCACTATGGCCGACAGCACTTCCGACTTCCGCTATGAGGAAGTGCTTAGAACCGTGTTCAAGGCTGTGCGTCTGACCCGCATCGCTGCCCTCAAATCCATGTACGACGAGGCGGGCGACCCCCTGAGGCCGTCCAGCACTTCCGGTCTTGCCTACCTCAGGGCGAACCTTGAAACCGCCCTTGACGCCATGACCACCGCGAGCCCGCAGGAACTTGCCGGGTACGTCGTGGACATTCCGGACGGACAGGACATCGTCAACAACGGCGTGAGCGTAGAGATTACCCTCGTGGGCATCCCGATTATCCGCCAGATCAAACTCTATAACTCCTACGTATACGCGGGCACCACCTTCGATCCGCGCAGCCGAGAGCTCTACTAGAGGAGGGCAGGGATATGGCTATCAATGGCAGAGGCTATGACTGGGAAGACATCAGCGTCACCCTCCCGCAGGGCGAAGCTGTAGGCATCACCGAAATCAAATATGAGGACCAGCAGGAAATCACTGCCCGCTACGGCAAAGGCGGCATTGCCCGCTCTTGGGGCCGCGGAAATTACGAGGCCTCCGGTTCCATGGTTCTCGACAGGGACGAGTGGGAGAAGCTCAAGTCCGCCCTCACGGATGGCACCACGGGCGGTATCTATGACCACACACCCTTCACCATAGTTGTGAGCTACGCAAACTCCGACATGGGCACCGTGACCGACACGCTCAAGAACTGCCGCATCACGAAGTTTTCCGGCGGCGGCGCGAGCCAGGGCGATGACAACGCCTCTCCCGTCTCGTGCGACTTCACCATACTTTCTCCCATTATCTGGAACGGCGTAGCCGCCAAGGCCGAAAGCGCCACCATCTAAGCCAGGAGGATATGACACATGCCAGCTGAAAAGACCGACGAGCGCAAATACGCTGCTTTTCCTCTTACCTTCTCGGATCCCTGGGAGGGTAAAGAAGTGGAACTCTCCTTCCGCTTCGCAAAACCCACTAAGACTGAAATCAAGAGGCTGCAGGATACAGCCGGCAAGAATGCCAGCCTCGCTTCCCGCACGCTCCTTCTTTCCACCGTGCACCCTGACGACAAGGAAAGCCTGCTTCAGGCAATGGAAGACTATCCCGGCATCACGACTACTTACAGCGGGGCCCTTATCACAGCCGTAGGCGTAAAGGCCGACCTGGGAAACTAGGGGAAGACCCGGACCAGTGGAGCCAGGGGGATGCGATGATCCTGCACTGGCTCCACACCGCTCCCTCCGAGGACCTCGACGAGTGGGCGGATCAGGTCCGGGAGGCCACATGGATGGAGAGACGGTATTTTCAGGCGCTGAGTCGGATTTTCGGGAGTAAATGATGGAGGCCTTCCAGGTTTTCGCCACGCTGAACCTCGTGGACTTGATGAGCGGCCCCCTGGGCAGGGTTCAGGCAGCCATGGCCGCGACCAAAGGGCATGCCGCCGGCCTAGGGGATTCCATGGGGCGTCTGGCCGTATCTATGGCACCCGTTGCCGCAGCCGCCGGAGCCCTTCTGGGGGCTTTCGGCGCATGTACCAGGTCCGCCATGGACTTTGAAGAAAGCATGGCTGAGGTCCGCAAGGTCGTGGACTTCGATTCCGCAGCGGAATTCGACGCCATGGGGAAGAGCATCCAGGACATGTCCGCACGCATTCCCATGGCCGCCTCCGGCATCGCGGATATCATCGCCGCGGCAGGGCAGTCCGGCATCGCGAAAAACGATCTGCAGGAATTCGCTGAGCAGGCGGCCAAGATGGGCGTTGCCTTTGACCTTACCGGTGCCCAGGCAGGCAAGATGATGGCTGACTGGCGTGCCGGCATGAACCTCACACTCCCCCAGGTCTACAGTCTGGGCGATGCCGTCAACTACCTTTCCAACCATATGAATGCCACTGCTCCGGCTCTGGGAGAGGTCATACAGCGTATGGGCGCCACGGCTATGGCCTGCGGCCTTACCGAGACGCAGGTGGCCGCTCTCGGCGCCGCTTTCCTGTCAGCAGGCGCCGCACCCGAGGTTGCGTCTACAGCTCTGAAGAACTTCGTGACGACGCTCACCCAGGGCAGCGCCATGACCAAGACCCAGATAACGACCTTAAAAAAACTCGGGTTCTCTGCCGGAGACCTTGCCAAAGGCATGCAGAAGGATGCGGAAGGTACAATGAAGGCTGTTCTGGGAGCCATTGCTGCCCTGCCCAGGGAAAATCAGATGTCCGTCCTCACGCAGCTCTTCGGCGAGGAATCCATCGGCGCCATTGCTCCCCTTCTCCAGAACGTGGACAACCTCAACCAGGCCTTCGACCTTGTCCGGGACAAGGCCAGGTATGCCGGATCCATGCAGTCCGAGTTTGACCAGAGAGCCAGAACCACCAAGAACGCACTCCAGCTTCTCGGAAACCGCGTCAGGAACCTTGCCATCGCCATAGGCAAGGCTTTTCTGCCTGCCATCACAGCGGGCGCAAATGCCCTTGGCGTCATTGCGGAAGCGCTGCGCGCCGTAGCCGAGTCTGCCATCGGGCAGTGGCTCATCTCGTTGGCTGGCGCCCTGTCTACGGCTGTCATCGCCGTCACCGCATTCAGCGCCGCGAGCTGGGGCCTCTCCCGTGTCATGCCTCTCATCACGGGCACACTGGCACCGCTCAGGGCCGCTCTCGTAGGCCTCGGCGTCCCCTTCTGGGCCCTCATAGCCGTCATCGGGACGCTCTATGCCGTCTACAAGTCGAATTTTGCCGGCATTGGAGACACCATCGACCGCTGGGCTAAAAACGTCTCTCTCGTGATCCGCGGTGTCATCGCCGCTTTCCAGAGCCTGACCGGATCTACCGTGACCATCAAAGGTGAGCTTGCGAAGCAGCTGGATGCATCCGGCCTTACTCCCCTGGTCATCAACATCTCGAAGGCCATTTACCGGGTGAAGAGCCTCTTCACCGGTTTCTGGGAAGGTCTCGATTTTTCAAAGTTCACGGAGCTCATTACGCCGGCCATGCTCAGGCTCATGGACGCCATAAGCTCTCTGGGGTCCGCTATAGGTAAGCTTTTCGGCGTTGACGTGTCCTCTGAAGCCGCGTCCTGGGAAAACTTCGGCGAAATTCTCGGATCCATTGTGAGCGTTGGCTTCGGTCTGCTCGGCGCCGCCATCAACGCCGTGGTACAGGGGCTCAGCATCCTCAAGAATCTGTTCGACTGGGTCATAGCTATCATCAATGGGGACTGGACTGGCGCCCTGAACGCGGCCAGGGGCGCATGCGATTCCCTGGTCAGCGCAGTTATGGGCATCGCCGACAGTCTGGGTATCGGCGATGCCATCAGAGCGGCCTTCGATGACGTGGTCAATTTCCTCAACAGCATCGATCTTTCAGAATGCGGCCGGAAAATTCTTGAGACGCTCAAGAATGGCATCCTGTCAGCTGCCGGGAGTATCAGGGACGCCGTTTCCGGCGTCTTCGATAAAATCGGAAGCCTGCTCCCGCACTCCGACGCCAAAGAGGGGCCGCTCTCTACACTGACCCTCTCGGGCCAGAAGATGATGACAACCCTCGCCGGAGGCGTTGCCCTCGGAGCCGGCACCCTGCAGGGGACGGTCAGCCGTTCCCTCGAGCCGATTGGACAGAACATCCGCACAGCTCTGACCGATGCCGGCGGCGCAGCCCTCCCGGCTCTGGATACGTCAAATGTTACCTCTTCCCTGAAGGCTATTCAGAGCATGACCTCCCGTTCCCTGCCCATTCAGACGCCTGAGGTTCCCATGCCTGACGGCACTACAGGAACGGAAGGGCAGCAGGAAAGAGCCAGGCAGGCAGGCGACACGGCCGCACAGCCTCGCTACTGGACGCTGCACATCGCCAACATCACCCTGCCGAACGTTAAGGACGCCAACAGTTTCTACGATGAACTCCGCCAGGCGGCCACGGAATACGGGGAGGGGCTGGCATGAGCATCAAACTGCTGACCTTTGAAGACGGCATTGTCCGCATTGGTGGAGATGCCCTTCCCGGGCTCCTCCAGAACCTGAAAGTGAGCGATTCTGTCCGCATGGACGAGCAGAGCGTCGACAAGACCTCGGGCAAGAAAAAGACGCCGCAGGGCTGGGAAGACACGTCCATCAGCATCACGCTCCTTCTGCCCACGGATGACCAGGGCTCCTGCTATGACAAGCTTCAGACCATCAACGGGTACTTCAGGCAGACAGACGGAAGCGCCAACCCCGCCATCTTCACCGTGGCCAACAGGCATATGCAGGCCCGGGGCGTGCGCCAGGTGGTCTTCTCCCGCCTTGAATCCTCCGAAACCTCAAGCTCTGATGAAATCCAGGCGCAGCTTGCCTTCACCGAACACAACCCGCCTGTCGTGAAGCTTGAACAGGCAGCAGCCTCGAAGATTACGCCCAAAAGCCTCGCCCAGGCCGCCAGGCAGGCCGCCTCGAAAGGGAACAACGCGGGCAGGGCCGCATCCTCTGCCAGGAAAGAGGCCGAGGAATACACGATCAAAGCGGATATCAAGTGATGATTGAAGGTTTCAACGTACGCTGCTTAATCGGGCCTCTGGACATAACCAGAAGCCCAAAAATAGAGATCATATCAAGACGCCGTGCAGTCGTTGGGATGGCGTCTGTTGTTATTCCCGATCCGGAAGGCACTGTGCGCGCATCCCTGGCCGTGGGACAGCCTGTGGATATCTGCTTCGGATACAGAGGCGAAGACTCGCTCTGGCAGGAGTGGGAAGGATCTATCTCTGGCATAGACCAGCCGCACGCCTCAGCTCCTGACGCTGACGCCGTGATCGTGCGCTGCGTAGGCCAGGAACAGTCCTTAGCCACAACACGGGTAACAGAGAGTTTCCTCAACGAGCCGGCAGATGTCGTTGCCCGGCGCCTCCTGGCAAAGACAGGCCTCTCTGTCGGAAATATCTCCATTCCCTCTCCAGTCCTCCCTCATCAGGTATTCAGCAACTGCACCGTGGCCAGAGCCATCAAGCAGCTCGGAACAACACTTGAACGTTCATACGGCTGCGACATGCACAGGCACGCGCTCTGGCTGGGAACTTCCGGTCTCACATGGAGCGACGGAGACGAACCCGGTGACGAGTACAGGGTGGCGACTGCCGAAAATCTCATAGCTCATACTCCTCCATTGGCCGTGGGTGGTATCGGCGTCGTCACCTCCGTAGTCCTTCCCGGGCTCACGCATAGCCGGCTGGTGCACGTATATGACAGCCGCAGGGGCATCGATGCCGTCTACCGTGCCCTCAGCGTCATTCACACGCTGGAGGACGCGGGCAACACAACTCAGGTAACCTACGGCACGGACGAAGGATGGAGTTAAAATGGATGACCGGGAAAGCAGGCATGACCCCATAGGAACAATCAGGAAGGCGGTAGAGGTTGCGCAGCCGGACCTCCGCGCTTACTACCGCATGACACGTAAAGGAAAAATCGTGGCCGTGTACGCAAGCGACGGAGCCTATTACGCGGATGTCCAGCCTCTCCGGAATGACGGCCAGGAGGACAATGGAGAACCCGTCATCTCCCACGTTTCCCTGCCCGTTGTCTGGGGCGGAAACAACCGTGGGATCGTCTGTCCGCCTTCTGTAGGAACACCGTGTGACATCACCTATTATGATGGGGACCCGAACTTCCCAGCCATCACGAACATGCGCTGGGGCGGGGGCAATAACGCCCCCAGGGCCGGACTGAACGAATTTGTCATCCAACTTGAGAACGGCGTCGAACTCCGCATAGACCAAGACAAGCATATTATCATGCTGACCCCTGAGGACGTGAGGACGGAAGCCGGCAAGACCTGGACGATAAAGGCCGGCACCAGGGCCGTTATTGAGGCAGACGAGGAAATCACGCTCAGGGCCCCTCGCATCAACCTGCAGGGCGTACTCGTCAGCACGAACTGGGACGGAGGCAGGGGACAGGCCTCCTTCTCAGGAAACCTCGCCGTGGACGGAGACGCATACGCTGCCACGCGGTCCGGCGGTTCCTGCCCTCACCACTAGGCCGCGAAATACCGTGCACAGTGTGCATGGTGTCCTCGAAGATGCAGAGTCTTCGTGTCAAGAATTCTGCGTATGAGCACGGATACGGATCTCTGGGGGCAGGACATAGCCCTTGACGCAGACATGCAGGCACAGGTCGCTGCCAACGGCACGCTGGTCCTCACGGACGGCGTGGACACCGGAGTGCAGGACATCCGTCTGCGTCTCTTCACCCGTCTTGGAAACCTCTTCTACGACACAGACTTCGGTTCCCTCCTCCATGACTGGATTCGGGAGGAGTCTACGGCCTCAGCCCGCTCCGCGTTCTGCGCCGAGGTTATCACCCGGGTGGAAGCTGACCCCCGTGTAGTCCCCGGTACGGTCACGTGTAATGTGACCTCCTGGGATGCCGTCTCCCTCACAGCCCTCTGCCGCTGGCGTTTCCTCGATAGCGACACGCCCCTCTCTCTCGTCCTTCAGGCCAACAAATCAACCCTTGAACTGGTGATTGCCGATGTCAAACCATGTGACACTGCCCCGTCTGTCCAGGTCTCTTGATGAAGTCCGCTCCCAGGTCTTCGGTTTTGTCGAGGGTGTGCAGGACTCAATGGCCGCAAAGGGCTTCCTGCCAGCCCGACTGAACCTGAACCGGGGTGTTGTACGCGGCCTCCTTGAAATTTTCTGCTGGGGCGAATGGCAGATATACGGCCTCCTCGGACGCCTTCTCCAGCAGGCCGCCCCGTACTACTCCACCGGGGACTGGCTGGATCTTCACGCTGACAGTGTAGGTCTTACCCGCAGGGCCGCAACGAAAGCCGAGGGCATCGTAACCTTCTACAGGGGCACGGCCTCGGATACCACTAACATCAGCATTCCCGCCGGCCGCATCGTGCGCACTTTGCCAGACGGCACCGGCGCCGTGTACAGATATGTTACCACGGAAGACGCTGTTCTCCCTGCCGGCTCCGAGTCTGTCTCCGTTCCCTGCGAAGCCGAGGACTACGGAGCAGCGGGCAATGCGTCCTCCGGCCAGATCTGCGAGCTGGTCACGCCAGTCGTGGGCATAGGAAGCGTCTCAAACCCTACAGGATGGCTCACGGGTGAAGGCTTCGACGAAGAAACAGACGCCCAGCTGCAGGAACGATACCGCCTGCAATGGCTCGCCAACAACGGTTGCACCAAATACGCGTACCAGGCATGGGCACTGTCCGTGCCTGGGGTGACCTCCGTGTCTATCCTGGATCAGCATCCGAGAGGCCAGGGCACGGTGGACATCGTTGTACGCGGATCCGACGTCCTTCCCACGGAAACCCTCCTTGAAAAGGTGAAAGAGGCCATCTCTCCCCACGTTCCCATCAATGACGATTGGGAAGTGAAGGCCCCGAAGCCTGTACCCGCCGACATCAGTGGCGTCATCTCCTACACGACAGGAGACGCTGCAAACATCATCCAGCAGGCAAAATCCCGCCTCTACGCCCTTTTCGCTGAGACCAGTACCGTGAAAGACGTGACCTCGCTTGCCATCGGACAGGACCTGACCCGGGACCTCCTCACGCACACGGTTATGGCCGTTCCCGGGGTGAAGTCCGTGGAATGGGCAAGCCCTTCCGAGGACATCGTCAACGTTTCCGCTGACGGAGTGGCACGCCTCAACAGCATGTCCATCACGGCCGAGCTGGCCGCGGAGGCGTAATGTCCTCCGAGTTCTGGAAATATTTCCAAAAAGTCCTTGCCTGGCCACTCATCCGCCGTCCTGGCCCTCTTCAGGCCATCGCAGGGGGAACGGCTCATGCCCTCGACAGCGTCATAGACGACGTCATCTACGCGAGAAAGCAGTTTTTCCCCTCTCTCGCCGAGGAAGACCTCGTGCTGGAGCATGGCTTTGGCCGCGGCCTCCAGCGGAAAAACGGAGAGACTCCGGAGAAGTTCCGGTCAAGAGTAATCAGAGCCTGGCACTGGCATATGCTCGGCGGCAAAACCCAGGGCCTGCCGCAGATACTGCGCTACTACGGTTTCGATGTCACCGCCATAGACAATGTCCGACAGTGGCAGCCCAGCCGCTGGTCTGATTTCCAGGTACGGCTTGCGCAGCCGGTAACGCAGGAAGAGCAGACAGCCCTTCTGAACAGCCTCGACCTGCTCATCTGGATCATCAACGAGTACAAGCCGGCCCGCTCGGTTCTCGCCCGCGTCTACACCACAACCTACAATTGGGAGCCCAGCATCTGGAGTGAGACGGCGTGGTCTTATGGTTTCTGGTCGACCTTCTCCGGCGTCCCCTACGATGTCCAGGGCATGGACGGCCTTGTCGTTTCCCTGGGAATGCAGAGAGGCCTGCAGTCATGCGATGCCTACGGTGCTGCTGCCAGAGTAGGCCTGGCCATAGAGAGCAGCACAGGCTTCCTGGCGCCGTATGTGGACCGTCCCATTTGGAGCCGCTCCTTCTGGAGCGACGTCTACCCCCAGTCCCATGGATTCACTTTTTCCTCTCTCCTGCAGCTGCTCATGCTCCGTGAGCTTCCCCCGTTCCGCATTGTCGTGAAGGGGATCGCCAGAGATGAGGCCGTCTGGTCATGGCCGTCCGACGGAGGCGACACTGGTGGCGCCATTGCGCTGCATGCTTCGGGAACCTGGGGAGATATCAATTCAGTGTACGGACTTCGCCCGCGGGCTATGTCGTTTACGGGCACACGCTGGGGCGATACCTGGGGTGCTGACCCGGAGCGGGAGGAACTTGAACTTCTTGAACGGTACCAGGAGACGGAAGGGCTCACGGTAAACCCCGTGAAGCCGTCCTCTCCAGTGATATCCGGCCAGTCAATCATCCCAGTCATGCCCTCCGCACCTGTGTGGGTGCGTGAATGGACGGGCACCTGGGACAGTCGCCCGTGGCTCATCCCCGCGGCAGAAACAGCAATTAGGAGTGAACCAAAATGAGCCTCGCTACGTTAACCAATACCGGCCGGGCGGCTATCGCCAGTGCCATTGCCAGCAGACCCCTGCATCTCGCGTGGGGGACTGGCGATCCCGCATGGGACGCGGATGATGCCTCTCTGCCTTCCCTCGTGAACGCCACAGCCCTCACCGCAGAAGTCGGCCGCAGGCTGGCCACAGCCGTTGGCTACGTCGAACCCGACGACGAGGGTGACATTGTCATTCCTGTGGCAACCGGAAGCGGAAACGCCACAAACAAACGCTACAAGCAGGTGGCCGGTCCCACGCCCTACCTTTACATCCGGGTGAACTTCAATTTCGAGGACGCCAGCAGCGCCATCATCAGAGAGGTCGGCGTTTTCATGGACACGGTGACGGCGGATGGCCTGCCCGAAGGACAGCGCTACTTCTCTCCCGATGAAATATCCGATCCTGGCCTGCTCGTTGCAGCTGAAATCCTCACACCGGCCATAGCAAGATCGCCTTCCGTCAGGCAGACCGTCGAATTTGTCCTGCCTATCTAGCGGAGGAAAATACATGCAGACCCCTAATGGAAAAAATATCGACAACTACTGGAACCGCTACGATACCAGCAAGGAATATCGCGAGATCCTCTTCCGTGATGGGTACGGAACCCAGGCATCAGAGATCAACGAGCTCGAGAGCATAACCGCCGCACACGTTCGCGGCATAGGCGACGCCATCTTTTCCGATGGCGATATCATTAAGGATGCCCAGATATCCGTAGACGCCTCATCTGGTTCCGTGACGGCTGAGGCTGGACAGGTCTACATTGCCGGTACGGTCTACTCCGTGCCGGCCTCAGCGTTCACCATCCCCACACAGGGGACGTTCTCCATAGGAATCCGTCTCAGGGAGACGATTGTGTCTGAAGCGGAAGACGCTGGGCTCCTTAATCCGGCCGTGGGCTCAAGGGGACAGGGAGAGCCTGGCGCCTGGCGCCGCAGGGTGCAGGCCGTATGGTCTTACGACGGAGACGGAGGCACAGGGTCCTTCTATCCCATCTACACCATCGATGACGGCGTCGTGCGAGCCAAGGAGACACCTCCTGACCTCGACAGCGTCACTCAGGGCATCGCCAGGTACGACAGGGACAGCACCGGAGGCGGCACCTACGTCTGCTCCGGCATGACGGTCAGGGCCGCTGATGATGTGGGCGGAGCGCAGATTTACACTGTGGCCGAAGGCCGCTGCCGTGTCTGCGGCTACGGAGTCGAGCTTCTAACTTCGCGCCGCCTCACCTACGCCGCAGAGCCGGATCTCCGCCTTATCGATACAGAAGCCATCGTGGCTGACGGATCTGCCACCCAGCGCATCACCGTAGCTCATCCTCCCATCCGCTCCATCACTGCCCTCCGTGTGACTCTCGAGAAGACAGAGACTGTCGTTCATGGCAGTTATACAGGCTGCGCCGATGCCCTTTCCGAGACTTCCGTGCGTTCCATCGTAAGCGTCGTGCAGGGCTCCACCACCTACGCCGAGGGCACGGACTTCAAGCGAACTGGCGACACCGTAGACTGGTCTCCTTCCGGGGCTGAACCGGCAACCGGCTCCACGTACACGGTTTCCTATACCTACATTGCTAAGAACGTGATTCCTTCCGGCCAGGATTTTGACGGCTTCTCCGTGAGCGGCGCAGTTCAGGGTTCTGACATTCTCGTGAGCTATCAGCAGGCCCTTCCCAGAGTTGACCGCCTCTGTATCACCTCGGACGGCGCATTCTCCTGGATCCAGGGCGTTGCTTCCGAAACCCGGGCCAAGGCCCCCGCTGTGCCTTCGACCATGCTGGCGCTGGCAAGCGTCACCCAGACGTGGAGAACGAAAGACGAGCGCGTCGTCACCAATGACGGCGTGCGCGTCATACCTTTCTCTGATCTCGAAGCGCTCACGAGCCGGGTGGAATATGCCCTGCAGGAAATTGCCCGCCAGAGGCTTGAGTCCGATGTTGCGACCCGCGAGGCTGGCGCACGCGTGGGCATCTTCGTAGACCCGCTGTTAGATGACAGTATGCGGGATCAGGGACTGGAGCAGACTGCCGCAGTGGTTAATGGTTTCCTGACGCTGCCTATCAGGGCCAGCGTATCCGGCGTCTCTTCCGATGTGAAGCTCCCGGCTGCCCGCAGCTCCTCTTCTTCTGTCGTCCTGGAGCAGCCGCTGATGACCGGCGAGATGAAAATTAACCCCTATCTCGCGTTCGCCGTCATGCCAGGGAAAGCCACGCTGACGCCTGCCGTGGATCGCTGGACAGTTACGAATACGACCTGGACCAGCCCGGTCACGAAGGAGTTCTATCGGACCATCTACGCCCCCACGCATCCCCAGCATGGCTCCACCGTAACATCTTCCAGATCGTCCACGGAGACGGCCGGCGTCTCTTATTCTGCCATCGAATACCTGCGGCAGATCAGTATCGCGTTCACCTGTGAAGGCTTCGGGTCCGGGGAAAAGCTCAGCCGGGTGACCTTCGACGGCATCGCCATTTCGCCCGCGGAATCCGACATCACGGCCGACGCGTCCGGGAAACTTTCCGGCCACTTCACTGTTCCCGCCAACGTTCCTGCCGGCGTGAAAGCCGTTGTTTTCACGGGTGCTGGCGGGAGCACCGCACAGGCTACCTTCGTCGGACAGGGCACACTTGAGACCACGACGCTGCGCACTGTGCAGTCCGTGGTAAACACCTACATTGACCCGCTGGCGCAGACCTTTGTCCTCGAAAAAGCCCGGCAGATCTCTGGTGTGGACCTCTTTTTCACTGCTAAGGGCGCCTCTGGCGTCCGTGTCCAGATCCGCGAGACCTCCGGTGGCTATCCGACCCGGTCAGTGCTGACAGAGGCCATTGTTCCGGCTTCTTCCATCACTGCCGGAGCCTCTGTCGCCACCAGAATTCTCTTTGATGCTCCCGTACCCCTTTCTGCATCCACTGAGTATGCCCTGGTCATCCTCTGCGACGATGCTGACACGGCCGTGGCTATCGCCGAGATGGGCGCATTCGACAGCGCCCACCAGCAGTGGGTGTCTGCCCAGCCATACACCGTCGGAGTATTGCTTTCCTCATCCAACGCTTCGACATGGACGGCACACCAGACCAAGGATATTGCTTTCCGTTTGCTGGCTGCTGACTTCGTGGAGGGAATCAACTCTGTCGCCCTGGGCTCGGCCACGATCGGATCTGGGGGAGTCAGCGACCTCATGCTCCTCGCCTGTTCCGAGACGCCCAGCGCCGCCACGCACGTGGAGTACGAATTGGGGCTCCCCTCTGGCGCGGTGATGACCGTAGCCGAGGGACAGGCCGTCCAGCTCTCCGCCCCTGTGGCGAGCGGCACGCTCTCCGTGACAGCAAAGCTCTCCGGTGACACGGCTGGGTCTCCTGTCCTCTGGCCGGGCACGCAGGTGCTCATGGGGATGGTGCAAACGGCAGGGACCTATTATACGCGCAGCATCCCTGCCAGTGGAGCTGCCAGGGCCGTTCTCATCTACGCTGGCTACATCCCCTCCGGGGCTGCCGTCACGCCCGAAATCCAGGTAGACAGCGGAGACTGGATGTCCATGACCTCAGCCGGCACCACGCAGGAAGGCAACGGCTACGTGGAGTTCAAGTTCACCACCGCTCTGAACGGCGCAGATCTGGTCAAGGTACGGCTCACCCTCACGGGCAGTATCAAAGCCCGTCCGCTCATCTACGATATCCGCCTGTTGGCCGTCGCGTAAGGAGGACGCATGACTGATAAAAAAACTGCTCACCTCGGTCTGCCTCTCCCTGACGCAGGTAATGCATTGGCCGAGGATTGCCCTCGTCTCGCCGAGGCTCTGATCTCTCTGGACGGACACGCCCAGAGCGCGGACGCACGGCTGGATGGCGTCGAAGCGTCCGTCAGGGACATGCATGATGCTAATTCCACCGCTGTCCATACTACTGGTGACGAGACTGTTTCCGGGGTAAAGACTTTCACGCAGACTATTGCGGGCACTGCTGCTGCGGCAGAGAAGCTGGCCACGGCCCGCACCATCACGCTTTCGGGGGCTGCCTCCGGATCGGTATCTTTTGACGGATCAGCTGATACAACGCTGGAAGTTGCCTGCATGGTTAAAAACGAAGAATTTACCGCAACCAATACTACCGGAAGAATAATAAAATACAATGACGGTTTGTATATTCTATATGCAAATATAGACTATGCAAAACCATATGACGGGATAACATATCTCTATTTTACATTTCCTGAAGCTTTTAGCGTTATCCCAAGTGTATATATTACAAATTGTAATAAAGAAATCTATTACGGATTTACAGCAAGAATTACAACGGCAACGAACATAAGAATTGATTTTTTCAATATCCAGAGAGCTATAGTATACGCAACTACGAACAGTGGTGACCCAAAAAGAGAATTCTACTCAACGGACGATTTTTCCCTCAATCTGCTGGCTATCGGGACCTGGAAATAGGAGATATGTATGACTTTTGAGTCTTCACAGATTTTTGTTGGCGCTTATCCCCCGGAAGCTGCCGAATGGTGCAATCAAAACGGAACCTGCCATATCGAAGAAATCGCCCCTGAGAACAGTCAGAGGCGTTTTCAGATTGTCGGGAATCCTCAGCCTACATCTGAGGAGCTGGCTGAGCAGGAGAGGCTTCGTAAACAGTCCGAGGCTGAGGCGGCCAGAGTGCCCGACCTTGAGGCCGCTGTGGCGGAGCTGGGTGTGACTTCTGCCTCGGACAAGGAAGAGACGGACGAAGCTGCCCTTGACCTCGCCGCCTACGCGGCTGAACTTGAGCAAAGAATAGCGAAACTGGAGGCGAAAAATGGCTAAGATCTACTACAGGATGATCAAGACCGGACGCATGACCATTGACGAGATTCCCACCCGCTGGAGAGCAGCCGTGCAGGCTCTTCTCAACGCAGACGAATAAATAAGGAAAGGCCCGCAGATCATTACGATCTGCGGGCTACCGGCATTGGACGGACAAGATTCTGCCCCGCAAGCGCACAGTGAAACGCGCACGCGTGGACAGCTTCACGGGCTACATGTAGCACTGCGACGGCTACGAAACATTGGCCCGCTTTTTGAAAAATGCTGGTGCTACGCGCTCTTTGACAAGCGAATAGGAGAAAAAATTCGCATGGAACGCGCTGTTTCTGGGCGGAACGGCGGAGGTTCGGCTACTGTGGAGGGCAGGTAGTGGCGGGGGCGCACAACGCCCCCACCGGCGCGGCGTACTACCGCCGCACCACGGCCCCACGGATGGATTACGGCCATCCGCAGAGAATCCGCCTGCTTTGTGTCTCATGGTGAGACCGACACAGGGTATGCGGAGAATCGCCGGGGCGCAACCCCTTTACAGCACAATGAAGAAGGAAATTTTTGACAATGTGACCCTGTTCAACGGCGAATCCCTGACCATCCTTTCCGAAATGCCCGCCGACAGCGTGGACGCCATTCTGACCGATCCTCCGTATTCCAGCGGCGGCATGAGCATGTCAGCCCGGCAGGCCGATCCGACCAGCAAATACCAGTCAAGCGGCTGCAAGAAGCACTACCCGCCCATGCTGGGCGACGCCAAGGATCAGCGCAGCTGGACCATGTGGTGTACGCTCTGGCTGGTGCAGTGCTGGCGCGTGGCGCGTTCCGGAGCGCCCCTGATGGTGTTCACGGACTGGCGACAGCTGCCCGCCCTGACAGACGCCGTGCAGGGCGCGGGCTGGAAATGGCTGGGCATCGTGCCTTGGGACAAGCGGAGCGCCCGACCGCAAATCGGCAAGTTCCGCCAGCAGTGCGAGTACGTCCTCTACGCCTGCAAGGGCAGTCTGACCCTCGCAACGCGCGCCTGTCTGCCGGGCCTGTATTCCTACCCCGTCATCGCCAAGCAGAAGGTGCATCTGACAAGCAAGCCCGTTGCCCTCATTCATGACCTGCTGGCCATCACCGGTCCAGAAGGCGTTGTGCTTGACCCGTTCATGGGCGGCGGATCGGTGGGCGTGGCCTGCCGCGAATCCGGCAGGGGATATGTGGGCATAGAACTGTCTGAGGAATACTACGCCATCAGCCGTGACCGCGTCCTCCAGACCGAGAAAAAAGCATAGGTAAAAATCGGACGAGAAATGCCCATAAAGCAAGGAACGTGCCAAGGTCAGAAATTGCCCTTGGCACGTTCTCAAATTGCGTGACGAAAATTCTCAACTATCGCGACAACTCACAAAAATCTCCAACCACAGGCAGGATCACACGGCCGGTAATACCTTACGGCCTTACAGCCATACCGGGGAAAAAGGAAAAGGGCCGTGGAGGGAAACCACAGCCCTTTAAATTCATGGAGCCAACTGAGGGACTTGAACTCTCGACCTGCTGATTACGAATCAGCTGCTCTACCGACTGAGCTAAGTTGGCATTCAATCACTTTTCGTGATTTCGTCTGACTACGCTAAAACACCGGTTCTGTCAACTGAGCAATTCTGGTATCTGCTACTTTTTCTTCACCTGGAAGGGAATCCAGTGCAGGGCACTGCTCTCTTCCTGGGTCGCCCCGATGGACCATTCGAAATTATCCCAGCCCATTTTTTCGGCGACTTTGGCAGCGGTGCCTGCGGCATCAATGACAGGATGTTTTCTGAACACGGTACTCAGGCCATAGGTCAGGCTGCAGACAAGACATTTACCGGGACGCTGATGCAGCTCATAGGCCATTTCCACATGATCTTCGGTTTCATTGCGCACGGTGAGTACGATATCGTACGCTCCCTCCTCGGCGCCGCCAAAAAGAACTTCAAAGAACTGATCAGTCCTTTCAGGAGGGAAAATTTCTTTCAGAAAAGCATTATCGATCTTAGCAGACATTCATATTCTCCTTTCCAAGCCACTGCATATCTTTGCTGGTCAGAACATAGTCGTCACGCGGAAGAGATTCCCAACGGAAGGAAGACACGAGTTCCCGCGGATGCACCGGTTCGCGCCTGTCCGTGATACCTGCCACCCAGGCCAGAAGGCCGATGATGCGCCACGGGGACACCCCGTCCTGTCTCAGGCTTTCCAGGCTCAGGCTGGCATGTCTCTTGGCCAGACGTTCGTGCTCTGCGTCCAGCAGCAGCGGAATATGAGCGTATTGCGGAACAGCATAGCCAAGAGCCTCGAGCACTGCAATCTGGCGCGGTGTGGAAGGGAGCAGATCCCTTCCCCTGACGACCTGTGTAATACCCATGTCACCGTCATCCACGCTCACGGCGAGCTGATAGGAAAAAACACCGTCAGAGCGCTGCAGATTAAAATCCCCTCCACATTCCTGGAGTGTGGCTGTCTGCGGCCCGTAGACCATGTCCGTGAACCGGTATGGGGTATCGGGGGATCTGAAGCGCCACGAGTACTTTTTCCCTTCACGGATGCGCTCCCGGACCTCTTCGGGAGACAGGTTACGGCAGGTGCCTGGATACGGGGCGCCGGCATCTCCGATATGCGGAGCCGAAGCCATGGTACGCACGTCCCTGCGGGAGCAGAAACAGGGATAGGCCAGATTCATGGACTTCAGCTGCTCGAGCTTTGCCGTATACAGGGGATACCGGTTGCTCTGGTGGTAGGAAGGATCTTCCTTCTCAGGCGTCGGACCTTCATCCCAGTCCAGACCGAGCCAGCGGATGTCGGACATCAGCGCCTGCATGAACACAGGGCTGCTGCGCTCGAGATCGAGATCTTCCATTCTGAAGACCAGTTCTCCGCCCACAGAACGTACGGCAAGCCAGGACAGGAAAAACGACCAGGCATTCCCGAGATGCGCAAGTCCGGTCGGGCTTGGCGCAAGTCTCCCTCTCACATCACTCAAAAGCACTCTCCGTCTGTCAGAGCAGTTATCTACAGAAAGACCGGCACCTCTTCAGAGATGCCGGCCCCTGTCGTCAAAACACTATGTTTCCCCAGGACATCGGACTACTTATTCGATTTCTTATCCTTATCCTTGCTGCCGGACGGAATCACCGAAATATGCCGCTGCATGGGCTTTGTCTGCCTCATGGCGTCCTTGCCGGCATTATTCTTGTCCTTCAGGGCCGGAGCCGGGGCCGCCGGTTTCGGAGCGGGCACCTTTCTGTTTGTGGTGCTCCTGTCACCGGAAGCGGAATCTTTCACAGCACCGCGGGCAGGTTTCTTGTCCGAATCCCGGCTGTCAGGCTTTGCCTTTGTCTGAGAAGACGGCTTGATACCTGAATTGCTGTCGCCGCGCCCTTTGCGGTCATCGCCGCTCCGGGCGGATCTGGAGGTCTTTGTTCCGGTCTCCGGCTTGGCATCCTGCTTCTTCCTGGCCTGAGTATTATCCTTGGAATTCTTCCGGGAGCTGAGCCTGTCGTCTCCGTCTTTGGTGCCGCGGCGGGATGAACCGGCGTCCTGGGAGGCACGGCCTCCGCTTATCTTGTCCTTGTTTTTCTTGGATTTTCTGTCTTCACTGGCATTGCTTTTGTCAGAGGAGGATGAACTCCTGCCGCGCTGCCTGTCGGAACGGGCGGAAGATCTGTCGTCATCGTCTCTGGCTGCCCGTCTCTCCTGGCGGGCGGCCTCGCGCCTTGCCTGCGCTTCCTCTCTGGCGTTCTCCTCATCTGCGATACGGGAAGCTTCAGCCACGGCGGCATCGCCGGACCCCATATTCACACGCCGGGCGCCAATAAAATGCGTACTGTACCAGTCGCTGTCCAGGGATTCGACCTGTACGCGGGAGTGACGCTTGGGAGCATGAATAAACATGCCGGAGCCGATATAAATGCCTGTGTGGTAACCGCCGTCACGGCGGCGGAATGCCACGATATCACCGGCCCGCATCTTGGAAACGTCCCGGATTTTGAAGCCCACGGAAGACTGTTCCTGGGCCGTGCGGGGCAGTTTCACTCCGGCCCCCCTGTAAGCCCACTGAACCAGTCCGGAGCAGTCGAAACCTCCCGGATGTTCGCCTCCCCAGACATAGGGTGTTCCGAGGGCGTTATGGGCACGTCTCAGGACCTGTCCTGAAACGGAGGGATCATTCTCTCCCCAGTCCCAGTCACCGCCTTCCATGTCTCCATTGGCGCCATAGAGGGCTTTGTAACGCTCATACTGGGCAGCGGCATCATCGACGGCCGGGCTCTTTTTGTGGGCGCAGCCAAAGCTGAGAACGCACAGCAAAAGAAGCACCAGCACCTTATATTTCGTACCCATTATGACTCCGCAAAACGGTAAGAGAAAACCGCCTGCGCAGGGCGGCAGACCGCAGCGCGCAGGTTCACGGCATCCGGCAGGCCCGAAAGCGGGCAGAGAGAAGAAAGAATGGCAGCGGAAATGGCCAGGCGGCCGATGACGCTGCCGGTGAAAGCCGGATACGGAACGCAATCACGCCTTTTTTAAGACGAAGGGGGCCCATCGGTCAAGATGGGCCCCCTTCGGGATTATTCCAAAAAAGCAGATTACTCTAGCGCAGATTCGCCGGAAAATTATGCTCAATGCAGGCGAAGGCATTGTGGTTATGGATAGATTCCATACTTTCCACCTCGATACGGTAGCCTTTCAGATGCTCGTTCCGGGAAAGCCCTTGGGCGACGTTACGCACTACATCCTCAACAAAGCAGGGATTGGCAAAAGCATGCTCTGTGACGTATTTCTCGTCCTCGCGCTTCAGAATCGTGTACACCGGACTTGATCCGGAAGCTTCCGCCACGGAGACAAAGTCCTCGATCCAGTCGAATCCGTTCATGAGAAGCGTCATGTGCACGAGCGTGCGCTGGCTGTGGGCGCCCTCATCGCTGATAGCCTTGGAGCAGGGGCAGACGGTCATCACGGGCACCTCGATGTCCAGAATAAAGTTCTGCTCATCCTTCTCATTCAGTTCGCCGGTCAGCATGCAGTTATACGCCACCTCGCCGGGAGTCCCGGTGGCCGGGGCATTCTTGCGGATAAAATACGGGAAATGGAAACAGACCTGGGCCCGGCAGGCTTCCAGACGATCCCTGATGACAGCGAGCAGTCCCCGAACCGACTTGTAGCTAATCTCGCCCTCCCAGTTTTCAATGGCTTCCACAAAACGGCTCATGTGCGTGCCTTTAAAAGACGCGGGCAGATCCACGCTCAAATCCACGCTGGCCACGGTTCTCTGCTTGAGATTGGCGCGGTCTCTCGCCCAGAGCGGCACCTTCACGCCACGGACACCCACCCTGTCAATGGGAATGGGGACCTCCGGCGCATGTTTCTGTACATCAATCATCGCTAAGCCAAATCCTTTCCAAGTGTTGTCGGCACGAAAACGCCATGCTTGACGCCGTTGCAGGCGATCAGTCTGTCCGCCAGGGAACTGACAGCGGCGGCATCCCCGCGCAGAACAAGTACTTCCAAGCAGTTGTGATGGTCAAGATGCACGTGCATCGACGTGATGACCACGTTGTAATGATCGTGCTGGATATCCATGAGACGGCGGGCAAGATCATTGGAGTGATGATCATAGACGAGTGTCAGCGTCCCCGCGACCTCGCCTTCCAGCTTTTTCCACTCATCCTGAATAAGCGCCCTGCGGATGAGGTCACGTATGGCCTCAGAACGGTTCGTGTAGCTTTTGCGGCGGCAGAGTTCATCGAAAGGCAGCAGCAGATCCTCACTCAGGGAAACGCCGAAACGGGCAAGATTGGCCATGATTCATTCCTCGGATTTCTGAAAAGTCCCCTAACCGAGGGGGTGTTATGCATTTTCTGTACACTGTTTCATCTAACGTACTGATTTCTTTTCCGATATGCCCGCAATTCCAGAATTTGTCCAGATTTGTCCACCCGCTTTTCACATTTATCATACCGTTTTCATGCATTATTTTATATTTTTAGGAAAAATAATATCAGCGGGCAGGCTCTTTCGGGCAAAAAATTCGCACGTATTGAATGACTTCCCCGGGCGGAGATTCCCAATGCAGCCCGAACTCCTTTCTCCGGATCAGACTCCACGGACAGGACACCTGTATGCCTGCTCCTCCGCGTGTTGTTCCCCCGCCGCCCTTTTGGTATAGAAAAACAGCTTTTCTTTTTGGAGGATCCATGGGGCAGGACATCTTTGACACAGCGACCATTCTTATTCTGACCTTCTTCGCCATCAGGGGCTATCTCAACGGATTTGTCGGAGAAGTCGCAGCCATTGTCTCCCTCATCGGCGGTTTCTGGGCCGCGCACACATTCCATCCGCTGCTCGCCCAGCATCTCCAGTTCATCGGTGAGCCTCTCTGGCGCAACATGGCCTCGTACGTCATCATTTTCATCGCGGTCATCATCGCTGTCGCCATCATAGCCAAAATCCTGCAGCACATCCTCCAGTTCGCGCTCATCTCATGGGCTGACAGGGTGGCAGGCGGCATACTGGGGCTGGCCAAGGGCATCATCATCTTTTCCATCATCTTCATCCTGCTCAATAAATTCTGCGCCAACGCGGATTTTTACAAACACTCGCGGGTGCGTCCGTACTTCACGGCCATCATCAACCAGATACGCACCTCCCTGCCTCCCGATATCGTCAAACGATTCAACATCTAGCCGGAGAAAAAATACATGGATAGCAACGAAGGCATCGTCACTCTCAAGAATATCGTCGAGCGTCTCATCGCCCCGGACGGCTGCCCCTGGGACAGGGTACAGACGCCCGAAAGCCTCAGCGAATACATCATCGAGGAAAGCCACGAACTGGTCAGCGCCATCCGCTACGGAGACGCTGACGATGTCTGCGAGGAACTCGGCGATGTCGCGTTCCTGCTGGTCACCATAGCCTGCCACTTCGAAAAGAAGGGGGCCTTCACCCTCGACGACGTTTTCAGGCGCAACGCTGCGAAAATGGTACACCGGCATCCCCATGTTTTCGGCAATGAAAAGTTCGCCAGCCTCGACGATCAGCTTAAAGCCTGGGAAAAGCTCAAAAAGGAAGAGCACCAGAAGGAAGGAAAGGCTACAGGCGTGTTTGCCTCCCTGCCCCGCGATCTGGATCCGCTCGCCAGGGCCTACCGCATCCACTCCAAGGCAGCCAGAACCGGCTTTACCTGGGAAAACGACGAGGATGTGGAGCGCCAGGTTGAGGCCGAATGGCTGGAATTTCTGGATGCAGAGACCCGTAAGAGCGACGCAGAAGTCAAACACGAACTGGGTGATCTTCTTTTCACCATCGCCGAACTCGGACGCCGCCACGGCATGAAGGCCAACGAGGCCCTCGACTATGCCAACGAACGTTTTCTCTCCCGCTTCAAAAGGATGGAAGCGCTGGCCGCAGAGCAGAAGAGAGAACTCACCGACATGAGCCTCGATGAAAAGAACGAACTCTGGGAACAGGCGAAACAGGAAGAAAAGGCTGCGGGAACCTTAAACTCCACAGTCTCCCCCGCAGCTGACGCTCCCCTCACAAAAAAAGACTAGCAGCCCGTGGGGAGAGGCGCTCCCCGCCGTCTTTTTTCTGACAGCGCACGGCCTTTCCCGCCATTCAGCTTCTTTCCGGGCCCGTCGCATTCCGCCGTATTTCCCCGGATTCCCGTGTCTCTGCTCCTTTGGAAACTGCACGTCTCTGCGCCCACCGCAAAGGCTTCCTTTCACTTTCACAACGCCCGCCTGGCCGTGCCGGCTCCCCTGCCGGCCAATACTGGCAGGAAAGGAATTTTTTAAGAATGGATACCATCGGCTCCGATCAGGAAAAAACTTCTGCCGTAAAGCAGCCTGCCGAATCGGCTGCCTCCGGACCGGCCATACCCCTGGGGCAGGACGGGGACAGCCAGTTCAGCACCCCTCACGCCCCTTCCCCTGAGATGAATCCTGCCGGGGAAACCACCGCCTCCGCCAGCCAGGACTCTCCCGCCGCAGCCGAACCGGAGAACGTCGGTACTGACGGCACAGATACCACGGCCAAGGAAGCAGCCGGAGAAGAAACAGCTTCAGGGGATTCCCCTGAAACTTCTTCCGGCAGCGGGCCGGAAAACACTTACGGCACCGGGGAAGAGCTCATCGACGAGAACTCCACGCAGCACAACGCGGCTTTCCGCCTGCTCGGAAGAATAACTCCTCTGCCCCTGCTTCTTTTTCTGGCTGCTGTCTGCTGGCCTGTTTTCCTCATTGGCGACTCCTTCTGCCCGGGCGAGGCTCTCAACATCAAATTCTTCAGCTCCGTCGCCCAGTCACCGCTTTTGCCGCAGGCTGACGGCGCTGTCGCCCTCCCCGGCTTCGCCTGGCTCGGAGCTCTGGTTCTCAAATGCGTCCCTGCCCCTGCCATGGGACTCTCCGTGGTTTCCGCGCTCGGTGCCTTCATCTGTCTGCTTGGCGTCTGGGGCGTCTGCCCCCTCCTGCGCCTCGGCCGGTACACACCGCTGGCAGCCGGGCTGGCCCTCTTCTGCACGCCGGCTTTTCTGGCATTCTCCCAGTTCGTGGGCCCGGTCTTAACGGCAACAGGACTCTCTCTCCTGGCCCTGGGCATACTCGGACACGCATGGACAAAGGACATGGATTTCCCGGGCATGATTCTCGGGAACCTGATGGCTGCCGCCGCCGGTCTGACCGGCGGCCTGCTCTATGCTCTCCTGCCCGTTATCTCCGCGTTCCTTCTCTGCCTCTGGCGCTGTGACTTCAGGCGCAGCCGTCAGCCTGATGCCCTCATCGGCTTCGCCGTCTTCCTCTTCACCCTTGCCATCTGGGCAGCCCTGACCATCATCTTCTCCGACGGCGCCGGATCTTCTTCCATAGCCAAATCCCTGATCCGGCTGCCCTCTGAGCCGTCAGTTGCCGGCAATGCCCTGCGCCTCTACGCCCTGGGTTCCCTCCCGGCCATCCTGGTGATCTTCTGCTGTAACTGGCCGAAAATCCTGCGCGGCAGCCTCGCCAGCCTCAAAGCCAGCCGCACTGCCCCGAAAACGGCCATTCTCTGGATCGGCCTCTTCGTGACCCTGGGGCTCACCGTCCTCACGCCGCACGCAGCAGACGTCTTCCCGGCCATCGCTATCACGGCGATTCTGGCGGGACGCGCCCTGCTCAGGCTCGGAAAAATCGGGAACCGGGCTTTCTTCATCTTCGTCACGCTCACCCTGCTGGCCGCCGGCTTCTCCTGTGCCGCAGCCACAATTCCCTCCCTGCAGCACTGGGTGGCTTCCACCCTCGGACTGCCTCTTGACGGCAAAGCCGAAAAGATTCTCGCCGATCTCGCAGATATAAGCCGCATCAAGACCATCGTCTTTACGGCCCTGCCCGTGATCAGCGCAGCCATCATCCTTCACGTTGTCTGGAGAAGTTCCACTGCGGCTGCCGGCCTTCTTGTGACCGCCGTCATGGTCGTTGTCATGGCTCAGCCCTTCGGGCTCTTCGTCGCTCCTTCGCTCAGGGAAATGCCTTCGCTCCAGCTGAAGACGTTCGAACACCTTAACGACACCGCACCCGTCGCTCCGAAAGACACCAGCCCCATTGTCACCGGCGGATCCGACTATATGTGGCCGAACTACAACGCCACCGTGCCCGGCAGCCCGGCTCAGAAGCCGCAGCCACAGGAAAAGGCATCAGCGCCGGCCAGCCCTCTCAAGGATAAGGAACAGCCCGGAATCAGGGAAAACAGCCCGAAGCCTTCCGGCCAGGCTCCCTCTGGCAGCCAGAATTCGAAGGCTGACCAGTACTCAAGTGTCCTGCAGCAGAAACCTGCTGCGCCCGGAGCCTCCCAGAATCCGGCAGCTGGGCCCCAGTCCGAACAGAAGGAAACAAAAACTCCGGAAAATCAGCCCTCGGCTCAGGAAAAGGCCCCTTCCGAAAAGCAGCCTGAAGCCGATCAAAAAACATCTCCGGCCCCCAGGCTCCAGACTGGCGGGGAGCAGACTGGAACGGCCATTTAAGGCC
>OLSA01000291.1_pt1 | contig 45385 bp, 62 predicted proteins | sample 1672731 | NCBI WGS metagenome assembly OLSA01 (sample SAMEA3136718, study PRJEB25190) | human gut metagenome | biome: human gut; feature: human-associated habitat; material: faeces | place: Austria | collected 2013
GAATCTGCTGAATTCTCACGGTTGTCTCCCATTACCCAAATGCATTCGTCGGGGATTGTATAAGGATAGGAATCGGGTGCTGATGACAGATGTGCATCCAGTGGCTTGCTCTCCCCCATCGCATAGGATTCATCCAGGCGCCTGCCATCGACATAGACTTTGCCGTCTTTCAGGTCGACGGTCTGACCGGACGTCGCGATGACACGTTTGACAAGGATGTCAACTCCGTTTCTCGGCCTCGGATTCTTGAATACGACGATGTCGCCTGGCTTCAAATCACTTCCCGTCTCAAGGGTAATCTTCTGCGCAAGTATGCAGTCACCCACCTCAATCGTCGATTCCATCGATCCCGTCGGCACGACAAACGGTTCGATCACAAACGCCCGCAAGAGGAAGACCGCCGCCACGACAGCGCCGATGAACGTTATGAATTTCAGAATATTTTTCAGGATTGAAGTAATACCGGTCGTCATGCATTTCGCCTTTCTGTTAGGATAGCACCATCATACTACAGTACCGAATTTTGGACTCGGAACGCCATCCCCTCTCCCATTACCACGAACTTCCCCATCAAACTGCAAACAACTCTGGAAAAGACGGAAAGATTGACGAGTTTCTTGAGGTCTTCGCGATTCAGTTAAGCCCAATCAGTTGATTTCATCTTCGAAATCCCGGCTTGAAGATATTCTCCAAGCGGAATCTTATCGAGGCTGTTGATCTCAATCTCAGGAGAAAGCCAACCGCTGTCTTCAAGGTCATTACGGGCAATTTGATATGAATCGTAGTCGCCACGTCCGAGATACATCACTGCCTGTGCGTCCTTGATGGCGTCGAACCCCCAAGAGTACAGACGGCCCCTAATCGGACGAAAATATGTGAATGGAAGCTCATCCGGGTTTCTATAGACCTGCATCGCCAGGTCAGAAAGACCCTGTAGGTCTTTGCGGCTAATCGAACATACGAATTTCTGCATCTGCTTTCCTTTCTTTGCAGTTACCTTCCTACCGTTTAGCCTTTAGAAGCCGACCCGGTCAGATAGTCGAGGGCATATCCGGGCTGAACGTTATAGCAATAGACATCAAATGAAAGCTCATCATCCTGACCGTCTACTGACTGCGCTTGGATGCGAACGCCGCGAGCCATCAGCTCGTTGTCGCGGAAATCAGGGGTCACCTTGTAGAGAACGCTATTCCCCGTGCGCTCGATGTAGCTCGCGACCTGCGTCTCATAGGGCAACATGCCCTCTACGTTCATATATCTCGTACCGGTGATCAGATTCCGCTCCTCCGCATTCATACCGGAAAGGCACCACGCGATGAGGTGGCATCTGTTATAAAGGTATTTGCCGTCAAGGCTGTCGTCGCGCACCGTATGCCAGCCGGAAGGCTTCACCATCCCGATACTTCCCCGTCGCTCACCCGCCGCAGGCATCGTGTCCGGCGTTACGACCATCTCGACGGTACCGCACCGTCCAAGACTGTCCAGCTCTGAAAGCACAGTCTCCGAAGGAAGATCGGATATGTCTAGACCTGATCCATCTGAAAGGACAACTGACGCAAGCCCGGTGTAATCCGGAATACTTGATGTCGAAGTGGTTTTTGACTGCGAAGAAGACGTTCCATCCGGCACCTGAATCGGATGATCGTTAAGATTCAGCCCGATTCCATTTATGCAAGTGATTGCCAATACTATGGCAAGGACGACTTTGATGTTTCTGGAAGATATAAGTTGTTTCATACAACTCCCCGTTGCTTAAAATTGCCTAAAGAAACAATGGAGTTGAGATTCTGCCTCGCAAGCTGCAGCCCTACCGATTGATCGGCGCGGAAGCGACGATCTCACGAAGACGGTTGGCAATCCAACTCTTCTTACCGGTGTATTCCTTGCCGTTGATATGGACGATATTCGAGCTACTTTCAAGATCGCGGGCGATAGAAAGAAGGTCTTCGGCATCGACCACGATCTTCTCCCCTACTGCTTTTTTCTTCGGACTGTCCATTTGAACTTTCTCGTTCTTATACTGGCCCAGGCATAACGGATTGAAAAACATCTTATTCTCCAAAGTGACGACCATGCGGACCGGCCTTCTCGAACATAGACAAAGTCGGCGCGTAATATATTCGACCCATATGTGGAAACATAACCGCTATCGGTTCTTCGGTTCCAGCGCGGCACAGGACGTAATCACGCCAGCTGTCCGGGTAGGCAGCCTTGATGTAGTCGACAATCCCGTCGATTTTAGGTCTATCCATGTGCCTCACTCTTTCGCCGCCTGAATTCAAAAAAGAAAAGGCAGAGAGACAAAAACAGAAGCGAGATACTGGAGATCTCTAATTTCCGCCACATCGGCATAACGAAAACTGCCCTTAAGACACCCAAGTAGATGCTAATCATCGCATCCAACAAATAAACTGCAATAGCCATATCTACCCGATCTGGAAACGATGGCTCAGCATGACATCCTTGCTGAACTCACGTGAGGATTTAACCGTGACCGTATCGCCGGGCTTCGGCATCGTCTCAGACACGAATGCGATCGTATCGCGATATAGCAAAACCGCCCTCTCGCCCGGAGCCGTATAGAACCGAAGCAGGACATCCGCCTTGCGCTCGTCCTCGGAATCGATTGCCAGGATATATGCGGAGACGAGATCGCCGGACGGAGCCTCAATAAAACTGTGAAAAGCCTTGCCAAAGGCACCGAGTCTGCCGGTTCGGGAAGAAAGAAATGCTTTCCTGCAGTCCTCCTCGACATCAAGGAGTTTGCTTTCATTCAGAAACGGCTCCGGAACCGCGGGATGATTGTTTTTAATCTCGCGAATCATATCGATATTGAGCTTGCTCATTTAATCTCCCATCTCAGTGGATGCTGCGGAATCGAAACCAGATGGATCAATCAGGTCCGCGATATCCGTTAGATATCTCTTGGCATAGACCGCCATGACGTCATCGCCGTAAACCGCTTCCATAAGCAGGGAATCCACGGTGTCCGGGGTCGCTATTTTCGCTTTCCCACGAAGTCGGCTTGCAATTTTGCGGCGCAGCTCATCCGTGATTTCCTCACCATTGATCGTGCTGTTTTTCATCCTTGTTTCCCTTTCCTTTAGGCGGTACTATTGTAGCATAGGATTACGAAACGAGACGTATGACGGGGAGAATTTCTGGACGATTTAGCGAAACGCCATCTGTGCGGCGTGCAAGCACGCCTATGATCCGCTCACTTCGTTCGCTCGATTGATTTTCGCAAGCGCTTGCGATGTGCATGAAAGGCAGGCTGAAATGGAACCGTTCGATCTTAACGCGATCGAGGTGAATGTCGAGATGGATCAAAACGATTCGCCTGAACATATCGTCTGGAATGATGGGCGTGTCTTCGATATCGTCAGCTGCGGTGCCGTCGTACCGTGTCCCTCGAAGACCGGACCCGAACTTGCGACCGTACAGGATGTTTTCATCGCTGTAGGACATGGAAAAACGACTAGACGTTCCCTCATCTGCGACAACGGGGCATGGTCTATCGTGCCTGCCAAAAAATGAAGATGGATATGAGCGCCTTAAAAGTGACTCTCATATCCATCTAATATTCCTCGCTGGGGCGCGGAAAGAGCATGGCTTGATGTTTGTAGCTCGTTTGGTTGTGCCATGCCGTATATATTAGTATAGCATAGTGGTATCACGATACAATCGCCCTGAACTTCTTCTGTTTTGTCAAAAAGAAGGCGCCCCGCGTTCCAACGAGGCGCCTTGGTAAATTCAGCTTAAAGCCACGCAGCTAACATTGACTACTCGTTGTCTTCACGAGGCTGAAATGGTTGATGGAACGAGCTAAGCAGCTCGGTAAGATCGATGCCCGTTGCATCCTTGAGCCCGCTGGTAACCTGATCTACCATGCCGGTCGTGTCACGTACGAGCTTCGTGGCGTTGCCATCGCCATACATCTTAATGGAGTCGACAGCTGTCAGCGGCTTTGCGACAGCCTCGGCGACCTCCGGCATGACATCGATGTAGCGATTGGCGAGAAGATAGGCGTTCTCCATACCGTTGTATGCTTCCGTCTGGGCCTTGATGCCGGCGGCGACACCCTCGCCATGTGCCTTCTCAGCGGCGCCGTCAGCCTCACCCTTAAGGCGCGTCGCCTCTGCCTCAGCCTTGGCCTTGGCCGAGACGCCTTCAGCCGTCTTCTGGGCACTATAGAGATCGGCGTCAGACTTATTCTGGGCCTCGACCTTTGCGGCCTCTGCATTCTTGGTACGTGTGTAGAGCTCGGCATCCGCTTTCTGCTCGGCGGCATAACGGTCGGCCTCAGCCTGTTTACGGACCGTGGCATCCAGCTCACGCTCCTTCACGGCAACCTGGCGCTCGGCGAGTTCGACCTTCTTGGTCTCAGCCGCGATCTGCGCCTCCTGCTGTGCGACATAGAGTTCACGCTGCTTTTCAGCCGTCACGGTCTGCTTGACCATATCTGCCTCAGCTGCAGCCTTGTCGGCAGTCTTCTTCAACTCCGCCTTCTTCAAATCAAGCTGGTTCTGGCGCTCGGCAACCTCCTGCTCTGCCCTGATCTGGGCAAGCTCCGCCTCCTTCTTGATCTCAGCTGCCTGGTCGGCACCCATCGAGCGGATAATCCCCTGCGAATCCGAGAAATCCTGGACGTTGAACGTGCGAAGCTCAAGACCGAGATTCGCAAGATCGTCACGCGACCCCTCGAATACCTTATGGTTAAAGGACTCACGGTCACGCATGAGCTCCTTCAGGTCCATCTGCCCGATAACCTCACGCATCTTTCCGAGCATCACCTCGGTGACCTGACGGGTCATTTCGGCTTTATCCATATTGAGATAATTCTTCGATGCTATCTCGATCAATTCGGGAGTCTGTCCAATCTGGAAGTTTGCGACGGCGCAAGCATGGATAAGAATCGCATCCTGAGTCGGGATTTCATTCTCCGTCGACAACTGAACCTGCACAGCACCGAGGGCCAACGTGTCCACACGCTGCAGACCGGGGATAACGAACGTGCCCTTTCCTGACACGCTACGCGTCTGCCCGAATCCAGATACGATCATCAGTTTGTCCGGCGGGCACTTCCTCCAACAGGACTCGAACACGACGATCACCAAGATCACGATTAGAAGCGGTCCAAGCAGAGGACCAAACAAGTCAAAAAGCATCTCTATTCCTTTCTGTTGATGCTTTGGTGAATGGGGCTATTATACCATAATACCGGAATATGGCGCCAAAAAAGGTCACCCAAACGGATGACCTTTGCAAACGGTCGCGTTTCGCCATTACCCCTGCAACCGCTACGCACTTGCGCGCGGCGATGCGGGGGATCCCCCGCGCCCCTATGAACACGTTCTTCTAACCATACGTCTGCAAATGGATTGAAGCGTCTTTGCCTAGACGTATAATGAAAGACTGAACTTAAGGAGCGCGGATGAAGGTAATTAAAGCAGAGGACACAAGGTCGTTAGAGCCTTTCCGCGACCGAATTATTGAGGGCGATTGTCTTGAGGTGATGAAGGGCATTCCCGGCGAATCTATAGATATGATTCTTTGCGATCTTCCTTACGGAACCACCCAGAATAAATGGGATTCGATCATCGACCTCGACCTGCTCTTTACCGAGTACATGCGCATTATCAAACCGCATGGCGCTATCGTTTTGACAAGCAGCGGGCTTTTTACCGCGAAGCTGATGCTTCACGCCCCCGAGATATATAAATACAAGCTTATTTGGGTTAAATCAAAAGCGACCAACTTCTTGAACGCGAAAAAGCAGCCACTTCGCAAATACGAAGACATATGCGTTTTCTATAAGGCGCAGCCTACTTACAATCCGCAGATGAGCGAAGGTGAAGCCTACGACAAGGGAGTTCGCAAAGATCAGCTCACTGGAAGCTATGGTGCTTTTTCCCCGAAGCACGTAAAGAGCGACGGCAGCCGTTATCCAACTGACATCGTCTATTTTAAGACGGCCGAATCCGAGGGTGCCGTATACCACCCTACTCAAAAGCCAGTTGAGCTTGGTCGTTATTTGATCAGGACATACACAAATCCTGGGGACATCGTTCTCGACAACGCTTGCGGAAGCGGATCGTTCTGTGTTGCAGCCGTGCTGGAAGGGCGTTCTTTCATCGGCATTGAGAAAAACGAAGATGTTGCTTTGTTTAAGAAGCAGCCCGTTGATTACATCGACATATGTAATCAACGTATTAAAGAGGCCAAGCGAACCTTTGAGGCGGAACAGCAGGCAATTAGCTAAAACCAGTTATTTTACATACCCATATATAGTAGCATGCGGACTCAAAAACTTCCGGAACTTTCAAAAGCAAGCGGAACGTTGACCTTTTCGTTGTTCTTTCTGCATTACGACTTGATTTACGGTGTCTCAGAAGCGGAGAAAAGAGATTCGTTAAACATTTGCTTGGTGAATTACTACTTGGATTACGGTGCTTCCGAAACTAATGGTGAGGGAGAGCAACTTATCCATGGGGTGAACTACTGCTTGGTTTACCGTACCTCCGAAACGTATCGAAGCGTACATATCTGTGTCGACAAGGTGAACTACTACCTGGATTACCGTACCTCCGAAACTAATGGTGAGGTTAGAACCATTCTTCAAGTAGTGAACTACTGCTTAAACTACGGTACTTCCGAAACCGCTAAAAGCAAATGGATTGAGGATCACTACGGTGAACTACCGCTTGATTTACGGTACTTCCGAAACTACTCCCGCATCAAGGGTAAGGACGTCATCGGTGAGCTACTACTTAGTTTATGGTACCTTCGAAACTGAGCGTCAGCGTGTTGCCCATCGCCGCATGGTGAACTACTACTTGGATTACCGTACCTCCGAAACGAATGGAACGCCCCGCGCTTATCTGTAAAGATGAGCTACTGCTTGATTTACGGTACGTCCGAAACGCGCGTCATTGCCGAATTGTAGGCTTGCAGGGTGAACTACTGCTTGAATTACCGTACCTCCGAAACACCACAGTGTACGTCTTCTGTGCAACGTTTGGTGAACTACTACCTGGATTACGGTACATCCGAAACCTAATACCAATATCTCGAGAAATCTTATCGGTGAACTACTGCTTGATTTACGGTACTTCCGAGACTCGAGCTGATTAGCGCCGGAGTGCGCGAGGGTGAACTACTACCTGGATTACCGTACCTCCGAAACACCAAACTGGGTATTACACAAGCTTCTGAAGGTGAACTACTGCTTGGATTACGGTTCCTCCGAAACAAAGCTCGTTCTACGAACTTTTCAAGCAGGGTGAGCTACTGCTTGATTTACGGTACTTCCAAAACCCGCCGGAGATGCGTGTAAGACTCTTCGAGGGTGAACTACTACCTGGATTACCGTACCTCCGAAACCGTGCCGCGATTCATGCTTGCAAGTGATGGGTGAACTACTACCTGGATTACCGTACCTCCGAAACCAAGCAGTAGTTTTGTGCCCATTAAATTAGGTCTTAACTAATTACAGATAAAAGAAAACCTTGTTCTCAACAGGAAAAATGGTGAATATCGCTATGCAAATCAAGCTGAATAAAATCTCTCTAATACCAGCCGAGATCTTCAAAAAACTCGGCAAAGATCACCGTTTTGAGCCTATTTTTGGGAGATTCTTATATATCTCCTGATGCGCTGTGCACATTTCTCCATGCTTTTAATGTGCATGAAGCCAATCAATTTTATCTTTTCAAAGAGCATGTACATAGTATCAGAGTATCAAAGTACTTCAAGACACCAATTTGAACAGTATTTCAACTTTGTCCAACAGCTGACACTCCCCGTAGTTGAAACCAGGGGCTTTACGAAGGTTTTGATAATCAGTCAGGAAAACACCGTGAGCATCAAGAAGGATCGAGCCGTATCCATCGAGGCGGAGTTTTGCCGGTTGTTCAGTTGTCTGATTCCGCACAACCATGTACCCCGCCTCGTACCTCATCTTCCGCGCATGCTCGATATACGCCGTTTTACCAAATCTTCGTTTTCACCTCATGAAGACCGGCCGGCGTAGTATCAATAAAACAAGCCTTTGACTTCGGATCGTTCAGCACCTTGTTAAAGGTGAACACCAGGCTTCCGCCAAACGTGTTGCCGCCGAGAATCTTGGTGTCCGACATATTCCGAAGTCCGCTTGCCTGTTCCATCACCTGAATTTCAGCCTCTGCAATCTTGTACACGATAGCTGGGAATTCGGATTCACTCGTTGCCGCAAGGATGTCCTTCGGATGCTTCAGCGAGCCAAGCTTCAGCTGAACCGTCAGTTTCGGGTAATTGACCGGAAGTTTCTCGAGGAGCAGATCCCAAAATCCAACCAAAGACTCTGCGGCTTTCTCAAAATCAATCCTTGCGGATGCTCCGGCATTTCCTGCCGCTGCAATCGTCTCAACTCCCTTCAGCAGGTACACCTCATCAATCGCCAATGGCATCTGGCGCACCGGATACACCTGCTTCTCACCGGCGATCCGAAAGCGCTCGCCATAAAGCTCGATCATCGTGTTCTTAAGAACACGGGCACGAACGATGCGAACGAATTTCTCTTTTGCCGTTTTCGCCAAACCGCGAGCATACATCTCAAGCATAGCGTTGTAAGTATCCGGATCAGATTTCGATGCGATCGCAGCCGGTACCGCACCGAAACGAAGCTGTTTCACCTTTTTCTTCATCACTTCATAGACAAAGAAATTGGCAAACGTCTGAGAGCTGTACCCACCATAAATTTCTGCCGGACGGTCTGACTTCGTGGCAATCAGTTTCGACTTCTCCCTTGGAGAGTAAATCGTCTGTTTCCAAAAGGCACCGCCGTCTTCGAATGCGGCATATGTGACACGAAGGTTCTTCCATCCACATGCCCGATAGATGCGCTCCACCTCTTCATCCTTGTCCCAGTAAACCTCACCTGTGTCCTTGTCGACACGGTCAAAGAAGAAACCTCCGGCAAAGAAATCAAGTTGTGACTTCGGAGCCTTCTTGTTCTCCTCATCAACCAGCTTGATCTTGCGCATGTACTGCTCATACTTAACGCGATTATGGACGAACGCCGGCTTCGCAAGTTCCATATAGCGCCCGACCTCGGCTGCAAGCAGAGCGTCGTGTGCGTGATAGAACTGGTTCGCTTTAAGGCTTTTCGGAATTCCGATCCGGCTGCGCACGGCACCGATAACCCCAGCCTTAACGGGAATGACAACCGTTCCCGGATACTTTGCCGCAATCGCAGCCGTAAACAGTTTTGCCTCCCAGCTGTTTTCCGTGAATTGCCTTCCGATGATCGATTTCAGCATGCCTTCGGAAATCTCAGTACGGATCAGCGCGTTGAGCTTTCGCTCGGACATAAGCCCGGCGTTACGAAGCATCCTCCAAAATGGCAGCATCTTCCGCTGCACCGCTGGAGACACAAGCAGCGTTTCACTCTTATAACGACTCGCCTCTGCATAAACAAGCACCTTGTTATCCAGTGACTCGTCTTTACGGTAAGCAAGCGGTACAACATGGTCGACATAGTAATCATTCGATGCAATCCGAGTGATGTCGATCGGCTTTCCCGTATAAAGGCATTTTCCTGCCTGATGGAAATACAGATAGATGCGCTCGTTAATCTCCTTTTCATCGAACATGCCAAGTTCACGAAGCAACTTCGCCGCACCAAGATCCGCCGCTGCATCCGCATCCAATGCCTTGAGTGCCAGCTTGATCTTATCGGAGCGCTTGGCGGTTCGCTTACCCTTTCGGCTATTCGAGGCGGTTCGCGTCACCTTCAGATAAATGCGATCCGGAGCCTTACCGGCAACAGAAACGATGTCATCCAACACCTTCATCGCCTGACTCACGCCGCGACGAAGTGCCGGCGAGCCGGGAAGGGCGTTCAGATCAAAACCTTCTGCCATCTGCATATGCGATTCGTTAATCTTCTTGATTTCCATTTTGAAACCAAGAGCATCGTCATTCAGAATCTGCATCAGGTTCATAGATGAACCACGATAGCGACCATAAGGCCTGCCTTGCTCAAGGACATCCATGACGCACATATCGCCAGAAGCCGTATCTGCCCAGATGCCTGTCAGCAGTCTCTCAGACAGCTTTCCCCAACCGGAAAGGCGCTTATGGCAGAAATCGTCAACCGCCTTTTCCGTGAGCAGGTCGCCATAGGTTTTCAGAATCTTTCGGCGCAGGATATCGCGATCCTCAAACACTGTATTCCACAGAACCAGGTCCTCCGCCATGCTCATGTCGGAAGCACTAAGCGCTTTCACGTCGAAGAGCCTGCAGAAATATACATAATTGGACCGCTTGGAAGACATGGCTTTCGGATTCGATGTACCACGAACATGAGGATGTGCGATAAAGAAGTCTCGCTGCAGCACGGACTCGATACGTTTCACCGTCATCGTCTTTCCATCCGAAGCGGCATCATAGATAGCCTTCCGCATTCCAGCATCGAATGGCATCCAGGAATCTCCATCCTCCGTAAAGCTGAGGCTCGCAAGCTCATTAAAGAAACAATATTTCTCATACAATAGAGAATTCTTCGCCAAAACATCCTCGCCGTCGAGATAGGAGCACTCTCCTGTCATGCGGCGGATGAAAAGCTCGGCTGTCGTGTCGATATCAATATGATCCTCATAATTCCAGGGAGACACAAATGCGTCCTCATGACCGGCAAGACGTTTCACCCATGCAAAACGCGTGCCGTTTTCGCCGGCTTTACCATGATCCGTACTGTCAAGAGGACCGACATAATAGGGAATTCGAGAAGTCAGAACCTTCAAAATATGCTCGCGAGCATCAATGAGCCAAGGATAGAAACGCCCCTGGTTGTCGATGATCCGATTTACAACCTCGGCGTGCAACTGATAGGGAATCGCAGCATTGTCGACCGTATGAATACGGCGCAGGAAAGCATGATTTGCAAATGCCTCCATCATCGTCTTGTATTGCGAATCGTCCACGGCATCGGTATCTTTGAACAGGAGCTCAACACGCTTGGCAAACTCCTCATAACCGAGAACATTCAGGTTGTAAGCGGTATAGCCCATATTGTTTTTCGGGCTATCCTGCTTCTTCACCTGAACCTTGTCGTAGCGGTACCCGTCCTCACGCTTCGGACCGCCAAAGAACCGAACGTAATCTTTAAAGCCGTCCTCGTCAACATTACCGTTTGCATCCTGCTTCGCGACATACTTGAGTGCAAGATCTTTAAGCATGCGAAGCTGCTTCCCATACACGTCATGCTGGGCAACCTGATTGTGCGAAAGGCTTTTGCCAGGTGCATAAGAAAGCATTCCCTGAAGCTTCCAGGAAGTGTAGAGCGCCTGCGCTGCCATCAGAACAGAAACGAGGGAATCCGGACAAGAATCCGACAGGAACTCCTCCAACGCATCGCCATCGGAAATCGATACTTTGGGAAGTTTCTCAGCATCGGGAACAAGCGCCGTCAGATCTGCCTTATAGCCGGCGACAAGATCTGCAATGGCTTTAATTTGAGCCTTCTCCGTTTTCTTCTGAATATCATCGCCCGACACGCACATGGCAGTTGCGAACCGCTTCTGCAACTCACGCGCCGTTACATTTCCATTGATGTCAAGAGCTTCCAGTGACGGCTCGATCCGCTCGTCAAGAGTGTCCTCAAAATAGGACACAAGAACTTCCGCGTAGTTTGCAACCTGCGTATCGATGTCAGAGTTCGTAGACGAAACATTTTGGTTTTCGAGCAGAAAATGACCGCGCCGGACAACATGATTCGCAACGGACTCGAAAATCAGACGCGGATCCATAGCGCTATCTGATTCCATAAGGGCGACGTCCAGATGGGCAAGCGTCGGGAACGAATGGAACAGACGACTATAGCTGAATCCGATCGGGTCACTCTCGAACCGAATTTTTCCAAGCTTGTAGGACATCCGGCGTCGGATAAAGAAATCCGGATCAATAGAGGAAATCACCGGTGCGAAAACGCGCTCCATCTCATGTTCACGCCCACGACGGCGCTGGATTCCACGGCGGGAAGTTCGCGGCATACGCGCCTCAGCTGCATGCTGACCTTCCTTGAAAACACGGGTTCCCATAACCGGTTGCTTTCCATGGTACAAAACATTCCCGTTCGGATCCGTTGCAACGAATCCATGTGCCGTCGAACTTAACTCGAACCCGATGGAATAAGGCCCACTCATCTGCTTCAACTTTTTCATAGCGTATTTCCTTTCCCACACATAGGCGGTATGCGGCTTTCTTTTTGTAGTGTCATTATACCACAGTACCAAAATATTCCAGTTGTGATTGATGATTCTCTATCGCTCAAAAATTGCTTCCAAAAATTTCTTCAGAAACTTTCAATTCCCGCGTCCCATGCTCTCCTGCTGTGCTATATTGGTCGTGGTGAATTACCGCTTGGTTTACGGTATGTGTAAGTCGAAATACGGCTTCAAAGCCACAAACTGCCCTTTAGGGCGCCCCGTATGGGGCATTTTTTTTGCGATTTTTACTGAAGAAGAATGGTTTCTCATAGAAAAGGGGTTGCTGGAATATTTCCAGCAACCCCTTTATAGAACATTTTGATTCAAACTGTCATATTTGAATACCAAGGCTTTTCGCAAACGCTTGCGAATCACCCTGTCGAGACCAATATCCTCGAATAGCTTTCGGAACGCCAAAATCCAAGCATTCAGCATCAAAGTAATGCTTTCGGCATCCATATCACCTTACCTACAACGGTCTTCTTCCGGAATAATCTTGTTCAGCGTATTTTCAAATACTTTGGATCCTCTTTTTACTGCTTCTGCCTTCTCGCTAAGTGGAAGACCTTTCTTGTGAATCATCTTAACGGAATCAAGAAGCATCGGTATTTTGGTTGTTGCTTGGATCTCGTTGAATTTCTCTTCCATCGCTTTGCAAAGCGCATGCTCATCCGCAATAGGAATCCGTAGCAATTCCCTTACTTTCTCCGTAATATAGTGGTTCAGCGCTTCAAGCCGATCCTGTGGAAGCGGATATGTTGGATGATTCTGGAACTCAAAACCGATCATCCTGCGCAAAAGCTCATGCTGCTCCGCTCCCATAACAATTCCAGCCATATCATCAAAGGCGATATTCGCTGTTGCAGGTAGGTAATATCGATTTGAACGATCAAGGAAATCCGCATAGTCTGTCTCATCATCTTGCGCAAACAAGGACAGATTGTGGTCAAACAACGGGGCTAATCCCAACAGCCGTCCTGTTCTGTTTTCCCGTAAGATACCAAAATTTCCGCCGTGACGATCCCGATTGCAGATCAAGGCATCAAAAACAACCATTGTCCTGTATTTCGATGCCATCTTTGGATCAAGTTCATTTAAGATCGATAACGCTGCCGGGAAACTTGCATCACCAGCAGCAACGAAAAATGGAACAAAAGAAATTTCTTTGTCATTCATAAGTCCGCAGACAGACGCAAGTTTCCCTTTCCACATCTCTAAATCGTAGGAAACGTGATCTATTCCCATCCGTTTTGCGACTTGTGCTGCAAAGTATTCAGAATAAGGTTCTTTGCCGAGATTTCTGGTACCGCTTGTACCTGTTTTGAACAACAGCAGCCTATCGTTAATCCGTCGAACTGCTTTCGGAAATTGCCCTCCCAGTGTCCACTCACTTGAAACGCCCGCTTTATGCTTTTGTGATGGCGTGTAGCCGGTATAAGCTACAAGTCCCAATACTTCATCAAAGCGATTGTCGAACAAATTGATTTTATCAAAGGTAACATCTGATTTCCCATCATCAAGCCAATACGAATCGTTAATGGAAAGCCCTTTGGATACATCAAGAATTCCAAGGATATCATTCCTTGTCAATCCTGCCGTACTAAGAATCTGCTCTACAAATGCCCTGTTTTTCGGAATGGTTCTACCTTCCATCCAACTCGCAAGGCTTTTTTCATCTTGATCTACAATTAAATTCAATGGAAGCAAATGCGCATTTGCCGAATCGATATCCGTAATCTCCAGTTTCAAACTACCGAATGCGTCATAGGCAGCTTCGAATTTCATGAGGCTCTGATCATAGATCTTCAGCTCATAGCTTTTAGTCTCTCTCGTCATGCTGCTCCTCCCTTTTCTTTTCAATATCTATTATTATAGCATAATACTATCGTCCTATACAGCTTATAATTTACCAAACGGTTGTAAAACCATTGGTTTTAGCAATGGTAAGGGTCAATCCGCTAAAATGAACTCAGTGAACTGTAATATCCAAAAGAAAGGAAAGTACCATGCCAAAGAGTATCGAAGACATCGATCGCCAAATCGCCGCCCTGAAGGAACAGAAAAAACGGCAGCAAGCGCAAATCGCCCAGAAAAAGCGTGAAGGTCTTCGCTCCTGTAAAGAGCTTATTGGTGAAGAGGTTGTCAATGCGTTCGATAACTGGACCAGTATCGACCTTGATCTTTTTGCCATGTATATTTCCGAGCATGCAGACGAAATCGTAACCTCCTGCTCGACTTCTGAAACGGATCTGGATGATGCTTTGAAGCGCAACAAACAGTTCGCCAAGAAGCATAAGAAGACGCGTAAGAAGACGAACGATCGAGACGAATCCGAGTCGGATAGCGATTCGTCTGAACAGGACGATACACAAGCTGATTCCTATGCGGTGCCATACGGCGCCTATTGATCCGCTCCCCTGCTCGCTGACTGACAGAATCTAAAAGGAAAACGCAATGAATCCCAATTTCAACCGACGCCAATTCATCGGTCTCGCCGTCTGCGTTGCCGTTAATACAGCACTTCCCGGATGCAAGAAAAAAGAACCCGAGTGGACCGTGGAAAAAGACGATAAACTCAAACCCCTGGCCTTTGAAATCTCAGAGGGCAAGGCGACTCCCCTTTCCGGATCCGGCTGGAAACGATGCGACGATTACATTCATCTTCAGCTTTCCGGCAGCTCCATCCCGGATCGCAAGATTGCGAAAGTGAAACAAAAAAAGGGAACGCTCATCGTCTATGTCGATAATGGCAACAGTGAAGTTCAGTCGATGGATCTCGTGCTTACCCAATATAAAATCACCGGCGGGGATATTTCCCAGATCGTCAATCTCGTCCTCGACGAGAATGGAACCAGGACTGAAGTTTTCAATGCAGACAGCACCGGCAGTCTGGATCGCTGATCTAAACCGACAATATATAGGCATGAAAAAGGGGAGATCCACGTCTCCCCTTTTTCGTTTGCTTCACAAGTTCAGGTCGATATCGAAGCAATAACAATTATAGACGCTTTTGCTATTTCGTAAAGAACTCATAGCAGAAGGACAAGATAATCGCGGAAGCAACGGCGACTGCAATCCAGATCGCGATGTTCACCATCACTTCCGGTTTTGTGATACGCATGAAACGCTTCGCTCTCGCATTGGCAGCCTGTTCAAGCTTTTCGATTGACTTGGCGCTTTTCTTTGCAACCTCATCGATCGCTTTCGTCCCCGCCTGCACGGTTTCCTCAACAGCTTGCGTTGCGCCGTCAGTCACAGCTTTCGTCACGGTCTCAGCATACTTGTCACCCTGCTCGAAACTGGCGACCATTTTACTGAGACTGTTTTGGGCACGGCGAGTCGCACTTGCCTCTCGCTTCATATCGCTTTGGATTGATTTCATCTCATCGAGTACAAGATCCGTGCGTTGTTTGAAATCAGTTGCAGTAGAAGACAGTGAGTCCTTAATCTCCTTCCGGAACGTATCGTTCTCGGCTTTCTGATCTTCAATGAACTTATTCATGAATTCGATGATCTCACCGTAAGATTCCGGAGTGTCTTTATCACTTAGAAACGGGGTCTGACTTTTTGGAATAACTGCCTGCTCCTGTCGATCGCTCTCGTCCGGGTCGCTCTCTTCCTCGAACGCTGAACCACCCTCCTCCTCTTCCATCTCGTGATCCATATCCTCATCGGTCTTCACGTTTTCAAACATATCGTCTTCAACAGATGAATTCTCGTCGATGTCCAGCATGCCCTGTCCTTCCTGATTCTTAATAGGTTTCCTTGCGCCACAAGCTGGCTTTGCCATAAGCATCTACCTCCTGTTCCAATTTAACATTTTATTTAATGCTCGACATTCTTATCGCTCTGTTCGCGAGTGCGACCGCTTTCAATAACCGGCTGCTGAACAGAGTGCGTTCCCGCCTGACCGGCAGCACGAACATTGTCCTCACCATAATCTGGCACGGCACTGGCATAACGGTTGCGAATCTCTTTTGCGTAACCGCGCCGGGCAAGAAGCTCATCGCGTACAGCGGGATCTTCGAGCAGGTCATCGTCACACTTCGGAGCAACGAATTTCGGGAATGCGTTATAGGCCACGCCCTTGCTCGCCTTTGCCTGCTCAACCCACGCCGAGTAAGCTTTCTTAAGTCGTTGGATATAAACATCTCGACGCTGTTCGAATGTCATCGGTTTCTCACTTTCCGTAGTTCCTGTTTCGAAAGCCGTCTGCAATGACTTCAACGCGAAGCGCCCGTCAAGACGAGTCAGGTTGAAAGTGCATTTCGGGTTGCCGGCCTCTTTGATATCGAGATCTGTCGCATAGACTCGATTGTTCTTGATGAAAATATCTACACCCCATGAGGCAAGTAATTTCTTGAACTGCTCCATATTCTTCGGGTGATAGTCGCTGATTGCAATATGGATCAACTCGCGCAGATTGTTTTTATAACTGTACTCTCCCCGATCGACAATCTCCTTTTCAATATCGCGCGGCTGTCGATCTCGAATCTTTGAATTTTTCTTACCCTTTTCAAGTTGAGTAAGATTCCAGGCCTCGTCCATTTCACGAACCCATGAAGCGCGTTTATGTTTCGCCTGCGCTCCCGTTCCCTCCCAAAGACGTTTACCCGTCAGAAGATCCGTGCGGTTGATCGCCATATGGACCGCGAACCGTTTTCCCTCCTTATCGCTTTCCTCATGCAAGGCGAGAATCACTTGTTGATGCGGATAGTGCTTCGCAAGCCATTGCTCCGCGTAAGCCATACATGCATCGGGGGTCATCTTGCCTCCGTTGCAGCTGCACTCCTCGGGCAGAAACGCAAGAACCTGGTGATACATAATCGTGTTCTTCGCGCCGGCACGTGCCGGTTTATCATGACCAAAAGATTTTCGCGTCCGCGCCATTTTTGCGTACCAATATTTGTTGTATGGAAGATTCCAGCCGCCACGTGCAAGCGCATCTTTTCCGTTGATGTATTTACGGACGTTTTTCGCGTGCCGTGACGAGCTGACTGCTTTCTGTTTAATGACTGTCAATCTCTTCTGCCATCTCCTTTCGATTTTACTCAGTAGTTATAGCTGATCGTTCTCAGCTATATAAAATCATTCCTTCCATTTTCCGAAAGCCGTTTTATGAAATATCAGAAATAGCTAAACGAGTAATTGCACTCACTTCTGAATCTGACCCAGCTGCGTTCCATCTTAAAGATTTCTGTTGTCTGGTTCATCTGCCAGATAGTCGTGGGGAACATAGTCAACGTGATAACGCTTTTCAAGTTCCTCGATAAACCGGTCGACCTTTCGAGCATTTTGATAAACCTTTTCAAGCGTTCGGAAAACAGCTTTCTCGTTGTACGCGGGAAGCCCTTGGGCGTTCACAAAATACATCAGCTGATTGAGGTTTGTTCCTTCCTTCAATAACTCATGATGGAGTTTTTCAACTTCCGCGATGTCAAAATTGAATGATTCGATCTTTCCGTAAATTGCGCTGCGGCGAACCAGTTCGCTTACTGAAATGCCGAGCGCCGCTGCACGTTGCTCTATTGCCTTTTTTTCTGGAGCTGTGAGCATTACACGTAGATAAGAGTTTCTTTTTTCGGCAAGCGGCTCGCCACATTCATCAACTTCGCGTGCGTTTTGTGCTTTCCTAAAGTCAGATTGCTGTCGATGGATAGCCTTCTTTTTTCTATCAGAAACCTGCATATCGTCATCGAGATCTTCAAGTGAGATTTCACGATGAATCAATACGGATCGGATCAACTCAGCTTCCGTACAACCGGCTTCCTCGCATAAAGCGCGAAAGATTTTCTTTTCAGTTGGAGTGAGTGTTGCTTCAACCTTTTCAGTTCTTTTCATTTATCCCTTTCTATCGGAGAGGCCTCCGATATAAATTAAGCAATCTTTACTGGACCGGCGTCAGTTTTATGATGCCGGTTTTGTTTTTTGTAGAAAGTGCGAAACCAACACGCAAAAAGCGTGCTGCAGTTCGTACTTTCGCCTTTTCTCCGTGACAGGAGAAAAGCAAGATTCGTAGATGATAATAACACGGGCTATGCCCGTAGTTATTATCATCTACGTACATCTTGCAATCTCCGGAACGGTGATTGGGCGAAACGCAGTGTAGACGTGGAATGAGAGGCCTCATTCCAAGCGAGAGGCCTCGCGGCGTCGTAACTGCGTGAAGACCGTGAGCGAAAGCGAACTTTTAACGCGAGGGATGCCGAGTGTTAAGAGTTCGCTGTAGCGAGAGCGAAGCGGTACTGCGAATGCGAGGGATGCCGAGTATTTGAAGTACCGCGCAGCGGGCTCCGGGCAAGGCCTGGAGCGAATCGGTGAGAGGCCTCACCGATCGCGGAAGGTTTTGGCCGGAGCATCCGGCATCGCCGGATCTTTTCGTGATGGCCTCTGCTGAGATAGACAGCTTTCGACATTTCAATGACGCGAAGAGTCTTTAGTGAGACTCGTAGCGTTGTTGGACTGTCGAAAGGTGGCGCGATTTGAGTAACGATACGATCAACGAATAGATTTTCATACGCCGCCTGCGGCGTCGATTTATCGCGCCCGTTGGGCGCTATGATATTGAATTCATCACATTTTGAATTGCAAGATGTCTTTAAGTATGTTTTGGAAACTTTTCAACACAGTTTCCGGTTTTCGATAATTTCAATGGCGCGGAGAATCCGAAGGGAGTAATTCGTAGCGCTGTTGAATTTGTCGAAAACCGGCCGCTCCATTTTTGTCATCAAAGCAAGCAAATCAAAAAAACGATTTCGGCTTCGCGATCTTCTACTGAATCCCTTTTCAAGACTCGCCATACTTTACGGCACTATTGATAAAGGTATTTCTTAGATAGTAAGCAACTAAAACATAAAGTGAAATCAGCTATTACCAAGAAATCGTTTTGATCGTCATATTGGAAAATCTCGATTAAAAAGGGCTCCTCATTCGAGAAGCCCTAAACAGTTTTGATGTCCGATGCAATTGTACCCAGGCATCAATTTTAAATCTAACGTCATACCCTAACTAAGGTATTCAAGCAAAGCTTCCACCTGACGAATACCAAGTCCGCCAAGACGACGATTGCCTGGGATGTCCACGTCGTGCATAATCTTATCCGCCTTCGCACCACCAATGCCGGGAATGGCCTGAAGGAATTCCTTAACCTTCATTTTACTGACGAGCGGATCGTCCTTACGAGTCTTAAGAATAGAAGCCGGATCAGTTTTGCCGGACTTAATGTTCTCCTTAAGCTCTTTACGCGCTTTGCGCACCTGCGCTGCCTTCTCAAGCGCCTTTGCACGCTGCTCAGGTGTGACATTCGGAAGTGCCATGATATCTCCTTCTTTCAAACTGTTTTTAATTCTTTTGCAAACCAAGATCGATTACATACGGCGCAACTCGAAATCCGCCGCTCTTGCTCGGATCCTTTGATTCCTCGTTGTGCTTGAAGAGAATGCAAATATGATTCTTCAGATCACGTCCCCAGAGCTGCATAACATCCTTACCACGTCGACCGTCAGTACGCTCGCTTCGAATCGTCTCATCCGAATCTCCGCCAAGTTGACGGAACGTGATGACATAGCGCTTTGAAGACTCTTCAAGTACGACGCTAAGCACTTTGACGGTAATCTTAATAGAAGACTGCACGAGCATCGCAAGGGATTTCTCGCCTTTGGCGCGAGAAATCTTTAAAACCTCGGATGCAAGCTCGCACTCGCTGACCTTCTTTCCTGAAAGCATAAGCGAAAGATACGCAAGCTCGACATTGCGCCTCTTCTCGTTTTCCTCCATTAGTTCATCCTTTCTGTTATTAGATTTCGCAAGCGCTTGCGAAAATTAAACCTGATGATCGCTGAGACAGCTCAAAATAAATAAAGAACTCTTCCAAATAGTTCCTGCTTTAATTTTTGCAAGAAGCCCCAACATAAATAGACTGAATTCGGAAGTCATTACATCACTTTCTGATTCAGAAAAACGCCAGACATGGATCGTTGCGTCCGGTTCAATCGACCAGTCTTTCAAAACATCTTGAAAGATAACGCCTCCGCGCTGCACGGTCAGATCGATTTCATGTTTTGTGACATGAAGCAATTCAAGATTGTCCGCACCATAAGTTATTCCGCTGTTGAAATAAATTTCAAACTTTGGATCATAAAGCTCGAACCCGCCATCGCTTATGTTGCAAAGGAAATCGATAACAGTTTCTGGATCAAGCACTGTATCAGACTTCATTCCGATGCGAATCGTATCCAGAATGTAGTCCTCAATCTCTTGTTTTCTAACTCGCGTCAAAGGACGTTCAAACGGCGATGCGCAATACGGGCAGAAATTCGGAACCGATGCAGATGGACTATTACTCTGACAATCCGCATCGGTTCCGAATTCCGTTATCCGATACGACCTACCGCAAATGGAACAAGTAATCAATCCACAGTTATTATTTTGTGCCAAATTGTAGGCGCTTAGCTTTTGCACCCTTCATCCACTCCCCTCTTTTTTCAACAGAATCGTCAGGACATCTTCTTCCTACCCGACTTCTAAATCTCCTTGCCGCAATCCGGGCAGAACTGCGCACCGACAGGAAGAATAGCGCCGCAATGCGGGCAAGGAGCAAGATCCTCCCAATTCTTCATGTCCCTATAAAGAGCAACCAGCACAACGTTATTCATACTTTCGTTCGTCTCCATGCAGTGACGCTTCAAGAGACGATGAATATTCGCAGGCAGGCGAAGGTTGTAGCCGATCACGTCTGCATTCTTGTCGTATTTCGCACGACGAGGGTTATCTCCCTTTGCGAGAGAGTAGATCGCCGGCACAGAGGTGCTGCACGCATCGGCAACAGACTCGGCGGCAACCTCCTTGCGGATATCAGCAGCCATGTCAAATGCGTCGGAAGTTTTCTTGCTCTTAGCCATTCTAGTAATCCTCTCCTTCAAGATACTCATTTACAAAGTCAGTAAAGTCCGCAACCGCGTTGCAGTTCGGATCGTAATCGAAAATCGAAACGTTAGCAGACTGCGCTTTATTTACAGCCTCGCACTTTCGAATAATCGTGTGGAACATCTTTGTGTTAGCGGCACGTGCGATCGATGGAAGCTCATTAACCACACCGCGCGAAAGACTCGTGCGGCCATCAAACATGTTGACGACAATACCGGCAATGCGGAGATTCGGATTCAGACGCTTGTTGCGGCGAACCGAGTTGACGCATTTCTGGATATTGGTAAATCCTTTTAGGGATGAACGGTTCGGGATTACCGGAACGATCAGCTCATCCGCGGCAACCATCGCATTGCGCGTCACCAATCCAAGTGACGGCGGGCAATCAATGATTGCGTAATCATAGTCATCATCGATACCCTCCATTGCATCGGCAAGCATCGTAAGGCGCGTATCCAGTTTCGCCATATCGCTTTCGGCATTCGAAACAAGGACATCGCCGGGAATAATATCGCCACCGTCGAAATGTTTGATTCCGTCTTTCGCCGTGTAATCGAACGAAGTGAGAAGATCGTAAACCGTCACTTCATCCGTCGTATCAATTTTTGCCTGTTGCGTTGCGTTCATCTGCTGATCAAGATCAACGAGCAGCGTGCGCTTGCCCTTACGATGCAGCCCCTCTGCAATCGCCATGGACAGTGCGGTCTTGCCGACACCTCCCTTGTGATTACAAATCGCAATCGTCTTCATTTTCCTCTCCCAACTTTCCTTTCCCATCAAGATCAAAATTTGATTTCGTTGCAGCCTTTTCCATCTCTGAAAGCAGATCGCCATCGTGCGCCGACTTGCATAAAGCTGCACAAAATACCATTAAAAACGTTCCGAGAATCATCGAAGCGATAATAAGAACGCCTGTTTCGAAATGAACGAGACTGTGTAGCACAAGGCCAATCAACACCATTCCCGGAATACCTAGAACAATCCAGATCAGATATTCTTTCAGCTGGTTCACAGGTTGATCCCTCCTTTCACAATACGATAATACCAACATGCTTATACTATGATGACAACATAGTACTTGTGTTCACAAAACAATCCCATTGCCAATCATTCAGCAATAAACCTGTTTAATTGAATTGAAGTTGGTATAATCAATGTGATGAGAGGGTGGCGGCGCTTTCCTTTTTTGTTCTTGCGTCGGTTGCAAGTTTTTCCTTTCGCCACCCTCTCTCCTTTATCTATTACGCGTTATTTACGCGCAATGCAAAGGATTAGAACGGGATATCCTCATCATAGACGTCCATCACCGCAGGGACATCCGGAACAACAGGAACCTGCTGAGCCGGAGTCGCCGGCCTGTTAGCGGAAGCATTCTGAGACTGGTTCCCCTGGCTCATGAAGTCGATTGTATCTACGACAACGGTAAGGCGAGAACGCTTCTGGCCGTCCTTCGTCTCCCACTGATTGAAGCGAAGCTTGCCGTCAATGCTGACCTTCATGCCCTTTCGAACGATACGGCCCACAGCCTCGGCACGCGTGCCGAACATGGTGCACTCGACGAAGTTCGGATAGTCCTCCCACTGGTTGGTCTCGCGATTGAGTCGGCGATCGTTGACAGCAATACCGAAAGAGAGAACCTGCGTCCCCTTCGGAGTCATGCGAAGCTCCGGATCGCGCGTAAGATGACCGGAAATGTTGACGCGGTTGATAGACATGCTCGAGGTCCTTTCTCCTCTTGGTTATTGACTGATACTAAGATACCACAACACATCAGTATTACGCGTGGAAATGACGAATTTTTTAAAGAAAAATAGGCAGAAAGAGCTGTTTATACTCCTTCCACCTATTTTCAGTTGGCGTAATGCGTCGTCATTCTGCTATTTAATTTTCCACCGATAGCGGAATTGCCTATCCGCCTTTCTTCTCAATTTACTGCGCCTACCGAGCATTAAAGTTATTATTTATCTCATCTAGACTGACTCTTCTACTCACAGTATCTCTCTTCTTTTCGAGCGACATCTGATGGGACCGATCTTCTCTCTGTACTGCACTCTCCCATGTCTTACATGTCTCCCGACGTAAAAAACCGATCAGCGGTTTCAGGTCACCCGTCATGTCGAAACCGTCCAGCGCCGCATAATAGTCTTTCCGGTCTTCATCAAAGATTACGATCGGCGGATGGTTGTGCAACAGCAGATAGTAATTCATCATCGCTCTGCCAGTCCTGCCGTTCCCATCTGCAAAAGCATGAACACCCTCAAACCTCGCGTGCCAAAACGCAGCTGCCACCAGAGGATTTTCATCTCCAAACTCGGAAACCTCATCAAGGTCCTGCTGAAGGTCATCCTCGAGCTCATCTACAGGAGCGGCAACATCGTGCATGCCGACTCCCCATAAATCGTTTTTCTTGAATTCCCCCGGTCTTTCCCCAAGTTCCCAACGCCGCTCGTTGTAAGTGCCTTTCGTCAGTTCAAACTGCATCTCCCGAATGGAATCGAGCGTGATAGGTTTACGCTCATCGAACCACCGGTACATCAGCTCACTTGCGTCTTTCAGATTCTTAATCTCGTAAAGCGTCCGCAGGTCTCCTGTGTAACCGCATACACGGCCATTCTTAAAAATCTCGTGCGTATCATGGTAAGTGATTTCTCTATTCTCGATTTTCCCTGAGTTGTAAGAGAATAATATTGCAAAATTTTCCAGGTGCGCTGCCAACTCAAGCGACGTAGCGATACTGTAACTACGCCACAATTCCATAGTGCGCTCGTATTGTCTATCTGAATTCATAAAGTCCTGCCTCTTCTTTTCAATTCGATATTTAGGGAATTCTCCCTTTTTATATTATACCATAATACTAACATATTGCATCATGTAATCTACGAAGCGCTATCAAGTCGTCCTGCGAGTCGACGGCGAGACGACTTGCAGGACGTATGGCGATGCGCTTTTCATGCGGCGTGCACGCACGCCTATGACCCGCTCCCCGCGGTCGCTGATAGATTTCCTAGACAGTGCTTCTTTTCAAACAGACAGTCAGATTGTCGCTATAGACCGGCTTAAATCCCGATTCCTTCAAATCTTGAATACCGACATCATTGATGCCGTAATTCAGTACAGCGTAATCCATTCCATAGTCATCGCAAATGGCCGATAGGCTTCCAGAAGAAAGCGCCTTTCCTGCCTCAGCAAGCACATTCTTCTGCCCGTTCTGCCCATTGAACACCTCAATTCTGGTATCAAGATACGGCTTGAACCCGTTTAGCTCCGCTCGGCATCCGGGGTCAATGTCCGTCAAGACTGCCGTTCCCGATACGGCGCCATCCTCTCTCATTGCCTGAAACGCTCTTTCAATCGAGATGGACTTTTGATCGGTCGCAGACAGCGTGCTATAAAACAGAACCGCTCCAAACTCAAGTGCAACCACAGAGATTGAAAATAAGACTATCCTGCTTAACATCTTCGAGCTCACCTTGCACTTTGGCTCAAGCTTCCAGCACCACGTGCTGTAGACGATCATCAATATGCCAAGCAGCAAAAGTTCGTTTCGCCATGTCATCAGGGATAGAAAGAGCAGTCCTGAGATCATCATCGTTTCGAACGAAAATACCGTTTTTTTAAATCCCAAGCACTTGGCATGGAAGATCACCGGCACGACCGAGATGACAATGAGTATCACCGCTTCAACCGGAACGATGGAGAACATCGGTTTCAGTTCCGGCACGGCAACCGTGGCGATATCTGACGTGCCTATTGTCTTAAACGGAAGCGACAGCACGTCTAATCCGTATGGATTCAGCATTGCGGAAGCGATCGTAAGTAAGATCGTCACAGCCAATGCGACCCGCGCATTCGGATCCAGCTTACTATCTAATAAAGCGGCAAGCGGCAACATGATCGCACAGGGCCAAAGCGCACCGTGCAGATTGGCTATACAAACCCCTAGGAATGGAAAACCAAACAGAAATCTAATATCGCGGCTTTTAATGTATTTCTCCATCGACTCCCAGGAAACAGCCAGGCACAGGATATCGAGCGCACGCGGTGTCGACCGAAGGCTATAAACGATTACCGCTCCGAATACGCATGAAACAGCACAGTGAAGAATGCGGTTTCCAGCTTTTGGAAAAGTTTGGTACCAAATGAAGAGAACCGCCACCATGTCCAACAGCGCAAAAAACAGCCGAACCGACATCTCTCCAAAAGTGTCGTAGAGAACTGCAACTAATATGCAGATAGGATATTGCTGGCAGATATAGGTCAATTCCGAATGGATCGATAACGGATCGGTTGTCGGCAGATGACCGTTGGCTATAATCCAACGGCCGGCGGCAACCATATACTGCGCATCGGTTATGAACAACTCTCCTTGTAGGGAGCGAATGCTCAAAGTCACCAGCAAGACCGTCAATAGGACACAGAAAGAGAAATATCGAGCAGGTATATATTGAGGCTTAATGTTGAGACTAAACACAATTAACGTTCTCCTGAAACGGAAGGTGGAACCATGTATTCAAAGTGAAAACCCTTGTACTCCCGACCGCCCTCGATCGCCCGCTGAAGATCGTACATGTGACATGGACGATCATATGCGCAACATTCATGCTCTCTCTCCAGCAAATCCAGCAAATCGGATAATGTATCGAACGTCTTCCCGGTCTCTCGACAGATTAAAGGCGTTTCCTTCAGCCTTTTCTCGAAATCCACGTCGTATCGCAAAAGCCTCCAAGTCAGACCGTCAAAAACGATTCCCTTCTTGCCTGAATTCAGTAAAGACTTATGGTCGAACCCGTACCACCTCGTTAGCTCAAGAACCGAATAATCGCACCTTCCCCGCTCATAGCAGATCACCGGCTGCATGTCCTTAATGCGCTCGCCAGACTTCAGTTTGATATTTTTATTCCAATCGTCTTTCCAAAACCACCGTTCACCCCTCCAGCGTGTCGCCTCGCTGGTCGGCTCGCCCTTCGCATCACAGATTGCAACGATCTTCTTCCAGTCGACGTAACGTGAGCCGAATTTCAGCGCGTCGTGCACATCTGCGTACTCGCGCATCGTTGTCAACTCGATAACCGGACGAGCGCACAGCCTTTTCTCCTCCATGTAGGCTTCTTTTCTCTCTTCAAAGTTCTCACGATTTGCCCAATGCATATCAAAGGCAGGGCATCCATGCCGTATGGCATCTCCGACCTTCTGAACGATCTCTTTTCGCGTTTCCCCGTATCCATCGAACCATATTGCGGCACAGATTTCGTCATAGCTGTGATAGATGGTGTCCGTCTCAAGACAAATCATCTGCACATTCAAATCTACAAGTCTTCCTACTTTCCCGTCCCAATCCCTCACATACGAAAACCTCTTATTCTGAGGCTTGACCTTGTTTTTCACATGGTCTAGGACTACCGATCTGCTTGTGCCGGCAGCCTTCGCCGCCTCGGTCGTAGTCGGGAACATCTCCCCCGTTTCCAAATTGACGATCCACCCGGCGAGTCCTCGAATCTCTGTCAGATCCATATCCGGCGAATACATCGACTCAAAACAATAGAACTGATTTTTGATTGCGACCCATTTGCCCCGCAGCGCCATATTGCACACATCCGACATCCAGCCCTGGGTGATCCCAAGCTCTTTTTCCGCTGCACTACAGCTCGGCCATCTCTTACCATCGTCAATCCGGACAACCGATTTTGCCGTTCTGCGAACAGGGGCATCGAATGGAAACTCGGCTTCCTTCAACTCGGCAATCTGCTGGTCGGTCAGCTCGCCCGCGCGATAAAGACGGCGAAGCTCGTACTCCAGAGTCTTTTTCCGTTTGAGCTGGTCCTTTTTCCCGTCAGTCATCTGTTAAAGCCCCTTCCACAGCGCTATCTTCTCATCGATTGTCAGTTTCTCGGATCTTAATGCGAGCCGTCGTTCAAGGTTTTTCGCCAAATGCCTTGCGTCCTTCTCATGGTCAATGACCTTGAAGGCTGAAGGCGGAATGAGCTCTTTCGGATCATTTTCATCTGACAGCCGAGCGTAGCTTTCCGACATCATGTTTACAATCTGCTCAATCCCGATCATCTCGAAATTGTCGACCAGATCGATGACCAACGGTTCGAAGTTGCCTGCGGCGGTCAATGCACGCCCAAGCTGCTGATAGAAAATCGTCGGCGACGAGGTGCGCCGTACCATAATAACGGCATCCACGCCCTTGATGTGAACACCCTCGTTAAGCTGGTTGACGCAAAGCAAAAGCTTGATTGCGGTCTCGTCATCGTCCTCTTTGAACCCATCGTATTCACTCGTCCCGAAGGGATTCGAGCTATGGACAACATAGGTATGGACGTTACCGTTTACTCGGGAAAACCACCGCGGGCACATCTTCTCGATTTCATTCAGCTCGAAGACATTCGGGCAAAAAACAATCACTTTCTCTATTCCCTCAAAGTACTTTTGAAAAATGGCCGGAAGGTTCGCTGCCCTGCTCGCGCAATCTCTCAGCTCGTTAAAATCAGCCAGCAACTCCGCCCGCCTACCCGCACTCTCTTCCTTTGCGATGCGCTCGCCGAGATCTTCAATGTAGCCGTTGATGCTGTACCCGGCAGTCACATATGTCGGGACAGGCAGGATGCCTAAAACCCAGCAATCCGTCAACGACATATATGAGGCGATATGCCCATCAAAAAGTTCATCGGACATATCTCGGCCGCTATCGCTGTATCGAATCGAAGTCGCGCTCAATCCGATCAGATTGGCGTCGGGATTGCATTCGATAACTCCTTCAACACCACGAGACCACTGCGGTGCCCCCGTATGATGGAACTCATCGAAAATAACCGTATCTGCATGAATATCAAGATTTCCCTTTTGCGCTCGATGCATGGCGGTCTGATACGTCATGCGCTCGATGTTCTTGAATTCATGATTCGGCAGCTCGCGCCTGATGGAAGCTTCCTGCTCCTGCTCGATATAGGTCGAGGGCGACATCCAGAGAATTCGCTCATTCGGATGATCGAAGGCATAACGGTACGCTATAAACGCCTTGCCTGTCCCGGTAGGATGAATGATGCAGGCACGCCTGGTCCCAGACAACATATCCAGAAGTTTGCGATACGCCTTTTCATTATGTGGATACAGTTCCAGTCCGCTCGGCATCTCAATCCCCTTTGTACTCATGTAACCATGGTACTAGGATACCATAATGCTATGCAGAAACATAAAAGAAGGTACAATCTGGACAATTAACAGATTGTACCTTCTTGTGAAAGGGGATTTATCGACGTGGAGTCCCTGCGGTATCCATGTGCTCCCCCGCGTGTCCGATCACGATCTTCTCCTCATCCCTTTCGATATAAAAGTGGAGCCGGAAGGCAGCCTTGATGTTCCTTCCCTTGATATGCGGCGAGATATCGATCTCCTTGCCTTTGTACATCCGCTTGCGGAGCTTCATCAAGTTGGGCATCGCGCAAGTCGTTCCAGACTCTCCGCGAGCCAGCTCATATCCGGTTCGTTTCTTGAACTCAGAACCCAGCCGATCGTTCACCGTCTCCTTAAAGCATAGATCCCAGAGCGTCGTCGCGACGGCAACCAAGATTTCCCACTCTTCCGTCAAAATGCCGTCGAATTTCTTGGCACTCCTGTAGGCATCGGGAAGAATCACGATTCTGTCCGGATAAAGCGCCTTCGCCAAATCAAGCAGCTGTGTAAGGTTTTCAGGCACTACCGTAAGCGCCTTGCGGATGCCATTCAACGCATTGGCGTTTAGTTGCTCGAGTTCCGTCATTTCGAGCTTACGCTCGACGGCCCTCTTCTCGTTTTCAAGTCGCATCGCATCGCGCGTGAGCATGTCGATTTTTGCAGCCGCCTCCGAATTCGAAGTTTCCAGCTCGCTCGCAATTTCCTCCCAGTCCGCGATGTCCTTTTGAAGACCGCTTATCTCATCGCGAAGCGAATCAACCGTTTCGTTTCCACCGGAATCGCCTTTCACCCGCTGCTTCAGTTTCTTAATCCGTGAACTGAGGCGTTTGGCTTCATCTATTCCATCTAACCATCGGACATCGGCGATACTCAGGATATCCCCAGCCACCCTGTCGCTCGCACGGCAGATCCCCTGACGAAGGACATTTATGAATCGGTTTTCGCCGTAGCGCGTATATCGATCGATCAGATACTTGGCATAAGCCATCCCCATTTCATTGTCAGTTGGAACCGTGAGATCGACCGGCTTACAGTAAATCTTCAGGCTTGAGCATTCCATGCCGTAATCATAAGCCGGCGTGTTCTTCAGAAAGACCTCTCGATAAGTGTCCATAAGAGCACGGTCGTGCCAGTCAAGGACATATATATCTGCCATCCCGAAAAGCTGCTTGGTCAGATTTTTCAAGTTCCTGACCGGCAGTTTCGATTCTTCGTCGGTGGTGATTAAGATCAAGGAAAGAGTTCGATTCGGATCGGTCAGATCCGGTATGAACTTGCTCGTCAATGTCTCGGAAGTCAGGTATATCGGCTTATCGTTCAAAAAAGTCGAGCCAACGCGAACGACATTCGCCTCATCGCTAAAAAGCATCTTCACGATCCGCGGCGTAGACGGTATCGGCGGCGCAGCCTCCCCAATGAACCCCCTGACGATATAACGGCTCAATTGGATGTTGACGATACAGGAATCGGCATTTCCGATAATACCGATCCTCGTATGCCAACGGCCATAGATCAGCCTGTGATCCTGTTCATCAAGCTCCATCGCCCACACGACACAGCCCGGGACGCCACTGTTCCGCTTTGATGCAAGGGCGGTCTTTCCCTGTTCAAGTTCAGTTGTCCCATTCCAACCATCAGGTGTCGAATAGGTACCCTCTCGGAAAGAATCACAGTGCTCTTTCGATAGAACCTTTTTTTTCATTAGCCAGGAGATGACAGTCGAGATCACCGACTCACTGACATTTTCATTGTCGGTTCTGGTGATCGTCAAGCGTGTCGCGTATTGTCTGTCCTCGTCTACGATCGCATTTACCAGTTGAAGCTGCTGGGCGGCTATACCCGCATCGAGAACGACTGAATCCAATCCGGCCGTCTCCAGCACGGCTGGTGCTTTCTTTTCCGTTCCACACGAAACCTCCGTCTTGCCGGAACAGAGGGCGAGCGGCGGTTGCCCTCTCCGCTCCCAATTCCTTCAATTCTTTAAAATGAGATCAACGATACTGTAGGTGGTATCCCCTCCCATTATTCCCGATGCCTGCTGAAGACACTCTAGAAAATAAGCTGCATCTTCTCTACTTCGGAACGCCATGATCGGTTTCGAGCTTTCCGGACCGTTTGCCATAATCGAAAACACGGTCTCGTCTGTCGAGTCGATCTTGTTTTCCGTGTCGTTGCGTTCTTTTCCAGACATAACGGAATTCTCCTTTTTCGCATCTGAACTTACAGAATCAGCCTCATGTCCGCATGAGACTTTTGCAGGGCATTTAGGCGACTCCTCATGAGCTTTTTCCTGCTCCGCGTACCACTCATTGAAACTGGCGACGATCTCAGAGCGTCGCCCGCGAACACTCTTGACCACCTCGTCACTGCCGTCTGCCGGCGCGTAGGTGAAAAGAAACCTACCGTGAGAAGTCTGGTGTCTTGTCAAGCATCCATGTTCAAGCACGCATAGAGCCTCAGGTTCCTGTGGGGCAGGAGGTTGCTTTTGTGCCTCCCGTCCGCTCATTTCGCTTTCAGGCAGCCTTTCACTTTGCTTTCGGTTCTTTGCCTTATTGCTCATATGGCGGTTTTCCTTTTCAAGCTTCCGGCGCTGCTCTCGATTCAGCTTCACCTCCGGATCTACTCCCTGCTCCTTGGCAACGGACCGCATGTCGTATCCGGCAGCGGACGCGGCAGCGAAAAACTGCTTGAACGCCACGGGTCGATTGGTTCCAAGCTGCAACGTCTTGAATTGCCCATTTGAATCCTTGATGCTCGCCATATATGAACCCTTTTGTTCAAACAGGCAGGCTTTCTGTCGATCACCGGTCACAAACCGCTTTCCATACATAAAGCTCCTTTCCTATAATCGGATAGTACCAATATACCATAGTGCAATATATCGTTAACGAAAAAGGAGCCCGCTCGCCCGAACTCCTTTTTGAATCGATTCTTTCTTCAGAGCCTTACTTGTCGTAGAGGGCCCACTCTTTACGGACGTCGCGTTCAGCCTGACGCATAAGGCGTTCGGCGCGGCGCTTTGCTTCGCGCTCGCGACACGCCTTAACTTCGGGAAGCATAAACTCCTGGTAGTACATGAAACATGCAAGGCAGATCTCGGCCGTTCCCAGAAGAAGTAGGAGCACATTCATCTCGAAAAACAGGAAACTACCCACCCTGATCTCGCAGACAAGCGTCATGCATCCAAACATGAATACGATAACGTCATTCATGATACGAATCTTCTCAATATGCGTATACGTTCTCGGGGCGCAATGCTTACCGTTCATCATGGGTTCCTTTCTCCCGTTCACTTAATGTAAGGTTAGTATACCATAGTATCCTAGTACTATTGCAGAAAAAGTTGAAAATCATACTTGATAACTCTCCGCAACAAACCTTGAACGTCACGAGCAAGCGATGCGAACGGCGATTTGCTTACAATACGCTATTCATGCGGTGCCTGACGGCACCTATGATCCGCTCCCTACGGTCGCTGATTGATTTCTAAAAAAAGGGGATGCATTTCTGCTTCCCCTTCACAAGCTAGGTCAAATATGTACGTAGTGAAACTCACCAACTTCACCCTACCGTGCCGCATCCTAGCTAATCGAACCGTCTTCAAGAACAAACCCGATCGGTTTGCGCAAGGAGTTGTCTACGATGATATTCGGGTAGTGTCGGATATCGTTGTAGACACTCACAGCAAGATTATCGAGTGCCCACTTGACCAAAACCGGTTCATATCCATTCAGCTCGCAGAAAGCTTCCCGCGCCAACTTGCTCTCAAAAGCAACCGCGCAATAGTGCTTCCCGTCGCCATCTAAATCCTTGACAGCGAAAAAAGTCTTCTGTGCCATGCTGTCTCTTTACTCCAATCTATCAAGCGCCAGACACCAGATACTTTAGCGCCGGGCACTTGGTGCTTAACTACGCGATGATTCGCTTCTCAAGGTTTTTGCGCATCTCAACATTGAACGACTTGAGCGCTTTCTCCTCATCCCCGCCATTCTCAAGATACTCGATCGACAGGTTATCCCTTGCGACAACCATAAGATCGTCGAGAAGGATGGAAATCAGCTCCTCACGACTCACGGAATCTGGGGTGAAGTCATCGAACATGGTTTCCAAAAAAATGCACTTATCGGACATGGAATAAACCTTTCTGTAAACCGCCTAACGTAAGGCTATCGTACCACAATACCGTAGTATGACCAACGAGAATAAAAAATAGTTTAAACAAAAATGGCGACCGTCACCGATCGCCATTCAAAATCTTTATTTTACGGACTCTGCTGCATTTGCAAACAGCTAGGAAATGTCATATTCACCCTGCGCGATGCTTCCTGCGGGAACATGGATGCGTATCTCGCACTTTGAGAACTCTCGTCGATCGCGTGTCCACTCACCTACTATAGGAAACTCGTAGGTTTCACGGATGACCACATATTGATCGACTACTTCGACCCTTGCATCATCGGCTTCCGCATCCTCATACACTACCGCATTATCAACCGGGTAACTCATCCTCCGATAGCCACCGTCATCCTGCTTCACCATCAGGACATACTCATCCTCCTCGGTAAGATATCCGAAAGAAAGTGCTGCGTTGCCGTTAAGACGAGAATCCGTTTTAAGCGTAGCAAGGGAATGAGCCTCAGCGACCTCGCCCTCCTCACTGACCAATTTAAGACTTGTCGGAAAAAGTGACTGAAATAGGCTTAAGATTGCTACGCTTATGACGATAATCAACCCGATATACAATCCGCCTCGCCTGGATGATGAGTCCACGGACTGTAAGGCAAGTCTAAAACTGAAGAGGCTAAGAACGAAAATAAGTCCAATCGCTATGAACTTAATCCAATTGACCACATCAACCTCCCTTTTCTTTCGTTAAACGCCGCATACCTCGTATCCTGCCGATCGCAGGACATTAACGATTTCTTCGAAAGTCCCCGAGTCGAAGCATGAAATCTTTCTTCCCACTGGATCAGCATGACATGTTCTCGGAGCACCGTCGATACCTTTGCCGCTCCCACGGCTCCTGACTGCCCGCCATTCATTTCGGAGCATCTTCGTACTCAAACCGGCATCGATCATTTCATACATCAACTCGTCGCCACGCGAAGGGTCGATTTTGGCAATCTTACGCACGAGGTCAAGATTTAGCTCAGAGAGATGTTCTCCTTCCGCAAGACTCGGGACATCTGATTTTCCGTCTGCCCATTTCTTGTAGAAATCGCCTGCGCTTTTGCGGTGCCACAACAAGCTCTCCGATATGCCGCATCGTGCCGCCTCGTCTTTAAGCCAAGCGGAAAATGAATTGTATTCCGGTCTGTACAGCTCGGCTTCCGACACATGCTCCATCAGTGCGTACACCTCGACCCATGATCGGCCTCCCTGCTTGAAAAGACCCATAAGCTCGTCATGAATGGAGGAAGTGCAGGGCTCCTCCGATCCGACAGACATCCGTTTCGAGTCCTTACGATATTTCAACTCGAACCGGATCCAGCTGTCAGATGGAATAGAGGTGACCCGTTCGAGCTGACAGGCGATTTCCCTTCCGATGGCTTCCTTTCCCGTCAGAAGATCTTCAATCTCGGCAACAGAAACGCCCAGCTCTACCGCAAACTCCCCAACGGACATCCCGTTGCCATCGATCCACTCCTGTAGATACTCACCGGGCGCGACCGCAAAATTCGTCCCCATCACTACATCCTTTCTTGTTTACGCGTAGGTATAGTATACCATAGTACAGTAGTATCGGCTCGCGCCATAAAAAGAGAACCTGCCATCGATTGCTAAATCCAATTACAGCAGCACTTGCTTCGAAATGGGACGACCGTTCCGATCGCCCGCAACAGAAGCCTAATCAAAATGGTGAAAATCATGCTCAATATTCAGCGCGTTGAGCAAATTGACTAAAGCATCATTGTATCCGTTGACGTAACCGGATTCGTACGGACTTAATCCGTCGCTGTCAAGATCGACATTGGCGTTGATCAGGCGCTCCACTGCTTTCCAAACTGTATTTTCGGTAAACATATCAGTGCCTTTCTCTGTGCTTAACGTGCTTAAAGTATACCACAATATCACGGTACTATCGCTCTAAATAATAGACGCTCAGCCTGTCTGCTAACAACTCGATGATCATCTATGAAAGAAACGGAGCCGCTTTACCCTTCCCATAATGGAGATCGGAGGGTTCGGTGGCTTCGATAGGCAACACGCTCCGTGATTGATTTTCTTCATTTTCCTCCTGCCTCCATCACTTGCCGCCGCGGTCACGCGAAGCGTGAGCCGTCGGCTGGGGGCTTTCGGAGTAAGTCGGCGAGTTTTCGACAATTTCAATGGCGCGGAGAGTCCCTGGGTGAGGCTCGTAGCGCTGTTGGATTTGTCGGAAACTCGCCCCCTGTCCGCGTCAGCGGACTCACCAAAAATCGGCATCGCCGATACAAAAATGGGCGACCGTTACCGATCGCCCTCAGATTTCTCTTTAATCTTCCTTACGGTAGAGTATGAACGGATGCATCGCTACTTCCAGCTCGATCTCACTCTCCTGTTCATCCGTAAGCTCTATATCTCCGTTCTCGACTGTGACCTCTATATCAGGATCGCTACCATAAACGGCAGCGATGGAACCGTTCACAAGCTCAATAACAACGCTAGGCATTTATTTTCCCTCAATCCATCAATAAAAATAGCGCCCATAATCTGGGCGCTATCGGTCACTACGCCTCTTCATCGTCTTGATGGTCGGCACGGTTCATCTGCTTGACGATCTCTTCCACCGTGCCATGGGCAATGACGTCAAGAGGAAAACACGCCACCATACGACACGGATAATACCCCCGATCTTCCTCACATCCGTAACGGTTCGTCTCGTCAGGCTTGTGCTGAAAACCACAATAGAATTCGAGCTGATCCGTGTCTAAATTGACAATATATGCGTACTCACAGAACAGCGAATCCTTAATGAAAGACAAGTTGTCAATCATGTAGACCTTCGATCCGCTATCAATAAAGGGCAACCAATTCTCAGGACAACCTTGGTTTGGACGCAAAGTCCAATACCAGTCGCCACCGTCAACACCCAAATCGTGCGCCATGCAATACTCGATCTGCTTCTGGGTCGGCTTGGCATCCTCAGACACCAGCTCAATATGGTCAAACAGGGAGTTCATTCCGTCCCTGCCTGCACATTTGCAAAACTCGACAATCTTCTTCCCAAGCGAATCGGGATAGCTGCCAAGATGGTTGTAGGTCAACTTGTCGATCCCGTTCTTATGGAATCCGTACAGACCGCGCGTACCCATTGTTGGTTCCTTTCTGTTGGGGCTTAACGTGATACTATCATACCACAATACAACGGCGTCACCTTGGTAAAATCGCACAATTGAATAACTTTCCCCGTACTGAAAAGGGCGCCTGCAAAATTGCAGACGCCCAGCCTATCCACTTATTCTATGTATGAATCAATCGGTTCATACTCCCAAAGAGTGATACATACTCCCTCTTCCTCCGCAACACGATCTATGAGGATTTCCAGTGATTCATGCGACCGATAAAACTTCTGCAATATACCAGTCAACCATTTGCGGTCTGCATCATATTGCCCGTCACCGATTTGTTCAAGCAGTGCTTCATTTTCAATGCCGCAAGTATCAACGTGATACTGACCAACTAGTTCACTGCGATTCGTACAGTAAAAACAGCAGCCTGGTGCCACAGCATCGTAATGATATTCAAAAGTTTCCTCGGGAAAGGCATGGTTTACCCCACATACAATCGCTCCCAATTGCGGTGCCCATGCGCTATACACAATACAATGGACTTTCGTCCCATCTACCCGCACTTCCTCTAACGTACCTCGACAACTGACATCCGAATACTTTGGAAACGCGTTGGAATTAACGGCTATATTCCCAAGCCAGCTATCACCGAATCCGTTTTCTACTCCGCATTCATGGCACCAAGATTCAATCTTATCCGAGACTTTCTTGGCCAAGCTTTCGTCTCCCGTCTCGATCTCAAGAAAAGTGCTGCACCAGTTCGGCATATTCGGGTTCCTTTCTCCCGTTCGCTTAACGTAAGGTTAGTATACCATAGTACCGTAGTACTAAGACCGTAAATAGCAAATTGAACCAAAATAAATAGGCACCCAACCGGATGCCTATTTAAGAACCTTGTCATTCAATCGTGCCAACGAAACGATCAACGGTATTGGAAACGAGATGAATCTCATTGCCCTTTACTGCAACACGAACCACGCGGTGCCTGAACCGCTGCTGAGTGCCATCCCATCTGGTAACGCACACAATAGCCCGATCGCCGCTACCAAAGTCCCCGTCCTCGCAAACGGCAATAGCCACTTCCTCGTCACTGTAGCAATAATCGAGTTCAATATTTTCCTCGCGTCCATCCGCTCGATAGATGTGTGCAAACATAGTGTCTCCGTTCTATATATCACTAACCTATAAATTGCTATACGGGTTCTTCGCGTCCAATAGCAAATGGTGTTTGCAGCCGATCGCCCTTTATTTCGACTACTCGGCGATATGGTCAACAAGATCCCCAATGCTCTCAATCGCCAAGGGCGTGTCAAGCGTTCCCATCGTCACGTCATAGAAATAGAAATCTGCATACTCGCCACTATCCACCGCGTCAAGAATATGGCGTGCAAGAAACAGCCTATCGTTTTCGATTTCACTAATCGCATAGCTCAAGAGGGTTTCACGACTGCAAACGTCATCCTCCTCAGCTGCCATTTCCGATGCGATCTCGCTAAGTGACTTACCTTCATCAATCATAGCGCGGAGTTCTGCTTCTGTCATTTCTGATTCCCTTCTCCCGTTCGCTTAACGTGATTAAAGTATATCATAGTACCGTAGTACTGACATTCATGAACTTAATTTCCGACGAAAAATCAGGTTATAATCTCCTAAAAAAGAACGGGACAACCGATAATCGGCTACCCCGTTCTTTGAATTAGACATGGTACTCGTATTTGACGAGCCAGCAGATCGGCGCACTCCTAGACGCCTTCACCTTCATTTCATACCGTTTCTGCTCCAAGCGCTTTTCGGTCTCACGGATGCCTTTCTTCTTCGCGGCGATCCGGTTACGGTCGGTCTTGCTGCGAAGGTCGGTACTGCAAATCGGACAGACATTTCCAAACTTCCTGTAAAGTCCCACCCTTTCGAGCTTACTTCCGCAAGACGGACAACCGATAAAAGCCGACTTGCGATTAGAGATAGCCGCCCCACCTTCAATTGCCGATAGTTCTGCCTTAAGGCGATTCAGCCGTTCCTCAAGCTTGGTTTCCTCCGCAGACTTCTTTAGAGTGATGCGATCCGTATTGCGGAACAGCACGGCATGGTCGTCATATTCACCCTCATATCTCTCTAAAAACCTCTCCGCGTCTTCCCTTGTTTCAAAAACATGATCCTCATGCCACTTTAACTGACTGTCTGGATACCAACCTCCCTCTTGCCAGTCCTCATGCATGACTTCCTCCTGTATCTCCGCGAGAACCGCCTTACGCGATACATTTCGCTCATACACCGCATAGTTGATAGCATGTCCCATGTTCGGGTTCCTTTCTCCCATCCGCTTAACGTTCCTATAGTATACCATAGTACTATAGTATAACCTTCGAGAATGAGAAATAACTCAAACAAAAAGAGCGACCGTTGCCGATCGCCCCATGCAAATCTTATTCCATGTTATGAATGAGTTCCCGCGCAGCGGTTTGATATGCGTCTGCTTGCGCCGCATAAATAGCCGCTTTCATTTTATCCTCTTCACGTGCAGCATCCGTTGCGTATTCTTCCGCGAGCCATTCAAAATACTTTATCTGCTCTTCTTTAGTGCGCATGGTCTTTCCTTCCGTTAAGAGCGTTCTTTTAAATAGACGGGGCGATGCTTCCATTTCCGAACATCGCCCATCTACACTGCGGTCGTTACTCAAACGTGTGGATACGCAGGAACTCGACCTCTTCAATGATGATTTCTACATTTGAACGGCGCTCGCCGTCTTTCGTCTCCCACTGGCTGTAGCGAAGGCTTCCCTCGATCACGACCTTATCACCCTTAGCAAGAAGTTCGCCAAGCTGCTCACCTCGCGTGCCGAACATGGTGCAATTGAAGAAGTTGGGGAACTCCTCCCACTCACCCGTCTCGGGGTTGCGGCGGCGATCGTTCACGGCGATGCCAAGTGACATGACGGGCTTGCCGCTCCAGGTCGTGCGAACCTCAGGATCGCGCGTGAGGTTGCCGGAAACGGTGACGTGGTTGATAGACATATTCGGGTTCCTTTCTCCCGTTCGCTTAACGTAAGGTTAGTATACCATAGTACCGTAGTACTAAGACCGTAAATATCAAATTGACCAAAATAAATAGGCACCCAACCGGATGCCTATTTAAGAACCTTATCGTTCAATCGTGCCAACAAAAAGTTCGCGTGTATTGGAAACGAGATGAATCTCGCTCCCTGTCCGCACCGTCTGGACGCTCTTTACACAGCAGACTAGAAAACCATTTCCCAGACCTCTCCTTCCTCGCCGACCCACACGAGATAAGACCCTTCCTCGATAACGGGCTTCAATGCATTGAGAAAAGTTTCCTCACACCCCGACTTGTCGTCATACGACAATCCGGAAATGTTTCCGGCGTCGTCATATTCGACCCTAAAATCGAGCAGTTCGAGAACTTCAACAAGGCTGCCGCAAGACGAATTGAACAACTTGTTAAGGTCGCACATGATTTCATAACCGCGTTCGAAATTCTCCTTCTTAATCTTGAAGTTCGAAGCGGTTTCCGCGATGCGAACGTAATAACCCATTTCAGTTCCTTTCTCCCGTTCGCTTAACGTTCCTATAGTATACCATAGTAAGATAGGTGCATCGCCGAAAACTGATCATCCGAAAAGTTTTACCTGCTCTAACTGCAAAAACCGACCCTCTGTCTCCCGGCTGTCTCTTTACAACCTTTCAAGTATTTGCGTTTGCCGCCGCGGACACGCGAAGCGTGATCCGCCGGCTGGGGTCTTTCGGAGTAAGTCGGCGAGTTTTCGACAATTTCAATGGCGCGGAGAGTCCCTGGGTGAGGCTCGTAGCGCTGTTGGATTTGTCGGAAACTCGCCCCCTGTCCGCGACAGCGGACTCGATGGAAAATCGCCAGCTCGAATTACCCTTCTACAGAAATACAGTGCTGACGGGACAATTCAATCGTCCTGTCAGCACCGCTTGACTAAAACTCTTAAAAATCATGGACACCCTGATGAAGTGCCTGTTTCACGGAACGCCTAGCGCGGCGCTTTTCTTTGCGCTTCTCGGCTGCAATTCGACTGGTATGCCCCGCACCGACAAAATCCGTGCAACCGTAAACCCCAGCGAAGCCCTTGGCGTTGATCGCAGTCTTGCGCTTGATTACGTCCTTCATGATGTAACTCCGTCTCTAGGAAATCGCGTAAACCGAGGAACTTTCATACACGACAGGATCCGTCCTAACAGGAAATAACTGTTGGACGCTCAGGGGGCGGCAATACGTCCATTCGACAAGAATCACCTTACTCGAAGGATCACAACTCTTTCCCGCAACCTCGATCGCGCGTCTCTTCGAACTGAACGCCGCGTGCCTTGCCTTGCCATTACCGAGATATTCATCAACCAGCCAAGTGACATCCATCGTAACCCCCGTGTTCGAATTGGTATTATATGGTAGTACTATAATACCACAGCGGCATAGTACTGTCGCTGAGAAACCAAAGTTTTGATGCGAAAAGCCCTTGCACGCGATCCGCCGCCTTGAAAAATAAAAACGGCACCTCGCTTTCCGAAATGCCGTCCATCGCTACACTATCAGCCCTTTTTCACGAGCGCAGACAATACCATATGCCTTTCCTTCCCATCAAGCTCCCTCTCGGCAACCTCGCGGAACTCCTCGGTATAATCCGGATCGCCCTTCCCACGCCAGTCCTCCGGCACTTCACTCCACTCGCACTCAATCTCTTCTGACGTGCCATCATCAACATAGCGATAAAACCCGTCCGTACCCTTCAAGACACTCATTACCTCGTCAAGATCCGCTCCCTCTGCCATATCCAGATCAAAAAACCACGTCCGCGTCTCGGAATATATCACGCTTTTTTTCATTTCGGGTTCCTTTCTCCCGCCCGCTTAACGTAAGGTTAGTATACCACAGTACCATAGTACTACGGATAAAATAAGATTTTTCCACAAAAAAGGGCGACCGCCACCGATCGCCCTTTTCCTATGCAGCATCTAAAATGATTCCCTCCCCATAATCAATCACCGTACAGACAAACGGTCGATCGGAATCATAGTTATCAGTCAAATTGAAGCATAGTCCATCTTCGTCCGGACCGAAGAAAAGCGCATCCTCTACAAGCGCTTCTATATCGGGAAGCTCTGTATCGTCTGCCGTGTCCTTCGCGGCATCAAGGATCTCCTTTCTCTTCGCAGCACACTCAGAAATAAACTGCATCGCAGATATATAGAACGACTCCGTATATCCGATTACCCTTTCCATGCATCAGCCTTTCACCCGAAGCCTACCGTTAGATAAAACAGCCTGTTAAGCTGCCCTATCCAATGTCTACCTATTCGTCCCTGTGACCATGCTCAAGGCAGAAATCCATCACCTTATCTAAGGTTGCGATCTCCTCCGACCAATCGTCACCGTACTCCTCGTTCTCGGATAGAAACGTAATTATCGAGCGAATCGCATCAAGGTTGATTTCGTTGACGTCAATCATGTTTGGGTTCCTTTCTCCGTGCTTAACATGATGTTAGTACACCATAATACCGTAGTATGTTTATTAGCAGATGAAAATAGGGGAGACCGAACCGAAATCTCCCCTATTTAAAATATTAGAGTAAGCGAGAGCTGTTCTGATATTTCCCGTTGATACCGAGAACTTCACGGCACAGGCCGACATAATAGCCACATGGATCAGCCGAAACGTAATTGCTCTGATCGACCTCGTCCCATTCGGCCGTATCATGCAGAAACACCTGTCCCGGGCAGCACCAGCCCCCGTCAACATAGGCGATACGGCAGGAAACTGTACCTTCCAGCCAACCAGCCATATCGGCAAGGTGTGCGCTTTCCACGATATAGCATTTCCCGCTATATACATCGCGCAACTGCACCATAGAGGTATCTGGATTGAGCCACTGCATCTTGAAAGAGCTGAAACGCTGCGTCTCGGCAATCTGTTTCAGCACATCCCTTGATTCCGCGCTGATTTCATCGCGCTGCGCCGTTATTCCAACAAGAGTACTCTCCTGATATGGCATCTCAAACAGAAGCCATTCAGTAAAGAACTGATTAAGCGTAAGTTCTGTACGAAGATCGGGATCTTCATCACCTAAGCACTCTTTCGGAGCAACAGCACCCATCCAAAAATCAGTAGCTTCCTCGATAAATTGAAACTTGCGAAGCTGCCAAAAATGGGCGACTTCCCCCATAACGTTCTCTACGCCTGTAACATCAGTTGCCATTTCGGGTTCCTTTCTCCCGTTCGCTTAACGTTCCTATAGTATATCATAGTATCGTGGTACAACTAACGAGAATGAAAAATAGTTTAATTAAAAAGGGCGACCGCTCCCGATCGCCCTTCTAAATCTTTATATCAATCAGACAATGCCTTAATGCATTTCATTTTTAGCAGCAGCCGATTTAACGAAAAACGGAACCGGAATCGGCTCTTCTGCATCTGCTCGATACCCGTAAGTCACAAACGCGGGGTAGTTGCACTCAAGGTAGTTTGCACTCTCCCCCTCAACCATGGCGATAAGGTCGATCACCGCATCGTTTTCGTCAATCCAGAAAATCCTGATGCCGTGAAAGTCCTCACTCTCATCGCCCTCGAAAATCCCGATCCGACCAGCAGGCGTATCGATAGCGTAAACAGGCTTGCACATTTCAGTTCCTTTCTCTGTGCTTGACTTGGTTAAATTATACCATAGTACCGTAGTACATCTATCGACAATGGCGATTTCTCAGAAAAGACTTCCATTTCGACCGAGAATCGACCCTCTTCATCTCCCCAAGTTCTCTTTAATGCCGTTCCAAGTAGATTAGGGATGGTGCGCGTGGTCACGTGAAGCGTGAGCCATCGGCTGGTATCGTTACAACGAAGTAGGCAGGTTTTCGACAATTTCAATGGCGCGGAGAGTCCCTGGGTGAGGCTCGTAGCGCTGTTGGATTTGTCGGAAACCTGCCCCCTGTCCGCGTTAGCGGACTCATTAAAAAGCATCGGATTTGCCGATGCACATTTTTCAAAGGCTCAAAATAGGGGAAACCGCTCATTTTGGGCGGTTTCCCCTATGCTCAAATCACTCGGCAATGCCTACACCTAAACGATCGGCAAACTCGCTATAAGTACCTTTCCAAGAGACTCCGGAATCAATTAAATTGATAAAGACCAACGGATCGGACACACTGCCCGATTCGTCAAGCGGTTGAGCAATCCCAACGAACAGACTCTTAGACGCCATCAAAGTCGCATATGCAAAACGTGGATCGACGTTCGCGACCTCGACTTCTCCATCGACGACAAAGGCCCTTGCAAGAAGCTCCGGATTGCCGAAATCCTCAATTTCAACCGTACCGTCCTCATGCTCCCAGCGAAACCAGCTGCCCGACTCCACATACGGCTTCAGGTCTGAAAGCAAATGCTCCGTAGCGTGAGGATATATATCGTATGGCAGATACAATCCCACAAGGCTATCGCCCTCAAAAGTCGGCTCGAACCCATGGCTACAGATCAGCTCCCGGAACGACCCATCGAAGCCAAGTTTCCTAAGAATATTGTTATAGCGGGACCTATCAATCTTGACAGTTCCCTCTCCGCCCATAAAGCATCCCATTTCATTTCCTTTCTCTTGTGGGTCGCTTACAGCTACTAGTATAGCATAATACCGTAGTACTACGTATAGAAATCCTATCCATCCTTTAGTTCTTTTTGAATCTGCCGCTTACGTACGCAAACCAATTGACGAATACGCTCAGGCATATTTAAGAATTGAGGGGAGATTCCGAAAAACTCCGCCATGGCCACAGCTGCGAATGCATTTGCATCAACTTCGAGCGGCTGGGCGTTGTACTCGTCAATATCCAACTGATCGCTTGTATGGTAATCGTGCAAACTCCGATCGTTTTCCAGCTGATATGCATGACGAAGCTCATGCGCTATCGCGAAAAATAGCTCAGGCGTGACGCCTATATCATTTCGAATCAAAATGCCGTCAGGGGTCAGTGCTGCAATTTGTGTTCTCGTCCGTAACTGTTTGACCGGAACAAAACGTATGGCAGGTACGGCAATCTTCAAAATCGCACTGACTTCCCTGGCGAACTTTATACAGATTTGTCTCTTGTCCAGATTTTAAAATAAAGGAACTCTGCTTTAAGTTACAGACACGTGGACAACCCTGAGCGGGTTGGAGTACGATTCGGCAAGCGAAAAGCTCTGACTGGTTCCACAACTCTTTCCGTCCCAAAACGCGATGACTCCGCGGTTTACATGGGTGGAAATATATTCGTGCATCGCACGATTCCTGATATACCCCGCACGCCTGCCATACGTATTCCAATCAGCAGGGAACTCCATATAGCAATATCCCCGATCCACGGCATACCGTTTCGCCAAGGCATCCGCACCCCGCGCTCCACCGGAAACAATAACAACGCTTCCCCAATTCCTTAAAAGGAGATCGCATTTCGCTGCAAACAACTCGTAATCGGAAAAAGACCTCGATCCGACAATCAAACAGTAGAACGTCTCTGCATCAGACATTTCATACCTCCTTAAACAGCGTTGCCACCATAGAGTCACGATTGATAAAAAGGGGCACCTCTATGTGAGGTGCCCTGTACCGATCGACCTACCCGATCAGAACGCATTTGGGAACACCATAATAGGCGCAATCCTCTTCGGCAATGACACCTACTACATCGTCCACCGAATTGCCGTCCTCAGACCCCTTCGCCACGAAAACGCGGGGGACATAGATGCCGTTCCCCTCGGAATCGACAGACAGGCCAACGGGCATCTCGGCAATACCCTTGTCGGCAGACATCATCTGCTCAAGCCTGACCACCAATTCCTTAACCGTCATGGGGCGGATCATGCCGTCCGAAAGCTCAATCGTATAATTAGACATATCGACTGTCTGGCCCATATTCGAGTTCCTTTCTCCCGTCCGTTTAACGTAAGACCAGTATACCATAGTACTATAGTACAATCATCGAGATCGAGAAAAAGCGTACACAAAAAAGGACAGCCAAAACTGACCGTCCTTTGGAATTGCCGTTCTATATTTCATACACAGTAGAATCAAGCCACTTGGCCACAGATTCAAACGTCTCTTTCGATTCGTCCCAAGGAACAAATACAAGAAGCTGCGAGTTGACACTACCGTCAGACCAGCTTTGGGTGTCTTTTCCGAAAAGCGTATCAAGCTCAGGGTATTCTCTAGAAACGTAGTTAGCTTTCTTCTCGACACGTTTTACAAGCTCGCCATATGTGATGCCGAGCGATTCAGCAAAGTCCCTATCGTAAATAGATTCCAATGCGATATCATAGCGCCCTTTGAATTCTACAAGATAACAGCTGACCAGATGACCATCAGTCCACAGCTCATTTAAAGCATGAAGCAATTCATCAGGTAGATCATCCTCACCGATCTCGCCATTATGCCGCAGGTCGGCAGTAGCATTTGACCAAAATATAAGATCATTATCAAGGGTACTCTCATATTTGTAAAACATGCGCTCTCCTTCCGTCCGCTTGACGTGGTTAAAGTATACCATAGTACCGTAGTACAACTAACGAGAATGACGATTTCTCTGAAACGATCTCCATCCGACCAAGAATCGACCCTCTTCAGCTCCCTGAGTTTTCTCTTACACCGTTCCCAGTGGACTGTGGATGGTGCGCGTGGTCATGCGGAGCGTGAGCCATCGGCTGTTGTCCTTACAACGAAGTAGGCAGGTTTTCGACAATTTCAATGGCGCGGAGAGTCCCTGGG
>OLSA01000295.1_pt1 | contig 45278 bp, 43 predicted proteins | sample 1672731 | NCBI WGS metagenome assembly OLSA01 (sample SAMEA3136718, study PRJEB25190) | human gut metagenome | biome: human gut; feature: human-associated habitat; material: faeces | place: Austria | collected 2013
AATCCTGCGGCCTAATAAAACGCTTTTAAGCGTTTTATTAAAAACTCGTATAAAATGCAGCAACCTTTGCTGCTGTCAACTTTCAACTGCCAACTCAGGAAAATATGCCGAGAAGGGGCGGCGTTTGCCGCCCCTTAGGCATTCGGATTTAGTCAACACTCTCGTAGTCGGCGTCAACGACACCGTCGTCGCCGGGCTTCTGGGTGTTCCCGCCGGGCTGTGCGCCGCCCTGGGGGTTCGCCTGCTGATACAGCTTCTCGGAAACCTTGTAGAACGCCTGCTGGACTTCCTCGGTGGCCTTCTTGATGGCCTCGATGTCGGTGCCCTTGTTGACTTCCTTCAGGTGGTCAACGGCGGACTGGATGGAAGCCTTCTCGGAAGCGTCGATCTTGTCGCCCAGCTCGTTCAGGGTCTTCTCGGTCTGGTAGACGGTCTGGTCGGCGGCGTTGTGGGTATCCACTTCGTCCTTGCGGGCCTTATCCTCGGCGGCGTACTGCTCAGCCTCGTGAACGGCCTTGTCGATGTCTTCCTTGCTCAGGTTGGTGGAAGCGGTGATGGAGATGTTCTGCTCCTTGCCGGTGCCCAGATCCTTGGCGGAGACCTTCACGATGCCGTTGGCGTCGATGTCGAAGGAAACCTCGATCTGAGGCACGCCCCGGGGTGCGGGAGCAATGCCGGTGAGCTGGAAGCGGCCCAGCGTCTTATTATAGGCAGCCATCTCACGCTCGCCCTGGAGGACATGAACCTCAACGGAGGTCTGGCCGTCCGCGGCGGTGGAGAAGATCTGGCTCTTGTGGGTGGGGATGGTGGTGTTCCGGTCGATCAGACGGGTGAACACGCCGCCCATGGTCTCAATGCCCAGGGACAGAGGAGTGACATCCAGCAGCAGGATATCCTGCACGTCGCCGGTGAGCACGCCGCCCTGAATGGCAGCGCCAACGGCCACGCACTCGTCGGGGTTGATGCCCTTGAAGCCTTCCTTGCCGGTGATGGTCTTAACGGCATCCTGCACGGCGGGGATACGGGTGGAGCCGCCAACCAGCAGCACCTTCTGAATGTCGGAAGCGCTCAGACCCGCGTCGGACATGGCCTGACGGACGGGCTTCATGGTGCGCTCCACCAGATCGGCGGTCAGCTCGTTGAACTTTGCCCGGGTGAGGGTCACGTCCAGATGCTTGGGGCCGGTGGCGTCGGCGGTGATATAGGGCAGGTTGATGTTGGTGGAAGTCACGCCGGACAGCTCGATCTTGGCCTTCTCGGCAGCTTCCTTCAGGCGCTGCATGGCGACCTTGTCCTTCGACAGATCGATGCCCTCGGCCTTCTTGAATTCGGCAACCAGATAGTCCATGATTCTCTGGTCGAAGTCGTCGCCGCCCAGATGGGTGTCGCCGGCAGTGGCCAGAACCTCGATGACGCCGTCGCCGATGTCCAGGATGGACACATCGAAGGTGCCGCCGCCAAGGTCATAAACCATGATCTTCTGCTCGGATTCCTTGTCGAGGCCGTAAGCCAGAGCGGCTGCGGTAGGCTCGTTGATGATACGCTTCACGTCAAGACCCGCGATCTTACCGGCATCCTTCGTCGCCTGACGCTGAGCGTCGGAGAAGTAAGCGGGAACGGTGATGACGGCTTCGGTGACCGGCTGACCCAGATAAGCCTCGGCGTCCGCCTTCAGCTTCTGCAGGATCATGGCGCTGATCTCCTGAGGGGTGTAGCCCTTGCCGTCGATGGTGACGTGATAATTTTCACCCATGTGACGCTTGATGGAAGACACGGTGCGGTCAGCGTTGGTCACGGCCTGACGCTTTGCCACCTGACCGACCATACGCTCGCCGGTCTTGGAAAATGCAACAACAGAGGGGGTAGTACGGTTGCCTTCGGCGTTGGCGATGACAACAGGCTCGCCGCCTTCCAGAACAGCAACACAGGAATTGGTAGTACCAAGGTCGATACCGATAATCTTAGACATAATGTTTTCCTCCTAATATATTAAAGCTAAATTGTTTACGTTTTTAGTTTGCCACCTGCACCATGGCGAACCGGACGATCTTATCGCCCATTTTGAAGCCCTTCTGGAACACCTGGGTGATGACGTTTTCGTCATGCTCCTCGCTGTCCAGATGCATCACGGCGTTGTGCAGATTCGGGTCGAAGGTGTCGCCCACCTCGCCGAAAACCTCCACGCCGAGACCATTCAAGATCTTCAGCAGCTCCGTCATGGTCAGCTCCACGCCCTTTTTGTAGGCGGCGTCTTCCGTGGGCTGGTTCAGCGCGCGCTCCAGATTGTCGTAGATGGGAAGCATCTTCGTTACGGCGTCGGCCTTGCCGTTGCCGTAGGACTGCTCCTTTTCCTTCGTGGTGCGCTTGCGGAAATTATCATATTCCGCTGCCAGACGCAGCCGGGCGTCATGCTCGGAATTGTATTTTTCCTCCCAGGGGCTAATCTCCTTCTGCTTCGGTTCCTCGGGAGTCTTCTCCTTCGGGGTTTCCTCCACAGGTTCCTGAGGTGTCTCCTCCGGGGTCTGCTTCTTTACTTCTTCTTTTTCCTTCTTTGCCACGTCTGTGACCTCCTGTCAATTTGCAGGGTGGGGGAAAATCTCCGCTTTTTGTGGTTCCGGGGATTTTCCCCAGCCCTGCCTGTTTGATTCTATCCTTCCTTCGGCGGCTCCGGCAGCTTTGGCTGCTGGGGCTGCTCGGGCTTGCCGAACATCTTGCTCAGGCTCTCGGCGAAGTAGCTCAGGCGCGCCGTTACCTTTGCGTAATCCATCCGGGTGGGGCCGACCACGCCGATCATGCCCTGCATTCCGTCGCCGATGTCAAACTTGGTCATCACAACGGAGGTATCCTTCAGCTCATCCGCCACGTTTTCGGGGCCTACCAGCACCTTGGTGCCGTTGGCGCCCTCCATGACGGCGGGAAGGTTTGCCAGTGCCTCTTCGTCGATGGAATCCATCACCCGCTGGGCTTTGTCCACGTCCCGGTATTCCGGCAAACTCAACAGTCTTGCCTGACCGGTGACGGCCACTCTGGTGGAGTCGCTGTTTTTCAGCGTCTCCTGGGTGAAGTCCAGGATCACCGGCACCAGACTTGCCGCCGCACCCGCCGAACGCATGACCTTTTCCATCAGCTCGGCGGTGAAGTCCTCAAGGGGAATGTCCGTCATGCTGGCGTTCAGCACCGCGCTCAGGAGCTTCAGATCCGTTTCGCTGACGTTTACCGGCAGCTTGATGAGCTTGTTTACCACCTGCTCGCCGCCCAGCATCAGCACCAGAATGAAGCTTCCCTGTCCGGCCAGGATCAGGTCGAACCGCTTGACGCAGGCGCTGCCCTGTCGGGACGCGGCGGAGATGGCGGGAAGATCGGTGGCCTGAGATACCAGCTTTGCCACCTTTTCCACCATTTTATCCACCCGCTGCATCTTTTCCTCGATGGCGCTGCTGATGGACTTCGTTTCGTCAATGGACAAGCGGTAATCCATCATCAGCTCGTCAACGTACAGCCGGTAGCCGGCGGCGGAGGGGATGCGGCCCGCGCTGGTGTGGGGCTGCTCCAGATAACCCATGGCGGTCAGCTCCGCCATTTCGTTGCGGATGGTCGCGGAGGAATACTTCATGTCCGGCAGCTCGGTAATGGCCTTGGAGCCCACCGGTTCCGCCGTGCGGATATACAAATCCACCACCGACCGCAGAACCTTCTTTTTCCGCTCTGTCAGTTCCATCGTATCCCTCCTTCTCGCTTTATCTTTAGCACTCCATCTCTCTGAGTGCTAAGCACACTATACCGCAGAGTGCCAGAAATGTCAATAGGTTGTTTTTGAATTATTCTTGAACATTTTGGGGAATTGGGGCGAATCTGGAAAATCTTCCTTGCGTTTGCCCCGGGAATCGCCTTCTGAATATGAAGTTCCCTTGAATTTTTCTTGAATTCTCCCTTCGGGGGTGGAACTTTTCGTTTCTTTGTGCTATACTGTACAATATATTATTGTGCGGGGGTCTGCCCCGAAACCGAATTTTGGAGAGAGAGCTTATGCTGGAATTATTGGCGCCCGCCGGGTCAATGGAGGCTCTGCGCGCGGCCGTTCAGAACGGCGCTGACGCCGTGTACCTCGGCTGCGGCGCGTTCAACGCGCGGCAAAGCGCGAAAAACTTTACTCCCCAGACGCTGGTGGATGCCATTAAATACTGCCATGTCCGGGGCGTGCAGGTGCACCTGACCCTCAACACCCTCGTCTCCGACCGGGAGATGACCGAGGCGGCGGAGCTGATCCGCTATGCCGCGCAGAATAATATTGATGCCTTTATCGTGCAGGACTTAGGCGTGGTGCAGCTGTGCCGTCAGATCGCCCCCGGCGTTCCCATCCACGGAAGCACCCAGATGACCGTCCATTCTCTGCCCGGCGTGCTGCTGTGCGCCGCCATGGGTATCAAGCGGGTCGTCCTCAGCCGGGAGCTGAGCCGGGAGGAAATTCGCTACATCTGCGCCAACTCTCCCATTGAAATTGAAGTCTTCGTCCATGGCGCGCTGTGCATGTGCTATTCCGGCCAGTGCTACATGTCCGCCATGATCGGCGGCCGCTCCGGCAACCGGGGCCGCTGCGCCCAACCCTGCCGCCAGAGCTACGGCTACACCCACTGGCAGGAAAAATACCCCCTGAGTCTGAAGGACAACTGCCTGATTCCCTATCTGCGGGAATTGCAGGAAATGGGCGTGGTCTCTTTGAAGCTGGAAGGCCGGATGAAGCGGGCGGAATACGTGGCCACCGTCACCGCCGTCTACCGCAAGGCGCTGGACGAGATGACCGTCACCAAGCCCATGATGGACGCCCTGTACGCCGCCTTCAACCGTCAGGGCTTCACCGACGGCTACTATACAAGTAGGGTGGATACCAAAATGTTTGGCGTGCGGCAGGAGAATGACGACGACGGCAAATGGCTTCAGGCCGCACGGCAATCCTACGAAGCAGGGGAGACCCCCCTTGTGGATATCCGCTTTCAGGCCATGGTCACGGTGGACGGCAGCTGCGTCATCGCCACCGACCCGGAGGGGCGGACATGCCGCTCCGACGGCCCCGTGCCGGAACGCGCCCAGAACATTTCCCTCACCGGGGCAATGCTCGCACAGCGGGTCTCCAAGACCGGCGGCACGCCCTACCGGTGCGTGGAGGTGCGCACCCGGGTGGATCCCGGCCTGATTATCTCCGCTTCCGCCATCAACGCCATGCGCCGGGACGTGCTGAACCAGCTCACCGCCATCCGCGCCCGGCGAGAGGAGCAGACCCTGCGTAAGCCCAAGCCCGTGCCGGAATACAAAGGCCCCTCGGGCCTGCCCGGCCTGACCATTCAGATCACCTCCCGGGAGCAGCTGACCCCCATGCTGTTAGATCTGGAAACCACACTGCTGTACGTTCCCATCCACATCTTGCTCGCCGACGGGGAGCTTTGCGCCCGGCTGGTGCAGCGGGGACGAGTGGCTGCGGTGCTGCCCAGAATCGTCCACGACGGGGAGCTGCCCCGGATCAAAAAGAGCCTGGAAGTCCTCCGCGCCGCCGGTGTCCGGGACGCGCTGGTGGGCAATCTCGGCCTGATCGCCCCCGTGCGGGAGGCCGGAATGCGGGTTCACGGGGATTTCGGCCTGAACATCTTCAACTCCGCCTCCATGAACGTCATGCGTTCTCTGGAAATGGCTTCCGCCACGGTGAGCTTTGAAATGACCCTGCCCCAGATTCGGGACATGAGCAAGGCGGTGAACGCCGAGCTGATCGCTTACGGGCGGCTGCCCCTGATGGTGACGGAGCACTGCCTCATCCACAACAAGACCAACGAATGCACCTGCCATCTGAAAGCCACCCGCCTGATCGACAAGACCGGCGCGGAGTTCCCGGTCATCCGGGACGGCGACAGCTGCCGCAGCGTACTGCTCAACGGCAAGAAGCTGAGCTGGCTCGACCGGCAGGACGATCTTGCCAAGCTGGGCTTATGGGCGACGCGGCTGTACTTCACCACGGAAAATTCCAAGGAAGTTGACCGGGTGCTGAACGATTACATGAACCCCGAACCCCTCGACCCCGGCGCGTGTACCCGGGGACTGTACTTACGGGGTGTGGAATAAAATCCCTCCGCATCGAAAGGAGAACCTTATGCAGCTCATTCTCGCTTCCGCCTCGCCCCGGCGAAAGGCGCTTCTGTCCCTCTTTGGGATTCCCTTCACCGTCCGGGCGGCGGACATTGACGAAACCATGGACCCCGAAAAGCCGCCCTTTGACGAAGTTGCCCGGGTCAGCCGGTCTAAGGCGCTGGCCGTCAGCCGGGGAGAAGAAGACATCGTCATTGCGGCGGACACCATCGTGGTCTGTCAGGGGAAGGTTCTGGGCAAGCCCCACAGTGAGGCAGAAGCGGCATCTATGCTCCGGCTTCTCTCCGGGCGGGATCATCAGGTGATGACCGGCTGCACCATCCTGTATGGGGACAGGGTTGAGACCTTTACTGAGGTGACGAGCCTGCATTTCCGTCCCCTCAGCGAGAAGGAGATTCAGAAATACGTCCAGAGCGGCGAACCCATGGACAAGGCCGGTGCTTACGGCATTCAGGGCGGCGCGGCGCTGTTCTGCGAAAAGCTGGAGGGCGACTATTATAATGTAATGGGACTTCCCGTGTGCCGGCTGTATGAGACCCTTTGCCGCACAGTGCCGGAAGTGATGGAGGATACCTTATGAGAAATCTGTTCAGTACCAAAGTGAAGATCATTCTGGTGGTGGCCGCGCTGCTGACGGCGGCGCTGGCCATCTACAGCGGCATTTCCAACCAGAGTCTTCCCAGCGTAATCGTCCAGGGCGTTCTCGCCCCCTTCCGCGCCGCAGGCACCAGCCTGACCAACACGGCGGAAAAATACTACAGCTATATGTTCCGCTACGAGGCTCTGGACGCGGCAAACAAGGTTCTGGAGGAACGCATCGCCCAGATGGAGGACGTCGCCCGTCAGGCCGACTCCGTCGCCCGTGAAAACGAGCGTCTGCGCAAGCTTCTGGATCTGAAGGCCACCAACGAGGACTACAAGCTGGTGGACGCCTATATCATCGGCTGGAGCTCATCGGACTGGGAGAGCACCTTCACCATCAACCGGGGCACCAACGCGGGTATCCGGGAGAATCTGTGTGCCATCACCGCCAACGGCGAAGTGGTGGGTCTGGTAACGGAGGTGGGCGTCAACTACGCCGTCGTCAAGACCGTTCTGGACTCCACGCTGGAAATTTCCGGCACCATCTCCACCTCCGGCTACAACGGCATGGTCAAGGGCGGCTATACCAGCGGCAACGACACATTGCTCCAAATGAACTACCTGCCCTCCGACTCCATCATCCGCAATAAGGATCAGGTGGTGACCTCCGGTTCCACGGTGTACCCCCGTGGCCTGATCATCGGCTCCGTGGTGGACGCAGGCTATGAGGAAACGGGCGTCGCCAAATTCGCCCTCCTGGACCCCGCCGCGGACATTAACTCCCTGGAGCAGGTCTTCATCATCACCGCCTACACTACCGAGGTCGTGACCACCCCCGGCACGTCCACAGGCTCCGAGACTGCCACCGCCCCGTCCGAAACCGCCGCCGCCACCCAACCGACCACCCCCGTGGGCTGAGGACGCGCCATGGCAAGAAGAAAACTGTCCAAACAGTCGGAATTCAAGCCCGATCCCCGGCAAAACAGCCTTTCCGGGCTGTTCCACGTGACCCAGCTGCAAAAGCAACGGATGCTGAAATGGACGCTGTATGTGCTGACGGGTATCCTGCTCCTGACCATTCAGGACGTTATCATGAGCCGCGTCAGCATCTTCGGTGCGACCACCGACCTGCCGGTGGTGTACATTCTGCTGATCACGGTCATTGAGGGCGTGGATGTGGGAAGTCTGTTCGTCCTTTTTGCGTCCACCATTTACTACTTTTCCGGCTCCGCGCCGGGGCCTTACTGCATTGGCCTGCTGTGCGCCGTCGGGATCATCGCTACGCTGCTGCGGCAGGCCTACCTGCGGCGCACGAAAGCTTCCATCGTCATCTGCGCCGGTATCGCGCTGACAATTTACGAGATGGGTCTGTTCGTCGTGGGCATCGGCCTTGGGCTGACACGGTGGGACCGGGTGTTCTCCTTCCTGATCACCGCCGGCTACAGCTTCGGCGTTATGATCCTGCTGTACCCGCTTATCAATAAAATTGGCCTTATTGGAGGAACCACATGGAAAGAATAAGCCGATTTCGCGCTATCCTGCTTTTAATTCTGTTTATTACGATTCTGGCGCTGTTCGCCTTGAAGCTCTTTGATCTTCAGATCATCAAGACCAACGGCAACACCGACAACATCGCGAAATACACCACCGTTACCACCGTCCGTGCCGCCCGCGGCGATATCCTCGACCGGAACGGCAACGTTCTGGTGGGCAACCGCGCCAGTTATGATCTGGTGTTCAACCACTACGTTATCGAGTCCTACGGCCAGACCAACGAAGCGCTGTACGCGCTCGTACACAAGTGCCGGGATCTGAACCTGAGCTACAACGACCATTTCCCCGTGAGCAAGACCCGCCCCTTTGAGTACACTCTGAACGATTTTGCCACCTCCTGGCAGAACCACTTCCAGAGCTTCATGGTTGACCGGTCGCTGGACTCGGACATCACCGCGCCCCTGCTCATTGAAAAGCTGCGGGAACGCTATAAGATTCCCGAAGGCTGGTCGGACGAGGACGCCCGCGCCGTCATCGGTATGCGCTACGAATTCGACCTGCGCGGTATTTCCAGCCTGCCTACGTACACCTTCATTGAGGACATCTCCGACGAGAATCTGTCCGCCATTCTGGAGCTGAACACCCCCGGCCTGATGGTGGAATCCTCCACCGTCCGGGAATACCATACCAAATACGCCGCCCACATCTTAGGCTACATGGGCGGCATGGACGACGACGACTGGGCAAAGTACAAGAATGCAGGCTACTCCATGGACGCCTACATCGGCCAGTCCGGCTTTGAGGAAGCCTTTGAGGATTACCTCCACGGCATCGACGGCCAGCGCGTGGACGTGGTTTCCAAGGACGGCACCATCGTCGAGCAGTTCTGGCGGGTCAATCGGAAAACCGGCGAGGTCTACACCCCCATCGCCGGAAACAACGTGGAGACCACCATTGATCTGGAGCTTCAGGGCATTGCCGAGGACTCTCTTGCCAACATCATGAAGGAGCTGACCGACCCGGAGAAGAACACCTCCAAGGATGAGAGTAACGGCCTGGACGCGGAGGGCGCGGCGGTCATCGTCATGAAGGTCAAGACCGGCGAGATTCTGGCCTGCGCCAGCTATCCCACCTATAACCTCGCCACCATGAATCAGGACTGGGCCGAGATCGAGGCCGACCCCTTGAAGCCTTTCTTCAACCGCGCCTTCGGCGCCAACTACGCCCCCGGCTCCACCTTCAAGATGTGTACCCTGATTGCCGCTATGGAGCACCGTAGTACAAACCCGAAGAGTGAGTTCTTCGGCAGATACCTGTACCTCCCCGGCGAGATCATCCGGGATCAGGGTGTCTTCACCAAGTACCCGGGCTTCTCTCCCACATGCCTGATCTGGACATCCAACCCCGGCGTTACCCACGGCGAGCTGACCGCTCAGCGGGCGCTGGAAGTGTCGTGTAACTACTTCTTCTATGAGTTGGGCAGCCGTATGACCATCGAGATGCTGAACGAAACCGCCAATGGTCTGGGTCTGGGCGTTCCTACCGGCATTGAGCTGACGGAAAAGGTCGGCTGGGTCACCGATGAGGCCAGTAAGAAGGCCGCTTACGGCGAGACCGGCGTCAACTCCCAGATCACCGCAGGCGACCGTGTTCTGGCCGCCATCGGACAGGCCGAAAACCGGTTCAGCCCCTTGCAGCTGTGCGTTTACGCTTCCACTCTGGCCAACAAGGGCACCCGTATGAAGGCCACCTTCTTAAGCCGCGTGGTCGCCTCCGACTACAGCAGCCTCATCAAGGAGAATTCCCCCGAGATCATGAGCCAGATGGAAATCGCCTCCACCACCTACAATACCTATATTGAGGGTATGCGTCTGGTCATCGCGGGAGACGAGGGTACCGCCCGTTCCCACTTCGGCGGCCCCAAGGATCTGGACACCTTCCCCGTCGCGGTGTGCGGCAAGACCGGTACTGCTCAGCACTCCTCCGGCGGCTCTGACCATGGCGCGTTCATCTGCTTCGCCCCCATGGAAGACCCGGAGATCGCCGTAGCCGTCTACGGCGAAAAGGCCGCCCACGGCGCGACCCTTGCTGCCGTGGCTGAGGATATTCTCCGCGCCTACTTCGCCATGGAAGCCGCCAGCGAAGTCAACGCCTTTGAAAATCAGGCGTCGTAAGTGCCGTCGCCAAGCAGTCAACAGACACAGTAGGAAAACCTGCTGTGTCTGTTCTTTTATAAGCACCCCTTGCCTCTCCCTTTGGGAGAGGTGGACGAGCGCAGCGAGGACGGAGAGGGGAAACTAGGATGCAATGCCCTCTCAGTCGCCTACGGCGACAGCTCTCCCAAAGGGAGAGCCAAGGGGTGTTCCTTTTATTTCAGCACCACCGGAAAACTGGCATAGGTCTTTCCCGGCTTCAGGTTCACACCCCGGAGCTTCACCAGCTCCGAAACCGTGACAATTTCGTAGCCCTGATCTTTCAGCACGTCCACAATGTCCAGCGCCGCCTGCACCGAGCTGACCGTCATATCGTGGAGCAGGACGATATCCCCGTCCTTCACGTTTTTCAGCACAGCCCGCTCCACCGCCGCCGTGTCGGAGGTCGCCCAGTCCCGGGGGTCTACCGACCAGCTGAGGATTGCCAGCTGCCGCGCCTCGGCCACCTGCCGAACGGCATCGCTGCAGCAGCCTCCCGGCGGCCGGAGAAACACCGGCTCGCACCCCTCGGGCAGCAGCGCCTGCGTGTCCATGATTTCGGACGCCACCGTGCGGCGGCTCATTTCCTTCATGTTTTTGTGGGTGTAGCCGTGGTAGCCGATCTCGTGACCCTCGTCGAAAATCCGCTGGGTGATGTCCGGGTAATCCTTGATCCGGTAGCCGCACAGCAGAAACGTGGCCTTCACCTCCCGCTCCCACAGTCCGTCCAGAAGCCGGCGGGTATACCGCCCGGACGGCCCGTCGTCAAAGGTCAGCGCCACATATTTTGTCGTTTCCGCCGCGTCTACGGGAATTACGAGCAGACTCAGCACCGCAAGAACCGCCAGAAACCGCCGCATCATACCACCTCCGTCATTTTTTATGTTCCGTCCCAACGCCCCCCATATCCGCAATTTTGATTTGACGTAGCGGCAAAAATGCGGTATACTATAAGGTGGAGGGTTGCGGAATGGATTTGATTTGCCCAATTTGCGGAAGCAAACTGAATACGTTTGACAAATCCCTCGTCTGCGCCGGGCATCACTGTTTCGACATTGCCCGGCAGGGCTATGTGAACCTGCTGACCGTTCAGCAGAAGCACTCCCTGCACCCGGGTGACACCCGCGAGCAGGTGCTTTCCCGCCGCGCCTTTCTGGAAGCGGGGTACTACGCCCCCATCGCCGAAGCCCTGATCGCTGTTGCGAAAGAGTTAACGGTTAACTCAAATGAGATAAGACCGTCCGGCGAGCTTCTGGACGTAGGCTGCGGGGAAGGATATTACTCCGCACGGCTGGCCGGGGCGCTTGGAATGCGCCTCACGGGAATGGACATCTCCCGGGAGGCTGTCCGCTGTGCCGCCGGAAAATACAAGAACGGCCTGTGGCTCTGCGCCACCGCGTCCCACATTCCCGTGGCCGACCACTCATGCCGTTTGCTCACCAGTCTGTTTGCCCTGACCATGCCGGAGGAATTCAAGCGTGTTCTGCGGCCGGAGGGATACTTTTTTCAGGTTCTGGCGGCGGAAGACCATCTGCTTGGACTGAAATCCATCATTTACGACCATCTTATCGAAAAGCCCAAGGACACCGTCCCGGACGTGCCGGGCTTCACCCTTGTGAAATCCGTCCCCATCCGGTTCACCTTCACCGTGGAAGGGGAGCAGGTGGAAAATCTTCTTTCCATGACGCCCCACGTTTTCCGCATTGGCAAAGACGGCGCTCAGCGCCTGCGGGAAACCAGGTCCCTGACGGACACCGCCAGCTGCGTCTTAAATGTGTTCCGTCCTGTAGGGAACCTCTGATGAAATCGTCTTCGGCCGAGCAGCGGATCTTTTCCTCTATCCGCGCAGTTTCAAAAGCGGGAAATACATACAGTATTCCTCCGCTTTCGAAACTTTCGGCTAGAGAAAAATCTCTCGCTGTCGGCTCTCGCCGATTCCGTCAGAGCTTCCCTAATAACATTCCCTTACCGGGTGGATGTATGTCTGGAAAAAAGTCGAAAATGCGTATCCGGCTGCCAGAATTGCCGATATTATAAATTTAATGGAGTAGCTATATGCTGGATAAACTACAGGCCATCTGCAATAAATACGAAGAGCTTTCCGCCAAGTCCGAGCAGCCGGATTTTTACGCCGACCCCCAGAAGGCGGCGAAGCTGCTCCGGGAAAAAAACGATCTGGAGCCCATTGTGGAAGCCTTTCACGCCTACAATCAGGCGCAGCAGGACATGGCAGACGCTCAGGAGCTGATGGCCGACCCGGAAATGAAGGAGCTTTGTCAGGAAACCTACGCCGCCGCCAAGGCGCAGAAGGAGGCCCTTGCCGAAAAAATCCAGATTTTGCTCCTTCCCAAAGACCCCAATGACGAAAAGAACGTCATTATGGAGATCCGCGGCGGCGTCGGCGGCGAAGAAAGCGCCCTGTTTGCTCACAGTTTGCTGCGGATGTACTCCATGTACGCCGCGAAAATGGGCTGGAGCATTGAGCTGATGAACCTGAACGAAACGGAGCTTGGGGGCGTCAAAGAAGCGGACTTCATCGTCAGCGGCCGGGGCGCATACTCAAGGCTCAAATATGAGTCCGGCGTCCACCGTGTCCAGCGGGTCCCCGAGACGGAATCCGGCGGCCGCGTCCACACCTCCACCGCAACCGTCGCGGTTCTGCCGGAGATGGAGGAAGTGGACGTGCAGATCAACCCCGCCGACATCGAAATGCAGGTCTACCGTTCCAGCGGCGCGGGCGGTCAGCACATCAACAAAACCTCCTCCGCCGTGCGGCTGATCCACAAGCCCACGGGCATCGTGGTCGCCTGTCAGGAGGAGCGGAGCCAGATCCAGAACCGGGAGAAATGTATGCGGATGCTGGCCAGCAAGCTCTACGAAATGGAGCAGGAGCGCCTGGACAGCGAAGTCACCGGTCTTCGCCGCAGTCAGGTGGGAACGGGTATGCGCAACGAGCGCATCCGCACCTACAATTTCCCCCAGGGTCGCGTCACCGACCATCGGGTGGGACTGACCCTGTACCGCATTGACGCGATCATGGACGGCGATTTGGACGAGATCATCAACGCCCTCGCCACCGCCGACCAGGCAGAGAAACTGAAAAACGCCCATCAATAAGGAAGATTCACATGGAATTTATCACAAACTCCCCGGAGGAAACGGAGAAAATCGGCGCGGCGATAGGGAAGATCATCCCCGCCGGGACGGTTCTTGCCTACCGGGGCGACCTTGGGGCGGGGAAGACCGCCTTCACCCGGGGACTTGCCCGTGGGCTTGGCTTCACGGAAGCCGTCACCAGCCCGACCTACACCATCGTCAACGAATACCTTGGCGGGCGGCTCCCTCTGTTTCATTTTGATATGTACCGGCTTTCCTCCGCCGACGACCTGTTTGACATCGGCTGGGAGGACTATCTCGACCGGGGCGGCGTGTGCGCCGTGGAGTGGAGCGAGAATGTGACCGAAGCCATGGAGGGCGCGGTCAGCGTCACCATCGACGTTCTGGGGGAGAACACCCGGCGGATCACCATTTCGGGAGGGGATTTTCTTGCTGATCTTAGCCTTTGAAACCAGCGCGAAAGCCGCCTCCGCGGCGCTGCTGGAGGACGGGAAACTTCTGGCGGAAAGCTACCAGAACACCGGCCTGACCCACAGCCAGACCCTGATGGTCATGGCGGAAAATCTGCTGCATCAATGCGGCAAAACTGTTAACGACGTAAACGCGGTGGCCGTGGCCGCAGGCCCCGGCTCCTTTACCGGTGTGCGCATCGGCGTCGCCGCCGCAAAGGGTTTCGCATGGGGCAGGGAAGTGCCGTGTTATGGCGTCAGCACGCTGGAAGCCATGGCGCTTTCGCTGGGCGAATATCAGGGTTACGTGTGTCCCGTAATGGACGCCCGGCGGAGTCAGGTGTATAATGCGCTGTTTTATGTCAACCACGGCAGTCTCAAAAGGATCACCGAAGACCGCGCCATTGCCTTGGCGCAGCTGAAGCAGGAGCTTGCACACCTGACGGAACCTGTGTTTCTGGTGGGGGACGGCAGCGTCCTTACTTACAAGACCCTTTCCGGGGATATCCCCAACCTCATTATGCCTCCGGAACACCGGATGCACCAGCGCGCCGCAGGCGTCGCCCTTCTGGCCGCGCAAAAACAAGCCGCCGGGGAAACCGGCGACGGCGCCGCTCTGACCCCCAACTACCTGCGCCTGAGTCAGGCGGAACGGGAACGTCTTGAGCGGGAACAGCAAAATTCATAAATCCGGGGCCGATTCATTCAACCCTGTAAATAGAAGGAGAAATATCATGGCAAACGTACACGTCCTCGATCATCCCCTGATCCAGCATAAGCTGGCCATTCTGCGCAACAAGAAGACCTCCGTTAAGGAATTCCGCGAGCTGGTCGGCGAAATTGCCGGTCTGATGTGCTATGAGGCCACCCGCAACCTGCCCACCCGGGAGGTAGAGGTGCAGACCCCCGTCGCCACTGCCAAGTGCCGGATGCTGTCCGGCAAGAAGCCGGCCATCGTCCCCGTCCTTCGCGCCGGCCTCGGCATGGTGGACAACATGGTGGAGCTGATCCCCTCCGCAAAAATCGGTCACATCGGCCTGTACCGCGACCCCGAGACCCACAAGCCTGTGGAATACTACTGCAAGCTGCCGGAGGACATCTCCAACCGGGTGGTTTACGTGGTCGATCCCATGCTGGCCACCGGCGGAAGCGCCGTCGCGGCCATCGATTTTCTGAAAAAGCACGGCTGCCGGAACATTATCATGATGAACATCATCGGCTGCCCCGAAGGCATCAAGGCCGTTCAGGAAGCCCACCCCGACGTGGAAATGTTCCTTGCCGCCGTTGATGAGAAGCTCAACGAGCACGCCTACATTGTCCCCGGTCTGGGCGACGCCGGCGATCGGATTTTCGGTACAAAGTAAAAAAGTTGGAAAAATGTGCATCTCCGTGGGAGATGCACATTTTTCGTGTTAAAATCTTTACTTTAACCGCTTTTCCAGCGTTGCGGCGTTGAGCGCCGTCAGATGCACCCGGGAAAAGCCGTATTCCGCCGTCAGGATGAAGGACTTGGGCAGATCGTCGCAGGGGATGACCTCACCCTCCCGCTCCGCCCGGTTCAGAAACTCCCGGGTGCGCTTGGAGGTGGAAGTGTTGTCCAGATCAAAAATGCCGATGATGCTTCTGTCCCGGACAGCCATGTCGTTGCCGATGGATAAAAACATATTTTCCTCCTATGGTAACATCGGGCGGCAATTTTGCCGCCCGATGATCTTTCATTTACGCTTTTTCCACTCGCTGACTGCCAGCTCATCGCAGCGGTTGTTCTTCGGGTTCTCCGCGTGTCCCTTGACCCAGTGGTAATGCACGTCGTGCTTCTGCGTCAGGGTCAGCAGGATTTCCCAGAGGTCGGAATTCAGGGCGGGCTTTTTGTCGGATTTGACCCAGCCGCGCTTTTTCCAGCCCCACGCCCAGCCTTTCTCCAGCGCGTCGATGACGTACTTGCTGTCGCTGTACAGCTCCACGGTGCAAGGTTCTTTCAGCGCCTGCAAGCCCCGGATCACCGCCGTCAGCTCCATGCGGTTGTTGGTGGTGCTGTCTTCCCCGCCGGAAAGCTCCTTTTCGATGCCGTTGTATTCCAGAATGGCACCCCAGCCGCCGGGGCCGGGATTGCCGGAACAGGCGCCGTCAGTGTACAGAGTCACGGTTTTCATGCCTGTTCTCCGGTCTCTTCCTCGTCCATCTTCTCGACACGCTCCAAAGAGACCACCTGATTGCCGTCGTCAATGCGCATGACGATGACGCCCTGAACGTCCCGCTTGTAGACGTTGATAGAGGACGCGGGAATGCGGATGATGACGCCGCCGTTTTCGATGAGCATAACATCGTCACTCTCGCTCACCACACGGCAGCCGGCCACATTGCCGGTCTTGGGGGTGATGTTGTAGTTCTTAAGACCCTTGCCGCCCCGGCTTTGCGCCTGCTTTTCCCCGTTGGGGCCGGTGCGCAGGTACTCCGTCAGAGCGGTGCGCTTGCCGTAGCCGTTCTGGGTGACGGTGAGCAGGGTCTTGCCCTCCTCGGCCTTCTCCGCGCCGACTACATAGTCTCCGTCGGTTAACATAATACCGCGAACGCCCGCCGCGTCACGACCCATGCATCGCACGTCGTTCTCGTTAAAGCAGATGGCGTAGCCAAAGGCCGTGGCAAGCACGATGTCGTCGTCGCCGTTTGTGCGGATGACGTTAATCAGGTGGTCGTCCTCGTCCAGGGTGATGGCGCGGATGCCCGCCTTGCGGTTGGTTTTCAGGGAGACGAAGGGGATACGCTTGACGGTGCCCTTCCGGGTGACCATCATCAGGAACTCATTTTCGTCAAACTCCCGGGTGATCACCATGGCGGTGACGGACTCGCCGGGATTCAGGGGCAGCACATTGACAATGGCAGTACCCCGGGCGGTGCGGCCTGCCTCGGGAATCTGGTAACCCTTGCGGTGATGCACCCGTCCCTGATCGGTGAAGAAGAGCATGTGGTCGTGGGTAGACGCAATGGTCAGACTCTTGACGTAATCCTCTTCCTTCAGGTTCTGGGCATTGACGCCCCGGCCGCCACGGCTCTGGGTGCGGTAGGTGTCCACGGGCATTCTCTTGATGTAGCCCTGATTGGACAGCGTGAAGGCGCAGGTCTCCTCCTCGATCAGATCTTCGATGTCGATCTCGTCCTCGATTTCCTGAATCTCGGTCTTCCGCTTGTCGCCGAACTTGTCCCGAATTTCGATCATCTCGCCGCGAAGGACAGCCTTGAGCTTGTTCTCGTCCGCCAGCAGTTCCAGATAATACTTGATCTTTTCTTCCAGCTCGTCATACTCGCTCTGGAGCTTTTCCCGGTCAAGACCCTGCAGGGCTTTCAGACGCATGTCCAGAATGGCCTGCGCCTGAACGTCGTCCAGTTTGAAGCGATCCATCAGGCGCTGCTTGGCGTCGTCGTAAGCCGAGCGGATGATGTGGATGACCTCGTCGATGTTGTCCTGGGCAATGAGCAGACCTTCCAGCAGATGTGCCCGCTCCTGGGCTTTTTTCAGGTCATACCGGGTGCGCCGGGTGAGAACCTCTTCCTGATGCTTCAGGTACTCGTCGATGATCTGCCGCAGGGAGAGAATTTTCGGCTGCTTCTGGTTGTCCACCAGCGCCAGCATGATGATGCCGAAGCTGGACTGCAAAGCCGTCTGCTTGAACAGATTGTTCAGCACTACCTGAGGATTGGCGTCCTTTTTCAGCTCTATGACCACACGCATACCGTTGCGGTCGGTCTCATCCCGGAGGTCGGAAATGCCGTCCAGGCGCTTGTCCTTCACCTGCTCGGCAATGTTCTTGATGAGCTGACGCTTATTGACCTGATAGGGAAGCTCGGTAACGATGATCCGCATCCGGTCTTTGCCATGCTCCTCAAATTCCGTCCGGGCGCGGACGACCACCTTGCCCCGGCCGGTAGCATATGCCGCGCGGATGCCGCTGCGTCCCATGATGATGCCGCCGGTAGGGAAGTCCGGGCCGGAAATATGCTCCATCAGGTCGGCCAAAGTCGCTTCCGGGTCGTCCAGCACGCACACGCAGGCGTCAATGACCTCCGCTAAGTTGTGGGGCGGTATGTTGGTCGCCATGCCGACAGCGATACCGGAGGAACCGTTGACCAGCAGGTTGGGGAAGCGGGAGGGGAGTACGCGGGGCTCCTTCCGGGTCTCGTCGAAGTTGGGGTCCCAGTCCACGGTGTCCTTGTCGATGTCCCGGAGCATTTCGTTGGAAATTTTGCTCAGACGGGCTTCGGTGTAACGGTAAGCCGCGGGGGGATCGCCGTCCACGGAGCCGAAGTTGCCGTGGCCGTCCACCAGCAGATACCGCATGGAAAAGTCCTGCGCAAGACGCACCATGGCGTCGTAAACCGACGCGTCGCCGTGGGGATGGTATTTGCCCAGCACGTCACCGACGCAGGTCGCCGATTTTTTGAAAGGCTTGTCGGAGGTCAGGCCGCTTTCGTACATGGTGTACAAAATCCGGCGGTGAACGGGCTTCAGTCCGTCCCGGACGTCCGGCAATGCCCGCCCTACGATGACGGACATGGCATATTCAATATAGGATTTCTCCATTTCGTCCACCAGATTGGACTCTGTAATGATCTGGTCGGGGAAGCGGATATCCTCGGGTTTATAACTGCGGTTATGTCCCATAAACGCACCTCCAGTTCGGGATTGCTATATCAAATGTCGATGTTGACTGCGTATCTCGCATTCCGCTCGATCCAGTCTTTTCTCGGCTCCACCTGTTCGCCCATGAGAACGGTGAAAATCTCGTCGGCGCGGCGGGCGTCCTCCAGCGTAATACGGCGCAGGGAACGCTTTTCCGGGTCCATGGTGGTTTCCCACAACTCGTGGGGGTCCATTTCGCCAAGGCCCTTGAACCGGGAAATGTCGATCTTGGCGTTGGGGTTGTCGCTGCGCATCTGGGAGGAGATTGCGTCCCGCTCGTCGTCGGAATAGGCGACCTTCACGCTCTTGCCCCTCGTCAGCTTGTACAGGGGCGGCACAGCGGAGTAGACGTAGCCGTGCTCGATCAGCGGCCGCATATACCGGAAGAAGAAGGTCAGCAGCAGCGTGCGGATATGAGCGCCGTCCACATCGGCATCGGCCATGATGATGACCTTGTGATACCGGAGCTTTTCAATGTCGAATTCGTCCCCGATGCCCGCGCCCAGCGCCACGATCAGGGGATACAGCTTGTCGTTGCCGTAAATCTTATCCGCCCGGGCTTTTTCCACGTTGAGCATCTTGCCCCACATGGCGAGGATGGCCTGAAAACGGGAGTCCCGACCCTGAATGGCGGAACCGGCTGCGCTGTCGCCCTCCACGATATAGATTTCGCAAAGGCTGGCGTCCCGCTCGTTGCAGTCCTGAAGCTTATCCGGCATCTGGCCGGATTCCAGTCCCGTCTTGCGGCGGATGGATTCCCGGGCTTTCCGGGCGGCCTCCCGGGCGCGGTTGGCCATCATGGCCTTGTCCAGCACGGCCTTGGCAACGGCGGGGTGTTCCTCAAAATAGGTGGTCAGCTGGTCGTTCACTACCTGATCGACCAGAGTACGAATATAGGCGTTGCCCAGCTTGGCTTTGGTCTGACCCTCGAACTGGGCGTCGGTGAGCTTCACGGAAATGATGGCGGTGATACCCTCCCGGCAGTCCTCGCCGGAAACCTTGTCGTCGCCCTTGATGATGCCGTTTTTCACGCCGTAGGCGTTGAGAACACGGGTCAGCGCGGTTTTGAAGCCGGTCTCGTGCATACCGCCCTCCGGCGTGCGCACGTCGTTGGCGAAGGACAGCAGAAATTCGTTGTAGCCGTCGTTATACTGCACGGCGATCTCGGCGGAAGCGTCGCCCTTGCTGCCGCTCATATAGATAACGTCCTCGCACAGGGGCGTCTTGTTCCGGTTGCACCAAACGGCAAACTCCCGGATGCCGCCCTCGTAGCACATGGTCTCGCTGATCTGCTTTTCATCGTCCCGGTCGTCGGTGATGGTGATGGTCAGACCCGCATTCAGGAAGGCTTCCTCCCGCATCCGCTCGTGAAGGACTTCGTAGTCATAGACAAGACTGTCGAACATCTCCGGGTCGGGCTGGAAGGTGACCTCCGTGCCGGTCTTGTCGGTCTTGCCGACGATGCGCATTTCCTGCGTGATATTGCCACGGGCAAATTTCATTTCGTAGATGCTGCCGTTTTTGTGAACCCGCACCCGCAGCCACTCGCTCAAAGCGTTGACGACGGACGCGCCCACGCCGTGCAGGCCGCCGGAGACCTTATAGCCGCCGCCGCCGAATTTGCCGCCGGCGTGGAGCACGGTATACACGACCTCCAGAGCCGGACGTCCGGTCTGGGGCTGGATATCCACGGGGATACCACGGCCGTCGTCGGTGACGGTAATGGAGTTGCCGGGATTGATGGTCACGGTAATATGCTTACAGTATCCGGCCAGCGCTTCGTCAATGGCGTTATCCACGATCTCATAGACCAGGTGGTGCAGACCGGAGGAGGAGGTAGAGCCGATATACATACCGGGTCTTTTCCGCACCGCTTCCAGACCCTCCAGAACCTGAATCTGCTCCGCGCCGTATTCCTGTGTTACTTTCGTTTCGTCAGACATATATGCCCTCCTGCGTGATATGCTTCAATTATTCGCGAATGCTTCCCTTTTCTATCTGAATCGTTCTTCCCAGTTTGGTGAACCGTCCCGGTTCGCAGCAGGTGATGAACACCTGCCCGGAGACGATTTTATTTAATACAAAGTCCTGCCGCCCGGGGTCAAGCTCGGACAGAACATCGTCCAGCAGCAGAACCGGTTCTTCGCCCCATTCCCGCGCCATCAGCTCCCGCTGGGCAAGCTTCAAGCTGATAGCCGCCGTCCGGGTCTGACCCTGAGAGCCGTAGGCTTTCAGGTCGATGCCGGACAGGCTCACGGTAAAATCGTCCTTGTGGGGGCCAGTCAGGCACTGCGCCGTTTCCAGCTCTGCCCGGCTGTGGCTTTGCAGATGGTCTAATAGGTTTTGTGCCAGTTCCGGGACAGGGGCAAAGGGGTCAATGACCGTGGAGACGGTCTTGTAGCTGAGGGTAAAATTCTCCGCTCCACCGGAAAACTGGTTGTGGTAATTGGCCGCGGCCTTGCCCAGACTGTCGTAAAACCGTGCCCGGTAGGAGATCAGCAGCGCACCCACCTGACACAGCCGGGTATTGTATTCCGGCAGAATTTCCAGAATACCGGGATTTTCAAAATGATCTTTCAGAATGCGGCTTTTCTGCTCCAGAATCCGGTTGTACTCCGTCAATGCCGCGTCGTAATTCGGCCGGAGGGCGCACAGCGCCAGATCGCCGAACCGCCTCCGCTGGCTCGCTCCCATTTTCAGGATCATCAGATCTTCCGGGCAGAACAGCACCGTAGGCAGCACCCCGGCGATTTCCCCGGCGGTTTTCTTCTTCGCCCCGTTCAGCCACAGCTGCCGGGGACGGGAGCCGGGAAACAGAATCCATCGGATGCTCTGCTGCCGCTCCTGAGAGAATACAGAACCGTCGATTTCCCCGAAATCTTCCTGAAACCGCACCATTTCCGAGGTTTTCTGCGCCCGGAAGCTTTTCCCGCTGCCAAGATAGGATATAGCCTCCAGCAGGTTGGTTTTTCCCTGGGCGTTATCCCCCACGATCAGGTTGACGCCGGGGTCAAACTGCGCCGCGATTTCCTGATAATTTCGGAAAGATCGGAGCTTCAGCTCATTCAGATTCATGAGTGATGATCTGGTACGCCTGAGAGTTGCAGACGAACCGGTCGCCGGGGCGCAGTTTCTTGCCCCGCATCCGGCAGATCTCGCCGTTGACCAGAATCTGCCCCTCCTGAATCATCAGCTTGGCTTCACCGCCGGTTTCCGCGGCGTTCGCCAGCTTCATGGCGTCCTGTAACTTGATATATTCCGTGGTGATCGCTACGGGAATGGCGTTATCCTTCTTTTTGACGACTACCTTCATAAGCCGACTCCTTCGCTCAGCCGTTTTTGATCCGGACGGGCAGCACCATATAGGCAAAGTCTTCCTTCTCGTCCACAGGGGTCAGAACAATGGGGCTTAACCCGTTGGTCAGCTCCAGCGTGACCTCCTCCGAGGGGATCACCCGCAGGGCTTCCGCCAGATACCGGACGTTGAAGCCGATTTCCAGTTCCTGCCCGTCCCCGGCCAGAGAGCAGCGGTCCTCCGCCGCGCCGATGGTGGTGCTGGTGCGCATCAGCAGCTCCTGATTGCCGAACACACAGCGCACGGGGCTCTTGTACTTTTCGGACACGATCAGGCCGACACGTTCCACGGAAGACGCCAGATCACCAACATTTGCCACCATTTTGATGGGGCAGTTGGAAGGCACCACCCGCCGCCAGTCCAGAAATTCCCCTTCCAGCAGGCGGCATACCAGCGTGGCGTTTCCCACCTGAAACAGAATGTGCTTCGTACCCAGCGTAAAGGCCGCGTTATCCTCCACGTCCGTAAGGATTTTCTCCACTTCCTTCAATCCGGCGGCGGGAACCACGAAATTCAGCTCCCGTCCGGTGCCCTCCTCCGGGTGGAAGGTGCGCCGGGCAAGCCTGAACCCGTCCACGGCCACGGCGGTGATGGCGTCATTCGTTACCTCAAATTTCACACCGGTGTGAATGGGACGCCCCTGATTTTCGCTGACAGCGAAAATGGTGCCGGAAATCAGCTCCTTCAGCTTGTTCTGCGGGATATAGATTTCCCGGCCGTCGCCCACGTCCGGCAGCTCCGGATAATCCTCGGCGGACTCGGCGGAAATGGTAAAGGAAGCGTACCCTGCCCGGATGGAGACTTTGTAGTTCTCGTCCACCACCACGGTCACCGGCCCCTCCGGCAGGCGGCGGATGATATCGCCGAACAGCTTCGCCGGGAGGATGCACTGACCCATGTCGGACACGTCCGCGTCGATTTCATAGGTAATGGCGGTTTCCATATTATAACCGGTCAGGCTCAGTCCCTGTCCGGCCTTGCAGAGGATTCCTTCGATGACGGACAGACTGCTCTTCTGGGCGACGGTACGACCCGCAATGTTCAGTCCCGTGACCAGCATATTTTTTTCACAGGTAAAACGCATAGGTAAAATCCTTTCTTTCTGATTTTAATCAATATATCTCTCTATCAATAAGTTCAGGTAGTAATAACAGTGGTAGTACAAACTTATGTGGAAAAGTCCCTTTTTATTTAGTGCCGCAAGTCTTTTTTATCCACAGCCCAATGTGGATGATCCATCCCTTTTCCACAGGGCCTGTGAAGACCCAAACCGGGTGCAACTTATCCACAATCTTGTTTTCCACATTCCACAGGGCTTGTGGAGAAAATTTACAGGCAGGAATTGATATTCGCGGTGATGTCCCGGATATTGTTCTGCATGGTGGTGTCTCCGTTTTTCAGCGCGACTTCGACTTTCCGGATGGCGTACAATACCGTCGAGTGATCCCGGGCGAATTCCTTGCCGATGTCCGGCAGGCTCAGGTTGGTGAGCTTGCGGATCAGATACATGGCGATCTGCCGGGCTTCGGCGGTACCCTTGTTTTTCTGGGTGCCCCGGAGAAGCACCTCGTCAATGGAATAGAACTTGCACACCTGACTGATGATCAGGCTGGGCGTGGGCAGGGCGTTGCCCTCGCTCTTGAACATATCGTCGATGGCCCGGGAAATGTTGGGAAGATCCAGCGGCATGTTGTTCAGGTCGCGATAAGCCAGAATTTTCTTGACCGTACCTTCAATCTGCCGGACGTTGTTGGTGACGTTGATGGCAATATAGTTGCACACATCGTCGGAAAGGTTCAGCCCCAGATTTTTTGCCTTGTTTTTCAGAATGGCCATACGGGTCTCATAATCCGGCGGCTGGATATCCGCCAGCAGACCCCACTCAAACCGGGTCTTCAGCCGGTCCTCCAGCGTCAGCATATCGCTGGGCTTGCGGTCGGAGGTCATGACGATCTGCTTATGTTCCTCGTAGAGCTTATTGAAGGTATGGAAGAATTCTTCCTGGGTGGATTCCTTACCGGCGATGAACTGCACGTCATCAATCAGAAACAGGTCGGCTTCCCGGTATTTGCTGCGGAATTCAATATTTTTGCCGTTCTGAATGGCGGCAATCAGCTCGTTGGTAAATTGATCGCCCTTGATGTAGACGATGTTGGCGTTGGGATTTTCCTTGCGGATGCCGTTGGCAATGGCGTACAGCAGGTGGGTCTTGCCCACGCCGGGAGGGCCATAAAGGAACAGGGGATTGTACACCTGCCCCGGCGTTTTGGAAACGGCGATGGCTGCGCTGTGAGCAAAACGGTTGGAGGGGCCGACAACGAAGTTGTCAAAGGTAAACTGGGGATTGAAGTCCATGGAAGAAACGCTTTTCCCCTTCTGTTTGAAGGCGTCCAGCTCTTCGTCACCGAAGACCATCAGCTTCGCGTCGGAATTGAACACTTCCTTCAGCGCGTCCTGAATGTAATCGGTGCAGCGGCGGCGGATAATCTCCCGGCGGAAATCCGAGGGGGAGTACAGAATCAGATTGTTCTCGTTCAGCTCCACCACCTCGGCATCGTCGAACCATGCCGAAACGGTGACAGCCCCCAGCCGCTCTTCCATATGGCTCAGAACCTTTGCCCACACATAGGCAGATGAATACATAGGGCAGCTCCTTTCTAACTCATTTGAGGTAAAAACAGTAGAAAACGCTCGATTTTTGCGTATAATCTCTCAACCTAAATTTTATCACATTTCCACAGAAAAAACAAGGCTTTTTTGTTGAAATACAATCAATTTCCGAAAGGGACACCGAAAGATAACAGAATCGGACAAAGTGTGTCCGACCCGCCGCCCAAAGCGGAAAATCCACCCATATCTGTTTTCCCAAGAAAGGCGAATTTCGTCGAATTATACCTTGACCCGTGGACAAATCTATGCTAGAATCGAAAATTAAGAACCCGGCAATGGCCGTAGGATTCAGAGGAGTTCTGTATGAAAAAGGTCTGGACATATCTAGTCATTGCCTTCATTGCGCTGCTGGCGTCTGTCAATTACGAGCTGTTTGTTTTCCCCAACCAGTTCGCCCCCTCCGGTATCAACGGTATCTGTACCATGATCCAGTACGTCACCGGCGTCAGCGTGGGTTATCTGAGCCTGTTTATCAATATCCCTCTGGCAATCTGGTGCTATTTTGAGGTCAGCAAGCCCATGGCCATCCGCAGCATGGTCTACGTGGTCACGTTCTCTCTGGGACTGCTGATTCTGGACAAGGTGGACCTGTCTGCCTTCGCCTACGTCACGGAAAACGGCACCAGCAAAATTCTCGGCCCCATGGTCGCGGGCGTCATTCAGGGCTTTGTGTACTCCATTCTCATCAAGGCCAGCGCCTATACCGGCGGTACGGATTTCGTTTCCGCCATTGTCCATAAGCATCACCCCAACCGGCCGTTTTTCGGCATGAGCTTCGCCATTAACTCCGCCATTGCCATCGTCAGCTACTTTGTCTATGGCTGCCAGATGGAGCCGGTGATTTTGTGCATTCTCTATAGCTTCATGTCCACCACGGTGGGCGACCGGCTGATGAAGTCCGGCCGGGAGGCCATCTGCTTTGAGATCATCACCAATTCCCCCCAGGAGGTTTCCAGAGAGCTGATTGACCGCCTTCACCACACCGCGACCTTCCTCCCCGCAAAGGGCATGTACTCCGGCCGGGAAACCAGCGTGCTTCTGTGCGTGGTCAACAAGACCCAGGTGGCGCTGGTCAGCCAGATCGTCCACAAGTATCCCCATACCTTCGCCATCGTCCATCCCGTGAGCGAGATTCTGGGCAATTTCAAGAACCTCAGCTCCTCCGGCAAGGAGGTTGTGGAGGTTCTGGACGCAGGCGACAGAAAAACTTTGTAAGACAACACCGCGCAGTTGCTTTTTGGGATTGCGCGGTGCAGTTATACATTCAAGCAATCTATTTTACTATAGGAGGTCATACCAATGGCGTATTACTACCCGGAACCCAGCCACACCTTCAGCGAGTATCTTCTGATTCCCGGCTACACCTCGGAAGACTGCATTCCCAATAATGTCAGCCTGAAAACGCCCCTCGTCAAGTACCGCAAGGGCACGGAGGAACCGGCGATTTCCCTGAACGTGCCGCTGACGTCCGCCGTCATGCAGTCCGTCTCCAACGACACCCTTGCCATCGCACTGGCAAAGGAAGGCGGCATCAGCTTCATTTTCGGTTCTCAGTCCATCGAGAATCAGGCAGCCATGGTGGCACGGGTGAAGGGCTATAAGGCCGGTTTCGTCACCTCCGCCTCCAATCTGACCCCGGAAGCTACCCTCGCCGACGTGCTGGCGCTGAAGCAGCGCAACGGCTTCTCCACCGTGGCCATCACCGAGGACGGCACCGCCAACGGCAAGCTCCTGGGCATCGTCACCAGCCGCGACTACCGCGTCAGCCGTATGGCCCCCACCGACAAGGTCAGAGACTTCATGACCCCCCGTCAGAAGCTGGTCACCGCTCCCTCGGACACCACGCTGAAGGAAGCCAACGACATCATCTGGGAGCACAAGCTCAACAGCCTGCCCATCGTGGACGAAAATGACCACCTGCTGTATTTCGTGTTCCGGAAGGACTACTCCTCCCACAAGGACAACCCTCTGGAGCTGCTGGACAACAAGAAGCGCTATCTGGTAGGTGCGGGCATCAACACCCGTGACTACGCCACCCGCATTCCCGCCCTGCTGGAGGCCGGTGCGGACGTGCTGGTGATCGACTCCTCCGAGGGCTACACCTGCTGGCAGGAAAAGACCATCAAATGGGTGCGGGACACCTACGGCGACACCGTGAAGATCGGCGCCGGCAACGTGGTGGATAAGGACGGATTCCGATTTCTGGCGGAAGCCGGTGCTGACTTTGTGAAGGTGGGCATCGGCGGCGGCTCCATCTGCATCACCCGGGAGACAAAGGGCATTGGCCGTGGTCAGGCAACGGCACTGATCGAGGTCGCCGCAGCCCGTGACGAGTATTTCAAGGAGACGGGCATCTACGTGCCCATCTGCTCCGACGGCGGCATTGTCCACGATTACCACATGACGCTGGCGCTAGCCATGGGCGCGGACTTCCTGATGCTGGGCCGTTACTTCGCCCGCTTCGACGAAAGCCCCACGAACAAGGTTATGGTTAACGGTGCGTACATGAAGGAATACTGGGGCGAAGGCTCCAACCGCGCCCGGAACTGGCAGCGCTACGATTTGGGCGGCTCCGCCAAGCTCAGCTTTGAGGAAGGCGTGGACTCCTACGTCACCTACGCCGGCCCCCTGCGTGATAACGTGGAAGCGTCCCTGTACAAGGTCAAGTCCACCATGTGCAACGTAGGCGTGACGAACATCCCTGACCTCCAGCAGAACGCCAAACTGACGCTGGTATCCTCCGTGTCTATCGTAGAGGGTGGATACCACGACGTAACGCTGAGAAGCTCTTCTCCGGTGAAATAAGCAATAATATAAAAAGTGCTGCCCGGCCATAGCTGGGCAGCACTTTTGCTGTTTCCAACGTGATTGTTCACATAATTTGATTGATTCTTTGATTGATTGCTGTTATAGTATAAGATAGGATGTGAAATTATGAGGAAAAGTGTAGAATACTATCTGTCCAAAGGGTACGACCGGAAAATGGCAGAATATTTTGCTTCCGGGCGCAGACGGATTACTAGGGTCATTCCCAGAAATGATTTCACATTGCTGCTGAGCTTTGATAATGGCGAGACTCGACTGTACGATGCTGGCCCTTTGCTTCAGACCGGAACCGTGTTTGCACCCTTCCAGGAATGGGATAATTTCCGCAGAGTATATCTGGACGAAGACCACAGTGTTTGCTGGGACATTGACCCTAATGTTGACAGTAATGAGGTGTGGAACAACAAGGTAGACTTGTGTCCGGACAGCTGCTATGTGGACAGCGTTCCTTTTCATTGACATAGAGCCTGTAAATCCCGCTGCTAAATTGCAGCGGGATTTACTTTTGCTTTTTCTCCTTTTGTTCCATGTATTTTCTCAGAATCAGGTTAATGTACTGCGATAGGGGGCGGCAGTCTTCGTCCGCTTTCTCACGAAGCTTCTCTAATAAATCGCTGTCAATTGTTATGCTGATTTTCTCCTTTAACGGTCGCATATATCCTATCACCTCAATGGAATTATAACATTTGGTATTATTTTATATTGACAAGTAGGCATAAGTAGGATACACTACTACCAATGAGGTGATACAATGATCGTTGTATTAAACGACCGTCAATTCGGGAAAAACCTTCGATTCCTCCGCAGACGGCACCATTACAGCCGCTGGGAGCTGGCAAATCTAATCTGCTCTTACCCCAAAGTCATCCGGGATTGGGAAACCGGCAGGAGCTTCGACGTGGATTCCGTTTGTATGCTGAATATCGGAAAACTGTTTGGTATTCCTATCGAATCCCTGATCGACGACGACCTCAGACGGATTTACAAGTCCAGAAAATGACCCCCGCTGCTGAAAAGCAGCGGGGGCATTGCTTATCTTACGAAGGATGTACTTAAATTACAGCTCCAGCTTTCGCCCGGGTCCAGAATGGCGGCGGCGGGCTTTTCCTCCCAGCGGATGGAGCCACCCTCCGGACTGGGAAGGCTGTGCCACGGTTCGATGCATACAAACCTCGGCTCCCCTCCCGGCATCGACCAGATCAGTGTGTAGGGAAACTCCGAAATGTCACATACCACACCACGCCCGGTGCCTTTTTCGTAAATCCCCAGCTTATGGGATTTGAGATTCACCATACAGTGACTGTCGTTTGCGAACAGCTCCCGGGTGATGGGGATGGTGCGGATGTTGCTGCCCAGCGTGTAGAAATCCCCGTGAACCAGACCCAGCGGCAGGCAGTTAATGCAGAGCGGAGACTCTGGCTCGCTGAACCGAAGCTCGTAGTCCGACAGCGTATGCTCATCGTCAAAGGGAACGGTGAAGGCGGGATGGTACCCAATGCCAAAGTACAGCTTGTCGGCGTCCCAGTTTTCCACCGTCAGCTTGTGGTGCAGGGTGTCGCCGTCCAGCGTGAAGGTGGAGACCAGCCGGAACGCATAAGGGAAAATCCGTAGAGTTTCCTCACAGCTGCGCAGTTCCATCACAATGGTGTCTTCCGTCTGGCGCACCAGCGTATGCTCCATCAGCCGGGCAAAGCCGTGCTGCTTCGCCTGATACACCTCGCCCTTGGTTTCGATAAGATCGTCCACGACCTTTCCGGTGTGGGGAAACAGAATGGGCGCGTGGTAGCCCCAGACGCTCTTGTCCGCTTGCCACATGTGCTCTACGTCGTCAAATTTCCGCACGACGCTTTTCACCTGCGCGCCCCATGTGGTGACGGTGACGATCAGGTACTCATTTTCAATCGCGTATTCCATGGCTTATTTCTGCTCCTTCAGCAGGTCGCGGATCTCGGTCAGAAGCAGCTCCTCGTTGCTGGGCTTGGGCGGCTCGGCGGGAGCGGCTTCTTCCTTCTTCTTGCCAAGCTCGGTCAGCTTGTTCAGACTCTTCACAAGGAAGAACACCACCAGTGCCAGAATCAGAAAGTTGATAACGGCGGAGATGAAGTTGCCGTAGTTCAGAGTGTTCAGAACCACGTTTCCGGCGTCGTCCAACACAGGCTCACCAAACAGCCGGGGCAGAACGATCTTCATTTCCGAGAAATCAATGCCGCCCATGAAGATGGACACGATGGGCATGATGATATCATCGGTCAGGCTTTTGGTGATGGTGGAGAACGCCGCGCCGATGATGGTGCCGACGGCCAGCGCCATGGCGTTGCCCTTAATGGCGAAGGCGGCAAACTCATCCCACCAGGAGGGCTTTTTCACGGGATTTTTCATGGTGCGTCTCCCTTATTTCTTCTCGATGACCTCAATGCCGCCCAGGTATTTCCGCAGAACTTCGGGAACCACGACGGAGCCGTCGGCTCTCTGATTCTGCTCCACCATGGCGGGGAAGATACGGGAGGTAGCCAGGCCGGAGCCGTTCAGGGTGTGGACGAACTCGGGCTTGCCGGTGGCTTCCCGGCGGAAACGGATGTTGCCGCGCCGCGCCTGATAATCCCGGGCGTTGGACACGGAGGAAACTTCCTTATAGCCGTTCATGGAGGGAATCTGAATTTCAATGTCGTAGGTGCGGGCCATGGAAGCGGAGCAGTCGCCGGCGGCCAGCTTCACGGTACGGAAGTGGAAGCCCAGACCCTTCACCAGATTCTCGGCCTTGCGCACCAGTTCCTCAAAGGCCGCGTCGGAATCCTCGGGGCGGGTGAACTGGAACATTTCCACCTTGTTGAACTGGTGGCCACGCACCATGCCCCGCTCGTCGGCGTGGCCGGAACCGGCTTCCCGACGGAAGCAGGGGGTGTAAGCGAAGAACTTCCGGGGCAGCTCGGCTTCGGTGAGAATTTCGTCCCGGTAGATGGAGCACAGAGCGGCTTCCGCGGTGGGCAGCATATAGTGGACGCGGTCGTCGGTGGGATTCGCAATCTTGTAGACCTCGTCGGCAAACTTGGGGAACTGACCGGCCGTCTCGCCGCACTGGTACTCCAGCATGTGGGGCGGCAGGATGAACTCGTAGCCGTCGGCAATGTGGCAGTCAATGAAGTAGTTCAGCAGCGCCCATTCCAGACGTGCGCCCATGCCCTTATACATCCAGAAGCCGGAACCCGCCAGCTTGACGCCCCGGTCATAGTCGATCAGACCCAGACCCTCGCACAGGTCAACATGGTGCTTGGGGGTGAAGTCAAACTTGTGAGGCTCGCCAAAGTAGCGCAGCGGCTCGTTGTTTTCCTTTCCGCCGGGCTTCAGATCGGGGTCGGGCAGGTTGGGCAGGCTCAGCATGGCAACGCGGTACTCGTCGCTGAGTGTTTTCAGCTCGGCCAGCTCCTGCTCGATCGCCTCGGCAATCTGTACGGACTGGGCGTTGTTGGCGGCAATGGCGGCGTCCAGCTCGGACACGTCCTTGCCTTCTTTCTCGGCCTTCTTCTTCATGCCGAAGAGCTTGCCGTTTTCCTTCGCCAGCTTGTTCTTCTGGGCGGTCTGGGTCTCGGTGTTGGTCTTCAGAGTACGGATCTTTGCGTCCAGCTCAAGAATGCGGTCAACGGTGGCGTCGCAGTCCACTTCCTTTGCCCGCAGACCGGCCTTGACGGCGTCGGGATTTTCCTTGATTTTCTTGATGTCCAGCATGATGTTTACCTCTCCTTAAATCGGAAATTTATTTTTGTATTTTCATCAGGGCGTCCAGCAGATTCTGCAAATCTTCCTGCCCATAGAATTCCAGTTCAAAGCGTCCCTTGCGCTTGCCATTGACGATCTTGACGCCCCGGCCAAGGTGCTTGCTCAGAGACTTTTCGCATTCGGCCACATAGTCCACCGCAAAAACTTCTTTTTTCTGGGGCACGGGCTCCTTGCTCATGTTCTTGCACAGCAGCTCCGCCTGACGGACGGACAGCCCCAGCGCGACAATTTTTTGCGCGGCCTCCTGCTGCTTTTTCTCGGATTTCAGCTGCAAAATTGCCCGGGCGTGACCGGCGGACAGCTCGCCCTTGCGGACGCGCTCCTGCACCTCGGGACACAGCCCCAGCAGCCGCAGAGCATTTGCCACGGCGGGACGGGACTTCCCTACCCGACCGGCGGCTTCCTCCTGCGTCAGGCCGTACTCATTCATCAGCGTCTGATACCCCAGCGCTTCTTCCAGAGGGTTCAGATCCTGACGCTGCAAGTTCTCAATCAGCGCCAGCTCCATGGCCTTCTTGTCGTCGGCCTCGATAATCACCGCTGGTACGTCGCTCAGGTTCGCCATCCGGGCGGCACGCCAGCGCCGCTCACCGGCGATGATCTGATAGTAGCCGTTGGGCATTTCCCGCACCGTCAGGGGCTGGATGATGCCGTGGACGGTGATGGAGTCCGCCAGCGCCTGCAATTCTTCCTCGTCGAAGTCCTGCCGGGGTTGATCGGGGTTGGGTTCTACCTTGTAGATCGGCAGCAGCTGATACGCGCTTTTTTCCAGAGGCTCTTCGGTGAAATCCCCCAGAAGCGCACCCAGACCCTTGCCTAGTCCTTTCTGTGATGCCATTCTTACTCCTTTCTCCGCTTTCACAGCTTTTGCTGAATTTCTTCTGCCATTGCCCGGTAGGCAGCGGCTCCCCTGCTGACCCGGTCATAAGCGGTGATGGGAACGCCGTGGCTGGGCGCTTCCGCCAGCCGGATGTTCCGGGGAATGACCGTGGAGAACACCTTCCCGGGAAAATGCCGCCGAACCTCCTGAGACACCTGCGCCGAGAAGTTCGTGCGCCCGTCGAACATGGTCAGCGCCACGCCGAAAACCTCCAGCCGGGGATTCATACGGCGCTTTACCGTGCGGAGCGTTGCCATAAGATCGCTTAGCCCCTCTAGCGCAAAATATTCACACTGCACCGGCACCAGAATCCCGTCCGCTGCGCACAGCGCGTTCAGCGTCAGCAGCTCCAATGACGGCGGGCAGTCCACGAAGATTAAGTCGTAACGTTCCTTGATTCCGTTCAGCGCCATGTCCAGCTGCCGCTCCCGGTGCTGGGCGGAGATCAGTTCTACGGTAGCGCCCGCCAGATCGGACGCGGACGGCAGCACGTCCCCGTAGGGCGTGGAGACAATGGCGTCCTCCGCCGGAACGTCGTTGATGAGCACGTCGTAGACAGAGTATTTGCACTTCCGCTTGTCCAGCCCCAGACCGGATGTGGCATTTGCCTGAGGGTCAAAGTCGCACAGCAGAACGCGCAGTCCCAGATCGTGCAGAGCGGCGGTCAGATTCACGGCGGTGGTCGTTTTTCCCACGCCGCCCTTCTGATTCACCACGGCAATTATTTTCCCCATGTTTTCATCCTCTATCTTTCTGTTATGTCCCGCAAAAAGCAAAATGTTTCACGTGAAACATCAGCTTCCCTCGGTGGCCGCAGTAGTGGTAACGGCGGAGTAATTCTGCCCCGGCAGGAGACGGTTTGCGCTCATGTACCGGAGCGTGACGACGGAAAGAACAATCAGCAGCACCACACAGACAGACAGCAGCGCGGACAGGATACGGATGCGTTTCTTCAGCGCTTTCAGCTGTTCCTCCGGCGCGGCCTTGGTGCGGCGGCGGGAATGAACCTTCTTTGAAACGGCAGCGCTTCCGCGGGACGGAAGCTGAACGGCAGTCCCGGGCTTGACCGGGTACTTTGCCATCTGCACAAGGCAGTCGTTGCAGAAAACCTGCCCCTCCTCAATTTCACGGCCGCACTTCAAACAATTCAAACGTCCCACCCCCCAAATAAACGATAGGAATATTGTACACCACTTTTCCCCGTTCGTAAAGAGGAAAGTAAAACAAGAAACCAAAGAAATTAGAAATTGTTTTTGGAAAAAGAGCCGCCAGCCACAAACGGACGAAAAAAGCCTCCGGAGAAGAACTCCGGAGGCGGATGATCGATTTGATTATTTCGCGTATTCCACGGCTTTGGTTTCCCGGATGACGTTGACCTTGATCTGTCCGGGATATTCCAGCTCGGACTCGATCTTCTTGGCAACGTCCCGCGCCAGAAGGATCATGTTGTCTTCGGTCACGACCTCGGGCTTGACCATGATCCGCACTTCCCTGCCGGCCTGAATGGCATAAGCCTTTTCAACACCGGGATAGGAGCCGGTCAGCTCTTCCAGCTTTTGCAGGCGGCGGATATAGTTCTCCACGTTCTCACGCCGTGCGCCGGGACGGGCGGCAGAAATGGCATCGGCTGCCTGCACCAGAACCGCGATAACAGTCTTGGGCTCCACGTCGCCGTGATGGGCTTCGATGGCGTTGACGATGACAGGGTTTTCCTTGTACTTCCGGGCAAGATCGGCGCCCAGCTGTACATGGCTGCCTTCCACCTCGTGGTCAATGGACTTGCCCAGGTCATGGAGCAAGCCGGCACGCTTTGCCATGGCGACGTCCACGCCAAGCTCCGCGGCCATCAGACCGGCGATATGGGCAACCTCAATAGAGTGATTCAGAACGTTCTGACCGTAAGAGGTACGGTACTTCTGGCGTCCAAGAATCTTGACCAGCTCGGGGTTCAGATTGTGAACGCCGGTCTCATAGCAGGCACGCTCGCCCTCTTCGCGAATAGTGCGGTCAACTTCCTTGCGCGCCTTTTCCACCATGTCCTCAATGCGGGTGGGATGAATGCGTCCGTCCACAATGAGCTTCTCCAGTGCCAGCCGGGCAATCTCCCGACGGACGGGGTCAAAGCTGGAAACGGTGATGGTTTCGGGGGTATCGTCGATGATCAGATCGACGCCGGTAATGGTCTCCAGTGTGCGGATGTTCCGGCCTTCCCGGCCGATGATGCGGCCCTTCATCTCGTCGTTGGGCAGCGTGACCACGGAGACGGTGGTCTCGGCAGCGTGATCAGCGGCGCAGCGCTGAATGGCGGTGGCGATGATCTCGCGGCCCTTTTCCTCGGCCTCGTCCTTCAACTGCGCCTCGATCTCCTTGATCTTCATGGCGGCTTCGTGACGAACCTCGTCCTCAATGCTGTGAAGCAGAAATTCCTTTGCCTGATCCTGTGTCAGACCGGAAATCTTTTCCAGCTCCGTCAGCTGCTGCTGCTTGAGCTGGTCGGCCTGTGCCTGCGTCTCGGAGACCTTCTGGAGCCGCTTGGCAAGCTCCTCTTCCTTGCGTTCAAAGGCTTCGGTCTTCTTGTCCAGAGTGGCTTCCTTTTGTTCCAGACGGCGCTCCTGCTTACTCAGCTCGGCGCGGCGTTCTTTGACTTCCTTGTCGTGTTCTGTGCGAGATTTATGGATTTCGTCCTTGGCTTCCAGAAGCATTTCCTTCTTGCGGTTTTCACCGGAACGGATAGCCTCGTTGATCAAACGGGTAGCCTCTGCTTCGGCAGAGCCGATCTCCCGCTCAGCGACCTTCTTGCGGTAACCGATGCCAAGGCCGAAGCCGACGCCCAGTCCCACCAGAATGCCAACGGCGATGATGAGAAAATGATACCATTCCATAAATTTGCAGCACACCTCCTTCTTAAAAAATAAGGGCAGAAGGGGTGGCGCATTGATCCCCATGTGAAATTAAGCATAACAGCCAGCCGGAGACACCGGCCGGCAACTTTTTGTGCAAAATCAGACGCCATGAGGCGCAAACGCATACCCCGGCTCCACCGCCGGTTATCAATGAAACGCGGCACCCGGAAAGCGGCGCAGCGTACACCATACCGAATCTATTCTACTAGCATTGGGAGGGAATGTCAAGGATAAAAAGGCAAATAAAAGGTATAAAATCCCATACATGCCGTTTTCTCAGGACAGAATTGGCAAAACAGGCTGCGAAAAAAGAAAAATGAATCGGATTGACAATGACTTATGTTCGTGTTAAGATAACCCGGAAGGCCGGATGGGAAGCAGACAGCGGCGCATCCGGCGGAAATAAGCGGGCATGGTGGAATTGGTAGACTCGGTGGATTTAGGTTCCACTGCCAAAAGCGTGCAGGTTCGAGTCCTGTTGCCCGCACCATGGCGAGTGTTCTTATAGCATTTGAAAGGCTGTAAGAACACTCGCTTTTTATACAGCGAGTTCACAGGGGGCGTAGTTGACAACTACGCCTTTTCTTGTATTTACCGACACCTGCGGTGCCGGAAGTAGAAACACATCGGGGATGAAGATGGCTCCCACACAGTTGTAATGGATCACAAGGTGCTGCTCCCATATCCCGTCGATTTTCTCCGCCTGATTGACTTCGATGTGATCGATCAGCTCATTGAGCATCCTGGGGGTCAGAACCTTGGCTCTTGTGTATTTGCGGACGGTGGAGATAGACATATCCGCCGTTACAGACTTGCTGCTGAGCTTGTCCATTTCAGCACGGAGGGTCTTGATCTTCTCAGATATCTCCTTTTGTTCATCCTCGTACCTGCGGGACATTTTGGCAAAGCGATCATCGGAGAGTTTGCCGGAAACATTGTCCTCATAGATACGCTCAAATAATCCATCCAGTTCTTCTCCTGTTTTATGTTCTTTTGCCGCTATGGGTTAGTCGCATCCACATAATCGATGAGTTCTGTGCCAGACAATGTCGGATCAAAACTTCCATAGATCGCTGGCAAAGTTCGCGTATTCAATACGAAATTTTTCGGCAATTCTTTTGGTGTATAACCCGTGATGCGCCTGAATTCGCGATTGAAATTGCGAATCGTTGTGAACCCACAGCTTGCACAAATCTCCGTGATTTTTGTGTTTGGTTCCGAATGGATCAACTGAACAGCCTTTTCTACGCGTACGGTGCTGAGATACTGCGAAAATGTCATACCTGCCTGCTTTTTAAAGTATCGCGAAAAGTACGCCGGAGAGAAGTTCATGAATTCAACCGCATCGTCAAAGGTGATGCTGGAATAATCTGTATCGACACGGTTCAATAGCTGCTTATATCGGTTCACCTGTTCATTTTCTTGTTGGCAGTCTATCAATGGTTGTGCCCGATAAATATCTACAAGAATCAGAATCATTAACGCCAGTGTTCTCTGTTCAAAGAAAGGCTGCTTTTCATAAAGCTCACGACGAATTTCCATCAGCTGGTTTTGAATATGCCCATCGTCATGAAAAAGCGATTGAGTCGGCATACGGCCACATGTGAGCGATGTTGTTGTTCGCTCATCGATCAATGATACAAAAAGAACACAGTCTTGCCCTGCATTAATTGAATGGATGTTGCCACTGTAGCAGAGTAACCCCTTTCCCGGTGTTAGGCTGTACTCGTGTTCATTGAGAGTTATATGTGCAGTTCCAGTCTTGCATAGAATCAATTCATGCTCCATGTGCCAGTGGGATATGTTATGCAGATTTTTGTACTCTCCAACCCACACACGTTCGTTCCCTGCATAGTATCTTTTTTCGAGTTTTGCTATCACAATTCGTTCCCTCTCTCGCCAGAACAATAAATGTCCACATCTTGCCAAAGGTTGTCTTTTAATTCATCAATTTATATGTTAATATTACCACAAATCAACGAATTAGTAAATAATTTATGTGCAACATTGACCATTTAGGCAGAATCCTAATCAAAAGTGGTATTCTACCTGCAACGGCACGAAGTCAATACACAGCAAGAAAAGGAGGCTATTTGTCGAAAAAACGCATTTAACGCAACCAATTTAATGAAAGGAAACGGATTACGATGAAAAAGCAAAAAAGCTTGATTGCCTTACTGATATGTCTGGCGTTTTGCCTGATCAGTATGTTTGGAACTTGGTCTATGTTGACTTGCAACGGAACGGTTGAAGTAAATGATTTGAAGATTTCGACCTCCAAGGGTGACTTGGTTCGCTTCCTGGAGTATCGTCCTAAAACAGCTACTGCAGATAACCCTGTTCCTGCGATCGTTTATAGCCCTGGTAATGATAGCACCGCCGAAAGCGTTCGCCTTTGCTCTTCGGAACTGGCGTGTCGTGGTTATGCCGTGTATGTTCTGGATCTGCTCTCCGCAGGTCACTCCTCCGAAGGCATTGGTAATTCGCCCACCTTTGGTTTTGAAGAGCTGATTGACTACGTCTACAGCAACCTCGACTATGTAGACAATGCTCATATCGGCATCGCAGGTTATTCAAAGGGCGGTGGAAATGTTATCCGCGTCATGACTACTCTTGGCGATCAGCAACGTGAAGATCCTGACAACTATGTCCGCAAAGTTGACGCAGCTCTGATCCTTGCTCCGCCGTTCCAGCCTCTGGATGCTCTGGCTACCGGCGTCAACCTTGGTTTTGGTGGTGGCCTGTACGATCCTTATTCTCGCATCGGTTTCAAACCAGTAGAAGGTTACTGGCCAGGCGACCTGAGCGTAAAACGCGAAATGAAGGAAACCATTAACCTTGGTGTGCCTGGCACTTTTGCCGAAGATGAGCTGGACGACCCGAATGTTAAGGTTGAAATCGGTCATGTATACGGTAGCTTTGCTGAGAACAACGCTCGCGTCGTTTACAATCCTGCTGACTCTACCCACGGTTCTGGTATGATCAGCCGCGGCTTTATTCATGATACTGTGGACTTCTTTATGCAGGCTATTCCTGCACCGAATCCCATTGATGCCAACGACCTGGTGTATCCTGCGTTGATGCTGTTCTCTGCACTCGGTTTGATCGCTCTGTTGGCGATGACGGTTCCTGTTGCTCTTCTGCTCCTCGAGACGCCTATCTTTGCTGCGCTTCACCGTCCGGCCGGCGCTCCTGTTTCCGGTTTGAACACCAAAAAAGACTGGACCATCTTTATTGTAGCTTCTCTGATTGCTGGCTTTGTTCCTCCGATCATGGCTCCTGTCATCATTCAGCAAACCAGCAAGATCTTCTCTCTGACTGGGCAGGGAACCACTGGCAGTGTCTTTGTTTATGGTGTCGCAAACAACGTCGTTGTATGGATGATGTTCAGTGCTTTGTTCCTGTTGGCAATGTTCTTCCTGTTCTATAATGTTATTCACAAGAAGAATGGCGTAAAACTTTCTGATTATGGATTGGCAATTTCTCTGGCTGATATTGGCCGCATCATTCTTCTGGCTATTGCCGTTATCCTGACCTGCCGCAGCGTTGTCTGGTTTGCAGATTACTTCTTCAAGGTTGATTTCCGTCTTGTTGATTTGTCCATGGCTACAATGGACTGGAATCATCTGCGTGTATCCCTTTGCTACGCTCCGTTCTTTATCCTGTACTGGTGCATCAACTCTCTTACAATGAACGGCTGCAACCGCTTTAAAAACATGAGCGAAGGCAAAAACCTTCTAATCTGCGTGCTTTGCAACACTTTCGGAACGATTGTTGTAGTGCTGGTCTACTATATTATGCTGTATCGCACTGGCTGCGGTATTGGTGCATTCTCCAACTGGAAAGCATATATGATGCTCAGCTACATGATTCTTTCCGCTACTGCAGGTACAATTATCAATCGTAAGATTTATAACGCAACCAGCAGCCTTTACCTTGGTCCTGTGATTTTCGGTACGCTGATTGCCATCATTAACACCACAGTTTATACGTTGCCCGCAGCTTAACTGCAAGCAGACCATTTGGGCTAAAGTAAATTGGACAAAATATTTACCTGAAATGCCGAGAAGGAAATAACAGATCCCCCCTAGTGGATTACGCAAGCTAACTAGGGGGGATTTCTCTGGATTATTTAGAAAAGAAAACCAAGGCGGTGATAAGAGTATTATGGCAACGAAACAAAAGTTGACCACTTTGGGCATCGAATTAGGCTCAACACGCATCAAAGCAGTTTTGACGAGTTTTGATGGTACAATACTAGCCAGTGGTATGCATGACTGGGAGAACCGTTTTGAAGACGGTTATTGGACTTACCATCTAGATGATGTATGGGCAGGCATTCGAGATGCCTATCGTGACTTAGCACTGAACTATGAAAACACCTATGGGGAAGTTCTTCAGACCGTTGGCGCTATTGGCGTTTCAGCCATGATGCATGGCTATCTTCCATTTGATTGTAATGGACAACAGCTGACAGCATTCCGTACCTGGCGTAACACTACAACTCAACCGGCAGCAAATGCTTTGACAGGGCGTTTTCATTTCAACATTCCTCAGCGATGGAGCATAGCTCACTTTTATCAGGCCATTCTTAATGGAGAGGCACACGTTAATAATGTTGCGTTTCTGACAACTCTTGCCGGTTATGTCCATTGGCAGCTAACTGGTAATAAGGTTCTGGGTATCGGGGACGCATCCGGCATGTTTCCTATCGACAGCAACACCTGTGATTATAATGCTTCCATGCTCGATTCCTTCGATGCTTTGCTCAAAGAAGCAAAGTTACCATTTCACCTGCGTGATTTGCTTCCCAAGGTACTGTGTGCGGGGGAAGATGCCGGTTATTTAACAGAAGCAGGTTCCAAACTCCTCGATTCCACGGGAACACTATCTCCCGGAATTCCATTTTGTCCACCAGAAGGTGATGCTGGAACCGGCATGGTGGCTACTAACAGCGTTGCACAGCGCACCGGTAATGTCAGCGCCGGCACAAGCGTTTTTGCTATGATCGTGCTTGATAAGCCGCTGAAACAAGTTCATCCAGAGATAGATATGGTCACCACTCCACAAGGTGCTCCTGTTGCTATGGTTCACTGTAATACTTGTACATCTGATCTGGATGGCTGGGTGAATTTGATGGGAGAAATGACCGAGGCTGCCGGGACCACACTGACCAAATCTCAGCTGTATAATCTTTTCTACCAGAAAGCATTACAAGGCGATGCTGATTGCGGTGGGTTGATCAATTTCAACTACTTCTCCGGCGAGCCAGTCACGGGCATATCAGATGGACGGCCAACATTTATTCGTCGCCCCAATGCAAAATTTTATCTTGCCAACTTCGCACGAGCCCAATTGTATTCCTGCATTGCGACTTTGAAGTATGGTTTGGACATTTTGTTCGAGCAAGAGCAGGTAACAGTCGACAATCTACTTGGCCATGGTGGTCTATTCAAGGTCCCCGTAGTTGGGCAGAAATTACTGGCCGGGGCGTTGGGTGTTCCGGTATCTGTAATGAAAACAGCTGGAGAAGGCGGACCGTGGGGTATGGCACTTTTGGCTGGCTATCGTTTGAATCGGAATAAGGATGAGAACTTGGAAAACTATTTACAGAACCATATCTTTATCCATTCCGAAGGAAATACCCAGACACCCGATAAAGCTGATCAGTTCGGATTTTCCGCATTCATGAAAGAGTATATACGTTGCTTGCCGGTCGAACGCGCCGCCGTAGATGCTCTTCGCTAAATTAGGAGGCTATTAATAATGCGTATGCAAGACTATGAATTTTGGTTTGTAGTAGGAAGCCAGTTCCTGTATGGTCCCGAAGTGCTCGAAACCGTAGCTGCTCGTGCTTCCGAAATGGCCGATGTGTTAAATGCTTCTGGCAACTTGCCTTGCAAATTGGTATACAAGGTCACCGCAAAAACCAATAAAGAAATTGCTGATGTTGTACGTGAAGCCAACTATGACCCGCACTGCGCTGGCATTATCACATGGTGCCACACTTTCAGCCCAAGCAAAATGTGGATCAATGGATTCGTTGACCTGCAAAAACCTTATTGCCACTTTGCCACTCAGTATAATCGCGAAATCCCAAATGAAGAAATCGATATGGACTTTATGAACCTGAACCAAGCTGCTCACGGCGACAGGGAACATGGATTCATTGCCGCAAGACTGCGGATGCCTCGCAAAATCATTTTTGGTTATTGGCAAGACGAGGAAATTCAAAAGCGTCTCGGTCGTTGGATGCGTGCCGCTGTAGGTGTAGCAGTTTCGCGGAATCTAAAAGTCATGCGTTTTGGTGACAATATGCGTGAGGTTGCAGTAACTGAAGGCGATAAGGTTGAAGTTCAGGCTAAACTCGGATGGCAGGTAAATACCTGGGCAGTAGGTGACCTTGTGAAAGTAATGAACGAGGTCACCGATGCTGAAGTCGATGCTTTAATGGACACTTATCGTTCCAGCTACGACTTTGCTACTGATAATATCGATGCTATTCGCTATCAGGCCAGAGAAGAAATTGCCATCAAAAAAATGCTGGATGACGAAGGATGTCAGGCATTTTCTAATACATTCCAAGATTTGTATGGCATGGAGCAGCTGCCCGGCCTGGCCAGTCAACATTTGATGGCTCAAGGATACGGCTACGGCGGCGAAGGGGACTGGAAAGTTGCTGCCATGACTGCCATCATGAAATCAATGGGCGATAACGGCAATGGATGCTCGCTCTTCATGGAAGACTATACTTACAATCTGGTTCCAGGTGCAGAATATAGCCTTGGTGCTCATATGTTGGAAGTTTGCCCTTGCTGCGCAGCAGAAAAGCCCCGTATCGAGACCCACCCCCTGGGTATCGGGATGAATGAAAAAGACCCGGCACGTCTTGTGTTTGAAGGTAAAGCCGGCCCGGCTATTGTAGTCAGCCTGATTGATATGGGTGGTCGTTTGCGACTGATCTGCCAGGATATAGAGTGCGTAAAACCCATTCTGCCAATGCCTAATCTCCCCGTTGCCCGTGTCATGTGGAAGGCACTGCCGAGCTTGGCAACTGGCGTAGAATGTTGGATCACTGCTGGCGGTGCCCATCATACAGTACTGAGCTATGACGTAACTGCTGAGCAAATGCACGACTGGGCCAACATGATGGATATAGAATTCGTCCACATCGGTAAGGATACCACTCCTGAAAGTCTGGAGCACGATCTGTTTCTTGCTGACCTTGCCTGGAAGCTGAAGTGAGGATCATGATACTGGAATATCTTCGACAACAGGTCTACGAGGCAAACATGGAATTGCCTCGCCACGGTCTTGTAACCTATACTTGGGGAAATGTTTCCGCCATCGACCATGAAAAAGGTCTAATCGTTATTAAGCCATCTGGTGTGGATTATAACGAATTGGCTCCTGACAATCTTGTAATAGTAGATATGGATGGCAATGTGGTAGAAGGCAGCTTGAAACCTAGCAGTGATACAAAAACTCATCTGGAATTGTACAATGCATTTCCTGCATTGGGCGGCATTGTCCACACCCATAGCACTTATGCTGTAGCATGGGCACAGGCGTGCAAGGATATTCCTGCCTTTGGTACAACACATGCTGATTATTTCTACGGTGCAGTGCCATGTACCCGCAAGTTGACCCAGGAAGAGGTTGATTCAGATTATGAGCGGAACACCGGTAAGGTAATCGTTGAAACCTTTTGTGATCACAATATCGATCCCATGCATGTACCAGGTGTCCTGTGTGCGAACCATGGTCCATTCACTTGGGGAAAGGATGCTGCTCAGGCAGTATACCATGCCGTTGTACTAGAAGAAGTTGCAAAAATGGCATTACTGACCAATCAAATCAATCCTAATACAGCACCAGCTCCACAATATGTATTGGACAAACACTATCACCGCAAACATGGCTCCACTGCGTATTATGGCCAATAATAAGACCTCCTTAACATACCAGCAGAGAGCCGTAAACACAGGTTGGCGTGAAACAGGTTATCTGATACTGAAAGTGGATTCTCTCCCGGTCGGTAAAAAATCAGTTTTCACCAGCGAGGAAATCCATCTAGCAAGAACAGCCGTAAATCAGCTGCGAAACGAGAAAATCCAACAAGGCCAGTACACCGACGCGACCGATGATATGCTGCTGAAATTGGTCTGAAAGAACAAATTATGCATGAACAGAAATTGCCCTGCAAGGTGCCTTGCAGGGTAGTTTTCTATAATTACAACGAATACTTTTATCAAAAGGTCAATCTCATCTGATACCACGTCACATCACCGTGGGTGGAGCCGGAAATACCCTCGCTGACAAAGCCGAACTTGGCGTAATAATGTACAAGACGGTCCTTGCAGGTCAGCACAAGCCCCTTGCGGCCCTGACGGCGCGCCTCGGCAATGACATATTCCAGCAGCATGGCGGCACAGCCGCGGCGACGGTAAGCGGGGATTGTATCCACGCCGAAAATCATCTGCCACGCGCCGTTTTCGTTATGCAGGGCCGCGTCATCGTACCTCTCGTCCCGCAGGTCCGGCTCGTCCGTAGCCATGCCATTCACAAAGCCCACCAGCTGTTTGCCGTCCATCAACACCCAAAAATGGTTCGGATACAGCGCCAGCCGTCTGGCAAGGCTCAATTCTGTGGCGGCTTCGGCAGCGGGGAAGCACTCGGCTTCAATTTGTACCACAGCTGCCAAATCGGCGGAAGTCGCGGTTCTGATTTGCATAACAATTCTCCTTATTTTCTCAATGCTTCGGTTTTCTTCTATTTTGCCTTTCCTGCGGGCTGCTGTCAAGATTCCTGCAGCATGATCTTTACGATTTCCTTGTCGGTTTCGCGCATACCCTCGCGGCCGAGCTGGCTTACATTGCGGATTGTGTTTTCCACGCCCTTGGTGACAATGCCGTCGCCGCCGCGGAACTGCTGGCCGTTCTGGTACATATGGTAGCCCATGATACCGGCCTGCACGCTGGACGCAATTTTGGCCGCACAGCTCGGCTTGGCACCGTCGCAGATAATGCCGGACACGATTGCCAGCGAGTTTACCAGTGTGTGGGAAATAGCCTTGAGGTCTGCGCCCTGCAGATAGGCAATACCACACCCGGCCGCACAGCCGGCGCTGACTGCACCGCAGTATGCGGACAGCCGCCCGATACCCGTTTTTTCGTGAATGGCAATCAGGTTGGAGAGTGCCAAAGCGCGGTAAAGTCTATCTTTCGGCACCGCCAGTGCTTTGGCGTACTCGATAACCGGCACGGACACCGTAATCCCCTGGTTGCCGCTGCCGGAATTGATAACCACCGGCAGTTCGCAGCCGCTCATGCGCGCGTCGGACCCCGCCGCCGCCTTGGCAATGGCGCGGTTGCGCACATCGTCCCCATAAAATTTGAGCATGGTAGAACCGATGTTGGCACCGTAATCACCCAGCAAGCCTTCCTCGGAAATCTGGGTGTTGTACTGAATCTGGGTATCCAGCACCGGGCAGACGTCTGCCGTATCACAGGTGTTGGCAAAGTCGAAAATATCCGCGATTGTCAGCAGGTTCCTGTCGGACAGGCCGTCCTCGGCGGGATTATCGCCGCCGCAGGCCGGTTTGCTTTCTGCCGCGGTATTGTCCAACAGAATGTCATTGTTTTTCTGGATAAACACAATGTTTGTGTGATACCGGCAAATGCGCACCACCGCAGAATCCGCGCCGTGATACAGTGCCACGATAATATCAAAGATAAAGCCGTTGTCGATGGCCTCCACCGAAATCGGGACTTCTTTCATAAAACTGCGCATGGAGCCTTTCTGCTCTGCCGTCACTTCCGAGATAACTTCCAGTGCCTTGTCGGCATGGCCGCCCACAATGCCCGCCGCGGCTGCGGCCTCAATGCCTTTCATGCCATCGGTGTTGGGAACAACCACGCTCTTGACATTTTTAATGATATTGTTGCTGACACCGATTTTTACCATATCCGGCGTACAGCCCAGAACCTCCCGCGCTTTGGCGGCCGCGTAGGCAATGGAAATCGGCTCGGTGCAGCCCATTGCCGGAATAAGTTCCTCTTTCAGAATCTGTAAGTAAGTCCGATAGACCTTGCTCTGCTTTTCCATGCTGTGTTACTCCTTTGCTTGTTTATCCTGCAAAATCTCCACAATCGTCTTTTCCGTTCCCACCATACCGGGGGAGGCAATCAGCCCCATGTTGCGCATGGTCTGTTCCGGTGTTGCGC
>OLSA01000300.1_pt1 | contig 44760 bp, 38 predicted proteins | sample 1672731 | NCBI WGS metagenome assembly OLSA01 (sample SAMEA3136718, study PRJEB25190) | human gut metagenome | biome: human gut; feature: human-associated habitat; material: faeces | place: Austria | collected 2013
ATCAAGAGCTTTTATGATTATGTAAACAACCACATTGTAACTACTGATTTCACCAGGCAGATTGACGATGAAATCAGCTATCTGAAACTCGATACGAAAGTGAGGCGGGAATTTATGCTTATGGAAGCACGTTTGTTAGATGAAAGACGTGAAGGTATTGCCGAAGGTGAAGCAAATGCCAATATCGCTACTGCTAAACGTCTTTTAAGTATGGGGCTTAATATACAGGATATTGCCAAAGCTACTTCTCTCTCTATTGACCAGGTTGAAGCTTTGAAAGCTGAATAAACTCGATACGAAAAATTAAACCCAAACTCAAAAACCCATGTCCCGCCGAAATCGGCAAGACATGGGTTTTCTGTATTTTCAGTGCACACTTTAAGAGCGTGCGCTATTTTTATTTTATTATCTTCTGCAGTACGCCTGCATCCACAAGCCTCTGCTTTACCCCTTCTGATACAAATTATAATAATGCCCTTTGCGCGCCAGCAGCTCCTCATGGCTGCCGCACTCCGCAACAGCGCCCTCGTCAAGCACCACAATCTTGTCCGCATGACGGATGGTGGAAAGACGGTGCGCAATAATCAGCGTAGTGCGTCCTACCGCCAGCTCGTCGAGCTCCTTTTGTATCTGCTGCTCAGTAATATTGTCGAGTGCGCTTGTAGCCTCATCCAGCACTACTACCGGAGGATTTTTGAGGAAGACACGCGCAATCGCCAAGCGCTGCTTCTGGCCGCCGCTCAGCTTCACGCCGCGCTCACCCACCTCGGTATCGTAGCCTGCAGGCAGCTTTTGAATGAACTCATCCGCCGCAGCCGCCTTCGCTGCCGCCTGCACCTCATCCGCTGTCGCATTCGGTTTAGCGTAGGCTATGTTATAGCGCACGCTGTCGCCGAAGAGAAAGACATCCTGCTGCACCAGGCCGATTTGCCTGCGCAGCGACTCCTGCGTAAATTCACGGATATCGCTACCGTCCAGCAGAATTCTGCCGCTCTGCGGCTCGTAAAAGCGCAGCAAAAGGCTGGCAATAGTTGTTTTGCCTGCTCCCGTAGCGCCCACAAAGGCCACAGTTTCACCTGCTGCCACGCTCAGCGAAAGGTTGCGGATAACAGGTCTGCCGTCCGCATAGGCAAAGCTGACGTTATCAAAGGTAATATTACCCTTGCAGGGCGGGCAGATTTTAGCATCCGGTGCATCGGTAATCTCGGGCTTTTCCTGCAGCAGCTCATAAAAACGCTTGAAGCCTGCCATACCGCGCTGATATACCTGAATGAAGCCTAAAAGCTGCATCAGCGGTTTCATAAACAGGCCCACGTAGAGGAAGAAGGCCACCAGCTCGCCGAAGCTCATCAGCCCCTGATTTATCAGCAGGCCGCCCACTACTAATATCGCCACATTGATAAAGTTGCTGAAGAAAATCATACTGCCGACGAAATAAGATGTTATTTTGAAGGATTTTTTGCATACTTTCAGATAGGCATCCGCCTTTTCCATAAACTGCGCCATATCGCTGCGCTCGCCCGCGAAGGCCTTGATCAGACGCACGCCGTTAATGCTTTCCGCAGCCTTGCCCGTTACCTCGCCCATTGCCACACGATTGGCGAAAAACGCCTTTTTCATGCGCAGATTGACGAAAACGGTATGCACCGCCTTCACCATAAGCAGGAAGGCAATAAGGCTGCCCAGCATAGGATTCATGTAAATCAGAATAACCATCGTGCCAAGCATCGTCAACCCACAGACGATAAGATCAATCGGCGCATTGCCTGCGAAGCCGTTAATTTCGCTCAAATCGCTGGTGAGGCGCGAAAGCAGCTGGCCGCTTTTGTTTTTATCGTAAAAGCCGAAGGACAGCTTTTGCAGATGGCTAAACAAATCGCGGCGCATGTCGCGTTCCATGGAATAGCTCATGGACTGCGCCCAGTAGATGATGCTGAAATGCATGCCGAAGTTTAGCAGATACATGGCCAGCAGTGCCGCCGACCATTCAAGGAGCAGCGGCAGATTCTTAAGCGGCAGCTGCTCTTCCAGCATCAGCTTCACTACATAGGGAAAGAACAGTTCGAGCAGCGCACGCAGCAGAGAGCCTATCACAAGAAAGAGCAAAATGCCCTTATACGGTTTATAATAGCTGAGAAATGTTTTGAACATAAAGCTTTCCTATCCTCTATTCATATATATTCTAAAGCGCGGGCAGCAGCTTTTGCCGATGTGCCTGGCGTAAAACGCTGCCGCGGCGTTATATACTTTCTTTTATGATGATACAGTCTACACTATATAGCAGGTATAAAGTCAATAGGATGTGTTCTTAAATAATATCATAAAGCGAGCTATTTGCCAATTGCTATAACACAAGCGCTTCACTAAAAAACTGCCTTTCCTAAAATCGAAAGGCAGTTTTTGGTGTTGCTTAAGCCTTATTCGGCAAGCAGCTTGCCTGCTTCCGCCAGCTTGGCCACTGCTTCGTCATCGGGAGCACCCAGCGCCAGTACGCCGTCTGCTACAAGTGTCGCACCCGCATCCTTAACGCGTGCTTCCCAGTCCTGCATATAGCTTCCTCCCCAGCCATAGGAGCCGAAGAGCGCTACCTTTTTGCCTGCCAGCTTGCCTTCAAGCTCGGTGAAGAACGGCTCGAATTCGCATTCCTCCAGCACCTCAGCGCCCATTGCCGGGCAGCCCAATGCCAAAGCGTCATAGCCTGCAGCCTCGTCAGCAGTGATTTCGCTGACATTTTTTTCAACAGCCTCCGCACCGGCAGCGTTGATTGCTTCTGCAACAGCGTCAGCCATCATTTGTGTGTTACCGGTACCGGTCCAAAAAATTACAGGAATTTGTTTCATGATAGTGTCCTCCTTTTACTTTAAACTTTACTTTTGATAATATCCCTGGATTTGCTCCAACAGGAAATCAGCACCCTTTTCGCCCATAAACGGCAGGTGTGTTGCCACTACGCCATTCATAAACGGCGCGCTGATGAGCACCTTCATGTTGCTTGCATCTGCCTGCGTGAGCGCCACATCGTCCGCAAAAAGCAGCGTGTCGCGCAGCTCACGGATTTTCTGCAGCCATTCGCCCTCCTCGGCGTAGGCTTCTACATCTGCCGCAGGTTCGGTGATGGCCTTCAGGCTGTGCGCACACATTTTGTGCGTCACGCTGATGCCTGCCTGCGCCAGGAAAGTGCTCACACCCTGCACCAGGTCATAATCGCCCTTAACAGCGGCCTGCCTTGGCTTACTGCCGCCCATCATAGCAAACATACTGAGCATGGACATGCCCTTTTCCTTCATTTTGATGCGCATTAGCACTATGGGCTCAGGAGCTTTGCCAACTGCTGCGCCTACCTGCTCCAAAAAGCTTACGGTGCCGCTGTAGCCGTAGGGAACGGCATAAACATATGGCGTACCGAACTTTTCTTCAAGATATTTGGCAGCGGCAAGGCCTTCGTTGCCCAGCACAATATTTACCTGTGCCTTGCCCATAGCCTGCAGCTCGTCTACGCTGGTGTCGCAGCAAAGGCAGGCGTTGCAGCGCAGGTCCAGCGCTTCATCCAGCAGGCTCTTTACCTCCCAGATGTCGCTTGCCATGCGGTAGCGCCACGCAGAGGCGCCGATGATGTTATACACTCCCGCCTCCTGCGCTACATCCTTCTGTGGCAGGTTGCGTACCAGCAGCTTGTAGGTTTCCGCCAGGCCGACGCTGTAATCACCGCGGAAGCCGCCCTGCTCGAAGGCCACAAGCTTAGCCTTGACCTCGTTTTGCATATAACGGCACACGCCCTTGATGTCGGTGCCGATGACGGCAGTTACGGAAGAGGCTACGACGAAGATAACCTTCGGCGCATAGCTTTTATCCAGTTCGATAATTGCTTCCTCCAGACGTGTTACATCGCCCATGACAACATCATCCTCGCTCATATGCGTGGTGAAGAGGCGGTTTTGAAAGCGCAGGCCCAAGCCTCCGTATAAGCCCATGCTGTAGTGCGTGGTGCCGGCGGGGCCGTATTCCAGCACGATAGCGCCCTGTACGGCTAAAAGGCTCCAGATAATTCCCATTCTGTCCGACGGTGTCGGTAAAAATCTTACTAAGCTCACAGGCCGGCCTCCTCTCCGAATTTCTTTGCGTCGGCTACAGCCTTCGCCACTGCCTGCAGCATGAAGCTGCTGCATTCAAAGCCCAGCATTTTGCCTGCCGGGTCGCTGTGCAGCAGGGCAATGCCCTTGCGGCGCAGGCGCTCACCGAACTCATGGCCCATGTAGAACCACGGATGCAGTACGTCGTAAACATATTGCAGCGGTGCAATATTCGCCGCCTTGCAGATGTACGGGTCGGTTTGCGCCAGAATGCTTTCGATATCAGCAAAATTAGCCTCGCTCAGCTTATTGCTCTGAATCAGCTGCGGCACCAGGCCCAGGCTGCACAGATAGCTGTTGAGCTCAAAGCAGTCATACTGCGTATTGCCGTAGATATAGGGCACGCCCTTTACGTCAGGCAGCACCTGCTGCTCCAATTCCTTGCATTCCTCAAACTTAGCGCCAATCTCCGCAGGCAGCGGCAGCTCCAGATAATTAAACAGATGCTGATAAGTCTGCAGGATTTTTTCCGGCGCTGCGAAGCGGTTGAAGTAAACGTAAGGAATGCCGTACTGCTCCTGCATAGTCTGCGCCAACGGCAGCGCGATATCATGCACGACGATGTTTACCTTCGCTGCGGGAGCACGGCGGATTTCCTCGGCAGTGCAGCCGCTGGGCAGCTGTACGCCCAGCTTGATGCCTGCTGCCGCTAAAAATGCGTGCAGCTCCGTGTCGGCAAAGTTGCCCATACGCTGGCCTAAAACGTTGACACTGCCGTCGCAGTCCTGCTTTTGTATCATGGCGGCGCAGGCAGTAATGGCGCGCTCCAGACCGGGGAAGTGATCCTCGCACTTAAAGTGCTCGGTGTGCACCGCCATTACCGGAATACTGTACTGCTTCGTCAGCTCTGCGGCAATGGCGTCGTAATCATCGCCGATTACCTCAATTACGCAGGTGGTGACGAGCATCACGCATTTCGGCTGATATTCCGCCACTATTTCTTTGAAAGCCTTGTGCATGCTTTCGGTGCTGCCGAAGGTTACGTCATGGCTGTCGAGCACTACGGAAACGCAGCGTCCCGCAATACCGCCGTAGCGCTCGTTGATGGTGAGGCTTTTGGTGTAATAGCTGCATTCGTCCGTGCCTACGATTACCAGCAGACAATCGTCGATACCGCCTGCCACCATCGCCGCGCCCATCAGCGGACAGTGGGTGCCGGGGAACAGCGCTGTTGTGAGCTGGGGCACATCCTTGATTGTCTGCACCTTGCTCAGGCGGTTTAGGCGGCCTAAGATTTCGTTGCCGTCCATGCCTGCAGCTTGCGGCGGCATCCCCATTTTCTCAGCCATTTTGCGCATTTCGTCCTTCTTGTCACCCTTCATGGCCTGCAGCATGCTCATCATCTTGCCCATGTCGGGCATAGCGCTCTTGTCGCCGTTTTTCTGCTTGGCCTTGATGGCTTCGATGGCGCTTTTGGGCATGCCCATTTTTTCGGCCATCTTCCACATTGCATCTTCCTTTAAGCCCATGTACTGCCTCCTATTCTTCTTCGTCCTCGCTCATAGCCAGCACATGCTCGGCTAATTCGTTGTATACCTGTACCATCGGTGAGTCCTTGACAAATTCGCTGACGGTACCGCCCTGATTTTCGGCGATTTGGATATCGCCGCTGCGCGGTACGTACTGCACAACCTCGGTGCCGATTTCTGCGGCAGCCTTGGCTACCAGCTCCTGCTCATTCTCAATGTTTTTGGCGTTGAGGATGATGCCCTTTAAGCGTGCGTAGCCGCGACGGCCGAAGTTTTTGATGGCCTGGGCAATGTTGCTTGCCGCGTAGAGGGCCATCATTTCACCTGAGGATACGATGAATACCTCGCGTGCGTAGCCTCCGCGGATGGGCATAGCGAAGCCACCGCAGACTACGTCACCTAAGACGTCGTAGATAACAATGTCAGGCTTGTAGGTTTCAAAGGCTTCCAGCTCTGCCAGCTTTTCAAAGGCGGAGATGATGCCGCGGCCTGCACAGCCGATGCCGGGGGTGGGGCCGCCGGCTTCTACGCACAGAACGCCGCCGAAGCCTTCAAATACAATGTCCTCTAATTTCAAGGCTTCGCCTTTTGCTTTCAGTTGTTCTAATACTGTGGGGATGCGTTTGCCTTCCATGAGGTTTTTGGTGCTGTCGCTTTTGGGGTCGCAGCCTACTTGCATTACTTTGTAGCCTTTTAATGCGAGGGCTGCGGATAAATTGGAGGTGGTGGTGGATTTGCCGATGCCGCCTTTACCGTAGATTGCTATTTTTCTCATGTTTTTCTCCTTGTGGGTTATAGTTATTGAGGGTTATTATTGATGTTCAATGCGAAGTGCAGCCTGCTTCCGTTACGCTTGCGTGCTATGATACTTTTTGCCCGGGGCGGCAAAAAGTATCCCAAAAACGCCCTTAATGGCTGCTCCGCCGGATTCCGGCGACTAGATTCGCAAAATTTTTCACGTCGCTGATTTTTGCATGACGTGCATCCGCAGGATGCGTCAACGCTCCAGCGAAAAATTCCTGTGCCTGTCCGTTGCTTGCGCAGTTCGCTTGACATCGTGGTTCTTGCGAGCCCGTCGTCCGTTCCGGTCTGCGCAGCGCCGAGGGTAGTGTGCTGTTTGTTTGAGCGAAGCAAAGACTATCTTGCTTTACGATAGTTTGAGCGTAGTTTAAGTGAAAATTCCTTATTATAAAGCCTATTATTTATATTCAATTACGAACGGGAAGCCTTGTACGAAGTAGCAGCGTACTTTTTGGCCGGCGTCATTTTTGGCAGCACTGAAGCGCCATTTGTAAAAGGCGCTGAGTGCGTTGTTATCCAAGGTGCTGTTGCCGCTGGAGCGCACTACTTCGGCGCTTTCTACGCGCCCGTCAGTTCCTATAACGCCACGCACGACAACGCGCCCGCCGATTCCCGCATCACGCAATGCCTGCGGATAAACCGGAGCCACAGTTGAGGCTACGCGCGGAGGCACCTTGGGATTGCGCGCAATGCCGGGACCTGCTCCATCGCCGATGCCGGTGCCGTGTCCCGCACCGTGACCGCCGCCGCTGCCACTGCCACTGCCTGCACCAATACCGCTGCCGCTGCCTGTGCCATGGCCTGTTCCGTGACCGCCGCCGCTGCCACTGCCGCTGCCTTTTTTTGCACCTGCAGGCACATGCTTCACTACATGCTTCACAACCTGCTTATGCTCTATCTTGCCATCAGGCAGAGTAATCGTTTCTTCCTCCACGACTTCCTCCACCTGCTCCTCGCCATCGTCGGCAGCATCAGCGACAGCTTCATCGGCGCCACCTCCGCCTCCGCCGCCAGCATCAAAGAACACAACGGTGTCAGCATCCGCAGCCGGCGGCTGCATAGCAAAGACGCCGGAAAACGCCAGTGCGACGAACAATATAAAATGTATTATCAGTGAACCGCAAAAGCCAAAGCGCTGACGTGCCTTCGCCTGCAGCTTTTCTATCTGCTTCATCGTTACTTACCGCCATCCGTCGCCAGACCGAAGCGTGCTACGCCTGCACCCTTCAGCTTATCTACCAGCTTAATCACCTCGCCGTACTCCAGCGCCTTTTCCGCACGGATGACAACGGCGAAGTTTTTGTTCTTCTTCTGTTCCAGGCCTGCCTGCAGCGCCAAGGCCTCCGCATCCGTTTTGGCATCGCCCAGATAAATGCTGCCGTCGGCCTTCATCGTTACGGCGAAGGTTGTCGTGGTATCCGTCGCCGCATTTTTAGCCTGCGGCAGCTTCACCGGAATCGTTTTCAGGTCAATCATATACATCGTGCTCAGCATAAAAAAGACCAGCAGGAAGAACATAATATCAATCATCGGGATAATCATCAGCGGCGGCGTTTTCCTGTTACGCACATCTCGCAGCTTCATGATCTTGCTCTCCTTGTTTCAGCCTCCAGCAGCGCGCTGAAGCACTGCTCCATATCCGTAATCATGTTGTCCATGCGGTGAGCGAAATAGGAATGTGCGCACAGTGAAAGAATAGCCACGCACAAGCCCGTCGCCGTTGCAATCAGCGCTTCACCGATACCGCCGGTAATCGCCATCGGCGCACCCGCTTCTACGTTGAAAATACTGAAGGCACCAATCATGCCCACAATAGTGCCCAGCAGTCCCAGAAGCGGGGACATCGTTACGATAATGCCCAGGTAATCCAGCTTATCGCGCAGCGTCGCCATAAAAATACCGGCACGGCTTTCGAGGAAGGCGCTCTTTTCTGCCTTGCCGCCTGCAACAGCCTCTACATCGGCAAGCATCTGCGCGCACTGACCGCTGCCCTTGCGCGCCAGCTCCGTCGCCACAGCAAAATCACCGCTGCGCACGGCGGCACAATAGCGGGAGGCAAAGGCTGCGCCGCTGTCCACGCTCTTATAATATATAAACCGCTCAATGGCGATTGCTATCACAGTTATAGAACAGGCGAGCAACGGCCACATAACCAGTCCGCCCTTCTGAAAATACATTATCAAATCTGTTATTGCCTGCATATTTTCCTCACAAATCTACAAATGCTGTCGTACTTTTATAGGAGTTGCATACTGCTCCCCAAAGTACAGAAAGGAGCAGTATGCTGTATATTATGGAATCAAAGCTCTAATTAAAAGGTCATCTCTGCGCCGACACGCCAGGTGCGGCCGTCAATAGTATAGCTATGATTTTCATCATAGGGTAAGGTCTTGTCAAAGATATTGTCTACACCGGCATAAACATGCAGGTTTTTAGTAATTTGCTTGTCTGCAACAAAGTTAAACGTGTTAAAGGTATAGGTATTAACATTTTTGGAAACCTTGTACAGATAATCTACATACCACTTAGACCACAAAGTTGCGGTAAACGGCAATTCTGCATTATCAGTATAACTTAATTGGACAACACCGTTTTGTCTTGCTCTGTTATTCAGACGAGCATTAGTGGTTTTATCCTTAGCATCCGTGTAGTTATAAGTAGCCTTAACATTCCAATTATCATTGAAATTGTAACCAACCTCTGCTTCTGCACCACTGATTTCCGCTTCGCCTACATTGTAGTATTTGCTCTTGACAACCATGCCGACACCGGGAACATAGCCACGGTAGAACATATCGGAATCAATAAGATTATCTATTTCATTATGATAATAACCTAATTTGCCGGACCATTTACCTTGCTCTGCTTCAAAACCGATGTCGAAATTAGTTGCTTTCTCAGGTTTTAAATCAGGATTACCTAATACCTGAACATTCATCATGCCCATGCGTTTATCCATGGTAGAGTACAATTCATATACTGTCGGCGCACGGAAGCTCTTGCCATAGTTGACCTTAAAGCGGCTATTATCGCTGAAGCTATAGGTAGTACCGATTTTAGGAGATGTATGACTGCCGAAGGCATTGTGATGGTCAAAACGCACAGCAGGAATAAGCAGCCATTTATCAGTAATTTTCCATTCATCCTGCAGATAAGCAGCATAAGTATCTACATCCTTTTCAGAACCTGCTTTAGTGATACCTGCAAAGGTTTCGCTATATTTGTTATCACCGCCACCGCCGAAACGTGTACCACGCATATTAGTCGTAGTCCATTCAGCGCCATAAGTCATAGTGTTTTTATCATTCAGCTTCATGCTGTTTTTGCCTTCAAACACCAAAGTATCATACGAGGTATGGTCAAAATCGGTAATAGCATTATTTTCGTTTGTTACGTTGCTTTTCTTTAATGTATTGTAATACATACGCAGATTATAATCGTTTTTATTATCCTTGCCATAATAGGTCAAAGCATAATCGGAACGGTTGTTGTCATAATTATAAACACCTTTGTCAGTGCCTTCACTGCTATTACTGGTGAACTGTTCACGCATAAAATTCAAATCTAAAGCAAGACCACGGTTAGAATCAAAGGCATAATCAAAACCAAGATTTAAGAAACGGCGAGGTCCATACATATTGGAGCTGCTAGTATCATAACCTTTGGTTTTATTGTAATAGCCGCTAACCTCTTTACGGACATCTTCAATACCGCCGCTGGCTTTTACACTTACTTTGCCTTGACGTCCGGAAGAATAATAGAAGTTTGTACCCATTTCTTTAGTGCCGGTATGAGCACCGATACTTGCATGCTCTTGGTTGGCTTTCTTTGTAATGATGTTAATAACACCACCCATAGCATCGCTACCATACAAAGCAGAACCATTGCCACGAATAACTTCAATGCGTTCTACATCTGCAAGATTGATACGGCTCAGCTCATAGGCATTCATTGTAGAACCGGTGTTTTCGGCAGCCATACGACGACCGTCAACCAAAATCAACGTATGCTTGCTTTCCATACCGCGAACCATAACCACACTGCCGGTCATGCCAACCTCTTGCACATCAATGTTAGTTGCAAAACGCAAGGCATCGCGCACGTTATAAGCAGCAGTATTTTTGATATCCTCTTGGGTGATAACCTCAACGCTTTGCGGAACCTCTTTTTTCTCCAGCTGTGTTTTGGTAGCGGTCACAACGTAATCCGCACCGCTGTATTCATCGTAATTATCTGCCTCCGCAGCAAATGCCATATGGCCGACTGCACTGACAACGCAGGCAGTGAGTAAGGCTATCTTCTTTTTGTTTAAATTTCTCATAATGCACCTCTTTTTTCTGCTTATTTTTATGGTATATTTCACACCCGCAAGGTCAGCGACCGCTAACCCACGGATAAAAAAATATCGGAAGAATTTATTTTCTGTCGAACCAAACGACAAAATCACCCGCAGGCTTTTCGCCCTTCTGTTTGCGCTCCAGCGGTGTAATTACGGCAACCTTGAGCTCAGGACGCAAAGCTTCCAGCTTTTGCGCTGTTCCCAGATGCGCATCGGAATGGAAGCAGCCGTTGATATGCAAAATCTGCATATTCTGATGTGCGTCGGCAAACGCAGCAATACTCTCGGCCATCTTGTCATCCTTCAGGCATTGCGCCGCATACACGGCAGCCAGGCGCTGCGGCGGCATTTTCATCGGAGCTGCCGGGGAGCTCATCTGCGCATAGAATTTATCCTTATACGCGCCCTCGGGAGCATAGGTATGCTTGGGCAGCCATTGCTGATACTGCGCCTCCACGCCCTCCGTCGAAGCGTTGTTTTTCGCTACGTGCGCTGCCAAAAAGCGCGGTACGTTAGCGGCAATAACGGGCATTTTCTTTTCTTTGGCAAAATTTACCAGCGGAGCATAATCCGTACGATAATTAGGCCAGGGACGGCTTGCAGCGAGAAAATTTTCTTCGCTCAGAGTATCTGCCAAAAAGTTATTTAACTTACTTTGGTTATCTACCTCAAACATTTCCATGGATAAGGCCAGTTTCGCGCCTTTTGCCTTATACATTGCCTCCAAAAGCTCTAATTCATATTGGTGTATTTCACTTTGGTCATGATATTCACCAAAGAAAACTACATCATACTTCTGCAGCTTGCTTGCCAGCTGCGCTGCTGTTAAATTTTTACCGCTCTGCGCATCGCTGAACTGCGCCGCACCTGCGGCACCTGCGCCCAGGCACAGCATTGCCATGCTAAGAGCGATTGTTTTCATGAATTTATTCATCTTAATCATGCTCCTCTACACTATACGGAAAGCACACGGGGTACTGCGTCCCGTTGGCCTCGACACGCATAATCACAGCCTTCACATCGTAAAGCTCTTCAATCACAGACTGCGTGAACACATCGTCCGTAGGTCCGTCTGCCATGATCGTGCCCTTTTTCAGCGCAATCAGTCGCTCACTGTAGCGCGCCGCATGGTTCAAATCGTGCAGCACCATGATAACCGTCAGCCCCATTTCGTTATGCAATCGCACAACAAGCTCCATCAGCTCCAGCTGATGATGCACATCAAGATAGGTCGTAGGCTCATCGAGCAGCAGAATCTTCGGCTTCTGCGCCAGCGCCATGGCCAGCCACGCGCGTTGACGTTCGCCCCCGCTCAGTGTATGCACCAGGCGCGTACGCAGCGGTCCCAGCTCAGTAAACTCCAGTGCTTCTTCAATCGCCAGGCGGTCCTCCTGATTGAGGCCGTCGAAGAACCTGCGGTAGGGCAAACGTCCGTAGCACACCAGCTCCTCCACCGTCGTGCCGCCGGGAGCATTCGCGCTTTGCGCCATCACCGCCAGTGTGCGCGCCACCTCTTCCGTGGACATTTTGTTGATATCCTTGCTGTCGAGATAAACTGCACCGCTCGCAGGCTCCAGCAAGCGGCAGAGCGCCTTCAGCAGCGTTGATTTACCGCTGCCGTTCGGCCCGATAATCGTCACAATTTCCGGCTGGGAAATATCCAGTGTCAGATCCCTGATTATCGTGTGCTCGCCGTAGCGCAGAGTAATTTTTTGTGTATGTAATGTCGGGATATTCATAGCTTAACGCATCCTCCGTTTCAGCAGATACAAGAAGAACGGACCGCCGATGAAGGACATGAAGATGCCCACGGGAATTTCCAGCGGACTGAAAAGCGTTCTTGCCGCCGTATCAGCCAGAGTTACCACCGCACCGCCGGCAATCGCCGCACAGGGCAGCAGGTATTCGTGGTCGCTGCCGATTAACAGTCGCATGATGTGCGGCACGATGAGGCCCACAAAGCCCAGCATGCCTGCTACGCTTACGGAAACCGCCGCCAGCAGCGCGGAAAGAAAGATTAAAATTGTACGCATACGCATCACGCGTACGCCCAAGCTCTTGGCCAATTCATCACCCAACTGCAACGCATTCAGGGAACGCGCACACAAAATCGTGCCGATAATACCAATCGCGCTATAAGGCAAAAGCATTTCAACATGCCCCCAGCTGCGCCCATGAAAGCCGCCTGCCATCCACATAACCGTGCCCTGGATTCTGTCGCTGTAAAATACGTTCAGCGCCGCCATACCGCCGCCGAAGAAGGTGGCAACCGCTACGCCCGCCAGAATCATGCGCAAGGGGTTGATGCCCTTTTCCCAAGCCAGGAAAAAGACGATGCCCGTGGAAAGCACGGCGCCGACGAAGGCTGCCAGCGGCACCATGGCAGACTGCTCCGGGAAAAGCAGCATTATCACCATCGCAAACAGTCCCGCACCGGCGCTCACACCGATGATACCGGGGTCTGCCAGCGGATTGTGCAGTACGCCCTGCAGGTTGCAGCCTGCCAAAGCGAGGTTAGCACCTACAAGCACGGTAACAATCGTGCGTGGCAGGCGGATGAGGTTCACAATGCGGTTGGTGTCAGCATCTGCCTCTCCCAGCAGCGCTGCCCATGTTTCGCTCACCGAAAGGCTCACTGTACCGCTGCCGATGCTCACGAAAATGCCTACGACGAGCAGGATACACAAGCCGAAGAACACTGCTATGCGCACTTTTTCTTTTGTTTTGGCATCATTACTCATCACTTGGCCTCTCCATACATATATTCTTTCATAATCTTCATCGCGTCGATGGTGTGCGTGCCGGGGTTAACGGTAAACAGGCTCGGCGGCAGCTGGTACACACGGTTATTCTTCACGGCGTTCACGTCATGCCAAATGGCGTTGTCACGCATATTGGCGCCCAGCTTCTCCAGAATTTCCTTGCTGCCGCCCATGGTAATCAGCATCACGATGTCGGGGTTTTCCTTGGCTACGAATTCCATGCTCAGCGGAATGTAGCTGCTGTCCTTCACATTCTCGGCCTTGTCCGCAATGTTTACGGCACCAAGGCGCTCTGCCAGGTCACCGCCAAAGCTCTTTTTGGTGGACATATTGAAGCTGTCCGGCGAGCCGAAGATAATCAGCACCTTCGGTCCCCTGCCCTTCTGCACGTCCTGCGTCAGTGCGGCATATTCCTTTTCTATCTGCTCACGCTTGGCGGCAGCTTCCTTTTCTCTGCCGGCAAAGCGGCCGAAGTCGTCTATGCTTTTCAGCACGTCCTCATAGGAGTTTATCATGTTCAGGTAAAGCGGCACGCCGGCCATTTCCAAGGGCTTGCGCAGCATTACGTGGAAGGGTACGTTGGTGCCTACAACCAGGTCAGGCTTCAGGCTCATGATTTTTTCCAGATTCGGTGCGTGGATCATGCCTACTTCGGGGATGTCCTTAATGCTTTCCTTGATGTCGTCGGGATATGAAGTGCTGGTAGGTCTGCCGACGGCCTTGCCACCGATGGAGGCAAAGATTTCCAGATTGGAGGCATTGAGAAAGACGATTCTTTTGGGCTCCGCGGGGATGTGTACCTTGGCGCCGGTGCTGTCGGTTACGCTGACAGCGGCGTTGGCTGCGAGCTTGTGCTGGCCTCTTGCCAAAAGGAAATAGCCTGCCAGGGCTATGATTACGACAAATACGAGTAAGATATATTTTTTCATACGCAACTCCCTTTACAGTATTAGCTAGTGCTATCTTTGAATTTAAATTAGCCTAGTCTAACTTTTACTATGACATTATCTTATAAGATGGGGATTTTGTCAAGATAAAATTAGCGTAGGCTAATTTGGCGAATCAGTTTCCAGTATGAAATTCCAGTAAGATATCCATTTTCAGCACTTCTTTTGCCTGCATGTCGCTATGCAAGCGCAGCTCTTTAACTTTGCAACCATCGCGTTCTGCCTGCCGCAGCCAGCGAAGCAGGGAATAAAAATCACCGACAGCACTTGTTTGCAATTTCTGCATCTGCAAGCCATTCTGCAAAGCCACAGGCTTGCCCTCCATCTGCATGCTGTTTAGATGAATGCTTTGAGCTCGTGCCTGCTTTTGCAGGCGTTGCAACCTGTTATTCAAGCTCAGATTCTGCTCTGCCTGTTGCTTCAACTTCTTTTGCTTCTCCAACACTGTAATCTGATATGTCTTATAATCACTGTGTTCATTAGCAAAACGAATCTGCCGCGTCAGCTCTGTTTGCAGCTTGTTCGTCTCTTCCAGTACCAGTTTACGTTCATTCCACAGCGTCCACGCATTAACTGACAAAGCAATCGCAATTAAAATTGCTGCGCTGGCAAGTATATTAATTGTCGCTTCCCTATGCTTCATTGCTTGCCCTCCTTCATCTGCAGCTGCAGTTTATAAACAAGAACGTTACCCTGCTGCTGCGATTGCAGAAGCTCTACTCTGCTGTAAATTCCACATTTTTGCAGTTGCTCCACAAAACTTTCCAAGGCCAAATTATCCACCGCCTGTCCTTGCAGCACTAAAGGTTTTTTACTGCCGTTGTATTCTAGCAGTGTCAGCCAACAGCCGGGCATCATCTGGCGGCAAATGCGTTCCAACTCACCAACGGCCTCTTTCGATGGTTTAGACGCTGCAGCCAACAGCTTTTCCAAACGCTGACAGTTACGCTCAACAACCTCGCTTTCCTGCATACGCTGTTCCCACTCCGCATACTGCTCTAATTGCTGCTCTACCTCCGGCAAATCGCGCTGCGCCAGATAACAGCCTCCCCAGGCACTGGCATAAGCCAAAATCGATAACCCTAAAGCTGCACAGCCTGCTTTTGTCAGATAACGGCCAAAAGTGGCCGCTATCCCCTGTAAGCGCCTCTGCTTCTGCCTGTATATTGATGGAAGAGACTTCCCGGCAAACCATTTATCTGCTGCTTCATCAATCGTTTTACTGCCTAACAAAATCCCCTGCAGCTTCAGCATTAAACTTCTGCACAGCTGCTCCAGTTCAGCACGCGACGCATTCTGTAAAGCTGCAAACATTACCTGATATTGCTGTTCATCTGCTTCACCGATAACATGTGCTTCAAAGCTATAAGTATAGTCTTCATGCATCCAAGGAACGCTCTGCTGTACTTCCCATTTTAAGGCAGCCTGCAGTTCACGCCGCCGCATTAAAGGCAAAAGCAGCTGTTCGGAGTACATCGTCGCTGTTGCAGGCAACAGCAAAACGGCTGCGCCTTCCTCCACCTCACGCTTTAAAAGCAGTTCACGTAAATTATCGGCAAGTCTTTGCTTATTTGTCAGGCACTCTTCATTCAGCTGCTCCTGCCAGCTAAGCTCTTCATTCTGCCAATAAGCCACCTGCCCCGTTTGCAGTGACAACAGCAAAAGCGCCTGCTTACGGCGCCAACGGCAACGCAAAGCGCACAGTACAGGCTCAAACAACTCCTCAACACTAATACTTTTACCATACTTCATCATAAGAACATCCTCCAATACCATGTAATGATTTCTTTACCACAAAAATACGCAGCAACCGCTGCTGCGCACAAAATCGGTCCGAAGGGAATTGCCTGTTTCAGCTTCCCACGCCTGCACAGCAACAATAATGCCCCTACAACGCCACCGCTGACAAAGGCGAGCAGCAAACACAATAGTCCCTGATCTAAGCCAAGCCAGATACCCAATGCCGGTGCCAGCTTTACGTCACCCTCGCCCATACCTCCGCGACTGGCAAAATACAGCACCAACATTATTGCCAACATAATTCCAGCGCCGTAAGCAGCATCAAAAAGTTGACCCTCATACCACGCGCGTACTAAGCCAACTGCCGCTAAAATTAATGTTACCTTGTCATAAAGCAGCATAGATTTCATATCAGTATAAGTGTGATAAAACAAACCGAGAACAAAAATAACGGAAAACATGATTACCTCCTTAATTTTTTCCCAAAAAAGCAAATAGGACCCCTGCATTGCATTACTACAATACAGGAGTCCTAAAACTCTTTACTACATATTTACTTTTTCTGCTTCCAGATAAAGCCAATGCGCTTAGCCAAAGAGCTGAAAGTCTTTAATTGCCTCTTACCAGTTCAGGTCCTCAACCTCTTGACGGCCTTTGCCGGTCAGAGCATCCATCATGATGCGTTGCTCGATTTGAGCAGCCAGCTTCTTGGTGAACTTAACAGTATCCGGGTTAACGGACATGCTATCGATACCGCTCTTAATGAGGAACTCGCAGAACTCAGGATATACGCTCGGAGCCTGACCGCAGATAGAAACGGTCTTGCCATCCTTATGAGCAACCTCAATCAGGTGACGGATTGCACGGCGTACAGCCAGGTTACGTTCGTCATAGATATGAGAAACAGTATCGTTATCACGGTCGCAGCCAAGAACCAGCATAGTCAGGTCGTTGGAACCGATGGAATAGCCATCAACAAATTTGTTGAACTGGTCAGCCAGGATGATGTTGGACGGAATCTCAGCCATCAGCCAAACCTTGAAGTCCTTACCACGGGACAGACCGCAGTCAGCCATAATCTTGGTAACCTTTTCGCATTCCTCTACGTTACGGCAGAACGGAATCATAACGTTCAGGTTCTTCAGGCCGAACTCTTCGCGAACCTTGCGAACAGCCATGCATTCGAGCTTGAATGCTTCGATATATTTAGGATCATAGTAACGGGAAGCACCGCGCCAGCCCAGCAGAGCGGAAGGCTCGTTCGGCTCGAATTCGTCGCCGCCCTTCAGGTCGCGGTATTCGCTGGACTTGAAGTCGGAGAAGCGCATGGTTACCGGTCTCGGAGCCATAGCTTGGCAAACTTGGCGGATGCCTTCAGCCAGTTGGTCTACGACCTTTTCCGGTTGACCGATTTTAATCAGATACAGCGGATGTTCATGGATATAGGTAGTCCAGATGAACTCTTCGCGCATCAGGCCGATACCGTCGCAAGGCAGAGTAGCATATTTTTCAGCCAGCTCAGGATCGCCCAGGTTCATATAAATCTTAGTGCCGGTCGGCGGGAAGTATTCAGCAGCAGCAACTACTTGTTGTGCCGGTTGTTCAGCCTTCGGCTCTTCGATAATGCCTTCGTATACAACACCATGAGTAGCATCGATGGTTACGTCAATGCCGTCAGGAATGGTGGTGGTAGCAGCTTCGCCACGGCTCTTGGTACCTACGATACAGGGAATTCCCAGCTCGCGGGATACGATAGAAGCATGGCAGGTCATTCCGCCGCTATCGGTTACGATTGCTTTCGCTTTCTTCATAGCCGGTACCCAGTCAGGAGCGGTCATTTCGGTTACGAGGATTTCGCCTTCCTTGAATTCGTCGATATGGGACGGATCCAAAATTACATGTACGCGGCCTGCTACATTACCAGGGCTGGCAGGCAAGCCTTTAACGATAACTTTGCGATCAGTAGTCACTTTCTTCTCCTCTTTCGGTGCACCATTTTCTTTGTTACGACGGCTCCATACGGTTTCAGGACGGGCTTGCAGGATGTAAACCTTGTTATCGCGCTCGTCAACGCCCCATTCCATGTCCATGTAGCAGCCATAGTGTGCTTCAATTTTCTTAGCGCATTCAGCCAATTGTTTGATTTGCTCATCAGTCAGCTTCTGCTCGTTTTGCTCATCCAGCGGAACAACAACCTCTTCGCAGTCGCCGTCAGCTTTGCGGATCAGCTTAATGTCCTGCGCGTTAACGTTCTTTTCAACAATCTCGCAGGTAGCTTTATTTACAGTATAGTTATCCGGAGTTACGGTGCCTTGAACAACATATTCGCCCAAGCCCCATGCGCCCTCGATGAGGATGTTCTTGTCGTCGCCGGTAGCAACGTTAACAGTGAACATAACGCCAGCAGCCTTGGAGAATACCATCATCTGTACTGCAGCGCTCAGTGCTACATCCAGATGATCAAAGCCTTGTTTTTCACGGTAGTAAACCGCACGGTCGGTAAAGCAGGAAGCATAGCATTCCTTAACCTTAGCAACGATGGTTTCTGCACCCTTTACGTTCAGGTAGGTGTCCTGCTGACCTGCAAAGCTTGCATCCGGCAAATCCTCTGCGGTAGCGCTGCTGCGAACAGCAACGAACGGATCAGCCTGGCCAACCTTTTCACCCAGCTCTTTGTAAGCTTGGGCAATCAGATCCTGCAGATCCTGCGGCATTTCTTCGTCCATAATTGCCTGGCGGACCTTAGCGCAAACCTCGCGCAGCTGAGCGCTGTTGTCTACGTCCAGACCGGCAATTAAAGCTTTGATCTTTTCGTACAGACCGGTCTTTTCAAAGAAGTATCTGTAAGCGCAGGCAGTAGTTGCGAAGCCATACGGTACAGGTACGTCAACATGAGAGGTCAGCTCGCCCAAGGAAGAAGACTTACCACCGGCGATTGCTACGTCTTTTCTCTCCAGCTGGTCAAACCACAGCAGGAATGCTTTTTCTTTCTCCATAATAATTTGCTCCTTTTAAAATACTATACTTTTTTCTGGGGAAATCCTTAATATAGTGTATACTATATCACATTTAAAGGGCATATTCAAGCGATTTCTGCAGTTTTTTTTAGATTTTTTGTGGAAAATTCACTGGCATGCTATAATACAGATAAAAGTGAGGTGCGTACCATGAATTTTATCGACAGCTTTTGCAGTAACATAAAAAAGGTAATTGCCCTTATAGCTTTAATGCTCCTTTTAACGCTCGTTATTTTAATTTTTACGCATACATCATTAGGCTATTTTCTTGTGCTGTTGCCCATAACACTGTTGATTATTTATCTTTTACATAAAATAAAAAAACTTGATCAGGAGAACGCTTTCATCTATAACTCCGTTTTAGTAATTCTGCTTTTCATTTTTATCCTCTTTGATTTGCGAAAGGATATAGTGCTGCTTGGTTGCTTCGCTTATATTATCCATCTATTGATGGCATACCATCTGATCCTGAAGCCGCCTGCCAGAACGCAACAGCAGGAAAAAAATGATATAGAATCAGACACTATCAACGTCACCGGCTCTTTTATCACCTATGACGACACCTGCCCCGACGATGGCGAGGACTACGGGCCTGAAGGCAGCGTTATCTGGGGCCCGCGTACTATCGAAGAAAATATCTATATCAACGGCAAATGGTACATCAACGAAAACAGCGAGGAATGGGAGGAAAACGAAGGTTGCTGAGCCATTAAACAATTTATACAGGCGCTCATATGCATGGGCGTCTTTTTTTGCGCACAAAAAAGCGGTCCTACCAAAGTAAGACCGCTAATTAACAATTGGTGGAGACGAGGAGAATCGAACTCCTGACCCCCTGCTTGCAAGGCAGGTGCTCTCCCAGCTGAGCTACGCCCCCAATAGGCTTCGCGCGCATTTGCGTCTGAAACAAGTAAGATTTTACAGGAAAGCGACGCTTTTGTCAAGCATTTTTTATTTGGTAATCAGCTCAACCAGCTTCAAAGTCATCAGGCAGGATTTTTCCACGGCAGCCATCGGCATAAACTCGCAGTTGGAGTGGAAGTTGAGTGCGCCGGTGAAATAGTTCGGCGTAGGGATGCCCTTAGTGGAAATAAATGAACCGTCGGTGCCGCCGCGCATAGCGATATCCTTCGGCTCGATATCCAGCTCCTTCATAGCCTCGAAAATGTACTCTACGCATTTTCTGTTATCATCAGTCAGCGCATCGGCAATGTTGCCGTAAACGTCGGTGATGTTCAGCTCAATGCCGGCCTTCGGATTCTTGGCCTGTACATATTCCACAGCATGACGGATGAACTCCTTGCGTGCTTCATACATCTTTTTGTTATGGTCACGGATTTTGATATCCAGAGTTGCTTCCGCAGCGTTGGATTTAATAGTCTGTACCCAGATAAAGCCTTCGGTGCCCTCGGTGTGCTCTGGAGTCTGCATTCTGTCGAAGCAGTTGATGATATCTACGGCAACCAGCGCTGGGTTAACCAGAGTATTCTTGGCGGACATCGGATGTGCGGTTACGCCCTTGATTTTGATGTGTGCACTGCCTGCGTTAAAGGTTTGGTATACAACCTCGCCCAGCTCGCAGCAGTCAATGGTATATGCAAATTCAACAGGGAACTTGCTGAAATCCATCTTCTTGGAACCGCAAAGGCCAACCTCTTCATCCGGAACAAAGGCTACATAAATTTCGCCGTGCGGACGGCCTTCCTTAATAATAGTTTCCAGCGCTACCATCAGGTTGGCAACGGCAGCCTTATTATCTGCGCCCAGTACGGAGGTACCGTCGGTGGTGATAAGGTCGCTGCCAATATATTTGTTCAGCTCGGGATGCTCGCTTACCTTAATATAAATTTGCTTTTCAGCGTTCAGCAGTACATCGCCGCCCTGATAGTTTTTCACAATCTGCGGATGTACCTCGGGAGAAAGGTTTACGTCAACGGTATCCATATGCGCAACCCAGCCTACATTCGGCACGAGAGCGTGGCCTGCAGGCAGGTTAGCCGGCAGACGGCCGGTCAGCACGCAGAATTCGCTGATTTCCAGGTCCACCAGACCAAGCTCAGTCAAATCCTCCTTCAGCAGCTTAGCCATATCCCATTGGCCGGGAGTACTGGGAACAACAGCACAGCCCTCCTTACTTTGGGATGGTACGGCAGCGTAACGTAAAAAGCGTTCAGTCAAACGTTCTTGCATAGACATTTTTAAAGACCTTCTTTCATAAAACTACTTATTACATTATAACACAATTTAGAAAAGCAGATGCGCCCTTATCACTCGTCTTTAAACACTACATTCTACGCGGGTATACGTAGTCAGCTTGTAATCCCAGAGGTATATCCATAAACCAGAAAGCATACAGCATAATAGTCAGGGTGACGAGTAACGTAATAGTGTACGGCAGCATCAGGGAGCTCAGCGTACCGATACCGGCGCTCTTCACATACTTCTGGCAGTAAAAGTGCTTGCGTCAAAAAGTCAAATGTATACAGTATTAATATTTTACTATATACAATCTCGGCAAAATCTGTGCTATAATAAACAAAGCAGTTACATCTGCCCCAAACAAAAATATAACAGCAAGGAGTTTTTTTCATGATACTTTCTCAACGTATTCAAAGCCTGACAGCATCTCCTATCAGAAAGCTGTCCCCGTATGCTGACGCCGCCAAGGCTGCAGGCAAAAAGGTTTATCATCTGAACATCGGCCAGCCTGACATTGCCACTCCGGCACAATTCATGGACAGTGTGCGTGAATTTCAGGCACCGGTAATCGCCTACAGCAATTCCAAGGGCGAAATGTTCCTCTTAAAAGCTGTACAGAAATATTATGCAGAAAAAGGCATGGATTATGCTATTGAAGATATTTTCGTTACCAACGGCGGCAGCGAGGCCCTGATTTTCGCAGTTATGGCTCTGTGCGACCCCGGCGACGAAATCATGGTTTTCGAACCCTTCTACGCTAACTACACCACTTTCTGCAAGGAGTTCGGCGCTAAAATCAACGCTGTTCCTACCAGCGTTGAAAACGGTTACCACCTGCCCAGCGAAGAAGAAATCGAAAAACACATCACTCCGAAAACCAAAGCAATTCTGCTCACCAACCCCGGCAATCCTACCGGCGTAGTTTATACCGAAGCAGAGCAGGATATGATTTCCCGCATCGTGCGCAAGCATAACCTGGCTTTAATCGCTGACGAAGTATACCGTGAATTCGTTTATGACGGTGCATATCGCAGCTTCGGCACCATGCCCGAGCTGGACGACAACCTGATCATCATCGATTCCGTTTCCAAGCGCTACAGCGCCTGCGGTGCGCGTATCGGCTGTATCATCAGCAAAAACAAGGAGCTCAGCAAGCAGGTTATCAAATGCTGCCAGGCTCGCCTGTGCAGCCCGATTCTGGAGCAGGTCGGTGCAGCAGCTCTGTACACCACTCCAGCAAGCTATTTGGAAGAGGTTAACAAGGAATACAAAAAACGCCGTGACACCATCGTTTCAGCTTTGAAGAAGCTCCCCGGCGTAAAGGCTTCCGATCCGAAGGGCGCTTTCTACATCATGGTTAACATGCCTGTTGACGATGCAGAAAAATTTGCTATCTGGACTCTGGAAAACTTCGCTATCGACGGCGAAACCGTTATGTTTGCTCCTGGCAACGGCTTCTACAACACCCCCGGCAGCGGCATCAACGAAGCACGCCTTGCTTATGTATTAAAGAGCGAGGATCTGGAGCGCGCTATCTACATTCTGGGCGAAGCACTCAAAGCATATCCCGGCCGTGTAGAAAAATAAGCTCACAAAAAGTTTAAAGCTAAAAAAAAATCAGACCTCCTGAAAATTCAGGAGGTCATTTTTTATTTGCTCTGCAATGCTTCCGCCAGCAGCTTTTCATCGGCAATCGCCTGCGACAGCACCTGCTGCGTATCCTCGCCCAGGCGTGGCGCACGCTTTCGCAGCGCGGCCGGCGTTGCGCTCAGCTTCATAGCAAAGCCCAGCTGCCGGTAGCTTCCAAGCTCTGCGTCCTCTACGTTCAGCACCATCTCGTTGGCCTTGGTCTGCTCCGCAGCCACCGCCTCGGCAAAATCCAGCACCGGCGTTACGCAGGTATCCTTGCCCGCAAGCAGCTGCTCCCATTCGGGCAGCGTGTGTTTAGCAAATTCCAGCGTCAGCTGCTGCTTTAAGTAGTCATGGTTAGCATCATCATCTATCAGGTCCGTCATATCGGGGCGCTGCAGTACAGCGCACAGGTTGCTCCAGAACTTCTTTTCCAAGCAACCTACAGCAAGGTAGCGTCCTTCCTGCGTCGCATAAATATTGTAGTTGGCGTTGGCACCCGTCAGCCAGTTGTTGCCGCGCTCCGCCACAAAGCCGCTGCCGAAGTACAGGCTGGCAGCACCGGGCATCAGCGTCATCGCCACGTTATACAGCGAAATATCTATTTCCTGCCCCTCGCCCGTCATCTGTGCATGGCGCAAAGCAATCATAATGCTCATGCCCGCCGCCATCGACGCATTCATATCCGCCATCAGCACACCCGGAATCGCCGGCTTGCCCTGAGCCTCACCGCTCATAGCGGTAATGCCTGCCAGGCTCACATAACCGATATCATGGTCCGCCTGCTTGGCCAGCGGTCCCTTTTTGCCGTAGCCTGTCAGCGAGCAGTAGATAATTCGCGGATTCACCGCCTTCGCCGCCGCATAGTCAATACCCAGCTTCGTCAGTACGCCCGGACGATAGCTTTCCACCACCACGTCGGCAGTTTTCACCAGCTCCAGAAATGCCCGGCATCCCGCATCTGATTTCAGGTTGAGCACTACGCTCTTTTTATTGCGGTTCAGCTGCAGATGCCAGTAACCGAAATCCTTGAGGAACGGCGGAAAACTGCGGGCATAATCGCCCCGTCCCGGCTCTTCGATTTTGATAACCTCTGCGCCGAAATCGGCCAACAGCATTGTACAATACGGTCCCGGCAGCAGACGCGACAAATCAAGCACACGAATACCCTCTAAAGCCTGCACAATAACGCCCCCTTAACAGCAGCATATTTTTAGACTGAGTTTTTATACTACCTGGAAAATATAGAATTTGAGATAATTTGTTTCCGGCACCTGCCACAGAATCGGATGGTCCGGAGATTGCTGGCGCGCTTCAATCTGACGCAGGGAAACGTTGGCGTCATGCGCAGCGTCCTGCAGCATCTTCACGAACAGCTCCTCCTTCATAAAGTGCGAGCAGGAACAGGTTGCCAGATAACCGCCGCGCGGCAGCAGCTTCATCGCCTTCAGGTTGATTTCCTTGTAGCCGCGAATCGCATTCTTCACCGTGCTGCCGGATTTGGTGAACGCCGGCGGGTCCAGAATAATAAAGTCATATTCACGGGAATGCTTGTTGAACAAATCGCTCAGCAAATCAAAAACATTCGCCTGCAGGCCGTGCATAACATCGGAGCAATCGTTAATCGCTGCATTATGCTCTGCCATCTGCACTGCCTCCGCACTGATATCAACCGCGGTAACGCTCGCAGCGCCGCCCTTGGCAGCATTCAGCGCAAAGGAACCGGTGTGGGTAAAGCAGTCCAGCACATGCTTGCCCTTGGCAATCTTGGCAATCGCCTGACGGTTATACTTCTGGTCGAGGAAAAAGCCTGTCTTTTGGCCGTTTTCTACATCAACTGTATATTCGATGCCGTTTTCGACAATCTCGGTAGTCACAGCGCCGGGTTCGGGGCACAAATCGGTAGCAAACCAGTGCTTGCCCTCCTCCATGCCCTCCAGCAGGCGGATTCTTACGTCGTTACGCTCATAAAGACCACGGATTTCCTGTCCCATCTCGCGCAGAATTTTAATCAGCAGCTCAAACAGCATCTGCTTGCGCATTTCAATGCCCAAGGACAGGGTTTGCGTTACCAGCAGATCATTGTAGCGATCTACGGTCAGGCCGGGGAACATATCCGCTTCGCCGAAAATCAGGCGGCAGCAGTTAAAATCACGCTCGCCCATAACCGTCAGGCGGTAATCCAGCGCATAGCGCAGACGGCGCTCCCAAAAGGCTTCGTCAAACTTATCATTGGTATTGGTGGAAATAATGCGCACACGGATTTTGGAATGGTCGTTCACAAAACCGGTGCCCAAATACTTGCCCTTGGACGTTACTACATCCACCAGATCGCCGTTGGCATACTCGCCTTCGATTTTAGTTACCTCTTCACCGAACACCCAGGGATGACCGCCGCGTGCGGCGCGCTCTCCCTTCGGGGTTACGAAAAATTTTGCATATTTACGCATATTCTACCTCACGATTTTTAGATTAGTTTTTCTTTAAGTATAGCATATTTTGCAGGCGGATGCACAGAAAAAGACTGCCACCGAAATGCGTCAACATTTCAGCGGCAGCCCTTCAATTCACAAATCAGAACGCTGCAACAACAGCGCCTTTGTATTTATCCTCGATGAACTTCTTAACTTCGGGAGAACGCAGAGCATTCATCAGCTTCTGGATTTCCGGACGGTTTTCATCGCCCTTGCGGACAGCTACGATGTTAGCATACGGAGATTCCTTAGGCTCGGTAAACAGAGAATCCTTCACCGGGTTCAGCTTAGCTTCCATAGCGAAGTTGGAGTTGATAACAGACAAATCGGTATCATCCATAGAACGCGGCAGCAGAGCAGCTTCGATTTCCACAATCTTCAGCTTCTTGTCGTTGCCAACGATATCGCCTACGGTAGCCTTAACGCCAACGCCATCCTTCAGCTTCAGCAGCTTAGCGCTTTGCAGCAGAGCCAGCGCACGGCCGCCGTTGGACGGGTCGTTCGGAATAGCGATTTTTGCACCTTCGGGGATATCATTCAGAGATTTGATTTTCTTAGAATAAATGCCCATCGGCTCGATATGTACCTTGCCTGCGGATACAAGATTCATCTTGCGCTCGGAAACGAAGGTATCCAGATAAGGCTCATGCTGGAAGAAGTTGGCATCCAGCTCCTTATCGTTCAAAGCCAGGTTCGGTTTTACATAATCGCTGAATTCGATAATCTGCAGGTCTACGCCCTCTTTAGCCAAGGTGCCTTTGATCTGGTTGAGGATTTCAGCGTGCGGTACAGCGGTAGCGCCAACCTTCAAGGTTACCTTTTTGTCAGCACCATTGTCTGCCTTTTTGTCTCCGCCGCCGCAGCCTGCAGCAACAACTGCCAGGCTTACTAATGCCAGTAATGCAACCAATAATTTTTTCATCTTTTTTACATCCTTTCTTTATCCAACACGTCTTGCAAAACATCCGCCTAAGAAAAAAACTCCTTCTGAGGAAGGAGCCTGTCTTCCTCTCATCTTTCAAGATTACACTTGCAGGATGTAGCACCATAACCTTCGTCTGGTTGCCGGGCATCATCGGGCCTGTTCCCTCCGCCACTCTTGATAAGAGCGTGTTATTAAGATGTGAGTAATAATATATTATCCTAGTGTCTTTGTCAACATTAATCGCAAAAAAAATTAAGGGCAGAAAATCCTGCCCTTAATCTGTTAACAATGTTACTCTTTTCTGTACTTGGCAATACCAACTTTATAGAAGTCATTACCCTCGCTGTCGATGCAGACGATAGCCGGGAAATCCTTAACCTCGTATCTGCGGATAGCCTCCGGTCCAAGGTCCTCGTAAGCAATCATGGTTTCGCTCTTGATGGATTGGGTGATAACAGCAGCAGCACCGCCTACAGCAACGAAATATACAGCGCCATGCTTCGCGCAGGCATCAATAACTTCCTGACTGCGCAGGCCCTTGCCGATCATGCCGCGCATGCCCTGCTCAATCATGGTCGGGGTGTATTTGTCCATACGGCCGCTGGTGGTGGGGCCGGCACTGCCGACAACCTCACCCGGTTTGGCAGGAGTAGGACCAACGTAATAAATAACATTATTGGTCAGGTCCAAAGGCAGCTTTTCGCCGCGCTCCAGCGCTTCATACAAACGCTTGTGAGCAGCGTCGCGTGCGGTGTAGATATAACCGCTGATGCGTACAACGTCGCCTGCATGCAGGTCTTTGACAGTTTCTTCGGTCAGCGGAGCATTAATATATTTGATTACAGCTTCTTCACTCATCTTCAGGCGCCTCCTTTAAATTTCTGCTTCAGCCTTGCGTGCCTGGTGGCAGTTCAGGTTTACAGCGCAGGGCATACCACCGATATGGGTATGGGTAAATTCAACATTTACAGCCAGAGCGGTAGTGCTGCCACCTAATCCGGAAGGACCGACGCCGGTTTTGTTTACCAGCTCCAGCAACTCGTCCTCCAGTGCCGCATAGCGCTCATCCTTGTTGTGCTCGCCTACGGTACGGGTCAGCGCGTATTTAGCTAAAATAGCGGCACGCTCCATGTTGCCGCCGATGCCTACGCCGACGGTAATCGGCGGGCAGGGGTTCGGACCTGCAGCACGCACGGTATCAACAACAAATTTTTTGATGCCTTCAACACCGTCTGCCGGCTTCAGCATCTTCAAAGCGCCCATGTTTTCGCTGCCGCAGCCTTTGGGGCAAACGATAATTTTAACCTTTTCACCGGGAACAATCTTGGTGTGGATGATTGCCGGAGTATTATCACCGGAATTTTTACGATCAAATACCGGGTCGCCTACAGAGGATTTACGCAAATAGCCTTCAGTGTAGCCCTTTGCTACGCCTGCATGAATGGCAGTATACAAATCGCCGTCAACGAAATGCACTTCCTGGCCGATTTCCAGGAATACTACGGTCAGACCAGTATCCTGACACAGAGGAACAGCTTTTTTCTTAGCCAGCTCGAAGTTCTCAATCAAGGTAGCAAGGATTTCCCTGCCCAAAGGAGATTCTTCTTCAACAGCGGCATTTCTGATTTTGTCCATCATCTCCTGCGGGAGATAGTAGCAGGAATCCATGCACAGCTTGGCAATAACATCAGTGACTTCACTAACCTTTATTTCTCTCATGTTTTCATCCTCCTAAGCTCACATTGTCATTGTGAGAATAATATTTGTATACTGCGGCTTAACGGCCGATGCGTTTAGCAGTATTGGCTCTTACAACCTCAGGATCTACAATTTTGCGTGCCAGGCCCTTTTCAATAGCAACCTTAGCTACAGCGGCAGCAACCGCAGGAGCAACACGCGGGTCAAAAGCGTCAGGTACTACATAGTCCTCACGCAGGTCTTTTTCGTCAATCAGGTCGGCAATAGCATAAACAGCGGCAACCTTCATCTCCTCGGTGATAGCGCGTGCGCGTACATCAATAGCACCGCGGAATACGCCCGGGAATACGGTTACGTTGTTAACCTGGTTCGGTCTGTCGCTGCGGCCGGTGCCCGCAACTGCAACGCCTGCTTCCTTGGCAGCATCATAGCTGGTTTCCGGAACAGGGTTAGCCAGAGCAAAAACAATAGCCTTCTCAGCCATGCTCTGCATAATTTCTTTGGTGAATACGTTCGGAGCGGAAGCACCGATCATAACGTCCGCACCCTTGGCAACATCAGCAAGAGTACCCTGCTTATGTTCTTTATTGGTTACGGTAGCCAAGTAGCTCTGGATGCGGTCCAGCTTAGCGTCAATGCCTTCATACAGAGCGCCGAAGCGGTCAACCATGATTACATTCTGTGCGCCCATGTTTACCAGCAGACGGCCGATAGCACTGCCGGCAGCACCGCAGCCGTTGACAACGAATTTAGCGGTAGCAATGTCTTTTTTAACAAAGCGCAGTGCGCCCAGTACAGCAGACAGGCAGGCAATAGCGGTACCATGCTGGTCATCGTGGAATACAGGAATATCGCAGATTTCCTTCAGCTTATCTTCGATATCATAGCATTTGGGAGAGGAAATATCCTCCAGGTTTACGCCTGCATAGTTAGGCTGCAGCAGCTTAACGGTGCGGATGAATTCGTCCGGATCCTTGGTATCGAGGCAAACAGGCACAGCGTCAACATCACCGAAGGTTTTGAACAATGCAGCCTTGCCTTCCATTACCGGCATAGCAGCCTCGGGGCCGATGTCGCCCAAGCCGAGTACACGGGTACCGTCGGTAATAATAGCAACCATGTTGCCGCGACAGGTATATTCGAAGGAGAGGTTTTTGTCCTCTTTGATATCCTTACAGGGTTCAGCTACACCCGGGGTATAGGCAATAGCCAGATCATGACGGGTTGCAATAGGCACCTTGCTTACTACAGCAATTTTGCCGTTATTATCCATATGTAATTTAAGAGCTTCTTCACGCAGAGTCATTGTCATCTTTTTTTCCTCCCAAGATTTCCCGACGTAAGCTGTCTAAAAAATCATTAGCTCCGTCCGATAAATAGTATACACTTATTGTATATTAAACTACTCTGTTTTGCAAGATGTTTTCTGTGTAACCTACATCATTTTAAGGAATTGTCAAAAGATTTTTGCTTACTGCGCAAAATTTTCTTAGATAAAGACTCACACCTTGAAGAATTCCACCTGCGGCGTCTGCCCCGCCTGCAGTGTAAGCACCGCAAAGCAAGGCTCCGAGCCGCCGCGGGGGCGGGACGGACTGCCGGGGTTCACCAGCAGCGTTTCCGCATAATACTCTGCCATCGGCACATGCGTATGACCGAACACCACAATATCCTGCCCCAGCTGCTTGGCCCAATAGCCCAAATCAGCCTGCACATTTCTTTCTATATATCTGTGTCCGTGCGTCAGCCAGATTTTATAGCCTTCTATTTCCAGATACTCATCATATTTACTGCCATCATCCAATAAATCGCAGTTGCCGCGCACACGCACTGTTTTGATGCCTGTCGCATCATGCAGACGGTTAGCGTCGGCCGCATAATCGCCTGTATGCAGCCACAGCTCGATAGGCGGTGTCTGCTGCAGAATGCGGCGAATCGCCTGCGCGCTGCCATGCGTATCACCCGTAATGCCTATTCTCATTTCTTTTTGCTCCAGATAGCAACCAGCTTACGGATTGCCTTACCGCGATGGCTGATTTTGTTTTTCTCCTGCATGGTAGCCTCTGCCATGCCCTTGTGCAGCTCGGTGGACCAAAACAGCGGGTCATAGCCGAAGCCGTTTTCACCCAAAGGCTCATGCAGCAGCATACCGTCGCAGATGCCGTCTACCTCGTTAAGTACCTTGCCGTCGGGTTGTGCTACACACAGCGCACAGCGGAAGCGGCAGGTACGCTTAACCTGAAACTTCATGTTGTGCAGCAGCAGGTTGTTGTTGTCCTCGTCGCTGGCCTTTTCGCCTGCATAGCGCGCACTGCGCACACCGGGAGCACCGTCCAGCGCCAGCACCTCCAAGCCAGAGTCATCGGCAATACAGGGCTTGCCCAGCTTCTTTGCATAATAGGTAGCCTTTTGGCGGGCATTGGCAGCAAAGGTGCGGCCTGTTTCCGCCGGCGCTTCCACTGCGTCAAAATCTGCCAGATATTTAATTTCAATCGGTAAATCCTTCATTAAAACCTTAAACTCTTCCACCTTGCCCTGATTATGGGTAGCTACAACCAATTCATTAATCATTATTTAACCTCGATTCTCAGCTTAAGACGCATATTTATTTGCCGGCGTCCTAATGCTTATTATTTATAGATTTTCTACTGTGCCCGTGGCAATATCCTGCACCAGCACATACTGCCAGCGGCCGCGCTTCTTTTCTGCCAGCGCTGCATCGTAGGCCTTTTGCCGGCAATGCGGACAGATTTCGCGCGTCAGGCAGGTAATGAAAGCGCTCTGGTCGCCAAAGCGCGTCCCTTCGGCCGCCGTCTGCAGGGTAAAATAACCGCGGCAGGCCTTGCGTTCGCAATAATGCACGCTTTCCACCTGCTCCTCGCGGATACCCTCCTCATCGTAGTAGATATGCTTGCTGCGCTGCCAGGTATTGCCGCATTTCGCCAGCAATTCCTTGCTCGTGCGCTCACGGTTGAAGTACAAATCGCCGACCTCGGCAATAAGCTGGTCTACGCGCTTATTGCAGCGCTCATCCTGCGGTCGCAGTCCGCGCAGATCAGGCTCCACCACCTTGCTGTAATCCATGCCTGCCATCGCCAGAATAATACCGGTGTTGACATAAGGCAGGGCGCTTTCAATCGAATAACCGCCCTCCAGCACCGCAATGTCCGCCTGCAGCTTATCCGCCAGACGCGCATAGCCCTGCGCCGTCACCTGCATGGAAGCCAGCGGGTCGCTGAAATGGTTATCCTGCCCGGCGCTGTTGATAATCAGCTCCGGCTGAAAGTCCTCCAGTATATGCGTGATTAAGCCGTCATACAGACGGTGCAGTCCTTCGTCGCCTGTTCCCGGCAGCAATGGCAGATTGATGTTCGTGCCCCAGGCCGCCGGACTGCCTGCTTCATTAGGAAAGCCTGTGCCCGGATACAAGGTGCGCCCGTCCTGATGGAAGGAGATATACAGCGTATCGGGATCATGGTAGAACACATCCTGCGAGCCGTCGCCGTGATGCACGTCGGTATCCACAACAGCAATTTTACGGATATTATACCTGCTACGTAAATATTCTACCATTATTGCTTCAATATTAATAGTACAAAAACCACGGATTCCGTGTACTACACGCATAGCATGGTGTCCCGGCGGACGCACGAGAGCAAAGGCACGCTGCACCTCCCGCTGCATTACGGCATCGGCCGCCGCCAAACAGCCTCCCGCAGAGGTCAGATGCGCCGGCGTAATCAGGCGTGCAATCGACGGCACGCCTACGTGCGCACGCTGCAAATCCTCGATTTCAGCAAGACGCGGGCGATATTCCTTAATCTCCTCGCAATCGAACAGGCCCTCCTCCTCCAGCTGGTCACGCGTATATAACAGGCGCTCCTGCCGTTCGGGGTGACCGGGGCTGATCATCCAGTCAAACGCAGGGAAAAATACTAATCCCAAGGTATTCTTTGCCATCAGAAGCTCACCTCCCTGCCGCTAACCTTATAGAGAATTCCCGGCTTCAGCTGCATGCGCAGGCTGTAAATATCGCCTGTTTCGTAATAGCCGTGTACTGTATGAAAATGCTCGTAGCTGATAAGCTCCGTTTCCTGGTCGGGCAGCTGCCACTGCGCCGTCTGCTCCCGCAGCCAGCTTGCGAGCAGCTCCTCTGCCGCCTGCTTGCTGAAGCGTCGCGGCAAGGCTTCGCGTTTTCCGCCCTCAGGAATAATATAATAGCCGTCGGTAGTGTCCGCTCTGAGTCCTGCGCTCAGCGTCGGCCTTGCTACCGCTGCACCAATAGCGTTCGCCACCATAGCTCCGGCAGGAATATCCACCGGCAGTGCCATAGATTCGCCCAGCGCCCTGATTAAGCCCGGTGCGCCGCCGCCCACGCCAATCAGCTGCTGCGGGATGAATTCCGTGCCCTTGATAACATCGTTAACCGTATATACGGGCTGCTTGGCCCATTCGTCCAGCATTTCCCGAATCGTTGTTTTAATCTGCTCAACGGCGGCAGCCACAATCTTACGTGCTTCCGTCTGCGGTTCGCCGCCCAGAGCGGCAATCGCCGCCTGCGCCCCCTCCTCATCACCGAAATGCACATAACCCGCCGTAATCAGCGCATCGCTCAGCGTTGCTATACTGCCACCGACAGCGGCAGCGGGACCTTCGCGCTCGGGGCCGACAACATAACCGTTTTCCGTCTTATGCAGCCTGCTGTCGCCGCCGATGCCGATGCTGCGCATATGAAAGGCGCGCACTGCCGTAGGATAATCGGCCACCGTCGCACCCTTGCGCGCCATCAGCGGCAAGCCGTTCTCCCAGAAGGCAATGTCGGTAGTAGTGCCGCCAACATCAAGCGAGATGCTGTTCACTTGGGGAGCAGCCAGTGCCTCTATGCCCAGTACGGAAGCAGCAGGACCGGTAAACACAGCCTCCACAGGCTGCTGCAAAGCTGCCTCCAGCGGCAGCGTACCGCCGTCCGCCTTCAGAATATGCACCGGAGCGCTGATACCGCGCTCTGCCAGAGCACGCTCGATGCGTCTGCAGAAGCGGGTGAAAAGCTCATACACCTGCGCGGAAAAATACGCAGAATTGCAGCGCCGCACAAAGTTCAGCTCACCGCTCAGCTCGCTGCCCAAGAACACCTTGCTGTAGCCGCATTTTTTCAGCTCATGCTCCGCCTGATATTCCAGCTGCGGATTGCGCACGGAAAACTTGCCGCTCACAGCGCACACACCGCTGCCCTTGCGCCGCAGCAGCTCCTGATGCCTGCTCCATTCGATATTAGCCGTAATCTTGCCGCGATGGTCCACATAACCCGACAGATAATACGGTGTCACCGGCAGATGTCCCTTGACGTTCATGCCAGGTCCGGCGATAATTGCCAAAAACGCCGGTGGCAGGCTGCCCTCGGTCAAAGCGTTGGTCACGATAGTGCTGGATATTACGACACGTTCCAGCTCCTGCGCCATTCCCGGCTGCAGCACCGCATCCAGCGCTGCCAGCACGCACTGCAGCACATCGTCATGCGTTGTCGCGCGCTTGGCCTGCGCCACCACCTCTCCCTGCCGCAGCACTACGGCATCCGTAAAGGTTCCGCCTACATCAATACCTAACAGCATTGCTTCATCCCTCCTTCGTTTAAACCAGAGTGTCAATGCGTATTCTTTTAATCTATACTATATTTACTTTTAACAAGCTAATAACGGACAGTCTATATTAATTATATTATATCATGTTGCCAAACTCCGTGCGAAGAAAATTCCTTACTATAATTATATGCCAACACACCCGCAAGCGTTGGCGGGCATAAAAAAAGACGTAAGCTCCGTTGCTTACGCCTTGTAATTATTTTTGGCATCCGGGTGGGGTAATCCTGCAGACATTTTATATTTCTGATAATGTCCTGCAGCTGCGATTGCCGGATGTAAATTGCCGCCGCTTAAATTTAGCTAAGCTCTCAAAAGAGCATCATAGTAAACCAGGCTGGCAGCACCGCATAAAGATAAAACGACAGTACTCAAAATAATAAGATACTTTTTCTGCATTTTAATTCTCCTCTACACACAAAACCCATCTCTGTGTGTGAGGCTATTATAAAATAGGTACTGCCGATAGTCAAGTTAAATGTTATAACGATTTGTTATATTTAATATTCCTGCCCGGCCTATATCAAATTCGCCGTTACTGCAGCCTGCAACAGCTTTTATTTCTCTTTAGCTTGCTAAAAACAGGATAATAGCTTATACTATATACTATTATTGTATAAGTAAGGGAGTCGATATGTATTATGGAACGTGAGAGCTTTTCTTCACGCCTGGGATTTATCCTGATTTCTGCCGGCTGTGCCATTGGTTTAGGCAACGTCTGGCGCTTTCCTTTCGTCACAGGCCAGTATGGCGGCGCATCCTTTGTGCTCATCTACCTGTGCTTCCTGCTGCTGTTGGGCCTGCCCATCATGGTAGCGGAATTCGCCGTCGGCCGTGCCAGCAGACGCAGTCCGGCCAAATCCTTCGACACATTGGAGCCGAAGGGAACTAAATGGCATCTGTTCAAATATGTAACTATTGCCGGCAACATCATCCTGATGATGTTCTACACCACCATCAGCGGCTGGATGCTCTATTTCCTCTATAAGATGGCTGTCGGTGACCTTTCCGGTCTGGACGCTCAGGGCATCAAAGGCGTTTTCGGTGCTCTGCTGCAGGACCCGGCAACTATGGCCGGTAACATGGCAATCATTATCATGCTCTGCTTCGGCGTTTGCTACCTTGGCGTTCGCAACGGTGTTGAACGCATCACCAAGGTTATGATGGCCTTCCTCATCGTGCTGATGGTTGTGCTTGCAGTCAACTCCATGCTGCTTCCGGGCAGTGAAGCCGGCCTCAAGTATTACCTCTACCCCGACTTCGACAAAATTGCCGAGCATGGTGTACGCGAGGTAATCTTCGCTGCTATGGGCCAGGCCTTCTTCACGCTGAGCATCGGCATGGGCTCTCTGTCCATCTTCGGCAGCTACATCGGCAAGGAGCAGAAGCTCACCAACGAAGCGCTGTGGATTATGTTCCTCGATACCTTCGTAGCAATCGTTGCCGGTCTGATTATCTTCCCGGCATGCTTCAGCTTTGGTATCCAACCGGATGCAGGCCCGAACCTGCTCTTCATCACCCTGCCCAACGTATTCAACGCTATGAACGGCGGACGTATCTGGGGCACTCTCTTCTTCCTCTTCATGCTCTTTGCGGCAATGTCCACTGTTATTGCCGTATTCGAAATGATTATCTCCAGCATCTGCGAGCTGACCGGCGGTGACCGCCGTCGCCTCATCCCCTTTGCTGTTATCGGCATGATTCTGCTGTCCCTGCCCTGCGTTTTCGGCTTCAATATCTGGAGCGGCTTTGAGCCTCTGGGCAAAGGCACCTGCGTGCTTGATTTGGAAGACTTCCTCGTCAGCAACAATATCCTGCCTTTAGGCAGCCTCATCTTTCTGGCCTTCTGCACTACCCGCTACGGCTGGGGCTGGAACAAATTCATTGAAGAGGTTGATACCGGTAAGGGCATAGGCTTCCCGAAATGGATGCGCTTTTATGCAACCTACATTCTGCCGCTGATTGTCCTGTACATCTTCTTCAACGGCTATTACGCCATGTTCTTCAAATAAGATAAGTAAAAACAAAACGAGCAAGATAGTAGTTTTCGCTACTGTCTTGCTCATTTTTTATGCGCTGCGCGCGTTATTTTTAATTACAGCTTGCTTTGCAGCTCCTCCAGCTTAGCCTGCTGCACAGCCAGCACCTTGTCACCGATAGCGAACTGCTTCTCGTTTTCGGAGAAAGCAGGGCCGCCGTAGGATTTACGTGCTTCTACACAATGCTCGGGCTTCAGAGCTACCAGCAAATCGCTCTCGAAGAGGTCGGAGAACTGCTTGTATTCCTCCAGAGAAATCTCCGGCAGGAATTTGCCCTGATGAATTGCATAAGCAACGCATTTGCCGACAACCTCATGTGCCTGACGGAAGGGCAGTCCCTTGCGTACCAGATAGTCTGCCAGGTCGGTGGCATTGGAGAAATCCTTGCTCACTGCCTGCGCCATCTTGTCCACATTAACCGTCATCGTCAGAATCATATCACGATAAACAGCCAGCGTGAATTTAACGGTGTCGATAGCGTCGAAGAAGCCTTCCTTATCCTCCTGCAGGTCCTTATTATAGGTCAGCGGCAGGCCTTTAGCCGTTGTCAGCATAGCCATCAGATGACCATACACACGGCCGGTTTTACCGCGTACCAGCTCGGAAATATCAGGGTTCTTCTTCTGCGGCATCATAGAAGAGCCGGTGGCAAAAGCATCGTCCAGCTCCACAAAGCCGAATTCGGTGCTGCTCCAGAGGCAGATTTCCTCGCTCAGACGGCTCATGTGCATCATGAGGGTGGAAGCAAAGGAAAGGAATTCAATGATATAGTCACGGTCGCTTACTGCGTCCATGCTGTTCGGATAAACTGTGCCGAAGTTCAGCTCCTCCGCAACCATAAAACGGTCGATGGGGAACGTAGTACCTGCAATCGCACCGGCACCCAGCGGCATCATGTCCGCGCCTTCCCAAACTCCCAGCAGGCGGCGGAAGTCACGCTGCAGCATATTGAAATATGCCAGCATATGATGAGCAAAGGTAATCGGCTGCGCACGCTGCAGATGGGTATAACCCGGCATCAGAGTTTTTTCGTGCTTTTTGGCAACTGTTAAGAGAGCTTCCTCAAATTTAAGCAAAAGCTCGGCAATTTCGGCAACCTCACGCTTCATATACATATGCATATCGAGCGCAACCTGGTCGTTACGGCTGCGTGCGGTATGCAGACGGGCGCCGGCGCTGCCGATACGTTCGGTCAGACGCGCTTCCACATTCATGTGAATGTCCTCCAGCGCAACGTCAAAATGGAAGTTGCCTGCTTCAATATCAGCCAGGATGTCTTTCAGACCGGCAATGATCTTCTCCCCGTCCTCTGCCGGAATGATACCGCATTTAGCCAGCATACCGGCATGAGCAATGCTGCCGCGGATATCCTCGTGATATAAGCGTTTGTCAAAATCAATGGACGCATTAAATGCGTCCACCAATTCGTTCGTATTCTTACTGAAACGACCGCCCCAAAGCTTAGCCATTATTTCAGGTTTCCTTTCTTCATCAGCGCTCTAACCTTCAGCGGCAGGCCGAAAAGGTTGATGAAGCCGGTAGCATCTGCCTGGTTGTAAACTTCGTCTTCGCCAAAGGTTACATATTCCTGGCTGTACAGGGAGTACGGGGATTTAACGCCTGCACTGTAGATGTTGCCTTTATAAAGTTTCATGCGAACAGTACCGGTAACGGTTTTTTGAGTTTCGTTAACAAAAGCATCCAGAGCCTCACGCAGCGGGCTGAACCACATGCCATCGTAAACCAGCTCGGAATAACGGATGGAAACCTGTTGCTTGAAGGATTGGGTTGCACGGTCCAGGCAAAGGTTTTCCAGATCGTTGTGGCCGTAGTAGATGATAGCGCCGGCAGGGTTTTCATAAACGCCACGGGATTTCATGCCAACCAGACGGTCTTCAACCATATCGGTAATACCAACAGCGTTGCGAATACCGATTTCGTTCAGTTTTTCAACGAGCTTAGCCGGACTGAGTTTTTCACCATTAACGCTTACAGGCACGCCTTCAACGTATTCCAGTTCAACATATTCCGGTTTATCGGGAGCTTTTTCAGGAATGTTGGTAACGATGAACAATTCATCCTTCGGTGCATTCCACGGATCTTCCAGATCGCTGCCTTCATGGGACAGATGCCACATGTTGCGGTCCATGGAGTAGTCATGGTCATGAGATACAGGGATAGGAATGTTGTGTGCTGCAGCATAGTCGATTTCCTGGTCACGGCTGCGCAGCTCCCACTCACGCCACGGAGCGATGATTGCCAGTTGCGGAGCCAGAGCCTTTACGGACAGTTCGAAACGAACCTGGTCGTTGCCTTTGCCGGTAGCACCGTGAGCAATAGCGTCAGCGCCTTCTTTTTCAGCGATTTCAACTAATTTTTTAGCAATCAGCGGACGAGCGAAGGAAGTACCCAGCAGGTATTTCTTTTCGTATACAGCACCGGCCTTAACGGTGGGCCATACATAGTCGCTGATGAATTCTTCTTTCAGGTCCATGATGTAGCATTTGCTTGCACCGGTTTTCAGTGCTTTGTCATGAACGGGTTCCAGTTCGTCGCCTTGGCCAAGGTCAGCGCAGGCAGCGATAACTTCGCAGTTGTTGTAATGCTCTTTCAGCCAGGGGATGATTACGGATGTATCAAGGCCACCGGAGTAAGCCAGAACTACTTTCTTAATATCTTCTTTTTTCATTATAATAGCCTCCCATTTCTGTATAATGCTATGCATTAGTGAATAAACTTACAAACTTCTTGTATTATATACCCTTTTTATGCATAAATCAAGTATTTAAGCGCATGTATACAATACTTTTTGTGTACTAGATGTAACAAAAAAACTACAATATAGCTTGTTTCAGAAAATTTTGTCTGTATACAAGAACGGCTAAGCATATAAACTATACGCTCAGCCGTTATATTTATACATTCAAGACCTGATTTAGAGTACTTCGTCGCTCATCAGCAGCGCCATAATAGCCTTTTGTACGTGCAGTCTGTTCTCTGCCTGGTCAAACACAACAGATTGCGGTCCTTCCAGCACTTCCTCGGTAATTTCTTCACCGCGGTGTGCGGGCAGGCAGTGCAGAACGATTGCTTCCGGACGTGCTTCGTTCAGCAGCGCCTGGTTAATCTGATAATTATGCAGTGCTTTGAAACGAACCTCACGCTCTGCTTCCTCGCCCATGCTGGTCCATACATCGGTATAGAGCACGTCGGCGCCCTTGGCAGCCTTGAAGAGGTCCTCCTCTACGGTAATGCTGCAGCCGGTTTGGGCAGCGTCCTCCTGCGCCAGACGCAGGATTTCCGGATCAGGCTGATAGCCCTTCGGGCTGGCGCAGATCATGTTCATGCCAACCTTGGCGCAGGCAAACATCAGAGAGTGTGCCATGTTATTGCCATCGCCTACATAAACCAGCTTACGGCCTTTCAGAACCTTCATCTTCTCCTGAATAGTGAAGATATCGGTCAGAGCCTGGCAGGGATGCAGCAAATCGGTCAGGCCGTTTATAACGGGAACGCTTGCATATTTAGCCAGCTCAATAACGGAATCGTGAGAGAAAGTACGGATCATAATACCGTCAACGAAGCGGGAAAGCACACGCGCGGTATCACGGATAGGCTCGCCGCGGCCGATCTGGGAAGCGGAATCGCTCAGATAAATCGGATGGCCGCCCAGCTGCCAGAAGCCTACCTCAAAAGAGGTTCTGGTACGTGTAGAAGCCTTAGAGAACAGCATAGCCAAAGTTTTGCCCTTCAGATACTGGTGAGGCTCACCGGCCTTTTGCTTACGTTTTAATTTTTTTGCCACATCAAGAATTGTTGCGACCTCGCCTACGCTAAGGTCATGAATAGAAATCAGGTCTTTGTCTTTTAAACTCATTTTTTATCCCCTCTCGTTTTTTTACAGGCCGCCAGCGCCTTATCCAGCGCAGCAACCACAATATCAATTTCTTCCTTGCTGATAATCAGCGGCGGTACAATGCGGATAACATTGCCCGCAGTGCAGTTCACAATAACATTGTTCGCCAAACAGCTTTCAACAATCGGCTTGCCCTCGCCTGCAACCTCCATGCCCAGCATCAGGCCGCAGCCGCGGACATCGGTAACCTTGTCAGGATATTTTTCCTGCAGCTTACGCAGCTCATTCTTAAAGTATTCGCCCTTCTCAGCAACCTTGTCTACCAGTCCTTCGGACTTGATAGTCGTCAGCGTTGCGTACACAGCGGCGCAGGCCAGCGGGTTACCGCCGAAGGTGCCGCCATGGTCGCCGGGCTTAAACACATGCGCCAGGCGCTCCGGCACAGCAAAGCCTGCAACCGGGAAGCCGCCGCCGATTCCCTTGGCGAAGGTCAGGATATCAGGCTTCACGCCGCTGTGCATATAAGCAAACCATTTGCCGGTACGCGCAACACCGGTCTGCACCTCGTCAAAAATCAGCAGCGCATCATGCTTGTCGCACAGCGCACGCACCTGCTGCAGATATTCGTCAGGCGGTACATGCACGCCGCCCTCACCCTGGATAGGCTCCAGCAGAACAGCGCAGACATCATCATCCATCTGTGCCTCCAGCGCCTTAATATCGCCGTAGGGTACAAGCACGTGTCCGGGGCTCAGCGGACCGTAGCCGACATGATAATAATCATGGCCGGTAGCAGCCAGTGTATCAAAGGTACGTCCGTGGAAGGATTCGTCCGCAGAAATAATTTTATATTTCGTAGGCGCCTTGCTCACGCCGTATTTGCGCGCCAGCTTCATAGCGCCCTCATTGCCCTCGGCACCGCAGTTGGCAAAGAAAATGCGGTCCATGCCGGTAGCCTCAGCCACCACACGCAAGGCCTTAGCCTGAATCTCGGTATAATACAGGTTGGAGCAATGCATCAGCTTGCTTGCCTGCTCACTGATAGCCTTCACCAGCACCGGATGATTGTAACCAAGACTGTTGACAGCAATACCGGCAAAGGCATCCACATACTCATTGCCCTCGTTGTCCCATACACGGCAGCCCTGGCCAAGCTCCATAACCATCGGATATCTGCCGAATACAGGCAGATAATATTTTTCTGTTTCTTCTATAATTGCTTTTTTATCCATCGTCAAGAATATCTCCCCCTCATACAAGCCCCTGCTGTCAGATTTTCTTAACTACCTCGGTACCAACGCCCTTGTCGCTGAAAAGCTCCATCAGAATAGAATGCTCGGCACGGCCGTCAATGATATGCGTTTTCTTGGCACCGCCGCTAAGAGCCTTAATGCAGGAGCGAACCTTAGGAATCATACCGCCGTCAATGCTTCCCTTAAGGATAAGCTCATGAGCCTTTTCAAAGCTCAAAGTAGAAATGAAGCTGCTTTCATCCGGATATGCGGAATAAATACCGCGGACATCAGTCAGCACCAGCAGCTTTTCTGCCTTCAGCGCACCGGCAATTTCACCGGCAGCAACATCTGCATTAATGTTATAGGTTTCACCCTCGTCACCAACGCCGGTCGGAGCGATTACAGGAATATAACCGCCGTCAAGCAGGCAGTTAATCAAATCGGTGTTGACATCTTTAACGCTGCCAACAAAACCGATATCTACCAGGTTAACCTCACCGTTTTCATAAACATCAGCCAGATATTTTTTAGCCTTCAGCAGGTTAGCATCCTTGCCGTTGAGGCCGACAGCCTTACCGCCCAAAGCATTCAGACGGCCTACAAGGTCAGTGTTCATTTTGCCTACAAGCGCCATTTCGGCAATAGCTGCGGATTCTGCATCGGTTACACGCAGACCGCCGACAAATTCGCTCTTTTTACCGGCCTGCTCCAGCTGACGGCTGATTTCCGGACCGCCGCCGTGAACAACTACCGGACGCATGCCGGCGTATTGCAGAAACAGGATATCCTGCAGCACCTTGTTTTTCAAATCATCGTTAAGCATAGCGTTGCCGCCATATTTTACGACAATGGTTTTATCTTTAAAATTGCTCAGATACGGCAGTGCTTCCATTAAGGTATGTACTTGTTGTTCGTTCATTAACATAGGTGATGTCCTCCCTCATTTTTTATATTTGTTTTACGTTTATATTTATTACTTCTGCTTCTCTCCAAAGACGCAAGAGAAGGTATCAGATGTAATCTCCATCGTACTCTACATATTTATTTTGCATCTATATATTATTGCTTTTGCTTCTCTTTGAAGACGCGAGAGAAAGTATTAGATGTAAACCATCATAATAATATTATGCTCTCACTATCAAGGACGAGCTAGAAAGTACCAGAGACGAGGAAAGCCGACGAAGGCGTACTAACAGTACGTCTAGGAGGCTTGACAAAGTATATGGTGCTTTATCGCTCGGCCACTTACGTATGGTATTCGCCGTTAATCTTCACATACTCATAACTGAAATCGCAAGTCCACACAGTTGCGCTTTCCTCACCGGCACCCAGGTCGATGCTCATAGAAATATCATGCTCGGACATAGTCGGCGCCAGCTTTTCAGCAGGCACGTTGCAGTTCATGCCGTTTTCTACCAGACGGATACCGCCGATAGAAAGGTTTACCTTATCTGCCTCCATGGCAGCGCCGCTGTAGCCTGCAGCGCAGACAATGCGTCCCCAGTTCGGGTCCTCACCGAAGAAGGCTGTTTTTACCAGCGGCGATTTGGCAATCGCCATCGCTGCGGTTTTGGCATCCTCCCAGGTTGCAGCACCGGTAACATTTACCTCGAGGAATTTGGTAGCGCCCTCGCCGTCATGCGCAATCATCTTGGCAAGGTCGGTTGCACAGGCAACCAGCGCTTCAAAAAAGGCCGGATAATCCGGATGCTCCTCCGAAAGAATAATTTCGTTTTCGGCAAGACCGTTGGCAAGCACAATCATGCTGTCGTTGGTGCTGGTATCGCCATCGACAACAACCATGTTGAAGGATTTGTCGGCAGCCTTTTTCACCGCGCGCTTCAGCACATCGGGAGCAACGGCGGCGTCGGTAGTGATGAAGGTCAGCATAGTTGCCATGTTCGGATGAATCATGCCCGCACCCTTGGCAATACCGGCAAAGGTTACCTTCTTGCCGCCGATTTCCGTTTCATAGGCAGCGTGCTTGATAAAGGTATCCGTAGTCTGAATCGCCATAGCGCAGCTTTCGCCCTCGCATTCGTCCAGGCTGTCGACAGCATCGGCAATACCGGTCAGCAGCTTGTCCATCGGCAGGAACTGGCCGATAACACCGGTTGAGCAGACAAAGACTGCTTCCGGAGCAATGCCTAAAAGCTCTGCCGTATGCGACTGCATTTTCTTGGCATCCGCCAGGCCCTGCTCGCCCGTGCAGGCGTTGGCACAGCCGCTGTTTACGGCAATAGCCTGCGCATAGCCGTGCTTGTTGACCTCGCGGCTCACGAGCACAGGAGCAGCGCACATTTTATTTTGTGTAAATACCGCACCGCAGGCAGCAGGCACGGTACTGAAAATTACAGCTACATCATGATTGCCGCTGGCTTTGATACCAGCCTTAACGCCAGCAGCAAGGAAGCCCTGCGGTGCAGTCACCCAGCCTTCGGTTTTCTTCATGAGATTCCCCTCTTTCCTTGGTGTTTACATCTTTTCTTCTGCGGCAGCATCACCGCTAAGCACCTTTTTATAGTATAATAGTTATAACAAGCTTAAGGAACAAGCGGCAGCTGACGCAGGCCGGCAGCTTCATCAATGCCAAACATTACATTCATGTTCTGCACTGCCTGTCCAGCAGCACCCTTAACCAGATTATCAATACAATTCATCACAATAATGCGGCCTGTACGCTTATCGGTCTGCCAGCCAAGGTCCACATAGTTGGAGCCGCGAATATTCTTCAATTCCGGGCAAACTCCCTTACCGCGCAGACGGATGAAAAATTCATCGCCGTACATTGCCTGATAGGCCTCTTCTATCTGAGCATCCGTTACGCCCTGCTTCAGCTGTGCGTAGCAGGTTGCATAAATACCGCGGTCCACAGGCAGCAGATGCGGTGTGAACTGAATCATTACATCCTCACCGGCAAACTCACTGTAAATCTGCTCGATTTCCGGCGTATGGCGGTGCGAAGCAACGCCGTAGGCCTTAAAGCTTTCGTTGACGCTGCAGTAAAGACTGCCTGCCTTCAGGCTGCGGCCCGCACCAGTCGTACCGCTTTTGGCATCAATCACAATGCCCTTAGTTTCAATCAGCTTATATTTTAAAAGCGGCACCAGCGCCAGAATGCTGCAGGTTGTGTAACAGCCGGGATTTGCCACCAGCTGCGCCCCGCGCACCTTATCACGGAAAAGCTCGGTCAGACCGTAGACAGCCTGTGCCTCCGGGTCCTCATGCTTCACCTTGTACCACTGTTCAAACACATGGTAATCCTTAAATCTATAATCGCCGCCGAGGTCAATAATCTTGGTCTTACTGCCTCGCAGCTGCTTGCCTATCTTCATCGCATGGCCATGAGGCAAAGCAATAAAAATCACATCACTTGCTGCAGCAATAGCATCCAGCTCCTGCATAGACTGCAGATTCTTTTCAATGCGTCCTGACAAATGCGGATACATAGAAGCAATCGCCTCTCCCGTACTGCTTTCAGAGGTAATCACGGCAATTTCCGCTTCCGGATGTCCGTCCAGAAGTCGCAGAAGCTCAACTCCTGCATAGCCAGTTGCACCGATAACACTTGCTTTCATATCCATCCTCCTTTGTACTCGATAATTATACAACCAAATTGTATATTTTTGCAAGCACTTTGTGAATTTTTTTTTAAAAATTAAGGGACAATAATCCATTTTACAATCTTATTTTACTACCTAAAAGGTAAATATACCAGTATTTTTTGCCAAATTCACACTTTATTGTTACAATAGACGTGAAAGCTATACACATCACTGTGTGAACGTACCCCCGCCTATAGAGGCGGGAGCTTCCTGCTTCAGCGAGAACAGCACCACTAACTCCGAAGAATTATGGCGACTT